>Ga0131853_10004062_pt1 | contig 26262 bp, 25 predicted proteins | sample TergutLab28metaG_FD_92764 | JGI IMG/M metagenome (GOLD analysis project Ga0131853, IMG submission 92764) | Labiotermes labralis P1 segment gut microbial communities from Petit-Saut dam, French Guiana - Lab288 P1 (version 2) (version 2) | ecosystem: Host-associated > Arthropoda: Insects >... | reverse complement strand
TCCGTGAACTCGAACTCCTTGACGGAGTCGCCCATCGCACGGTACAGCACCTTTCTGTGCAGTTCCCGCAGCAGGGCGCTCCTGTCCTCCATCAGGACTATGTCAGAGAATCCCGATAATATCGCGTTGTGCGCGAACGGGGACGGTGTGCCGCTGTACGGTATCACTGCCACGGTCATATCCCCGCGTTCTATCATGTCGAGAACCACACGAGCGTTCTTGATATCCATGTCGTCCTCCAGGACCTCTCTGTACGTCTCCTCCACGACAGGCATATCTTCCATATTGCCGAGCGTCTCCAGCAGATATGCGGAACGTATCTGCTGCCTATTGACGGAGACCGCCCTTCCCATGTAGTTGCGGAGTATCATGAAGCTCCTCGAGGCGGTGTGCCGGAACCTCATCTTGAATATCTCTGAATCCCTTATCGCCTTTCTGAGTATGCCCTCCAGGTCTGCGGAGGAGAGCATTGCGCTGACCTTGTCTATGTCTATTTTCCTGGACGCACCGATCATGAAGCTGTCGTCCGACATCGTCACCGACACGTTACAACCGAGCAGGTTGGATATCCTGTATGCGTATCCTCTCGACAGTGCGTCGTTCACCCGCCGCCCGAACGGGAAGTGGAATATCAATCGGCTGTTACCGGACGGGTCCACATATTCCTCTATGGCCAGTCTTTTGTCGTCCGGTATCATGAGGGCGGTGGTCTTCTGTTCCTTGAAGTAAGAGACTATCGATCTGGCCGAGCCCTCGTCTATATCGAACTCCTCGCACAGCTCCTCGAGAACTATGTCATCGTCCTCTATCCTCCCGGCGAGCTCCCCTCTGAACTTGGCGACCTCCATCGAAAGGTCGAAGCTTCTCGGCAGCATCTCGCCCGCCCACGACGGAACCGTGGGCTTGCGGCCGGACGCCTCCTTCACGTATGCGTTCATACCCTTGGTCCTGACGAACTCGAAGGAGCGTCCGCCCAGCACGAAGATGTCCTTGGGCGACAGACGTTCGACGAATTTTTCGGACAGTTCACCGAGCGACGAGCCGTGGTTCGATATTACTCGGTAGTTAGCCTCCTCCGGTATCGTCCCCAGGTTCATGAAGTAGATCATCCTCGTCCCCTTCTTGCGGCCGAACATGTTGTCCTGCGGATCGTACCATATCTTCGAGTAGACGCCCTCGAACTCGTCCCTGCTCCCGAGATATCTCAGGACGCTGAGGAACTTCTCCTTGGGAAGGTCGCGGTAACAGTACGATCCCTTGATAAGCGCATACGCGTCGTCCGCATGCCATCTGCTGTCCAGACTCATTCCGACTGTCGCCTGGGCTAGTACGTCCAGGCAGTTCTCGGGTATCCCGACGCGGTCTATGTCCCCGCGATGTGCCGCACGGCACATGACCGCACATTCCACAAGATCATCCTGATCGAACACCAGCAACCGTCCCTTGGAGGTCCTTCCCATGCTGTGGCCGCTTCTCCCTATTCTCTGCAATCCCTTGGCCACGGACTTGGGAGAGCCTATCTGGCACACCAGGTCCACCGAGCCTATGTCTATCCCGAGTTCCAGCGATGTGGACGATACGACGCATCTTATCTCGCCGCGCTTGAGCCTCTCCTCCACGTCCAATCGTATGTCCTTCCCGAGAGAGCTGTGATGAACTTCGATGCTCTCCATCCCTCTCTCCTTAAGTTTGTAAACAACGCTCTCGGCGCCCGATCTCGTGTTCGTGAACACAAGTGTGGTCTCATGCTCGTCGATCAGTTCCTTCAGCTGATCGTACATCTTCGAATTCACGATCTCGGACGACAGTGCGGTCATGTCCTCGGTCGGACATATCACCTTCAGGTCGAGCTGTTTCCTCGTCCCGGACTCGACCAGCGTAACATCCCTTATCTTCCCGTCATCGACACCTGCCAGGAAACCCGCTATCGCCTCTATCGGCGCCAGCGTGGCCGAGAGGCCGATCCTTGTTATCGGATTCTCGCAATGCGCCCTCAGCCTCTCCAGCGTGAGAGAAAGGAACGCCCCTCTCTTGGAATCGCATATGTCATGTATCTCATCGAGTATCACCCACTCCACCTTTCTCAGGCGCTCCTTGAACTTCGGTGCCTCCAGCACGAGCGCCAGTGATTCCGGTGTTGTGATGAGTATATGCGGCGGCTTGCGCAGCATCTTCTGCCTCTCATACTGAGAAGTATCCCCGGAGCGGACGGCGACCCTGATGTCAGGGACGTTCATCCCTCTCTGCATCGCCACTTTTCTCATTTCCTCCAGCGGAGTGTTGAGGTTCCGGTTCACATCGTTCGCCAGCGCCTTCAGCGGAGAGATGTATATGCAGTATGTGCGCTCCTCCAGCCTTCCCTCGGACGCATACCTGGTGAGCTCGTTGATTATGGACAGGAACGCGGTGAGCGTCTTCCCGGAACCGGTGGGCGAGGAGACGAGGACGTTCCTTCTCTCGTTGATCACAGGTATCGCCTTCGCCTGCGGTTCGGTGAGTGACTCGAACCGTTCGTTGAACCACGCGGATACGAGCGGTTCCATCACAGATAGGACCTCATCCTTGCTGTATATCTTATCCGCTCTATCCATACGCTCACCTGTGGATTCGCGTAGACTACAACATGGTCTTTAATGTACTTTACTACGAAGATCGGGGGTATCTTTATAAAGAGACCTTTGGAAGGGGGTCGCGCCCGTTCCCGCGCGACGGCGGAAAAGTAGTTAAGTTCCCGTTGTGATTGCATCCCGATGAACCGTCTGCTGCTCTCGGCCGTTGCTGTCATATTTCTGTCGGCGATGTTCGTTCCCGTGATGTTCAGCGGCGGTGCGGCCGCTACCGGGTCCGTGACCGTCACCGTGAACGGTCAGATATTCGCACCGGGTGCGGACGACCACTCCGACGCGACCATCTATGTGGACGGTGCGGTCATCGATCATGCGGTAGTGAATGCGGACGGGACCTTCTCATTCAACATTACCGGCGAACCGGGCGAGGAGCGTGTGATCGGATTCGCGATGGCCGGATATGCGGCCTGGGTATACATATACGACAACGAACCGATCGACGGAGGTCTGGTCGTACTGCCGGCCTCCGACGGAGCGGCGACGCTGTTCGTGGTCATGGAGGAGAGGACCGAGATCATCTCCGGTACCGTCAAATGGCGCAACGGCGAACCGGTCGGCGGAGGTGTCACCGTGGAGGCATCCGATCCGGACGGCGGTATAACATATACGACCAGGACCCTCTCCGACGGCACCTACGAACTCCATTGTCCCGTGAATGTTATGTACGTCATCTCGGTGAAGCATGCGATCTACGAGGCGGACGACTTCGTCATGACGGAGAAGCTCATGGGGCCGGTATCGAACATCGACTTCACGCTTCTGCCTAAGAAGGGCGCCACATATCTCTTTGAATTGGACCTCACGCACTCGCTGATGGTCATCGGCGGGCTGATGGGGCTGTTCCTTCTGATATTCGTGATACTTTACAGGATACATATCGGCAAGCACCCGGAAAAATCAAAGGTGCATTCCGACAAGAAGAAGGATCAAGAATAGGGCCTCGTCCTGTCTACGGTTCTCTTCACGTTATCGTACATGCTGTTCCCGGCGGCATCCATCGCCACTGTTAGCGGTCCGAAGTTCTCCGCCTCCAGTATCCATGCCGCTTCCGCCGGTCCGAGGTCCGGCCACAGCACTCCGTTAACATTTATGATGCGTTCGGCGAGCGATACCGCCGTACCGCCGACCGCGGCCAGGTACACGCACCCCGTTTCTCTCATCGCATCCAGGACGGTGGATGACATACCTCCCTTGCCGATGACCGCCCGTATCCCATAACGGCGTATCATGTCTGCCGCTGTCCCGTTCATCCGTGCGCTCGTCGTAGGTCCCGCGGCGATCACCTTACGACCCTCTTTCTCGATCGTCATTATCGGGCCGCAGTGAAAGAGCGTCGCACCGTTCAGTTCCTTCGGACCGTCCGCTGCCGACAGAGCGCGTACGTGCGCGGCGTCCCTGGCCGTGACGATCTCACCGGACAGGAACACCGTCTCTCCGAGCCGCAGTCCTCTCACCGTTCTCTCATCCATCGGCGATGATATTTGGTCCATGGTATCACTGACGGTATTCGGCGGTACCGTCCCTCTTTATCCTGACGGTCGCCCTGCGGGCGGCCCAGCAGTTCAAATTGACCGCAACCGGCAGGCTGGCGGTGTGGCAGTACGCCGTTCTGACGTGGACCCGTAGCACCGTAGTGTTCCCGCCAAGGCCCATCGGTCCGAGTCCGCAGGAGTTCAGCGTCATGAACAGCTCATCCTCAAGCGCCCTCTCGTCCGCCGCCGGGTTGACGTGGTCCAGCGGTCTGAGCAGCGCCTCCTTCGCCATGGACGTGCAGCTGTCGGCCGTACCTCCGATCCCCACACCGACAACCGTCGGCGGACAGAGGCGGCCGCCTGCGTCGAGCACGGCATCCGTCACAAATTTCTTTATCCCATCGATCCCGTCCGCCGGGTCCAGCATCGCCGTCCTCGACATGTTCTCGGCACCGGCCCCCTTCGGGAGCACGGTTATCTCAAGATCGTCGTCGGTCGGCACGTACCGTATCAAAGGCATCCCGTCCCCGAGGTTGTCCCCGCTGTTCAACCGTGTCAGCGGATGGACCGTGTTCGGCCTCAGCGGGATCGTGTCCGTCGCCTTTCTCAGTCCCTTTCTTATGCCGTCCTCGACGGACGCGTCCATCCTTCCGGTCACATAGAACACCGGTATCCCGGTATCCTGGCACATCGGCACCCCTTTGAACTCCGCTTTTCTCACGTTCTCCATCATTCCGCCCAGCTGGGCGTACGCCGTCTCATTCGTCTCCCATGCGGCCGCGGCCTCCAACGCCCAGCCGACATCCTCAGGTAACTTCGTATTTGCCAGACGGAGCAGGTTGACGATAACATCCTCCAGCGGTTCGGGGACCTTGATCATGACCGTGTATCGCATGTGCGAAAGAAAAACAATGCGGTCCCGTATCTGCGTTATCGGATCGGCTCAAGGAACGAAGAACAGGACGTCATCCACCTCGACGACATCGGCCGTCTCTCCTATGCGCGCACCGTCCGGTATACGAATATCAACCGTAGAATAGTTCACCGGGTGAAGCACCTGTATCTCCCTCTTCGACACGCTGACCACGGTCGCCTTCATTATATCGTTGTGTTTAGTGTGGACTTTCAGCGACTGCATGTCCGTCCTTCTCAGCGGTGTCATGCCGAAATTTCCCAATCTTATTATCTTCCCGCCATTCCTGCCGACGACCGACAGCTTGTACGGTTTGTTGTTGAAGATCACGACGTCGTTAAGATGATACTCCGGCATCCTGACCAGGTATGTCATTCTGTACATGTCACTGCCGTCCGGTGCTTTCCCGACAAGCTTCGACGATTCCTTCGCCTCGGCGCAGTAGTTGTCCGCCAGCTCCTTCGCGAGCGCCTTCGCCAGTGATATCGACGATAACAGTATGTCAACACCGCCGCGGACCTCCTCCACCCTCGTGATGAAGAACTGGCGGTTCTCCAGGGAGAGATTCTCCACGCGGCTCGTCACGTAACGCACCGTCTCATCTCTCAGTTCGTCACCCAGTTCCTTCATGCCGCTTCGTATCTGTATCGTCGCCTCATAGTAGTTGCCGAGCTGTCTGGAACATTTCTGGCACACGGTGTTCTTTATCCTTACCGCCGTTTCGGCTACGGCCGTCACACGGACCCCTTTCAGCTCACCCTCGACGTCCACGCTCGCAAGGTAGTTGCGGTCGTCCTGTTTCTTCGACGACGCGCCGGCGCTCTTGACGGTCATTCCGTCTATCACGGACAGCGAATCTATGGCCGCGTCCGCCACCGCCCTCTTCAGCGTCCTCGACACCCAATGTCCGCCCGTGCGGAACTCCTCGCAGCTGGTGCATCTCTCGAGGTCCACGTGATGCGGTGCCGTTATCAGCTGTTTCCCGTTCAGGAAGCATTCCATGCACAGCCCGTCGAACGTCTCTTCCTCTTTGCCGCACTTGACGCAGAACATCACATTATCACGGCCTGTGCGTGTCTCACGCCGTCCACCGTTATCACAGAGTCCGGGGACACGTATCCCGCCTCCTCAGCCGTCCTTACCGCACGTTCGCCGACCAGATTCATTACGGTCACGCTCCTCATGCGTTCACGGAGCGTCTCCTCCGTGACCGATTCGCCGCCGTAGAACGACACGGACGCCTTCAGTCTCATATCGCCTTCGGAGAACGACCTTCCCAGCAACTCCTCGTCGCAGGCGGCCAGTAGGCGTTCGCCGCCCCTTGTGTGTATCTTGACAGAGATCATCGGATCACGCTAACCTGTAAACTCCGAACGTGGGGTTGTATATCTCCCCGTTCGACTGCAGTTTGTCCAGTATCCGGGACAATTCCGATTCGTTCACCTGTCCGCTCAGCATCCCCACGAGATCTATCAGGGTGGCACCTCTGTTCTCGTTGCCCTCCGCATATTGGCGTATCGCGTCCCGCACCATCTGCATCTCGTTCCTGACCTCCGCGGGCATGCCCGTCGCCACCCTGTCAACGTCCCATTCCGTCGTCCCTTCACGGCCTATGACCTTCGACAGGTAGTAGTGTATCAACCGTATCGAGCGCTGTGCGTCGTCCTCGGTCACACGATCACTGAGCCTCGCCCTGGCGGACGCCTCCGACAATCGTATATATGCTTCCAGCTGCCTCGCCGTGATCGGTACGGATTTGCTCTTGCCGCCGCCGGTGGCCCTTATCTTCAGGTAGTTATCGCGTATCGCCTTGAACGCCTCGTCCGTCATCACTGGTATTATCCTTTTCGAGTAGGCGACATACTTCCTCAGTATGTCCGGCTCGTAGACCGGTTTGATGGAGTCGGTATCGTTCATTATCCTCTCACTTCCCTCGTCCATTTTGCCGCCCCTCATCGCCTGCCCTCTCAAGTGGGCTTTGAGGATGTGCTCTGTTATCCTTCTGTCGCCCTCCTTCTCGGGTCTGTCACGCATCGTGAATATCATGTCGAAACGCGACAACAGCGTTGGCGGCAGGTTTATCTGATCGCCTATGTCACCGTCGTCGAACCTTCCTCTCTTCGGGTTCGCCGCGGCCAACAGGGAGCATCTGCACTGCAGCGTCGCCGTTATTCCTGCTTTTGCGACGGATATCTTCTGCGACTCCATCGCCTCGTGCAGCGACGAGGTGTCCTGCTCCGACATCTTGTCGAGCTCGTCTACGCACGCTAATCCTTTGTCCGCCAAGACCAGGGCGCCCGCCTCCAGCGTCCATCTCCCCTCGCCGAAGTCGTCCTTGACCGCTGCTGCGGTGTTGTGGACGGCGAAACCATTACCTATGAACGAGTGCGCCTGGTCCACCGTGAGATCGTAAACGAACTCCGGAAGGCCTCCGTGAAGCATGTTCACCTCCTTGACCTCGGTCGCCTTCAGTACCATTTTCTCATTCGAGGCGACCATTGCATATGTCCCCGGGATGATGTTCCTGGCCTCCATCCAGTCGAATCTCATACTGGCGCCGGCCATTATCTTCGTCTCCGGTGTGAGGATGAGTCGATTGCCGCCGGAGGTCACTATTTCCACAAGAAATGCCGGGGTACTTATTCTCCATATGTGTGTTATCGGAAGCCCTTTCGCAAAACCGTTGTCGGTGACCGACACCACTCTCTCGCCTGATACGGATTGTCTCCATATCCCCTCCTTGTATTCCTCGGGATCGCTCATCCGTTCGTTGACGAATCTCTCTATCGTTGTGTCACCGTTCTCCGTGTGTATGATCGTATCACCGTGAACGCACAGACCGGCGGCGGATGCGGATTTACCGGATGCGTATATGCCTCTGGGGGCAAGCATGCTCATGTACCTCAGCAGCTGGCTCTTTGCTACACCGGGGTCTCCGACCATCAGTATGTGTATGTCCCCCCTTATCGTGGTCTTGTCGTCCATGACCTTGTGCGTCCCACCGAATAACTGCAGCGCGATCGCCTCCTTCTCCTCCTCGAGACCGAATATCGTCGGCGATATGGAACGGATGAGGTTGTTGAAGAAGTCCGGGTCGCGGGACATCCTTCCTATTTCTTCCTCGTCCTCCTCCGTTATGAGTATCTCATCGTACTCATGCTGCTCGAACTCTATCGAATGTATCTCGATGAACGTCTCGAAGACCAGTGAATCATCCCTCTCGCCCTTCTGTACCGGACGTATTATCCCATTGAGTATGACCCTGTTACCCGGGAACACAACACCGGACAGGTCATCTTCCAGATAACCGGTCAGCCTCTCCGGCTGTGCACCGCCCCTCAGGCCCTCCGGTGACTCCTGTATCTCGATCTTCTGAGTGTCCACGTATATACTCCTCTCGTCCTGGAGTATGAATTGCGCGGTCGCCTTGTTGCAAGAGCCGTCCGTGCTGCTGCACATAGCCGGCTTGCGCATCCTCATCCTGTGCTGGTCCATCCACATCTCCGCGTCACATTTCGCACATTTGAACAATGCCTTCGTCATCCTCGGTTTCACGGGCGTGACCTTTCTGACCAACCCATCTATGGACACGAACCTGCGGAGGTGTTCCTGTCTGAGATTCCTTATCTCAACGCGGCTGTCCCTCGGTATCTCTGTAAGCCTAAGATTCACCTCGCCCTTCTGGTCCCATGCGGGCGGCATCAGGCTCTTTATCACCTTGCGGCCGAGGGCGAGACATTTATCGGGGCGGTCCATGACGAACATCGCGAGATCGGGATCGTACTCATCGATGTCGTTGTAAGAAACGAAGATGCTCCTCCTGTCCGGGTAGCTGTCCGCGACCTCGGTTATCCTGAGCTGATATTTTTTAGTAAGGATGTTCTCCCATCCTGCGAGCACCTCTTCGTCCTTGAAGTTCATTGTTACCCCCGCCGTACACGCTCAGTAGGTATTTGAAGTGACCGCTCACATTATTTTGGACAGGTCGGACGACCTGCATTCGTCGTCCACCCACCATTCCCATCCGCCCCTTTCCGCCGATACCTCGCCTTTCACGAACCCCGCCTGCTTCAGCTTCGTCAGCGTTTTCGCGAAGTCGTCCGGGCACCGGTAGTTGAACTGCTCCTCCAAGCGGCTCTCTATCTCATATGTCGTCAGCCGATCGTTACCGAACACCAGCCAAACGACGCGTATGATATCTCCGAGCATCATACCTTCATTAAGCGCGACGTTAATAAAACTGTTCACTTTCACAATGCCTCTGTGAAGCGTCCGTGGTTTCCGTGCTCGTATCGTATAATGTGCCGAATATCCGCCTTATTCTCTCTAAAACCTATTAGAAATCTATAAACATCGTTAATCAATAGAAACTATTTAATATTATATTCTGATTTTCTTACGAAAAAATCGTATATGCTTTCGAGGGATAAAATATGTTAATAAGATTCAAAGTAGGGAACTTCCTGTCCTTCGATGAGACGCAGGAACTTTCAATGATAAGGGGGAGCACTCACGGCCATCCGGACCATGTATGCGGCATCGACGGTCTGGGGCTTCTGAAGGTCTCCGCCGTATATGGGGCCAATGCGTCCGGTAAATCCAATCTTGTGAAGGCGATAGGCGAGTCCAGGAACATGATCCTCTTGGGAGAGATGATACGCTCCGACAGATATTTCAGACCGAAGCTGGGGAACAAGGATTTGAACTCATATTTTGAATTCGAATTTGAGATAGACTCTACCTTTTATTCCTACGGATTCGAAGTGCTTCTCTCAAAACAGAGAGTGATCTCGGAGTGGCTGTATGAGCTTTCGGAACAGAACAGGATCATCTTCCAGAGAACTGGGAACGTGATCACGCATGAGTTCGAGAATGATGACAAGACGCGTATGGACATATATGTAGAAGACATGGAGGAAGCGTCCGCTACATTGTTCCTAACGGAAATGAGCAGAAAGATGCGTGTGAATGAGAAGAAGCTATCGATCTTCTCGAAGATATCCGATTGGTTCAGATATCGTCTCCATGTCATATCACCCGGCAGGTCTCTGACCGTCACTGGAGGAGAGGATCTGAATAGAGCGGCCGAACTTATGGCATCCTTCGGTACGGGGATCATGGAGATCGGATACTCCAAAGCGGATGAAAATGAGGAGATTTTTCCGAACGGGTTCCTTACGAAAATTCATGAGGAACTCATCAGAAAAAGGAATAAGAGAGTTCCGAACGACAAATGTGGAGTCACTTTGGACATGGGCCGAGGGAGGTACAGAATCTCTCTCTCGGAGAACGACGAGATTGTAATCGAGCGCATGTTCTTCCTGCATAAGAGCTCGAACGCACGCTTCGAGCTCCATGAAGAATCGGATGGTACGAGACGCCTATACGATCTAATCTCTGTACTCTTGAACCCGGCGGACAGCCTCACGTATGTGATGGACGAACTCGATCTGAGACTTCACCCAAATCTCACGTACAAATTCATCGAAAGGTTCTTCGAAAGGATGAGAGGACGGAACAATCAACTGATATTCACGGTACACGAGTCTTCGCTGATGGACTTTAAACTACTGAGGCGCGACGAGATATGGTTCATTGAAAAGGGAGAGGAAGAGAGCTCAATTCTGTACTCTTTGGAAGAATTCAACGAAAGGACAGACAAGAGGATAGACAAGGCTTATCTTGAGGGGAGATACGGAGGCGTCCCGATATTCTCTACTGTGTTCCCGTGCAGGGAGGATAAATGAGACGGGTAAGCGAGAGTTTCGATCGCGGACGTAATTCCGGTGGCCGAGAACCGAACCGACGGTTCATACTGGTCTTCGAGGGCTACCGCACCGAGGTGGAATATTTCAAAGGTGTCGGCCGGAACAGAGATTACGTGGGAATACCGTCATCACTTGTCGATGTCTGCGTTCTTTCGCGGCTCCCTCAGCATTCGGGCCACAGTGATCCGTTCCGACTGCTGGACCTGCTTGACGGTTACATGGACCTTCTGAGGACCGGAAGATACGTTCCGGAACTGTTCGTGAACATGTTCCTTAGCTCTATAGAACCGGGAACGGAGTACGAAGCGACTCTTGCGGAGACAGCGGTGTCAGAACTTCGCGGCATCTCCGACACAGACGGGCGGATAATGGACCTTCCCGGTGCTTTTGATATTTGCAACAGATTATACTCGGAACTGCTCGGACCTGATCGAAAGATCACAGAATTGGATGAACCCGTCGACTTCATCGACGGGCGCGATGTCGTTTGTGTGATAATAGATCGGGACAGAGAGAACAGATCATCCTCAAAATGCGGCGACTTCATATCACGCTGCAATGAGAGCGGTTATCTCCCTTTCATGACGAATCCTTGCTTTGAGATGTGGCTTCTCCTTCATTTTGAAGAGGCCCTCCACATAGATAGGAAAGACCTCCTGTCCGATCGGAAGGAGGACGGCAAAAGATATACGGAACGGATGCTTGATGATATTCTGCTGAGATTCGATCCTGATGCTGGTTATGATAAAACATGTCTGGACTTCGGCAGGTTCATGCACAGGATCGACGATGCGATATACAACGAGAAAATGTTCTGCCATGACATTAAGTGCATAAGGTCCGAGGTCGGGTCGAACATCGGTTCATTGATGGAGATGATGAGGCGTCGGTCATAACGCCATACGGCGTCATCGTTCCAATGACCTGAGGTATTCGTTCTGTATACTGACGACCTCGGAACTGTCCCTCGCCTTCGAATAATCGTTCAGCATCTCGCCGTTGATCCTTATGAACTCCGGACCCCAGTTGAACCTCTGGACGATACCGGCCGCTTGTTCCGCGTCCCCGAGTATCATCAGCGAAGCTATGGTCGCCTCGGCGCTGTTCAGCTCCATCGGCCTTCCCCAGTTGACGGGGTTCGCGGCGATGAGGAACGGAAGGGAGCGCTCCCTCATCCCTTTGAGTCTCGGGAACCCGTCGATGTTCGTCCATGTCAGGTCCATGATCACTAATCCTTTCTCAGCATATGGGCGGTCCGCGGGAGAGAGCGCCTGTTCCGCGAACGGCGACAATATCACGGAACCTTTCGGTATCGACCGTATATCCGTATCTTTGGCGAGACCGAACTTTATCATGCGTTTCGCGGTGCACTTCCTCGGGTCGCATTGGCATTTATCGTGAACGAGCACGTTTATCATTTCAGATTACCAGCTTATCGAGGTCCTCCGGTGAAGAGAATGCCTCCGTTACCCATATCCTTACCCTCTCGATGAGGTCTATGTAGCACGCCGCGAGCGATGCGTCGTCCGTGGCCTTGAAATCCGCCCTCGACCCGAAGTCCTTCAATATCTGCTTCCCCTTGAACGGTATAACTTCGTGTATACGGTCGTACGTCGCCTTCTGCAGGAATACGACATAATCGTAAGGTATCATGTTGTTGGCGTTGAAGTCCTTGGACGTCGCCCTCCTTACATCATAACCGTTCTGGTACATCACGGCGACGAGTTCGCAATCAACGCAATCATACTTCGGTCCGGCGCTGCGTACCTCGTAGACATCAGCGTGCATCTCCGTCAGAAAATATTCGGCTATCTGCGACTGAAGGTCGTTGACCTCGTCCACGAACAGCACGGACGTCCTTTTCTCGTCCTTCTTGAACTTCTTCCCGCGCATCTTATCGAACCACGAATCGTTCACCACGATTAAACACTTTCTCGACGGACATCCTGCAAAACGATTATTATGTCGGCGGATGATAGTCGGACGCCACGATGATGATCGTTTCAGAGCTGATCATGATGATAGACGGGCGAGCTGAGTGGCCTTTGTCAGCATGTGAAGGAAAAATTCGATCGAAAGGAGTTTTTACGGAACGGCGCATGAAGGCACCGGTCCGCGGGAACAACTATCGCCTTCTCATTCGTCAAGCATCAGCTTCTTTTTCTTTCTCAGCTGTCCTATCTGTTCCTGCGCTATCTGCTCGGTGCTCTTTTCAGGGGTCGGCTGATCTTCCGGCAGTGTACCGCCGGCCCGTGCGATCGCTCCTCTTACCTCTTGGCCGACGACGTTGTGCGCATGATCCGCACCATGACGAGTGGATATCTTCTCTTTTTTTATCTTCTCATCAGCAAGTGTTATTCGGAAAAGATTGGCCGCAAGTTCGTTGCTGTTCATATGATCCAGTATCTTCTCGTTGGGCCTCAATCCCTTGCGCTTATGGATGTCCTTTACTGTTTCCCCACCGTATAGCCCCATGTATCCTGCGTTCTGGAACTGAGCATATTCTTCCTCGGTGATCACACCGGTCCTGTGCGCCGTTTCTGCGAGCATCTGATTCCACTGTTTGATATCGCCGCGTATGACCAGTCGCTTGTTGTCCTCATCGAGCTGTTCGAAATAATCCTGAGTCTCCTGCCTGCGCGTCTGTATCGCAAAGTACGTCTGTCCCAGCGCGATCGCTTCCTTTCGCGGATCGCCGTTCTGAACTATTAGGTAACAAGCGTAGCGGGAAAGCTTGTGATCGGTCACCATCCTTTTCGCTCCGCTACCGTGCTCCACCAATTTACCGACCTCAGCAAATTGGTCGTTGACATTGAATCCGCTATTCCGACAAGCTATCATGGCCCTATCGATCACTTTAGAAAAATTTTGCCACTTTGTGTATTCCAAAGCGAGTGCGAGTTCCCTTGCAAGCCAATACTCGACACCGTTCTCATCACGGTGTTTTATTTTCTCAAAGCTCTTGTATTCATATGCCCGCAGATCGCTCATTCCTCATCACTTCGCTATCGTGCGGATTCTTTGCTCGGATATAAACAATTCTTTGACGTTCATGTATGTTGTGTGAACCGTCGAAGAAGACGCGGAGACCGCATACGGAGAAAAACAATGCCTGAGATGTTTTTACGAACGGCGCGCAAAGACGCCGTTCCTTTTTTCGTTCGCATCTTCGATCGAGCGGATCACTTCCTGAGGAAGAAGAACCACGCCGCGATGGCGAGCCACGACGGTCGCTGTGCTCAGACTTCCGCCATCACCGGGTACGGCGGTCACAATCAGTGCGAGCGGTTGTGCGGCGGATGCCGCTCCGTTGCTCGCGGTCACCGTGAACGAATAGCTGCTGGTGACTGTTGATGAGTCTGTTGTGATCACACCGGTTGACAAATTGATCAAAACGCCCGCCGGTACTGTGCCGGTCAGCGAATATGTCATCACCGCAGGGGGTCGGGGGCGAATTATTGCATTCCGATGCGCAACAGCGCCCATACGGAAGGTCCGCAAGAAAAATGTCTGCGTCAGAAAGGTTTTAGATTGATATCGAGATTGTCGTCGCATGTGGCCCGTTCTTCAGGTTGCGCTGGACCTCATGCACCTCAGGCGAAGCTTAGAGATAGCTCACGAATCCGTTGACGGAGGTGCCGACTGGATAGAGGTCGGGACGCCTCTGATAAAGAGCGAGGGCTCCGAGGCTATCAGAGCGCTCAGGCGCGAGTTCCCCGGAAGGAAGATGATCGCTGACACCAAGACGATGGATGTCGGCGCTTTCGAGGTCGAGATAGCTGCGAAGGCCGGCGCTGACGTCATCACGGTCATGGGACTGGCCGACGACTCCACTGTCTCGGAAGCTGTGATGGCCGCCAGAAAGTACGGCGCGGAGATCATGATCGACATGCTGAACGTTCCCGATATTCTGGAACGTTCCGTCGCCGTTGAGAAATTGGGCGTCTCGTACATATGCCTGCATCTCGGGATAGATCAGCAGATGCGCGGAGAGGGCGCGTCGGCAGGTCTTCTGAGGGATGTCGTCTCTGCCGCATCGATACCTGTCGCTGTCGCCGGCGGGATAACCGCGGAGACCGTCGGAACGTATGTTGAGGCGGGAGCATCCATAGTCATCGTCGGCGGCGGGATAATCAAGACGAGCGACATAACCGGCGCCGCTAAGAACATGAAAAAGGCCATGTCCGGAGTTAAGATAAGTGGTGACCTCGCCAAGAAATACGGTGAATCGGAACTGTTCGAGGCGTTCTCGCGCGTCTCCACACCGAACGTATCGGATGCATATCACAAACAGGGCGTGGTCAGGGGTCTGACCCCTCATCTCCTGCCGGGACAGAAGATGGTCGGTCGAGCACTCACCGTGCAGACCGCCAACGGTGATTGGGCGAAACCGGTGGAGGCGATAGACAGGGCGAAGGAGGGGGACGTTATCGTGATCTCCGTCGGAGGAGGGGACGTCGCCGTCTGGGGCGAGCTCGCGAGCGAGTCGGCCGCCGTCATGGGGGTAAAGGGCGTCGTCATAGACGGTGCCATACGCGACATCGACGACATACGCGCATCCGGGTTCCCGTCCTTCTCGAAGCATGTGGTCCCTAACGCCGGCGAGCCAAAGGGATACGGCGGCATCGGCATCGAGATAACGATATGTAATCAGACCGTCAGGATGGGCGACTGGATCATAGGCGATGAGAACGGACTGATCGTCGTTCCAAAGGAACATGCGGTCGAGGTCGCCAACAGGTCGCTCGATGTCAGGGAGCGAGAGAACAGGACGCGTGAGGAGATACGCAGAGGTTCCACTCTGTCCAAGGTGAACGAGCTTGAGAAATGGGAACCGGTGAAATAGCCGCTCGTCCGATCTTTCTGATCTGTATCTTGGCCGATCGCAAACTAACTGTATGAGAAAATAAAAATTGATGCGGCGGTCTCCCGCCGTAATTCGTTTACTCCTGGTTCTCAACGGTCCGCGGGTTCTGAGCGAGACTGTTCGTCTGCTGTATCTCGGCGTCCATGAGCTTGTCGATGTTCTCCATCTGCTTGCGGATCTCCTCGACCTTCGGTATGGGACCGAGTATCGCGTCCGGGTCGCCGAGACCCGACTGTATGTCCTTGATGTCCGCTATCGACCTCTCGGGTATGGTCGCCGCGTTACCGAGGTACTGCGACACACCCTCCACGATCTTGGTCAGCTCGATCGGGAAGAAGAACTTGGTGGATTCGCCCTCACCGACACTCTTGAGCGTCTCCATGGACAGTACCGCCATCGCCTTCGAATCGAGCGCCGCTGCGCCCACCGACATTATGCGGAGCCTCTGTGCGTCTCCCTGCCCTTCCAGGATGACCGCTAACCTCTTACCCTCGGCCTCGAGGATCATCGACTGCCTCAGACCCTCCGCCTCGAGTATCCTCGACTTCTTCTTACCCTCGGCCTCGAGGATGGCGGCACGCTTCAGACCGTCCGCCTGAAGGATGGCGGCACGCCTCTTCCTCTCGGATGATGTCTGCTCCTCCATCGCCTCCTTGACCCTCTTCGCCGGGTCCAGTTCCCTTATCTCGACGTTCTCGACCTTCACACCCCACTTGTCGGTGTTCTCGTCGAGTATGTCGCGGAGCTGCAGGTTTATCCTCTCCCTGTTCGACAGTATGTCGTCCAGCTCCATCTCTCCCACCACGGACCTGAGCGTGGTCTGCGCCAGATAGATCGTCGCCATCCTGTAATCGGTAACCTCGAAGAACGCGTTCTTCGGGTCGGTCACCTTGATGTATATTATCGCGTCGACGTTCACGGGCGAGTTGTCCCTGGTGATGACCTCCTGACTGGGGACATCTAGCACCTGCGTACGGAGGTCCAGCTTCACCACGTTGTTTATCAGCGGGCACACCATGTTCAGACCCTGGTTCAAAACTCTTATGTACTTACCCAGGCGCATGTATATCGCCTGCTCGTACGGCTGTACTATCTTGACCCCGCTTATCACCACCGCCAATGTCACGACTATGGCGAGGAAAGCGAGTATCGGTATCAAATCGTCCATTTCTTTCTCCTCCTTTATTTACGGATCACGGTCACATGGACGCCTTCGCTTTTGATCACTTTCACTTCCGTGCCCGCCTCTATGGGCTCGGAGGATGTGGCGCTCCACGTGTCCGTTCCTATCCTTACTTTGCCTTTTATGCTCTCAGGTACCGTCCTTACCGTCACCACTCCCTCTCTTCCGATGAGGGTCTCGGTGATGGTCGTGGTCGGAGGCTCGGGCGTCCCGAGCATCTGATACAGTCTGACCGTGCCCACCGTCACGGGTATCGCCACCGCCACCGCCAGGATCGGCGAGAATTTGCTCATCAGGAAATCCGGATAGAAATAACCGATTATTCCCAATATCACAAGCACGGTGCCGGGTATCAGCAGGAAAACACCGGGCGACATCGCCTCGGCTATCAGCAGTACCGCCCCGGCGATTATGAATATTATCGCTAATGTCTCTACGTCAACCATCTTGTCCACCTTTTTTCAAAGTCTGCCCGCCATCTTGTTGAGGCGGGCGATCCTCTCCTGTATCGGAGGGTGCGTGCTGAACAGCGACGCGCCTCCCTTCTTCCTTCCGCCGAACGGGTTCGCGATCCACATGTGCGCGCTCGACGGGTTCTCGTTCTTGAGCGGGTTCGCTATGTTACCGCCCTCCAGCTTGTTCAGTGCGCTCGCCAGCGACAGCGGGTCGTTGGTCATCCTCGCACCGGCCTCGTCCGCCTTGTACTCCCTTCCCCTCGATATCCCGAGCTGTATGAGCATCGCGGCTATCGGTATGGTGAGGTACGCAAGGAACATTATGGCCATGGTCGCCATGTCCCTGGACCTTCCGAATGATGCGAACAATGCGAATCTTGCCAATATCGATACCGCGCCTGCGATCGTCGCCGCGATGCTCATTATCAGAACGTCACGGTTCTTGACATGCGCGAGCTCGTGCGCCATCACGCCTTTCAGCTCATTGTCGTTCAAAAGGTTCAGAAGCCCCGTCGTGGCCACCACCGCAGCGTTCTTCGGCCCCCTTCCGGTGGCGAATGCGTTAGGTGTCGGCGAATTCGTTATACCAACCTGCGGCATCGGCAGCTTCGCATGCATCGCAAGACCTTCCACTATCCCGTAAAGGCGGGGGTTCTCGTTCCTTGTTATTATCTTGACCTTATGTGCCCTCAGGACTATGCTCTTCGAGAAAAAGAACGAGAACAAGTTGATTATCACCGCAAGTGCAATGAACATTCCCATTACCAGCATCAGGCTGTCCGTCGTTCCGTCGAAGAAGAAGTACCACAGGACCGCGCCTATACCCATGAACAAAAGCGTCAGCGCCATGAACAGCGCCATGGTCCTTATCACGTAACCCATCTGTTTCCCTCCTAGCTAATTAAAGAAAGCTATTGCGTTTCTGTATTTAGAATTGACCCGAGAATGCCTCACACATCGAACTGTATTTCGGTGCCGACGTAGAAGTCCCCCACCGCGCTCAGTCCTAGTCTCTCTCTGAGGCGCGTCTTCTGTATCTGTCCTGAACAGTGGTTCAGGTACAGCGATGACACTCCTTTTTCCTTGAACATCTCGGCGATCGCATACAGCTCGTTCTTCTTTTTGTCTACGAGGTGCAGTCCGCCGACGATCCCGGATACTTTCCTTCCTACTGCTGTTTCCGTGAGTTCCATCGCCGCGACCGGCCCGCAATGACAGCATCCGCAGAGCATGACCGGGCCGTTCACGGTCATCAGGACCAACATGTTCTCGTCGACACCGTCGGGCGGCGTCGCCGTGAGGAATAGGTTCTTGCTGAGCTGTGTCCATCTCGATTCATAACGGAGGTTCATCTTCGCTGCCGTCTCCTCCGGTATGTTCCGGAGTCCTGTCCTGCTTATCGGTATGCCCAGGAGCTTGACGACCTTCACGTGCTCAGCGTCCGGCGTGACGATGACCTCTATGCTCTCCTCCCTTCTCTCCAGGAACGCCTCGAGCCCGCCGACGTGGTCGATGTGCATGTGCGATATGACAACACGATCTATGGTGCCTACGTCCACTTCCATGTAGTCGAGGTTGTGCATCAGATACGAACCCCGACGGCCGGTGCCGAAGAGTGTGCGTTCACCGTCAACGTCGACCAGTATCGCCAGGCCCCTGGCGCCTATCATCGGGGTCTCCGGGAGAGCCCCCTCATCGTAGACGCTGAGCACCTTTGCCTTCATACGGTACCGTAATGTGAGCGCATGTAAAACATTATCTCTCAGCCCCTGCGCTTCATCTCCATCGCCTCCTCGTACAGCGAAACGTAGGCGTCTATCGACCTCTGCATCGTGTACTCCTCAGCCGTTCTTCTGGCGCCGGCGGCGACGGCGGGACCGGCGGCGAGGCATTTTCTTATCGCCGACGCACATCCGTCCACCGATGCGTCGTACAGGAACCCATTCTCCCCGTCCTCGATGAAATCCGCGAACGCCCTTCCGTCCGGGCACGCCACCGGGAGGCCGCATGCCATTGCGTTCATTATAGCCAGACACTGCGCCTCGTATATGGACGACGAGACAGCGATATCAGCGGCCGCATAATGCAGCGGAAGTTCCTCTTCGCTCACGAACCCCGTGAATATCACGCGGTCGCTGACCCCCAATGATTCGGCCAGGTCCTTGAGCTCCTTTTCGATCGCCCCTCTGCCCACTATCATGAGCACCGCATCGTCCACGCCCGCGAACGCCTTGATGAGTACGTCCAAACACTTCTCGGGGCACAGACGGCCGACGTGTATCGCCGTCTTCCTTTCGCCTATCCCGTACCTGTCCCTTATCCGGCGGCCGTCCAGACCCGGTCTGAACCGCTCCGTGTCTATGCCGGTGGGTATCGTCCGGATGTTGGCCCTCACTCCGTTATCTTCCAGTTCCTTGGCGATGGACGGCATCTGCGCCACCGTCACGTCCGCATTCTTGAAGAGCCGGCGGAAATACGCCCAGCCGACGTTCAGCGCGAACTTCGGGTCAATTGGGGAATAATCGTCCAGGAAACTCCACATCGGGGTGTGGAACGTCACGATGACCGGTTTCTTCAGTATCTTCCCGGACGTCACCCCGCGGACCGCCATGAACGCGAACCCGTGGACGTTTATCACATCCGCATCCATCTCCTTCAATTTGAGAAGAGTGTCCGACGGAAATATCGGAAGATAGTAACCGGCGAACGTCCCGAAGGATTTGGCGGGTATGTAATGAACGCCGTCGATCCTGTTATCCTTACCGGGGTCCGGCGCAATGAGAAGTACCTCGTGACCTCTGTCCTCCAGTCCTTTCTTTAGGGCGTCTATGGCGTCCACCACTCCGTCCTTCATCGGATAGTGGGCGTCGACGAGCATGGCCACCTTCATGCCGTCTGGTATCTCCGCGGCGCCTTTAATCTTTATCGGCGGCGTGTGAACAATGAATCGGGAGTGTCGGCGCCGATCCTCCATGCGGTCTCCGCGGACATCTCGCCGCTCGACAGCATCCCCAGCACTTTCTTTGGAACCGTATTGACGCTCATGACCGCTCCCGGTCGTTCCGGGTCGTCTATGTAGTCCGTCTCAAGCATGAAACGGTCGCTTTTCGACAGTGCCTCGCGGACCGTCTTCCGCGAGGCGGGTATAGACGGCATGACGCCGCTGTTCTCCGCTTCGAGAACAAGCGGCGGCGAGAAATGTTTTATCACCATTCCGGGGTCCAGTGATGATGATCCTGCCATCTCCGAAAGTTCCGCCATCAGCTCCGGTGATCCGGATTCGCTGTGTATCATGACCGGGCAGCCGTTCGCCGACGCCAGCTCCATGCCGTACACGAGGATGCGGTTCGATGCCTCCACTATCTCATTCGGGACCGGAAAATGTGGTCTGCCGATCTCGCCGATCACATCCGCCCTCCCCTCCGCGACGAGGTCCGCTGCTATTCTCATGCCGTCCCTCATTATCGCTTCCGCTCTCTCAAGACCGAGACGCTCGGCCAGTGGAAGGAGGAGGACGGGGTACGGCCCAACGGCCACGTTGATCTTCAGTTCGGTGAGTTCTCTGCCCCTCTCGGCCATCGACAGCGTTATGCCGTACGATCTTCGAAAGTCGTCCGCGCACGATATCTGAACGTCCTTGTAGGGAAGCGTCACCAGCGTGAGACCGGTGCCTCCGGCCGCTTCGAACTCCTTGAGCGCCTCGATGTTGCGGCCCCTCGGGTCCAGATGGATGTGGTTGTCGTATACCGGAACATCTTTCACGCCGTGAACAACGCTGACAATGTAATTATATGTTGTTCGGCGGTACACATGCGATGGACCAGAACTCCAGATTCCTGCTGAAGGCATTCAGAAGATATTACAAGAGCAACGCCCCGGTCATGCCGGAACGTTTCGGCCGCAGGGAGTTCGGATTCATGTTCTTCGACCGGACGTTCGTGCAGCGGCACATGGGGTTCGCGAGAACGGACGATGTTAGAAGGTTCCTGATAGCGCAGGTTCCGTCGCACTGTTACTATTCCACCGCCTACTACCGGGACCCGGCCGCACCGACGATGGAAGAGAAGACGTGGCTGGGCGCTGACCTTATATTCGATCTTGATGCGGACCACCTGAAAGGTGCCGAGAAGATGACGTACTCCGAGATGCTGGCACAGATCAAGGTTGAGATGATGAACCTTGTCGATTCATTCATATGCGGCGACCTTGGTTTCAGTGACGATGATGTGAGGATCGTCTTCTCCGGCGGGAGAGGGTACCATGCGCACGTCTCGTCCCCGAAGGTCCTGACGCTCGGGTCCCCCGAACGAAGGGAGATAGTGGACTACGTGACGTCAAAGGGGCTGAGCCTCGACTGGGCGTTCCCGATGAAGGGTACGGTAATGTCATCCGTAATGCTCGGCGGACGGGAACGGTCCAATGTCACGCTCGACCGGCTCGTACCGGGGAGCGACTCCGGCGGATGGAGGCTGAGAATGAGGAACGGTCTCGCGACGGTCATCGACGATATCGTGTCGATAGATGTCAAGGACGTCAAAGGAAGATACCCGAGCGTCGGAAAGACCGCTGACAAGACACTTACGGGCGTCCGTAACGATCTTGCGTCGTCAAAGAACTCCGTCTTCGACCGTGACACGATGGCCGCCCTCACGAAGAAGAGCCAAGAGATCTTGCTGAAGATCATGTCCGAGGACGTGGTCCCGTCGCTGGCGGGGGAGGTGGACGAACCCGTCACAGCTGATGTGAAAAGACTGATCCGCCTTCCGGGCTCCGTTCACGGGAAGAGCGGATTACGCGTGACACCTCTCACACGCGACGAACTGACGGACTTCGACCCGCTCATGAACGCCGTCCCCAAGGAATATTCAAGAGACTCCGTCAAGATAACGATGAAACGCGATTCCGAGATAACGATCCTGGGAGAGCGAATGGTGCTGAAGGGCGAAACGGAAGTTCCGGAATACGCGGCTGTATTCCTGGTAGGGCGAAAGATGGCCGACATAGGCCACGGTGCACAGATCATGGACCCCTGATGCAGCAGCATGTGGTCTTCTCGATCACTTTCATCCCTTTACTGATGGCCCATGACACCGTTCCGCGGGACGGATTCGCGATCCTTCTGACGCCTGCCTCTATGCATTTTTTCTCTATACCGCGGTAGACGCGCGGCCGCATGCACCCGAGCGTGACCTCCAGTCCCATATCGATCAGCAGGGATACCGCATCGAGTATAGCATCCTCCGAGATCAGATCGTACTCGGTCATCGTTCCCTTGGTCGGTATCAACGATAGCGCCACCACCTCCCTCAGACCTTTGCTCTTGACCAGCTCAGCGGACCTCAGAAGATCGTCGATACCGAATCCGGCGGTAAGGTGGGCCACCGGCCTGCCACCGGCGGACATTATGTTATCCAGCATCTCCGAGTATGCCTCCGGCGGAACGTTCAGCCGCAGAATGTTCTTTATGATCGCCGGGTCCTGATGGATGTCCACGGAGAACGCATCGACGCCCGCAGCAACGAGACGGGCGGCATCCGCCTTGTTTATGAAGCCTGTATGGACGTTCACCTTCAGACCGGCGTCGACGGCGCGTCTGATGTCGTCGACGGCCCCCATTATCGGAACTGATCCGTTCACGTCACAGCCGCCGCTGATCAGCATGCCGGACATCCCTAACGATATTACATCATCCGTTAGGTACATCAGGTCCCCCGGGTCGGAGACATCCGCCATGTTACGGAGGTGCGAGCCTTTGCAGTGCTCGCACATCTGATCGCACTTCTTTCCCGTCAAGGAGACGGAAGGAAATAAATTTCCCGGTAAATACACTGTCAATTCGTCGTCGATGTCGCTCATTTAGGTACCTAACGACCAAAAGCTTTATTCAATAGATATAATTCATCGTCTCGGTAGTTGCAATGAAGGGTTTCCGAATAAAAGGTTCCTACAAGGACACAAGAAAGAGACAGGATTTCACCATCGAGGTGGCGGCCGAGAACGAGGAAGCCGCGAGAGAGAAGATCCTCTCCAACCTGGGCAGCAGACACAAGCTCAAGAGATGGGAGATAACCATCGACGAGCTGGTTGAGCTTGCGCCGGGGGACATAACCGATCGCCTCGTTGAGTACGAGGTCGGTGAGAAATGATGAACGATGATGAGCTGCGACAGGCACTTTCCGTGCTTGATGTGTACAAGACGCAGCTTGATGCGTTAGCGCAGCAGGCGCAGATATTTCAGATATCCCTGGAAGAGTCCATCAAGGCCAGAGAGTCCATGAAGGCGCTCCTGGACGCGAAAGAGGGCGATGAGATACTCATATCCGTCGGCGGTGCATCGTTCGTTCCCGCAAAGGCCACCGGAGAGAAGAAGGCGATAGTCGGCATCGGGAGCAGGATATCCATCGAGAAGAACCTCGATGACGCCGTGGCGTACATGGGTGACACCGTGAAGGAGATATCCGAGGCACTGAAGAAGGCCAGTGAATCCATCAATGAGATGGAGACGAACGCCAGGAACCTCTCTTTGACGGTACAGCAGGAATATCAGAGAAGACAGCAGTGAGCTCACATGTTCGACTCCCTCAAAGGTAAGTTCAAGAATATTTTCAAAAAAGAACAGACCGAGGGGGACCGAGCCGAGGACGAACGTCCGAAGGAGATAGCCGAGCCGAAGGAGACGGCCAAACCAAAAGAGGTCGTTAAGCCCAGGGAGGCCGTCAAACCGAAGGAGAAGGCACGTCAGGATGACCGATGTTTCGATGATGACGATTTCGAGTTCGGAGACGACCTCATAGAGGACGACGGGACTGAGGACGATCTGGAGGACGAGGACGTTCCGAATGATGAGCCTGAGGTCATTCCGGTCAGAGAGCCGGCACCTCCGGTGAGGGTTGCTCCGCCGGAACCGATCAAGAGTGTGCCTGCAGACATTCCAGTAAAGATCGATGATACGCGTAAGGATGACATCGAGGATGATATGGAGGGCGAGGACGTCCCGGATGATGAGCCTGAGGTCATTCCGGTCAGAGAGCCGCCGGCACCTCCGGTGAGGGCTGCTCCGCCGGAACCTGTGAAGAGCGCGCCCGCGGTCCATGAGGAGCCTGTCGCCGTTGCCCGGCCGGAACCCGTCACACGTACGGAACCCGTTGTGCGTGATGAGCCGAAGGCCGCCGAAGAGGACAAACTCTCTAAGAAGGAAAGGATAAAGCTCGCCAAACTGGCCGCGAAGGATAAGAAGGCCGCGGCCAAACAGGAGAGGATCGCTGCTAAAGAGGGGCGTATCGCCGCCAAGGAGGCGGAGAGACATGAAAGTAAGCAAGAAGACGGACATGACGACAATGAGTTCGTCGGCGACCACGGCAAAAAGATAAAGGAGAGTGCCCTCGACGGCCTCCTCTGGGAATTGGAGGTCGCTCTTATGGAGGCGGATGTCGCACTCCCGGTGGTCGAGGAGATAATCAGAGGAGTGAAGGACGACCTTACCGGAAAAAGACATACACGCGACCATACGCTGGGCGAGGTCGTGGAGCTCTCCGTCAAGGATTCCATATCCCGGATACTGAAGATAAACGAGTTCGATTTCGACGCCTGGCTCAACACTAGATCAAGACCTGCGGTCGTGATGTTCGTCGGTATCAACGGCACCGGAAAGACGACCTCGATCGCGAAGATCGCCAACCGTCTGATGAACGGCGGAAGGACCGTCGTACTCGCTGCGGCCGATACGTTCAGGGCGGGCGCGATAGAGCAGCTGACGATACACTCCGAGAGGCTCGGATGTAAGATAGTGAAGCACGCCGCGGACGCCGATCCGGCGGCGGTCGCCTTCGATGCGATCGAACATGCGAAGGCGAAGAGAAAGGATGTCGTCCTGGTGGACACCGCCGGACGCATGCAGACCAACAGCAATCTCATGGACGAGATGAAGAAGATAAGAAAGGTCGCGAAACCCGACCTTGTCATGTTCGTCGGTGATTCCCTCGCCGGTAACGATGCGGTCGAGCAGGCGAAGGCGTTCGACGCGGCTGTGGGCGTCGACGCGATAATGCTCACGAAGATAGATGCCGACTCCAAGGGTGGTGCGGCACTCTCGATCGCTCACACGATCGGCAAACCGATAGCGTTCGTCTCCAACGGCCAGGAATACGACCGATTGGTCAAGTTCAGCGCCAAATGGATGATGGACCGCCTTTTCGAAGATTAGACGCAGAGCTTGTGGAACAGCGTCGCGAATACTTTTGCGTCCGTCATCAGATTGTTGAGATCGCAATATTCATTCGGTTGGTGCAGCGACCCGCCGCCGCATTGCCACACGTACGCGTTGTAGCCGGCCAGCCTGCAGAAGTTCGCGCACGTCCCGCCGCCGACGCCGACCGTCTCCGGGTCCGCCCCTATCACCGACGATATGGATCCGCGCAGTGCCTCGAACTCCGCGCAGCGGATGTCCGACGGTTTCCCGGACCTTGTCCTCTGCTCCACGGAGACTGTTATCTTTGCACCGGTCCTCTTCTCCCATTCCGCGCCGAGCTCCTTCGCGAACACGACGAGATCGTCGGGATCGTACATCGGCAACAGACGGATGTCCAACCAGAACTCGTGATAACCGGGTATCGTGTTCACGTTGCCCACGGTCGCTATGCTCTTGGTGGGCTCGAATGTCGATGACGATGGTCTGAAGATCGGGTCGCTGTCCGGGTACTTCCTCTCCAGTTCGTCCAATACGCTGACGAGCATCTTCGTGCTTACTCTGTAAGCGTTCAGCCCGTTGTGCGGCGTCGACCCATGTGTCTGCTTTCCCTCCACGGCGAACTTCAGCCATATCAGATGTTTCTCGGCGACCTCCACCATCGTTCCGCCGGGAACCCCCCAGTCCGGGACGATGAACACGTCCTCCGGTTCGAAGAGGCCGGCGTTCACAAGATGCTCGATACCCATGGCGCTTGTCGTCTCTTCATCCGCCACTATGGCGAGGCCTATC
>Ga0131853_10004061_pt1 | contig 26263 bp, 18 predicted proteins | sample TergutLab28metaG_FD_92764 | JGI IMG/M metagenome (GOLD analysis project Ga0131853, IMG submission 92764) | Labiotermes labralis P1 segment gut microbial communities from Petit-Saut dam, French Guiana - Lab288 P1 (version 2) (version 2) | ecosystem: Host-associated > Arthropoda: Insects >... | reverse complement strand
TCAGAGCCACACACGACACATAATATAGGTATAGCACTTACCACTAGATAAATAAATTAACACACAAAACCTCTATCATTACAGCCTACACAATGCAACAAGTAGTCGCAAGCTCCTGAAGATAGACGTATTAACATCTCTAACATGTTGAGCAGTAGATAATAAAGCAAGTGTCATCTAGTTGGTCAACCTTTATTCAAATATCAAGATGATGCACGGTCCAATACACAAAAGATTTTACACAGTCTTTGCACCTCTGAGTTGGATGATTGGCCAGCATTTCTATCTTTGTTACTCTTTCTTTTTCCCATGGCATGTATTTCTAATTGTTGTGTTTATTACTTATATATGTTACCACGTAGTTATTATTTATGCACTGTTACTGTATTGTATTGTGCTGCTTCTTTTACTCTTGTATCATGTCTAATATATTTGTTATGTCATTCATTCTTGTGTGATGTTATGAATTTGACCTGTTTCATATGTAACTGTCAGGTGACAAATGCCGGATTTGTGAAAGGTGTGTGTGTGTGTGTGTGTGTGTGTGTGTGTGTGTCTGTGTGTGTGTGTGTGTGTGTGTGCGCGCGCGTGCAAGTATGTGTATGTAACATCTGCCATAATCTGGGTTAAGGTTCATGTGTAATGGTTTTGGGCAGTAGGTTTGTCAGTTGAAGTAGCAATACAAATGTCTACAGCCTAAAGTGACAACACAAGCACTGGGCACTTTCGTGCCTTAGAGATTTTGAAAAGTTGATGGACTCACCGTTATAACCTTATTATTTATTAAATTACAAGCCAGTCATATAAAGAGGTATTTTAACACTCGACCCAAGACTGAAAGATGATCCAGTGAAGTTGGCACAAGTCAGTAAGCCTTATGGTGGACACAGAATAACCACTGCATTATTATGTATGTCTATACACACACAACAAAGTGTTGTCTAAGAATCTGCTATTGGGTAATTTCATTACACCATTAAACTACTCAGGACAAGCAACGAACTGCAGTTGGGCATCTGCTGGCTGCAGCAAAGACGTATCACTTGTAAGCCTAGTGACATATATTCAAAAATATATATTTTGCATGTACATTGATTTTAAATTTTGGAATGAGTTAAAATACTACAAATAAAAAATATGTAAAAATAAATTCCTTTAAGATGTACAACATGAATTTATGTACTGGCACACACCTAGTCTGCACATCATAAAATCACTGTGTACTTGTACAGCACTTACAGCTGTACATATATGTACACTACTGAGTTCAGGAACATGTAACAAAATTCTGACACTAATGGCAGTCAGCCAGACCTGCTAACAGTAATTGTACTGGTACAGCACGCAGCCACACACAGCATCATCTGTAAAATGCACATGTTCAGCAGCTGTACTAGTACAACACGCGGCCACACACAGCATCGTTTGTAAAATGCACATGTTCAGCAGGTGTACTGGTACAGCACGCGGCCACACACAGCATCGTCTGTAAAATGCACATGTTCAGCAGCTGTACTAGTACAGCACATGGCCAAACACAGCATCATCTGTAAAATGCACATGTTCAGCAGCTGTACTGGTACAGCAAGCGGCCACACACAGCATTGTCTGTAAAATGCACATGTTCAGCAGCTGTACTGGTAGAGTACGCAGCCACACACAGCATCGTCTGTAAAATGCACATGTTCAGCAACTGTCCTGAAATGGTTACAGACTGCCCCTGCATCATATGAGCCACTTCAATTTATTTACACACTTTCACACAGGCAGTATGTTGCTCCTCACGGCAATTTCCAACATCCAAGCACATGCTGTACGAACATACACACGTAAACCCTGGCATCTTTACAGGCTGATATCCACAATGATACCAAGATATCAGACAATGCATATATAAGTATGTTGCAGAATTGGTGTGAAACATTCTTAGATGTTGGAGGACACCATCTTACTGGTTGCTGTGATATGTGGCACGCGAGATGGCTCTCCTAAAGGAGCATTTTGTGGGCCCACGTAGAACCTCCAATTCAGTTACGCAGTAGCATTATCATCTTCCTCCACAGCAGCCGCCCACAAATAGCATCTCACACAGGCAACATGAGATTCAAACAACGGAATGAATGTCTATGTATAGCCCCAAAATCAGTTTTAACATTATAATGGAATGAAAATTTAAACCACCAGTTGACTCTCACTGCATTTTCTTCCACCCCTAAACCCTCTTTATCCCCACAACAACTCACACACCAAATGGTCTGGGATATTTAACTTAATCAAGAACTTAGTTCACAACGTCTAGTGAGAAGCACCCACTGTTCTAGAAGGCTTTTAAAGTTCCAGCCCTTATATTAATGAGCTAAACAGAGGTAGGCCATGGAAAGTTGACCATTTCTGTTCACTGTCCACAAACATACTTACTATCTGCCAGTCCGGGTGGGCATGGTTCACACCTTTGTACTCCATGTAACTGGCAAAACCTTCATTAAGCCACAGATCATCCCACCACTTCAGTGTCACTGAAATTAATACAAAACCTCTGAATGAGTTCAAAAAATATCACAGATATTGAATATCTTAAAATCTGACTTACAGTTTAAAGAATACTTTATGACAACCAACAGTAGGTCAGATATTGAATATCTTAATATCTGACATACAGTTTAAAGAACACTTTATGACAACCAACAGTAGGTCTACATTTAAAAAAGTTTTTGGCTCATATGTAAAGAGCACTGTAGCACTACAAGCAGCAGTAATAAGCCACTGGAGTTAGGCAGAACATCATACATCCAGAACACATACATATCAAATAAGAAAAAAAATTGCTTTACTTCCCTTCAAAATAATCTCCTTTGGCTGCAACACACTTCTTACATCTTCCTACAATTTACATAAATCAGTCATCAAACGTGTCAAGAATAATGCAAGCGATTCAGCAGCCACGTTCCCCTTGATGCCCTACAGTCCTCAAATCTTCTTCCTCTGAGGGCAGCTTACAATTTAATGTGAAAAAGGTGACTGGCCGATTTCTACCATGCCACAATGTAGTTTTCACAGCAGCAGACTCTTTGCTCCTTTTCTTATCCATAAGACTGAGTATCAGAACAATCTTTACACAGATCTTCCTCCTTCCAAAATCTTAATGAAGAATCTGACAAATCATCTCTCAGTTCATGTGCACTTGATCCTCCACCGTCATGGGCATTCAGTGGTCTCTGGCAATCACCCTAACTTTTCATATGTTTCTGACTTGCAATCAGTTGATGGCTGTCCATTCCTTGGATCTTCACGATCTTCACATCCCTCACCGATCTTTGAACCATCTAAAGATGGGAATTTAATACACAGCTTCATTTCCATAAACACTTTCCAGCAATTGTTACATTTCTGTAGCAATTTCCCAAAGTCTGAAACAAAACCTGACCTTCTCTGGCTACTCCATGATGATAAAGGAAAACACAACTACACAAAACTACTGTGGGTGAGCTCACTGAGCTAGAACTTACACTAATACCTGACAGTCAAAAGACATTCAGAAACCAACTACAACTGGTTTATGCATCAAATCATAATTGCACAATTGCATCAATCCTGGAACTTCATCATTTGATGAAATAAACATAAACAAATTCTGTATTGTACATTGTTTACAGGTTACAAGCTTGCAGTTACATTTAACAAATTTAGCATAATAAGAATGTTTACTAGTTAAAGTTACTGCCCTATACTTCCTGCTAGCTTCAGGAACAACAAATGAGTCATGAGTTCTTCCCAGAACTTATTTTTGTTCTGACCGTGAACTTCAACTTACTCAGATTGCCAAACCACATGTGAGCAAGCTCATGTCCGATCACCATGGCCACACGAATTTTGTTCACTGTGGAACTGTTGCCCTGCTCATATAGCAGATTCACTTCACGGAAGGTGATGAGGCCCCAGTGTTCCATAGCGCCTGACACGAAGTCAGGTATGGCAGCCAGGTCTGTTTACAGTGAAACACAACCATTACGGTTACTTTGCACTCTTAGACCTAACGGCATATTGCAGGCACTGTAATACCAGCATCTAAACATTTACTAACTAAACATATTTTTGCTTCATTTAATTTATGGACAAATTTAAACACAGTTTAAAACTTCTCTTTCCTTGTCACAGACTAATACCATCAAAAATAAGAAACACGTAATCACATGTCCTGGATGACATGAAGGGTAGTCAGGAGTTCCATGTGGCATGGATAGGGTAGCCAGGAGTTCTGGGTGGCATGGATAGGGTAGCCAGGAGTTTCCTGGATGACATGAAGGGTAGTCAGGAGTTCCATGTGGCATGGATAGGGTAGCCAGGAGTTCTGGGTGGCATGGATAGGGTAGCCAGGAGTTCCAGGTGACATGGACAGAGTAGCCGTTTCAGTTCTGGATGGCACGGGTAAGGTACCCATTGCAGTTTTTTATGATATGGATTAGACAGCAGTTAGAGTTCTGGATGACATGGGTAAGGTGCCCACTGCAGTTGCATCCAAACACCTACTGTATTTTTTAATATATGATATGATAATATGAATTCTAATATGAATCTAGTCCTGTGAAATTATTAAGAATCACAACCTAATTAATTCATAAATTATCACAAAGATGACTTGGAGGACCTCTGAAAAGACTATTAGACGAGGCAGGCAAAAACAGGTCTGTTAATGCTTAACTTGTGAAGGATCATACGGATGATTATGATGATGGTGATATAAAATAATACTGAATAATAATAAAATAAAAGTAATTGATTTTATGTAAACGCCTATTAAGTTAGAACTGTGATATGTAGCGTGAAATGAACATAATGAACTGAACTGATTGTCTGGAACAGGCCTTTGATGTTGCAGATGTATGACATGCATGTTGTAAATGTATGTATTAGGTAATTCCAAAGAGGGAATTCAATTCTCCAAAATTTTGTTCTTTTATTAATTTTCCTTGCTGTTGATGCATTTGGATGTAAAAATTCTCAAGGCAGTTCATATGCCAACCTTTTTGAATTGACTTCATTAAGGACAAGTCTCAGTGTAAAGCAGCATGCAGCAGATACTAAACATGCTCTCCTTCTGTCCTGATAATTAATTTCTAATGTTTAAAAACTACTTACAATCTTCATTATATGATGTAACTGATTTACTGTAACATTAAATATTTTTTTCTGCAAAATTCTTACTATATTTTCATTATATGTGTACATACATAAGTATGAACCTATGTATTGCATGTATATATATATATATATATATATATATATATATACACATATGTGTGTGTGTGTGTGTGTGTGTGTGTGTGTACACTTATGTATGTATCTACATACATACTGTTATGTAAGTATGTATATATTATGTGTGTGTGTGTATATATATATATATGTATATACGTACATAAGTACATACGTATGAATGAACAGACCACAGAGATGAACACTTCTCCTGTCAAATCACGCACATCAGTAACATGTTCAGTTTGTTACAATGCTGTGCTCCCTAAGCAACTCACTAAGTGGGAAACAGTTCTCAGCACTTACCCAGTTTTGGCAGTGGGTACGGTATGTCAAAGTACTTGATATAATACTCAATAATCTTAACACCAACTTCAAGGGCATATTGTGTCTTGTTGACCTGCGTTGGTGTTGCATAGATGCTGAAAGGAAATCCCTGAGACACAGTAATGGGGTTCAGGCGTTTGAAGTCACTCACAATAAAGCAGCTGAGGTAGGTGACCATGGGAACTGACTCACTGAATTCCACAGTTGTTAGGCCAGGCTCTGGTGAGTCATCCACCTCATTCTGCAAGCAATGGCCAAATGGAATGCTTTACTGTGTTGGAAATGACTAGCAAGTATTCCCTACTTTCATCCATCCTGACATTTTTCTAAGCTGATATTAACATCCTTCAGTAATGTGTCTATTCAGCCCATTATAAACAGTACATGACCTGGCAGTTTACAACCAGAAGGGCACAAGAAACTTTACTCTGCACCAAGCAAACATGTTTTCTCCACCAGGATACACAGATGATCTGGACAGACTGCTCAGCACCTTCTAATTAGCATGGAAGCCAACATATGCTACTAATTGGCAATGAACTTCCATCAACCATCCACCATAACACATCCACAATGACCATTACACCTACATTCTGCTATTCACATTGTCCACTGTTCACCGACAGATATTACTGTGGCATAATAACTGTTCACCGACAGGTATTACTGTGGCAATGTAACTGTTCAGACAGGTATTACTGTGGCACAGTAACTGTTCACTGACAGGTATTACTGTGGCACAGTAACTGTTCACTTGGAATTTCAGAGAAGGAAAGAAAATGTAAACTAAAAATAATTAATCTGGAATATACTAGGCACTGTGATAAAATTCCTTGGAATCCAGGAACTGTGAAGCCTGCACTACATTGCTGAAATCAGGAATTGTCAAGCCTGCACTACATTTCTGAAGTCCAAGAATTGTCAAGCCTGTTTTACACTGCTGAAGATGATCTCCACATCCCATTTTGAGCCAGGTCATTACTAACCAAACATTCACAATCTCTTCAATCATGTCATCTTCCCACCTACACTTGTATCTGAAATGAGATTCTACAACCACAATTTTGTACGTGCCTGCATCCTATCTACCTCATACTTCTTCACCAAATAACTTTTAAAAATTGAGACCTGAAGGAAACTCTCACTATAAAATTTTACATCTCTGCACTCTGTTATCCCTTTCACACTCAAACATTAATCTTAACAATTCATTTTCTCACAGATGTCAAATTTCTTTGTACCATTCACAGTGCAACACTTGTTTCATACACATATAAACATCAGCTATAGTGACACCTTTCGAGAGCAAGCACTCAGGCAAAAGTATTGGAGGCTGTTCCATCCAAGTCATGCCAACATAGCACATAAATTCACTTTAATTAAACCCTGTCTACAAAACTTTCTGTCATATTCAGTAAATGTTCACTCCAAGCAGGACTCTCCAACACATCAACAACCAGTGATTTTTAAGATGCCATATCCAAAACACATGGACACTGCGAGGGTGACATACAGGGGCAGGACATCCTTCCCAAGTCATGTTCTCAAAACACTCACCACTTGGTCCATGTTTGACAGGGCAGTGTAGCCATTTCGCGGCCTCACAAGGTGAATTTTGAAAGTGGGTTTGAATCCAGGTTCATCAAAACAAGGATATGCCTGGCGTGCATATGTAGGCTGGAATTTGGAGGTAGCTATCTTCCTGAAATAAATAAATAATAAATGGGCTGTTGCCTGGTGACAGTGGTTATTGTGCATGTACATAAATATGAAATGAGGATCTAAGAAATTTAAGTCGGGAGGGCTACATGAGAAGCATGCAGTAGCAACATGAGGAGTCTTGGGGACCATCTCAGCGTTTGCTTTTAGACACAGGGAAAACAAGAATACGGCACACTCATTAATAAATTTCTGCCATCCAGTAGTTCAGGGCATACAGGAAGGGACATTCACACTGTGTGTCATTATGAAGGCCAGTAAGAATACGAACTCAGATATGGAGCCTGATGGAGAAGCAGACTGCTGGAAAGAATTCTTTTTGTTAATTCCTTTGTCATAACATGTCAAAACAACGTGCAACAAACAAACTACAATTACAACTGAGAATTCAGGTCTTTTGGGAAGTGACAACGTGTTGTATGCTTTCTTCTGGGTAATTCCCCGGCGTCTGAACTTAATATGCCAACGTTTCAGAACAATCTCTGTTCCATCTTCATAGATGGGTAGGTATGAAGAAATTTCTTCATACCTACCCACCTATGAAGATGAAACAGACAGGGTGTTCCGAAACGTTGGCGTACAAAATTCAGACGCTGGGGAATTACCCAAAAGAACGCATGCAACATTCAGAACATGGCAAAAGTTTGAAATCAAGACGTGACAGTGCATCATTCAATTAGTGTTTCCCTGTCATTTGGAAGGACTGTAGTGCCTTCATCTTCGAGCCATTCAGGACAGGTGTGGGTAGGGCCTGGACACCTGGATCCTCAACACCAGTGCTGTTGAAACCACAAATATTGTATAAATACACATAACATTACCGGCAGTTTCTCAAATGTGGTGCCATTTAGTCTAGTAGATGATTAACAGTTCAATGTACAGTACTGCTTCCATCTTCAGGGATGAATACTGTCTTCAAGCTGGACGATTTACTGCTGCCAACTCACAAGAAAGACTCTAACATTAACAATGGTGGTGAAGAGGAAGTCAGACCATTTGATATTCATGACCAATAACAGATGTGTTCCAGTTAAAAATACATTCAGCCAAAGTGCAGGTGTGTCTGCAGCATTTGACTTTAGGCTTCTTACCAACTGCACACCTAATAAATGGCGACCAATGGCAAGTGTCGACCACAGAGCCAAAAGCTTGTATCTGTGACAGAACCTATACATTTTCCTTGCAAGGACAGCTCTATCCATGCTGTCGAAGTCAAATATGTTCTTGTGAGTCAAAAGCAGTAGCATTTCCTGCAAAACTACCAAATGCCACACCAGACTAAGGGATGTAACATCTCAGAAGACTAAAATAGGCACTGGCATGACAGCCTCAGATCTCAAGTGCATGTGGTACATGAAAAAGGAATAGCTTCATAACTGGCTCTAAAGCACAGCATGTCACAATTTGACAACTTCAACTCTCACTTCAAATTCAGAACAATGTAGACCAGAGCAAACGTTGAGAGTTAGTTGCAACAGGCAGACACTGAGGCCACATCAATCCAGTCCAGACCTTCATATCATATTATTTTAACATCTATGCCTAAATCCTAGATTGCATAAAGGTCTTCATAATTGTTTTCAGTCCCTCCGGTCAATTCTGGCATGGTACCTCAGATATGGTCACAACTGCTGCCTGTCACAACCTTTCAGTTCACCCATTCCACACACTACCATCTGCCATTCCACAGTCTCACTGACAGTGCAGTTCAATAAACACAGCTACGATCATAACTGCTCTGTTCTCTTCATGTTTTATGACAGAAATTCTGTATAAAGACTGAATATTCTCAAACCCACTCATGCACAGCAATAATGCAGTCATTACCAGCTAATTTTGTTTATTTAGTTGTTAATTATAAAGACACCACATATAATGTTCACATTACTGTTCAGAAACATGTGTTGGATGCTATGCAACAATCTGGAAACATCTGCTTTATGGAATTTGACATTATAACACAGTGTTGTTGGTTGTATGTTGTTATTGATAACAATGATGATGATGATGATGATGATGAATATGATGATGCTGCTGATGATGATGATGATGATGATGATGATGATGATGATTATGATGATGATGATGATGATGATGATGATACACCACTATATTTTGAGCACAGAGCTGTTCTTCAATACCTACCTCCCTGCCTACCTACCTACATACATTACACAGATTCAAAAGTTTGCCAAGATGACAGCAGAATGCTGAATAAGTCATAAATATACAAATAAACAAAGCATACAAAATATACAGAATTATTGCGATGCAGAATGCTGTAACAGTTCCGTATACAGTATCATAAGCCATTCTTAAACATCAAAAATTCATCAGCAAAATAAAAGCTGTGTGTATTTACGTATCTTCTTAATGTGACTATAAATTATGCCTTTTCATTCCAAAGACTAATGGCAATGTGTGTTAAATTGTTGAAAATCCTGATGCCAGCAAAGTATGCATTTTTTCTGAAAACATGAAAGGCTGGCATTTGGTCTATGAAGGTGATGCTCATTCCTTGCATTAGCACTAGGTACAAGCGAATGTGTCTGAAAGATTTCTTGGTTGTTTACAATTAATTTAATTAATGAAAACATGCATTGGCATGGAACAGACAAAACATGCATTGGCATGGAACAGGCAAAACATGCATTGGCATTGAACAGGCAAAACATGCATTGGCATGGAACAGGCAAAGCCTCTGATTTCCCAATCAGCCTTCTACACAAACTGCATGTTCTGCACTAACCACAATTAAAACAAGTCGCTTGTATAAACATCTTTTCACCTTCAGATGCAGTATGCCAGACAATTATTACAGTCTTTATTATAATGAAAACAAGCAAAATAAATTGACTTAAGAGTGGTACTGTCTCTGCTATAAACATCAGCCTAACTACAAAACATGCTAGATCATTTGAGCAGCATGATTCTTACACTTTTGTGGTTATCAATTTGTAAAGAAAGGAATTTAAGAATAAGCTTTGGTTAGCTAATGAAAGCATCAAACTCTCAAAGTTGTATCAACAAAAAATTACAAGAACACTAAGGTACAGAATGTGCTCTTCAGCACGCATAACAAACTGTAATGTCACAAAGACAATGTGCATACCCACACCATGCACTGCCAACCCACACAAATGTGCATGTGTATAGGATCAGGTTTTGCCAGTGGAAGACAATAACAAAACTAAAATTAAAATTGTGCTTCTGTGTTTGTGCATTTGGACGGTTTTTGTAGTTTCACGTTTTCATATTTACAATTTTTAGTGCATTCCTATTACCAACTTTTATTAACAAAATGTGATTTTAGGTGGATATCAGATGCAGTTGGCTGACATGCTGGTCAGTGGCTGAGAACATTTCTTTTACTGGACACACCTCAGTAGGTGCCTCTGCAATCCATGTGATCGAAAAGGGGCCAGTTTCTGTAACACCACGTTCCGTTCCAGCGACAAAGTACAGAAGTCAACAAGGGTGTTATCAAAACGCTTTATCTTGTGTGCTGTGAGATTATGTACAAACACCAGACCCATGATAGAGCAAAGTACAGGTACAGCAATGCTTCACCTGTCATTCCTCTTACTTCCAGTGATTTATAAAATCACTCACCCAGACGCAGTGCTTTGCTCTTTTCCTAGCTTTCTTAGTTTTGAACCAACATTCTTTTATAAAGTAACCTTCACTATCTGTAAATACAAAGGGCTTTCAGAAAACATTAAACACAATGTTGTGCCCCAAAATTCTGACATCAATATAGGCATGGCACAAGGGTAGCATGAATGCAAATTATTGGGCATGAGATCAGGAATCTCAGAGGGTGGTCCATAACCTCCCAGCTGCTGTGCCATCACCAGTCACAAGTCCAGCTGTCAGTGTGGGGCCCAGTGACTTCCATCCCTCTGCTCCACTTAAGAAGCACCTGTCTGGCAATCAATAAGTAACAGATTCCAACATGAAACAGACTGTCACCAACGGGACACCAATTTCTTCTATGCCAGGATACAAGTCTTGGTGCCAGCATGGAAAAAAATGTTTAAGTCTATGGTAATCACATGGAGGATTAAAGTTTCATGAGCATTGCATATGTTGAACTCAGAATACAGTTCTCAGCATCAGAGTGTCCGTTACCATATTTTGGTAAACTTCCTTCTAATATGCACTCCACTGGCACTCCCATGGCAAAAAACTTGAGTTCGGGTAGGCTACAACAGTGTCGTGATGGGAATGGTACCATTAGACTAGTGTCTCCCAACAAGGGTCCTGCAGAACATATTACAGGTCTGCACAAACTCATGGAACAAATATGCACAGAGTTCAAAATACCATGAAAATTCCAAATATCCCTCAAAATATTACAGAAAAATTTTGTCTAGCAATTTACAATACTGTCTCTTTGTTTTATGGCCAGCAAATGTTTTCTTAGGTAAGAAGTTTCCTGAGCTCAAAATTATTTTGTGGTTTCCTCCCTGATAGAAAGGTTAAAAAAAAAGGTAAAGTGATCCCGTTACAGGCCCGATGCAGCCCAAAGGGTGGGTAGAGGTGTAGCTCTACTCTTCCATGACCGCGGCACTAGAAGGGGGTGAGTGGTCAGCAGCACGCCCCGGCCGCACTTTATCCCCCGGAAAGACCCAGTACCCATTGTACAGGAGACTGGGTGGGCCACAGGGCCGGTCTGGACGGGCGGAAAATCTCGTCCCCACCGGGATTCGATCCCAGACCATCCAGCCTGTACTCAGTCGCTATACCGACTGAGCTACCCGACCCACCTGATAGAAAGGTTGCAAACATGAAATTAGACAGCAGTTTCATGTTAAAATGCTTCTCGTACATTTAAGACATTAACAACTGTCACGTATTTACTAACAGAAGCTACACACCCAAGAGTGTGAAAATATTCAGTGTAACCCACAAAAGTACAGGAGCAGAACACAGAAGTATTCCTGGATAGGAAAACAAGTCAACTGATAATCAGCTATCTACATTTTAGAGGAGCTTGTTCCCTCCATCTCCAGGACAGTCCAAGAAGAATAAGTTGTGTGGACAAAATGGCTGCATTACACGGGCAAACAGTAGTTCAGGGGACTCACATTGCAATCCAACAGGACAAGGGATGTTGTGTGGTACGCAAAGCCATGGTTCAAACACACCAGATACCAGGACAGTTAAAATGGAGCAAATGAGGAAACTAAGAAGGAAGAGAGCCAACTGAAGCACATGCAGTGGAAGGAGTGCCTTCATCTGATGGCCCTGAGAAGGGCTGTAATGCTGAGTTGTGTATCCTCCTCACATGACGGTTTTCTCCACTCCTTGAGGAAGCAAAACACAGCACTCAAGACTCCATCCTCCTTGTGAATGTTCCTGAGATGCAGCCCAATCAGAATCGCCTCCCCTGGGATCCCAACAACTATGATTTGGCTCAATATTGCCCACTGCATCATCTAACCCACTCCCTTCCTACATACTGCAAACATTTCATCCATACAACGTACTCTTCTCAGCCCATTCTTAAGACAGAGGCAGTAGGTACATCTGAAATGTCAGTAACTAATTACCAACTGACAGCGCATCAAATCCCCTCAACAATGCTGCGAGAACTTACAATCAAAAAGCAGAATTCACTGTCAGCAATTTAGCATAGGCATGTATCAATTTACAACTACTGGACACCATCCTGAGCCTGTTTAATCCAGTAACGCCCACCACCTCTTCCTTCAAGATCAATTCTAACAAGCACAGTCTGCATGCACCAATGTCTCCTGTCTGCACCTTCATGTTTCCCAACAAAATGTGTGTGTGCAATAATCATGTGTCCCACTCAGGCTACTGTCTTGCTCACCACAACATCAATTCCATACCTTAATGGTATTCCACAAACATCAGTCATTAAGCTAATCAGAACACCCAGATTTCCACTGAAAGCTCATGCCCTCTCTCTCGTTTCAATCCATTTATTCTCCCTGACACTTAATCCCAACAACACCAATCTACACTGCTCCCTGATTCTGAATTGTAACAAGCACTAACTAAAATTAAAGTCATCTAGCCCTAATTTTGTCACAAATGCAATTTTGGCTTGTTAAACTTTTTATGCGCCTAAAAAAAATTTGTGGTAGGACTCGCTGTTATTAACCACCCTGTACTACACATTGCACTGTTCCGCACTGTCTTGTCTGCACTCCTTTCTATTAACCACCCTATAATACACATTGCACTGTTCCGCACTGTCTTGTCTGCACTGAAAGTGGAAGATCTGTGTCAGTAAAATGAACACTAAACGCCTAAACTTCGGCGGATTTAAATGTTTTTATCATACCTGACAGCATCAGACAGGAGGATTAATTGCATAAACAAACAGTATTACTTACCTAACCTAGGTGGCAAATATTTTTGTGAACCTGGAAGCGTACAATTTGCCACTAACATAAAAATCACGGCCTAACCTCCATGAACGGCAATGTTGATTTCCTTTCTCAAAATGTCAGATACTCCAATGCTGCTGGATTAGTTCTTAGATTTGTTTCGCATCGCGTGTACCGTGGCTACACATTCCATTTCTGTGAATTTTGTGTTATCAACCCTTAGACTGCATGGCGTGAAAGGTATATCACAGTGGGAATTTAAGGCAGTACTGACAGTGTACATTTATATAATGGAAATATATCGCTAGAGACAAAAAATAACGGTATTCCGGAAAGATCCTAAATGAAGATTATCAAAAAGTTTCGTAGTGCAAGAACAGTAATTGGCTATTACATACTAGCACATTTCTCGTACAACTGAATTACCATTATCATGCATGAAATGTTATACAAAACCTAATGTTCCACCACCTTAAAATTATGTCATACAAACCTTTTCTCCTGGGTCTTGGAATCGGTATATGTACTGCTATAAAAGCCAACAATTTTCCCACTTAAACTCCCTCTGAATTGTAGGTTAAGATTGTATATTCCTGGCTGAAGTTCTGCGTTGTCCTTTACCACTACCACCCAGAACTCGTTCAGTTTGTACTCAAAAGCATCTTCAACTTTAATCTCACGCTCTTCGCCGACCCTTTTCTTCTTAAAACTGTCAGATTCTTCATTTCCATGAAGGACGACCTCAGTCAGTCGCGTATCGTATATATCCAAGTGTTTTGTATTCACTAACAGGAAATACCTAGGGTTCTTGACATGAATCTGAATTATTACTCTGCCACTGAATGTGGAATTAGTGAGGTCGGGATGAAGCACTATATCGTAATGAATCGGGTCAGTATCTGATGGCAAGCGGTAGTCCAGTTCCCATGGCTTCGCACTCTGTTCCCTTCCGACCTCCATATCAGTAGCTGAATGACTGCTCATGTCAACTGTGCGCGAGATCACACCCGACGCAGTTTCATAGGCGGTGAAATGACTCCACATGAGAATAATCGCGACCACGAGGCAAATGCACAAAACTGCCAGCACTAAGCACGTCGACATGACAACGTAGAAGAGTTTTCCTCGCCCATGCTGCAACTCGTTTCCTGTAGTGGTCATAGTTCTCTGGCCCTAGTATTTAAAACTTCGGAAATGTAATTCTGAAACACCAGATCACAAAGATATGTTAAATTAGTTCCGGCCTCTGTTACCCATTTCATTTCAGTCTACAAATGTTTACACCATATAGCGGGACCTTTCTTAGGAGCGTTCGCAACATTGCGAAAAGCGTCTATTAGCTTCTTGATACTTATCTGTCTGTGTGTCCGTCTGTCCGTTCACATGAAACAACTCGAATCCCACTGGATGGAGTTCCATGAAATTTGATATTTAAGCATTTTTCGAAAATCTGTCGAGTAAATTCAAGTTTCATTAAAATTTGTCAGGATAACGCGTACTTTACACGAATACCTATGTACATTTATGGTAAAATCTCGCTGAATTCTTAATCCAGTAAGAAAGTTGTAGAATAAATTTGTAGTGAAAATCACAAAACACGTTTTGGGTTCAATAACTCTTCTTGTCGAAAGTCGCGCCGTTTATGAGATAATGTGGAAAAATATTTTACAGCAGGACAGGCCACACATGACAGTATGGCGCACGTGCATTGCATGCTGGACGCCTAAGGCTACAAACACACACTCAGAATATGTAACACATTGCTTTTTCACTACAACAATGGTTACACGAACGCGCCTCAATGTTACGTTGTACGTATACTGCCTTTCTAGTTGCATCCATGTACACCTACGTCGGTCCGGTTGTCTCTTCCCTTCACACTGTTTATCTAAAGTTTGTATGCAATTCTAAAAGCTCAAAAGCGTGACACACGTTCCGCCTATCTAATCCAGTTAATGTAATTGCCCTAACAATGCTATTCCGTCCACCATTACGTGCGGTTCTTAGGATCTTTGTACGACCAGATTCGTTCTTCAGAAGTTCTCTTTCGATCGCCCTCAACATATGTTCTTCCGTTAGAGAGACCAAGTTTTACACCCACGTTCAGGACACCGAACCTCCCGTTGAACGGACAACACAGTCTTCCTAGGGTAAAACGGACAGAGCCTGAAGGTGAGTATTCACGTCAATTACTGCCTAGTTCCTTAGTGGTCAAGATGGAGCTTTTTCACAGGTGACCGTGATGGTAACAGTAAAGTTGTTCCTCAGCATGCCATCAAACGGGCAGGGGGGTGTGTGGAGATATAGCTCCACTAATTATTAACCTCTGTATTACGTGTAGCTGAGTGGTCAACTTGAGGTCCCGGCCGCATTGGCCCTGAGCAAAGAGCTCCCAGTACTCACTGAGCAGAAGGTTTGTTGGGCCCCAAAACCACTAAGGACAAAAAGTTTCGGCCCGGTCTGAACCAGACCACGTCTCGTCGGTTGTGCAGCTCCTATGCTCACCGTCACTTAACCGACTGAATTAAACGACTTAGGAGGTTTACCACTGAGCACAACTTATTTATGATGTAATTCATTTAAAGATGCTGTCAGTACTTGTGTAGAGTGAAGTGACTGAACACATTAGGTAATGGAGTGGAGCAGCTGAGGAGGGAAGAGGTTTTGGCGCAATTTCAGGTACTGTGCCGGTATTGATTGGGAGAACTGAGAAAACATGGGAAAATATTGTATAAGGGTGATTGGTGTGGACACATTAGTGCCTTCCACATACATTCAGAAATGTCACCGCTTGTGTTGCTCGGAAAATATTCAAATAAAATGCACAAAGAAGCCCAGTAGGTGTCGACAGCCACGTCTGTATATCTGACCGGAAAGAACGTGCTTTAAAGACTGCATTCAGTTACGGTAGGCTCCAGCACACGGAACACGACAGTAGAAAGGAAGTGCTGGCCGTAATGCGGCACAGTGGCAAGATTTTAGATTCTTCCGGCAGTGAAAGGTAAGTTTATGGAAAGCGACGCTGTTTAGTTTGATGGGTAAGTACCAAGGTAAGACACGTCCTTGCTGCCTCGATGCTACCCTGAAGCTGGAATCAGCAGGGTTCTCCGAACCTTTGTTACGTAGTACCTAGCAATGGCATGGCGCCAATCCCAGGGAGATAAAACCTACGGTATTTGCGTCATCTCACTCGGAGTTGTACGCTTACGTAAAGTGAATCATACCTCGGTTGCCATGGTTACGACAGAGTTTGGTTTGGGAGTGACGTCAGAGATTTGGTTGGTTTTAACGCTAAACTTTGTTGGTTGAGTAGCGAGTGAGTGGCTGGTTCAGTAGTATTCTGATACTGAAAAACACTAACCGCATTCTGCAGCAGGTTTTGGTGTTAGCGATATTCTGCTAGGGCAGTGTCGTACTCTAAAGCGATGCCGTACTGAAAGGCGTCATTCAGGCAGCGTCCCGTCACATCAGGGTTTCTGACACGGCTCTAGCGGTTTCCTGCTCTCACTATAGCACAGTGCCTACCGAGCTGGGCTGACTACAGTCACACGCTCCACGCCTAAAATTCCATCTGTGACCCACTGGTGCGAGACATGCTCCCACTTCGTCCATCCTGATTCCTGGTGGGCTCAGAGTTCCGGCGTTTGCCACTTACACTTGCCACATTCACAAGAACGCGATTTACGACGTGTGTACAGCAGTCAACCGCCAAAAGCGGCATTACGTGTCTGAATTCCAGTCACTCTGACTGTGAAGACCAACATCTTTCGGAAAACAGATGAACGAAGTCGCTGTTTAATACATTAAAAATTACGTGGTGTGTCCCTAATGGAGCCAAATGTACGCAATAATGGATGTTTGTGGAGAAGGTTCGTTATTAACCACACACACATATATGCAGACACACACACAAACATACACACATACAAACACGCGCACGCACGCACACATATTAACACACACATACAAACACACACAAGTACGCACACACGCATACACACACAAACACACACATACAAACGCACGAACGCGCGCGCGCGTGCAAACACACACCCGCACACAGATACAAACACACACACACACACATACACACACACACACCCGCACACAAAAACACACACACCCGCACACACAAACACACACACATACAAAAACACACACATACACACACACGCACACCCACACACACATACGCACACCCACACACACATACGCACACCCACACACACATACGCGCATACACGCACACCCACATACAAACACGCGCACGCACACACACACACAAACATACGCGCGCGCACACACACATACATACACACACATACACATACACCCACACACACAAACACACACACATACACACACATACAAACAAAAAACACACACATACACAAACAAACACACAAGCACACCCACACACACACATACATACAAACAAAAAAACACACATACACAAATAAACTCACAAGCACACCCACACACACACACACTCATACAAACAAACACAAACACGCGCACACCCACACCCACACACATACAAACAAAAAAACACACACATAAACACACACACATACAAACACACACACATACAAACACACACACATACAAACACACACACATACAAACAAACACATACACACACGCACACGCACGTACAAACACACACACACATACATACAAACACACACACACACAAACAAACAAACACAAACACACACATACAAACAGACAAACAAACACACACTCGTACAAACACACACACACATACACGCACACGCACACCCACACACAAGCAAACACACACACACATACAAATGAACACACACACACATACAAACAAACAAACAAAACACACAAACACAAACAAACACACAAGCACACCCACCCACCCACACATACACACACACATACAAACAAACACACACACACACACCCACACACATACAAACACACACACATAAAAACACACACGCACAGCTACACATACACACATACAAACACACACACATACATACAAACACACACACACACATATACAAACACACACACACACATATACAAACACATACAAACACACACATACATACAAACACACACACACACATATACAAACACACACACACACACAAACAAACACACACATACACACTGTCCAACGTCTTGCTGTAAACCTACAAGTCACGGTACAATAGTTTTATCATGCCGCAACAACACAACAGCACCACACAAAACAAGACAACAGCACCACACAACACAACAACACAACAGCACCACACAAAACAAGACAACAGCATCACACAACACAACAGCACCACACAACACAACACAACAGCACCACACAACACAACACAACAGCACCACACAACACAACACAACAGCACCACACAACACAACAACACAACAGCACCACACAACACAACGCAACAGCACCACACAACATAACAACGCAACAGCACAACACAACACAACAACACAACAGCATCACACAACACAACAGCACCACATAACACAACAACACAACAGCACCACACAACACAACACAACAGCACCACACAACGCAAGAACACAACAGCACCACAACAACACAATAGCACCACACAACACAACAAGATAACAGCACCACACAACACAACAGCATCACACAACGCAACAACATAACAGCACCACACAACACAACAACACAACAGCACCACACAACACAACAGCATCACACAACACAACAACACAACAGCACCACACAACACAACAGCACCACACAACACAACAAGACAACAGCAGCACGCAACACAACACAACAGCACCACACAACCCAATAACACAACAGCACCACACAACACAACAACACAACAGCACCACACAACGCAACACAACAGCACCACAACAACACAATAGCAACACACAACACAATAAGACAACAGCACCACACAACACAACACAACAGCATCACACAACACAACACAACAGCATCACACAACACAACAGCACCACACAACGCAACACAACTGCATCACACAACACAACAACACCACACAACACAACAGCACCACACAACCATCAGCATCCAGTATGGCTACATGTTTCGGTCGTTACTTGTACATAAACATATCATATAATTGATACAATTGTTTCAATGACAGTACCTTCACAACTGACAGTAACACCTACATACTGTTTCAATAACAGTACCTTCACAACTGACAGTAACACCTACATACCGTTTCAATGACAGTACCTTCACAACTGACAGTAAACCCCACATACTCTTTCAGATACACTACAGCCTCTTCAACAGTGTGTTAAAATACCTTTATGATTGTTTTTACGCACACCCTGTAAACAGTACTGGATCCCATAATGTACAGTGCGCACTGATAGCACCTTTTACAGATTAATGTTGGCGTGAGGATGGTCTAGGAAAGACCGAAACTTGTAGCCGTACTGGGGTGCTGATAGTTGTGTGCTGCTGTTGTGTTGTTGTGTTGTGTGGTTCTGTTGTGTTGTTGTGTTGTGTGCTGCTGTTGTGTTGTTGTGTTGTGTGCTGCTGTTGTGTGTCGACGGAACAAAACTATTGTATTTTGAGCATTAAAAACACACCGGGATGTCTTCCATTAAAGTAAACCTACAGGTTCTTAGACTGGACCGGTTTGCATCATCACGTAGAAGCACGCAATCTATTTACAGGGCTGGATATAGCGCCATCTAACGACAACAGCAGAGCAGCTTCGTACTTTCCTCTGATGACGCAAGCAGGCAGAGCTTCCCCAAGACTGTCTGCAACGTACACTAGCCGACGATAAGTGGAGAACGCGTCTTTGACGTCACAGCGATCAACTGAAGACACAAAATAGAAGCAACAACCACCGCGTCGGATAAACATTGCTTTCGGTACTTTTACAGACCTGTGCAGGGAAGACCTTCTGGCAGAAGCCACCGAAATATGCAGTGCGAACACAAGAACATCGAACACAAAGCCGAATGCCGCTGATAACAAAACTGCGCTCTCAGTTCAAACTGGCAATACTTCAAATTCACGGTTGGTGGAAGAAAGCGGTGAAACAATTCAAGGTGAGGAACTAAGCAATAACGCAGTTTGGTAGCTATAGCTGTCACGTGTCCGCTCTACCGTCGTAACACACACACATAGTCTTTTGTGAAAAATCACACTGAGGCAGCGCCGACACTCGCTCTAAAGTCACGGCGTCGTGAGTCGACGAAACTGCGCCCCCACTCCTCGTTCTCCTTCATCATTAACACATTACAATTGAATATCGAAAGAGAGAAAGTACTGCCATTACTTTCATCACTGCAACTACGACGGTTTTGTACCTCTCGGTAACTGGAGCGAGCAGTGCGATTTGCAGTTGGGCAACTGAACGGCAATGGACCGTGACGGTGAAGTGGTCAGGAGAACTGAGCTGCGCAGTTGATGTTTGGCATAATCAAGCGTACGATTTAAAATGTGATAAACCTTTGACAGCCAGAGAGACGTCATATGTCGAGCTTAGCCTAATAAGACAACTGATTGACATGCTGTTTATCAATAATGTTTCTCAGCATGACGTCACGTAGCCAACACTTCCAACTCAGACAATTGACCAGTAAAGCAGAGCAATCGTTTGGCTCGCTATTGCTACCACTGCCGATAAGCAATCAAGCGGCACCGCCGAACTTGGTCTTCAGTGGAATGTTGATATCTTCTAAGAGTGTCAAGGCATTTCCCGCTTCGATGTCGATCAAACCACAGTGTTTTGACCATTCTCACTAAAGCCCGTATCTGAATTGCAGCTGGGCACGATTTACATCGTCATATCTAATTTTCCTGTCAAATTTTACCCGCGTGTCCAGGCAGGCCTCTCAAATGTTTTCTTCCCTTACAATTCTCCCACAAAACCAAACATTGTCACTTATCCGAGCATTCTGCATGTCTAGGGACTGAAGAATGTACGGGTTTTCAATATGTAACGGTAGACCTATCTATCTTTATCGTTGCACCGTGCATCTTGTAATTTATTTCAGTAACACACCAACAAAGCACATATATAGTTTTTAATAAGCTAAAATTTACATTAAAACACTTAAAACGCTCCATGTTTCGATCATACGATCATCCTCAGGGAGCATACTTTGTTCCTTGCTAAAGCTACTGTGACTTTAGCAAGGAACAAAGTACGCTCCCTGAGGATGATCTTATGATCGAAACATGTAGGAGCGTTGTAAGTGTTTTAATGTAAATTTTAGCTTATTAAAAACTATAAATGTGCATTGTTGGTGTGTTACTTAAATAAGGTAGACCTATCTATTACTTCCCTTAGCCTAGCTTCCGATATTATCGTCAGACACTCGCACTGTGTACATCCCCTAGACAGACAAATAATTCCGTAACTGCTCCAAACAGAACAGAGAATCTGTTAGTAGCACAGCTAGTTAAGAAGTTTTGCGTTCTGTGTGGATACGGAAGTCACACTGATTAGACGAGCTATATTATCGTGGCAAGAGATCAGGACAGTTCTGACTTACGTAGCGGCCATAACAACGCTCTATCGGCGAAGAGGGGTTGGGGTTAACAAAAGGACACGCAAACGATCACAGTTGTTTTGACGCCTAACGACCTCTTCAGGGGTCGTACCGCACCGCTAACCTCTAAACGTTGCATTTTATATATTTATTCAACAAATATAGGTACTGAATATTGTAAACATGATATATACTCTCCGTTTTTTTCTCTTCAAAATGCAGTTCGTTTCATAATTCTAACGTATTTGGTTCCTGTGTTATTCACATTTTATATACAGGCTGTGCTAAAATTAAAAAAAATAATTCCGGCGCCAAAAGGTTAAATGGAAGTTGCGCTTTTTAAACTTCGTGCACATCAAATTCAGAGGCAGACATTCTGTAAGCAATCACAGCGTTCAAATTGTGCAGAATTTCCGCCCCGAAGTTTCCCGAGATATTCCGAAGGTCATATGTTGAATTCACTCCTAACCCGGGCACTGCTACAGTAATATTTTAATTACGCATGTTTTCAAAACAGTAGTAGAAAAATCAGTACTATTAAAACACGTAAAAGCGTTACGAAATAACAAATAGCCCAAACCCCGGACATCTGTACAGATTAGAAAACCCTCCCGGACGGACATTTGTTGGTCTAAAACGATGACAGCCGGGGAAGAAAGTCTGTACGGTAGGCTCACATCGTGCCTGTACGGTAGGCTCACATCGTGTCTGTACGGTAGGCTCACATCGTGCCTGTACGGTAGGCTCACATCTTGCCTGTACGGTAGGCTCACATTGTGTCTGTACGGTAGGCTCACATTGTGTCTGTACGGTAGGCTCACATCATGCCTGTACGGTAGGCTCACATTGTGTGTGTACGGTAGGTTCACATTATGTCTTCAATTCAAATACAAATTCATAGGCATTTGCGGTCTCTCTCATACGTTCTACATGCTCCGCTCATCACATTATGCATTATAATATCTGGTCAATAACAAACGCTGTACAGTCTCTACCCGCAGAACCTTCTATATCTGTCTCTCTGTTCCAACCAGTGTGCTTCCCACAGCACCCTGCCTCCGAAGTTACAATTTTGTGTGTCCTTGTCTCTTTATACAGGAAACATGAACATAGAATATTGCGAACTGTCCAGTTCCGCTCCTAAGGTAATTCAGCAGGGCATACATAAAATTAACATGGCGTCAGTTTTCAGCGCGGGCCTTTTTCGTACGGATGTTCAAAACCCCCATGTATATTATGTGCCAAAAACAAAGGTGGTTTCCTTCCCCCCCCCCCCCCACACAAGAAACATGTGTAATGTACAATAGAATGTCACGATACCACGAAAGAACGTCAGTTCGAACCTTCCATCGTGCAATGAAGCAGCTACGTAGTTCGGACTGTTGGCGAACAGGCGCTGCGGTATCAGGGCTAGGAACAGATGATGATGATGATGATGCAGCGTGTCACGTGGTTCAGCCTGGGTTGTTTCGTGATTTGGAGCCAAACGGACAGAAACGCTTTTTACGAAAACTGCGCACAATCTGCGTCTGTCTGTTCTTTCCAGTTCTGTTGTGGTTACCATTAACACACACATTACGCATACAATGAAGAGCCAAGACAGTGCACTACCAATATCCGTAGCAGCCAGTTTATTTCCCCACCTATGTTGATTTCTTATTCGTATTCATGTGTGTGCTGTGTCGGTCCGTGTGTGTACGCTGGTGTGCGCTGTAAGTACGGCAGTGAATGACGAAGCGGTGTTAACAGTACAGATGAAGTCCATCGCGTTGGACACCATACAATACTGGCGCTGTGTTCACGTAATAAAGGGAGATAGTTATTTTGGAAACATGGAACTTTGGATGTAAACATGAGGGTTAGCTTTGTACCAAGTGCATGATAGTGTGGCAGCCTCAAGACATAACCTATTTTGATAACAGCGAGCCATTTGGAATACAATGAACTGTGTAACTTCGACAGCACATGTATAGAATCATGCAATCTAGGGGGCCACAATGACCGGAGCTTATAGCTAGGAAACAGAAAGTCAAAAGAATGCATACAGAATTCTAACTTAAAGGTTGCACGTGCCACACGTGTCCCCCCAGTGCAGGCACATCCTGTATTATCTATAGTACATATTGACGTCGCCCTCTTGGAATTGACCTTACTGTAGCAGTGATAAGTTACATTTAAATATGAATTTCACAGCACTAGCACGGTCTTCAGCTCCCTATCCGCCTCCTTTCTTGCAGACCGGTGTGTGCTTCTGTGTTGATCTTCAAATGCCGGCATGTCTCGCTGCTTCAAAATGTCATTTGTCGTGCATCAATTAGTGAAGTTGCTTTGTTCCTTATAGCTATAATTTGTCATTAAATATACACACATGTCTACGCCCTACGACAAGTATTCGCCCTGCCAGCGGTTCGTTTTGGTATTCTGAAGAAATGCAAACACGCCCTCCATACTCCCCCTTCATATGCACACTGTACAATGGCAAAGGCAAACGTCCTCAGTGCACGCACTGAAGTCAAGCGGGAGTGGAGGCATAGCTCCGCTCGTTCCTAACCTCGGCATGAGATGTTCTGTTGCCCCTGTCAGGAATCGAAGCCCGATTGCCCAGCCCGCAGCGTCGGTGTTTTAGTGTAAGCAGTACAGCAGCTATACGAGTCACCGTGGGCAGTATAACTACCCTTCTATTGGGCCTGGAATCGGACGACGTTCATGTGACCTCAACATTCAACACCGAGTCCACATTAAGGTTACACCAAGATTCCGTATGCATTCTTTTGACTTTCTGTTTCCTAGCTATAAGCTCCGGTCATTGTGGCCTGCTATAATGCATGATTCTATACATGTGCTGTCGAAGTTACACAGTTCATTTATTCCGAATGACTCGCTGTTATCAAAATAGGTTATGTCGTGAGGCTGCCGCACTATCATGCACTTCGTACAAAGTTAACCCTCATGTTTACATCCAAAGTTCCATGTTTCCAAAATAACTATCTCCCTTTTTTAATGTAAACAGCGCCAGTATTGTATGGTGTCCAACGCGATGGACTTCAGCTGTACTGTTAACACCGCTTCGTCATTCACTGCCTTACTTACTGCGCACACCAGCGTACACACACGGACCGACACAGCACACACATGAATACGAATAAGAAATCAACATAGGTGGGGAAATAAACTGGCTGCTACAGATATTTAGCAGTGTGATGTCTTGGCCCTTCATTGTATGTGTAATGTGTGTTACTGGCAACCACAACAGAACTAGAAAGAACAGACAGACGCAGATTGTGCGCAATGTTGGTAAAGAGCGTTATGGTCCGTTTGGTTCCAAATCACGAAACAACCCAGGTTGAACCACATGACACATTGCATCATCATTTGTCCCCAGCCCTGATAACACAACGCCTGTTTTTAAAAATGCAAGTACGTAATGATGGCCTTGTAGGTTTGAAACACACAGCTTGATTCTGACATTACATGATTGTCAACAAGTGAACTGTGATTGCCACTTACTGTGATTTCTCTTTCGATTTCATAACAAAAATAACCTTGGTAACCGTTAATGAAAGGTAATGTTAGTAACAGTGCCAACCACGTGAAAATATTAACGAAAGTACCTAAAGAAACTCTGGTAACCTTGGTCACAAAACAACCATGGTAATGTTAGAAACCATTTTAGTCTTTCACATATATACAAAGTTCAAGTGATCCCGTTACAGGCCCGGTGTGGCCCAGAGGGTGGGTAGAGGTATAGCTCTACTCTTCCATGACCGCGGCACTAGAAGGGGGTGAGTGGTCAGCAGCACGCCCCGGCCGCACTTAAGCCCCGGGAAAGACCCAGTACCCATTGTACAGGAGGCTGAGTCGGCGCCAGAGCCTGTCTGGACGGACGGAAAATCTCGTCTCCACCGGGGTTCGATGCCGGACAGTCCAGCCCGTAGCTCAGTCGCTATACCGGCCCATATATATATGTATATACAGGGTGTTTCACGACTTTAGGGCATAACTGCAGGAGGTGATTTCCTAGGTCTTTGTGATCAAAAAAGTTCATATAAACATGTATCCGATTTTGGACGGTTACGGAGTTATGACCG
>Ga0131853_10004060_pt1 | contig 26264 bp, 15 predicted proteins | sample TergutLab28metaG_FD_92764 | JGI IMG/M metagenome (GOLD analysis project Ga0131853, IMG submission 92764) | Labiotermes labralis P1 segment gut microbial communities from Petit-Saut dam, French Guiana - Lab288 P1 (version 2) (version 2) | ecosystem: Host-associated > Arthropoda: Insects >... | reverse complement strand
CCTGGAGCCGCTACTTTTTTCATTCAAGTAGCTCCTCAATTGACCTCACGAGGCTCACGAGGCTGAGTGGACCCCGTTCCAGATCCACTACTACTCAGAAAATCTGGTAGCGCCGGGGATCGAGCCCGGGACCTCTGTATCTGTAGCCAGAAACTCTGACCACTAGACCATAGAGGCGGTCCAAATGTATTAACACTATACGCAACTCCAATATATTTCAACCCTTAAAAGGCCATCTTAAAGGAGTATAATCGATACATTCTAGCAGCGTGGGTCAACCGAGTGAATCACCAGGTGTATAATTCAACACGGTGTGTAGCATGTATTGTGTTAAGCGTACGTAACACAGTACACGCTACAGCACGTAACACAGTACACGCTACAGTACATAACACAGTACACGCTACAGCACGTAACACAGTACACGCTACAGCACGTAACACAGCACACGCCACAGCACGTAACACAGTACACGCTACAGCATGTAACACAGCACACGCCACATCACGTAACACAGCACACGCCACAGCACGTAACACAGTACACGCTACACACTAGGTTGAATTATATACCTGGTGATTCATTTTGTTGACCCACGCTGCTAGAGTGTATCGATTATACTCCCTGAAGAAGACCTTTTAAGGGTTGAAACATGTTGGAGTTGAGTATAGTGTTAATAGAGTGGCGATTTAATAATATACCGCATGAGTGTATCTGTTGGTGTTAATTTGATATAGTGAAAACGAACAGTAACGCTCTCTGTACCCAATATTTGTACAGATAGCGGCCATAACTGAACCTGGGTAGAGCAACAAGGAAGAATAATGTCGAACGCCCCCTTCCACATCAACCGATCAATTGCAGCCGAAAAAATGTAATATAGTAATACAAAAATAAGGAACAACTTCACATTATAACAAACTTATAATTTGTAAGTTTGTCCGAGAGTACTAAGAGCGGTCCATTTAGGATCCCCCCCCCCGCCACCGTGTTGTTCTGAACTGACTCCACGGAGAGAAGTTCCTCTTGAAAAGCTAATAGGCCAACTTTCTCAGCTCGTCAATAAATCCCCCCTATTTTATGGTACTTGAAGGTCCACCACCGCGGTCACAACAGCCCGCCATCTGTTCCCATCCTAAGCCAGGTCAATCCGTACGCGCTGTCACAACCGATTTAATACCCACAAGTATCAGTAAAATGCATTCAAACACAACTTTTAATATTTATATTGCCAACAGGTGTTTCTACATAGCTTGTCTTAACAACTACATGCTTCGGCCTCTACATCGGCCATCATCAGGTTGTACACTTTCTTATTATAAAACAAACTATACAATATACAATGTTTTTGTTTTTGTCGACGAGATCTCGTTCACATCTATAAAATTTGCATTTAAAATAATTAGTAGCAGCATATTGTACAGTTTGCTTTATAATAAGAAAGTGTACAACCTGATGATGGCCGATATAGAGGTCAAAACATGTAGTTGTTAAGATCAAGCTATGCAGAAACACCTCTTAGCAATATAAATATTAAAACTTGTGTCTGACTGCATTTTACTGATACTTGTGATCCTATCAACGCGACGGGGATGTCTCACCTGAAAGTTCAAAACGAATTTATGCCCATTTTAATATTATGTTTCCACATGCATCTAAGTCTTCCAAGTTGTCTCCTTCGCTCAGGTTTCCACACCCAAACCCGGCACGCAACTCCCCTCTCACCCAGAGGTGTCACACGCCACGCCCAACTCATTCTTCTTGGTAGTATTGTTTCGTGTTTATTACCATTACAAACGCCTGGGCTGTGATTCCAGCTATGTACAGATTCTGCAAAATATATTGTTATTTTTACATACAGTATGATTTTCCGATTTCGATGGCCGTGCAGTCTAAAGCGTAGGTCTGCGAGTGCTTGATTGCTGGGGTCACTGGTTAGAATACCGTCAAGAGCATGGATGTTCGTCTCTTCTAATTGTCGTGTGTTGTAAAGGTAGCGGCCTCTGTTACGAGCTGATCACTCGTACAGAGGAGTCCTACCGGGTGTATGTGTCTAATTGTGTGTGATCTAGAAATCTCAACAATGAGGCGGTCGTTGGATTGTTGCGCCACAAAAAAAACACTTAGGATTTCAACGCCGATTTACACAGAGCTACCAGAATTCTTACAGTAATAACCAACTTCTTGCAACACACATTCTTATGGATCGCACGAGCAAAGTGTTCTAGGTAATGGACCACGTTTTACTCTCTGGTTCATGTAGAATCAGTAATTCATTCATCCACCCATTAATACATTCATTTTTCTCCTTTATTTATTCTTAAATTGATGGGCGGGGCATGTAGCACTATGGGGAGGGGAGAAATGCATGCAGGACTTTAGGGGAGAAACCAGAGGGAAAATGACCACCTGGAAGACATGGGCAGAGATAACAGCATTATATTGAAATGGATTAATCTGCCTCAGGACAGGGACAAGTGGCAGGTTCTTGTGAATGCAGCAATGAACTTTTGGATTTCATAAAATGGAGGGAATTTTTTGACTACCTGAGGAACTGTTAGCTTTTCAATGTGAGCTGTGTTCCATGGATTTAGTTACTGAGTGAGTTGGTTTGTTTGTTGGTTGGTTGGTCGGTTGGTCAGTCTGTCAGTCAGTCAGTCAGTCAGTCAGTCAGTCAGTCAGTCAATCTTCATTTATGAATACCTTAAAGTACTAAAAGCATACAGTGTCAAATATAAATGAGAGGAGAATAATGAAGCAGAAAGGGCATGAAAGTAAGCAGCCGTGGCCTACTTTAAAGCCATATCCTGGCATTTGCCTAAGGAAGTATATGAAAAGGTTCAGTCAGAACAACAGACTTCAAAGCTGAGATTTAAAATAGGAACTTCCTGAATATGAAAGTGGGGCACTCCCAATTCCAGAGAGATGTGTGGTGAATCAGCAGTTAACAGAATTATAATGGAAATCATATGCATACAGATCTGGCTTCTGCTTTGTCATACATTAAGTCCATCATTCCTTTCCCACCCTGTTCACTCATTATCATATTCAGTAAAGTACACAGCAGAACTTTGCTCTGATTGTTTTGAGGAAATGCAGGATTATAAAGTTGAAATAACCCCCTGCAGCACACCAACTTCTTTGAAAATTCGTCCTTTTGCTCAAAAATTAAAAGAAGGACTGGCATGTGGATGACAAAGTGATTTATAAGCCCACTTCTATTCTGATTATTTGAATCTTCCATGATAGAGTATCACATCAATCAGTAGCTACTGAAGTTTTGGAGGAGCTTTCTGGCAAGTTTTAAAAAGTCCAGAAATACTGCTCAGAACCCAAAGATGGAGACAAAAAAACTCTGAAATGCAACCGTTTACCAATCAACACAACTTCATACTCCAGAAGACTCAAAACTTAAACAAAACTGTGAGAACCTCGAACCTTGCAACAATTCTTTGTTCCTCAAGGAAGGAAATTTTGTTTCAAATGTTACAAAATATATGCTCTGGTAGGTTTAGCAATACTGAATTCAATTTCAACAGATTTAATGAGATTACAGTGTCAGTGTTTGAAATCTAACAACCAACCCAAAGGTATACTACGAAACAATATAGAAAAATTATCATACCATTTATTTCGTGTTTAACACAAAAGAAAACATTTAAATTGAAAATGTTGAAAATTATGCAGCTATTACAATACCAGCCAAGTATCTAGCTAATGGCTTCCAAGTACTCAGTGTTTGACATTAATGATGTGCTCAGGTCTCTAAATCTTCACACAGCTTAAGAGAACCGGCATAAACCTGCTTTCCAACGAATGACCAAACATTCAAATGCTCAGACATGCAAAACACATTGCCTAAAGTGGTACAGCTGTAATAAAGATAACTTTACCTAATGGATTGCAATATAACTTGTAGCTTCTGCCAATCCCTCCATCTGCTCCATGTAAGTAACTTGTTAACCTCGAAAAATCAGTCGACTTCTAGTGATTATTAGAATATACGAAGAGAATTAAAATAGTGGCAACTTACTGGAGGGGAAAGGAATACCTTTACAAATCTGGTAATTGAGTGAAGACTTTGTTCCGCTGAAATGTTAACAGGCTAGCACATTTTCTACAGATAAAATCCCCCAAGAATAAGGCATTTATATTTTTGAAATGAGAGTTGTAGATTGAGTGTCCTCCAGCTCAGACATGTCTTTTATATGGCAAGATTTCTATTCAGTTCCAGTGCCGTTGAAATATGATTTTTAGTGGATAAAGTGCCACTAGGTAAGATTTCTCTACAAGTACTTTGATTTTACCCAAATGATAAACACATCCCATATCACTGATGGTATTTGAGAACGTGAAAGTGAAGAGTAGTTCTGGAAATAAACTGGAGACAGAGACAATAGTTGAAGCAGACAGTATGGTGAGAAAGCTCAAAAGCACCGGACCTAATCAAATATCAAGAATGATTATATGGGTGGGCATGGAATAGACATTAAATATACACAAAATTTTAGTCACAAACTTCAAGGAAAACCTAGACATAGATGGGAGGATATTCTTAAAATGAGTCACAAGAAGACAGGATGTGAGGACTTGGAGTCAGTTAGTAGGATTATGATAGTAATCAGTTGTGGGCTTCTGTGAACATGGTACTGAAACTTGGGATTCCACACAGGGTACGGAAGTCTTTGACTAAATGGGCAACTTTAGGTTCTCAACAAATGTCCTGCTCCATGGACTTATTTATCTAACCCTAATTCTTCAATATTTAAAGCACATTTCCCTACTTAATCATCTTCATGGAGGTCTAAAACCTTCATGAGGATGTTCATAATGATAAAAATGTGTAACAGAAAAGGTAAAATTTTCTTTTGGGGGAGGGTAAAATAGGTAAACTTCACACTAGTACAGGCCATGAAGGCCCAGGAGGAGGAGTAGATGTATAGCTCTACTCTTTCTTTAACCTTGGCGCTATATGGGGTGAGAGGTGAATGCCACACCCCAGCTGCTTTACCTCCAATAATGAACCGGTACCCATTGTACATGAGACTGGGTGGGCCCCGGGGGCCGTCTGGATGGGGGGCAGAAAATCTCACCCCTACTGTGATTTGATCCCTAGACCGTTCAGCCCATAGCAAGTCACTGTACCAACTACACTATGCTGACCCACATGTAACAGAAAAATATGATGTAAAAATATCTTATACAAAAAAAAAAAATTTGAATATACTGTGATGGTATGAACATAAAGTCTTCAGATCCCACATTAGTGCTTGCTAGGAATATAAACTATTTTAAAACTGATCTACATTGTTTCCAAAATTGAGACTTGTTACTTATTTATCGTACATCAAATACACCAACGTTGGTTCCTCAAATTGCAAATTTATGTGTTCCAAAGAGCGTTTAAATCCATTAAAATGCAATACATGATCACAGTTTTACAGTGGAGTTAACTAAACCTAATATCATCTGTACTTCAAACTTTTATTGAGCTCTGATGTTATTACCAAACAAACTCTACATCCCTGTGTACAGAGCAAAACTTTTCACTTACAAATTAATGGAGGGGGGGAGCACTGCATACACACTTTTATATGCCAACAAACATTAATAATTTACATATTATTATCATCATTCTTTGTAGATGTGGCTAAAATGTGTGTATAATTTTATCTACCATAAAATGATCTTTGGGCTTATATATTCACTGAATATAAACAAATAAAATTTCCCATAAATGACTAAACTAACTTTCAGTAAAACAGTTGAAGAGGTAGTCAGTGTCTCTTCCCTTCAGACCAATGACATATTCTATAAATAATGCACATGGATTTCCAATGTGTATATCTTATTATAAATCCAATAGGCAAAACTGGCAAACTGACAGTTTAAAAAAATTAATATCCAAAGATTTATCAGATAATTTCAAATTACATGACAAATACTCGTTAATGTATATTTGAAGCATGTCAATGACACACAGTTGGAATATCTAAAAATAATTACCAGTAAAATCAAATATCTGTTTCTTCAATTTCTTGAACTCGTTTAAATAACCAAGGGGTTTGTTAACCCACGTATGGATTTAATGAATGTTTAATAAAGTTAATGAATGAATAACCACCCATCTACACATTCTGTAACATCTGTTTGTGCCATAATTTTTCACCCTAAGTGTTGTCTCTCAAAATGAAAGTAACACACACACACACAGAGGAGATAAAGCTGAGTGCCATTGCAAGTCTTGACAACTCTACCTAGCCATCCCATCAATTCTGCGGTTGTGCTTGTTATCCAAATGAAGTGTCATTCTAATAGATACCACCTAATATCAATAACATTAATGTACCACTCTTCCATATAAAGTGTTAACACGAAACAGATTCTGTTTAATTTACAGCCCACCTTCCATTTGTCCATAACAATTAACAGACTACAAATGGGAGCTGAAATGTGGAAAATAACACCAATGCATGATGAAATCCTGCTTTTATACATTAAATCCAAGCACTCCCAATCTCCAACTACTGCAATCAGAAATTTTTTCCCCTCTACCCACCTTTCCCTGGTACCTGTACACTTCTTGAAAAACAAAGCTAATTAGTATGGAAAAGAAACCAACTAGATTTCACTTTTTGTTATTCTTTATTTCTCCTTTACAAGTTGCTCAACATGTTTCGGACAGCCATGTGCCCATCTTCAGGAGCTGATGACTGTGTAGTGTTATCGCCACATGTTGGTATTGTGCCGTGGCTGCAGGAAGGCTGTCAGAACTAGTTAGCAGGTAGTGTGTCCATTGAGGAGTTCGTAGCACAATTATGCTACGAACTCCTCAATGGACACACGGTACAATACCAACATGTGGCGATAACACTACGCAGTCGTCAGCTCCTGAAGATGGGCACATGGTTGCCTGAAACACGTTGAGCAACTTGTAAAGGAGAAATAAAGGATAACAGAAAGTGACATCTAGTCGGTTTCTTTTCCATACTGAGTTACAATGCAAGGTCAACCACACATCAGGTTAACAAAGCTAATGTTTCTATTATCCCAGAAAATTATGTGAACTGTGAACTATAAAGCAACTTTCAGTCCTGACGTTGGGCAGAATCTCTTTCTCCTCTGCTAAGATCCCTATCTTCTACTGGCAATTACTTAGCAGTTTACACTGTTGTCAAAGAAACAATGGATATATTAATTTTGCAGAGCACAATAAAACAATGTGAGCACAATCTGGCAACTCTGCTTACCTTAGAAATGCCACTGCTTGGTGCTGGAAATGACTATGGAGATTTAACGTAAGCTGTGAAAATGTACACAGTGCTCTGACTCCAATTCTTTAGTCATAATGTACATAGTCTCTCATTCTTCACCTAATTTGGCCCCATGTACACATTACAAATCATTAGCCAGAGTTCTAAGAGTGCATCTCCTCCTCACTAAACTCGGTAGAGACACAATACTGACTGAAGATTCACATGTTTATCAATTTCACTGTCAGAACTTCCAATTCTGCAGGATATTTGCTGTTATCACCTGTCACATTTTAGTGAAACTACTATCCATACCTCCTACCTAATGTAACCTTTAAACGACCAGGTTAGTATACAAATTTCCACACATGGTTTATGAAAAATGTATTATTTGAACATAAAAAGATAAAATTATGAAATAAATGGCATTTTGTGAAAATACAACATGGATTACACGGCATGTCTTAAATATGCAGTGAAGTTCCTTGTTGCCTAAATTTATAAAAGTAATAATCTAGGGGTATATTTTCATGTGCATTCACTTATGCAAACATTGGTTGTTTAAAGGTTAATAAGTATCATGCACCACAATATACATTTCAGACATTCCAGCATGCAAAACCCAAGGTAAGTTCCTACCAGGATACTGTCCAAGATCACATGTTCATTAAACAAAACTGGCACAGAATGTGAGTACTCACTCTGACATCCAGATGGTGAGAATCCAAAGTGCAGCTCTTCACATCTGTCACACGTTGCACTGCCAATACCAGACCGGCACTTGCAGTTGCCTGAGATGGGGTCACATTCTTCTGACAGGGACCCTATTGGATCACAGGAGCAAGCCACACAACCGGCTGTCAAGTTTCCAAAACCAGGCTGTAAAATATGTTGAATTACATAGAATCAACCGACTTTATGAAGCAGGAGCTTTCTTGACATCTTGAAAACAAATCAACTGCATAAAAAGTAACAAAAAATTACAGGGTTCAGTCTGATAAAACTGTGTTTGTATTCAGTAGCTATATGTTTGGTCAAAGCAGAACATCATCAAGCCATAAATACAATATTTAAAAAGAAGGTAAATATGTTGTGTATAATACATCTTTTTATGTTGTCATGGGATCCCACAAGTTTTCCAGTTTGGATAAATTGTAAAATAGTATTGGCTGACAATATGTAATTAATGATTATGAATTATTAAATTATTGGATATGTATGTAAAATTTTTTCCTTAAGAGCAATGGGTAAACTGGGAATTGTTATATTTGTGATTATATATGGAGTCTAGGCTCAGTGACAGGTGTATATGGGTAGAGTTTATGCATTTGTGTCATGCTGAGTTTGGGGGAATTATATGGTAGTAATATGTTGTAGTTCCTCTCATCACTTGTATTGTTGTTTTTTATTTACCCTTCTCTTTCAACTTTCTTGGCTTTTTAAAAATAAATATTAAATATTTAATTAATAATAATCATAATTTTATGATGTCATATTATAACCTTGGCATGTTCACTGTTGTCACGCATATTCTTTATGTTACATCAGATGACTAGAGTATCACAATTCTATTTTTATGTTCAATGGTCCGTGCATCGCATAATATGTTGTCAATAATTGTCCAACAAGATGCAACAATATACAGTTTATTTATATCCGCAAAGTGCTCTACATGTTTCAGGTGGTATCGCCACACATCATCAGGAGCTCATATCACTGTATCTACAGTATCTGTCATTATTGAGACTGCAAAGGATAAAATTACTGGTAAATGTTTACGTTATATTACATGTTATTCAAATTGGATGGCTTTTTTAAAACCATTGGTAAGTTAAAAGTTAAATTACAATGTTTAATAAAATGGAAGATAAAATCATTTCTGTCAGAAAATGCAATGACTGTTATAATATATAAAATATGTTATAATATAGTTTGATGTACATACATGTTACTGCTACCTGTCATGAACGTGACTGGATGGGAACTGGTTTAGGTGTACTCGTGATGTGTATTGATCTGTAGTGGGGAGGTCACTGAGATGAGGACAGTGTCGATGGCTAATTGATATTGATTGGTCATCTGATCCCTGTTCTGCTATGAGTTGATCATTATGATGGAACATCTGAATGAATAATTGTTCATACGGGGTAAGCATTACTGTCCTGTATATGGGCTTCAGCAAAGTCATAGTGTCTACCATAAGTCCGTATTCATGTAAGTTTCGTAAATTATGTTCAGCATAAGCTGACTGTGGGTCATTATTCTTTATATAGCGAATATGTTCACGGTATCTCTGTGTTAAGTTCGTACCAGTTTGTCCTATGTACGACCTTTCACATGTCTTACATGAAAGTTTATATACTCCGCTCCTATTGTATTCACAGTTTTCATCAGTCTTCTTAGATTTGGTGTATTGTTGTATTGTGTTTGCACTTTTGAATGTGATGTGTTAAAAAAAGCCATCCAATTTGAATAACATGTAATATAACATAAACATTTACTAGCAATTTTGTCCTTTGCAGTCTCAGTAATGCTGGATACTGCAGATACAGTGATATGAGCTCCTGATGATGGGTGGAGATACCACCTGAAACATGTAGAGCAGTTTGCGGATATAAATAAACTGTATATTGTTGTATCTTGTTGGACAATTATTGACAACAATCACAGTTCTGTTAGAATGAACCCCATAACTTTGTTATTGAATACTTTCAACACAAGGGGGTAAGAAGTGAATTCTGTTATGTAGGTCAGGATATTCCACACCCTTCATGACAGCCAAAGACTTGTTATCATATTCACAACAGCTCACTACCCAGCCTTATCTTAGCCAGATGGATGCAGTACACATCCTTACATCAAATGAAATACAAACACAAGCGCATAAACACACATTCACCAACAAGCAAACTAACCAACAGCAAACAAATAAAGAAATACACAAGTAAACAACAAACATACAAAGAAACATACAGACACAAACCCTGCTCAACCAAGCACACAAGCTAGCAAACAAACATCCAAAGTACAAACAAAAAAAAGAAGCAACACAGTAACTCCTAGGCTTAAGGTTTTCTTTCTATACAGAACAGTAGGCTAAGAAGTAATTGCTCATTCATGTAATAGGCAGAAGGAATGTGAACTGCTCTCACCTGGCAGTTGTCACATGCTTGCCCAATGTATCTCTCTTTGCACTTGCACTGCCCAGTCTGAGCATCACATCCCTCAGGCTGCTCAGAGCCGAATTCATTACAGCTGCAAACTGTAACAGCATCATCCATATGTCAACACGGAGTGGAACTGGAAGTTCATGATTATGACACAAATGTTACACAACACAAAGGAAATAGGTTGAAATCCTGGGCAGATTCAGTACTCCTTCTTAAGCCCAAATGTTCTCCTCACCATCTTGTTCTTGAATAACTTAATTTTTGTTGTTATATTTTATTTCTCTCAATTATCTATGGCTTATTTAACAATGGTGTCATTGTGCACACCATTAAGGCATATGGGGGAATGGAGCTATAGCTCTACCAACTCTCAACCTCAGCACTAAATGGTGGTGAGTGGTCAGCTTCACACTCCAACCACTTTACCCCTGGGCAAAATACCTGCAATACACTCTGAATGAAAGACTGCCCTAAGAAATAATTGTATACAATTTTACAAAAGTTATGGAGCAACCAATAAGAACTATTTAGACAACGGCATTAAAACTTGTCATTTTCAAGATGTAACAATTTATATCCCTGCCCCAATCAAAGGTCTTTATTTACTGCCTGTAGGATATAAATAAGTTTATGCAAACAGTGCATATGGTGACAAATTCATAAATCTCAAAGCCATTATCAGGGATCACAATGTAATCACCCATTCTAAATGAGTCTTATCAAAACCAGTACTCAATTAAATGTGATTTATGTTTTTAAAACTTACGCTTGCAATCAGCTTGCGCAGGATCACCATAATGGTTTGGAAGACACTGCTCACATCTCCAACCCTCAGTATTACCACGACACTGCAGACACTGACCAGTGCGTTCATCACATGGTCCACCTCCACATTCACACCGCCTGCAAGTGGAGCCTGGCTCTGAAGGAGAACCATAGAATCCACTGCTGCACCTAGAATTGAAAATTAAAGAACTCTACACACACACATAAATATCCTCCCAAAATATTTCTTGAATGTCCTTCACAGCTCAACAGAATGTATTAGTCGCACAGCACTGAAGTCTTCACAGTAAAACAAAACATTCGATCTACCTTTCGCAATGGTCTCCATCATATCCCTGTGGGCAGTCTGTGCAGATATAGTCAGTAGTGCTGCTATCTGGCAACCTGAGCTCACAATTTGGACTGAAGTTGTTATTAGATTCAACTAGTGGACAGGCACATCGTTGACAGTCTAATGGAGTTCCTTGTGTCGCATCTCCGTAATAACCAGCTACACAGTAATCACATTTCGTGCCATTTGTGTTGTGCTCACAAGCCTGAAAAGTAGCATTACTTTCATAAATATATTTGATAAAAAAACGGTCATGTTTCATGAAGTCTTGATCACTAACCACTTGAAGCCCAGTAATGATAACATCAGGAAAGTACATTTTGGCGCACTGTGTATTTATGTGTTTCATATGACTCTCACAAGCAATACAGATTATTTCTCTAAACAGCAATGAATAATCAGTTTTTACACTGGAGACATGGTGTGTTGGTGAGACAGAAACTGGATTTTTAAGTACAAATCAGACAAATTGCATTTTCCGAAGGGTTGATATGTGTCCATACGCAGGCATCCACCACTTTGTGCTCCAATTGCTTCCCAGAAGTTAGAGTAAAAAGTAAAGCAGTCCCGTTACAGGCCAGGACAGGTCCAGATGGTTCCAGGAATTTAAGGCTCCCAGATTTCGTGACATCGGCACAGGATGGTGGTAGGTTGTCAGCCTCACGCACCGGCCGCCTTTACCCCCCAGGAAATACTCCTGGCACTCATTTCTCTTACAGGCTGAGTCGACCCCAGGGCCATAGTGCGATCGGAAGGATTTTATATCAATGAAAAATCCACTGACACCAGCTGGGATCGAACCAGCGACCTTCCAATATGTAGCACAGCACCACCATTGTGCTACCGCAGTCCGGAAGTTAGAGTATTAAATGTAAATGCATATAAACTCAATGTGGCTTCCCTCCATTACAATAAATCTCACTAGGATAAAGCCCAATGAAACTTTATGGGAAAATTTTGTAATATCCATTCATTGATATGATTTCCATAGGTATAAAATTTGATAATTTCTACTGTTTTCTTTCTCACCCACGTTTCTAGCATAAACTGTCAAAAAGCTAGCAAAGCTTGAAAACACACCATAACTTTACAGATACCTGTAAATAGCTAACATTATATATTTGGTCGGTATTTACAACTGGTCTGTTGCAAAGTGTGAATTAAATTACATTACAAATTTAAATTAAACCTCATTTTCTGCAAATTTATAAAGCTTTCTATGGTCACTTACCTGTGATTTAAAACCAGATACTCACTGCACATTTTCCTGTCACAGGATCACATGTTGGTGCATGTCCATTACAGTCACAATGATGACATTTCACGTGCCCTGGACTGGGCCCCACAAGTGTGTAGCCATAACCACATGCCTCACAGGAGAGTCCTGTATAGCCTGGTGGGCAGTCACAATGTTCAACAAGGTCTGCCACAGATCCAGTCCCTCCAGCAACTGCTGTCTGCATGACAGCATCTATCAGGCTATGGAGATGAAATAAAGACAATAGTGTGACATCTGGAACTATTACAGCAGTGAATATCGTTATTACAGTTTTCATTTATGCACTAAACCCTAGATTTCAGACCGTGATGAACCTTCCAAAGTTGGGCACAGTACAACAGTTTTCCACAAAATACATAATGCTCCAAAATCAATATCTTGCATTACAAAATTTCACTTCAGAGACAATAAATTTATACTATCACTTACTTTACATAAAAAATGATTATTGTGACACTACACAATACCCAGTGGCATAAATAAGGCACACGCGGAGCCCATGGTTCTGGGGGCCCATGGTTCAGAAGGGCCCAAAACACACAGAATACTAAAATTAGCTGTGGGTTCTTTCGGACTGGATTATGTTCTTCCGACAGAAACCAGTGTTATGGATCTCCATTATGAGATCTGGAAGAAACTTTGCTAATAGTTATGAGGGGGCCTTCAATTATCATGTCACAGCAGGGGTCCAAAACCAGTTACCTTCACTACTGACCATATACCAATTATTCCCTTACTCACAAGATCTTATTCCTACACCATATCCTGAATCAGATTAATCCATTGAACATCCTCAAATTCCCTCGCATACTACATAAAAAATATAAATGAATGGGCGCTAGAGCAGAAATCGTAAAATCAAAATTAATATATGAATTTACATCTTAAAATTTCATAAGCTGCCATTGTCTTACCTTCCCTCTACCTGGTCAGTGTGGAATGCTGCTCTGAGCAGGAGATGCTTCACATGAGTAAGTACACTCATCAGATCATCTCTACTTGCTGGATCACCACGATAATCATTAGCAGTGATGTCTTTAATATCTTCTGGTATACGATACCAGAAATCCTCATGAAGTGGGACTGTCAGTGTAGCATTTTGGGACTGGTACGAATGATAGCCTGTACCTAGCCGTAACCCATTGCTGCCCTGGGAAAAACAACATTACATACACAGCTCAGGAACAATGCTGATAAACTACTGAATCGATACTAATAATGAAATATGTAAGTACAAAATTTTAAAATATATTTTAAGCTATTGTTGCTGACATAACAGACTCTCTGTCCAAGCATAAGAATCTTAAAAATATGCCCAACGTTATTATGCTAGTTTTATGACATTGTTTTATTTTCTAGGGATCTAGCTTCACATCAATCAAATTTATGTAACTTTATTAAATTAGCGTTGGCAATTTTGGGTAAGAATAATGACAGGGGCAGTTAAAAATATTTAGCAATACCTTGTATCAACTGAAAGTTCTGATTACAACTGATATTTTATTTTCATTTCTCATTCACAGGATGCAATGGTGCATGTAGCAGAAATGGAGATGGTAAAGATATAAAACATTTTGGTCAGAAAACTATTTGGGAGAACTAGGCAAAGAAGGGAGGATATGGTTAAGATCAGCCTTACAGCATCAGGTAATGACAGTGTGAAATGGATTCATCTGGATCAAGAGAGACATGGAGATAGGCTCTTGTGAACATGGTTATAAAACTTTTGGTAGAGGTGTCAGCTAGACAAGCCTTGGGACCAACACTTTTAGAGGCAACTTAACACAACGGCCATGTATTAATAAAATAAAATATCTTTTCCTTATTTAATGGCTTCTTCTTTCTGTCCATCCAACTACAGCAAGTTAGCTTCAGTTATGTTATGAGTCTCCTTTGTTTAGAAAATCTCACACTCAGTATCATGTGCATGTAAACTATCTAAATGTTATTATTTCTGGCAAACTGCATAAGCTGCAAATGTGAAGTACATGAGCCACACTGCAGCTACCTCTGCATTTGGTTTCATGTATGGAATGGCATTATATTGAACAGCTGATGCACAAATAGGATGATATTACAATTAATCTTATAGAAAAATGGTGTGAAGGTGTGGGACAGGATTCAATTGTCTCATGCAGTGCCTCAGAGCTGGCATCATGTATCAGTTGAGACTGTCATTTCTCAGTTACCACTCACGATAAGAACCATGTCGGGTCCAACGGTTGGCCTCCCACTGGTGTCTCCACGCATCACTACCCAGCTCACACTGAAGCTGACGTTGGATCCATAGCTAGTTAAAAGGTTACCCCGGTACTGTTCTGGTGCCAACCAGAAGTAACTCTCCACGTCTGGCCATTCATAATAACCAACTGATAGCTGTTTTGTTTCTGTATCAACAATGGGATGCACAGTTCTGCTCACTGACAAGTCACTCACCAACCACCCTGATGATGCTGAAAACTGTGAACCAGAGAACCAACAGGTGTATAAGAAATATCTAAATATCATAAAAATACAGTTGTAGGATGTTATGAGACAGGACGCCGTGTAGTTTGGTACATACAGACCATTGTTTTAGGAAACTGTCTGCCTTCAACTCCAGGGTAGAAGAATAAGACATGTAAGGTAGAATGGATGAATACTGGGAATATGAGTGAACCAACATGAAAGAGCAGCTAATAAAAGGAATTAATATTAAGTGTGCAGGAAGGAAGATGGGTAAAAGAGGAAGAAATAATAAAATTAAATAGAATACACAAATTAATTAATGGCAGAGGTATATTGAGAAAGAGGTAGAGAATGAATAGTAAGCAAGAGAAGCTCTTAACAGAGGTATATGTCAAGGAAAATATGAAAGGGCAAAATTAAAGAAATTTAAAAGGAAGGGATGAATGATTAAAGGAATAAAGGTGGATGAAAAGGACAAATAAAATAAGAAGAAAAAGAAAAGAAAAAGAAACATAGAAAAATGGAGAAGGAGAAAGGTACAGTGGGGAAAGAGGAAAGGAAGCTTTGAAGAGCTTTGTGAAGAACCCTTTGAAAACAATCTGCTTATGGCCACTGCTTCAAGTGGTTCACTCTTAGTCTTGGCCTGAGTCCTTCACTATATCTATATGACAGTTCAATGTAGACCTCTCTAATCTGAAGAAGTAGGCAGCAGATTCCTCAGAAACACCAAGTAACACAGTGTCACATCCCAGCAGACCATAATCTTAATATTTACCATTATAAAAAATTCAAACCTATACAAATATCTGTTAATACCATGATAATATTTAGAAAAGTCTTTGCACTTAAAAATTTTAAATTAAATGAGATGTGTGCATGTAATATGTGATAGTTGGTGATAATGCAAGAAACTTCTAGGAGTTGGTGACTTGTACAAGAAGCAGCATGCAAATATTCTGTGTTCTGACTTACAGCATGAAGCTGTAGCTGTGTGCTGGAATGACAGATGTTGCTCACACCAGAGCAATAGCATTGCAGGCATCCATCAGGGTTGTCTTTGCTCAGAGCAAAGTAGCCCGGTTTGCAGCGATCACATTTCTCACCTTCCACATTCTTCTTACATGTGCAACTTGTTTCACAATCGATCATCAAATCAATTCCTCGAACATCACATGGACATGGTTCACAGATGGGGTAACTTCGAAAACCCGGAGCACACCTATCACATTGTGGGCCACCAAACCCCACATGACATTCACAAATTCCCGCTGCCTATAATATACAAATTAATAAAATTAATTGAAATATTACAGGACATTTATTTTGGCTACACTTATATGGTTGGATTGTTTTGAATTTCACTGCAGGTGAAGACATATAACTAATTAGTGGGAAGGTATTTGTTCACAGCAACACAAAGTCTTTAAATAATTTTGGCTACAGTACCCACATACATTTGTCTCACTGTGAGACTAACTTATACAAATGCATAGACACCGACTGAAATGGAAACATCTCATACTATGATTAAATTAGTGTTTCCCAAAATTCTGCCCATGGTCTTGAATCCTAAACTACTTTGGCCCAACTCCAACAGTACCAGTAGCTACTCAACACCCTGTTTTAGACATCAAGTTTCTTTTATTATTCAGAGAGTTCATGACCATGTATTTGAAGTTCCCAACTCTAAATATTCACAATATTTCATAAATTCCATTGTGTAATTTTCTGTTTAGACATACAAAGGTATGTATAAAATATAGAGGAATTTTATTATAAACTTTGACCATCAAACACACAGTAGTCACACATATCAATTTTCTTTCTTTATAACCTCCCTGCCCTTCAACACATGTGGTCCAATAGTACACAGGTTTCCTGATTCCACAATATTTCCAGTTGTGTCTTAAACTATACTTCTACACTTTCCTTCATGATTGATGTTTATTTCAGATATAGTTTCAGCAATGGTAATTCTTAAGTAACACTAATACACTGAAAAACCTGCTCCTTAACCTCTAAACATGATGCAGTCTATAGTCATCCAATCATGCATCTTTAACAAATCTCATTTGTCATCTTGGATCGTTCCATTTGTGAACTCTTCTCTCACTCACACACCTGTTACCATACTAAACTAGTAGGTATGCTTCTTAACTGTCACAGGTCTTCAGGCCACCTGATCACAGAGACTAGATCACTGATTACTGTTTTTGTTTGGCATAGTTTATCAATGGAAATCCATGTTTAATCATCCACAGTATTACTGTTAGTCCAAAGTCAACAAAAGCCAAATAGGTGGAAATTATAAATCATGTAGTATAATCTAACATGAAATCGACATATATTAATTTCTGGTAATTTAAGAACTTAATGTATATTGTAATGTCATTTAAAAAAAAATTAATTGGAAACATGGGTATAATTTCACCCAAATACTCTACTGCAGTACTTTCCTTAATGTTTCTGGTTGCAGTCCATTTCAGTTATATATTTCCTTTCTTATTTTAAGCTGCCAAATTTTTAAGTTTAATACCCAACCAAACAGTCTGTCAATTATATTAAAATGTTATTGTATTTTAAAAAGACCTTTTCACAATAAACCATTAAAATCATGGCTAAACTCTTACTTCAACACCGAAGCTACTGCCATACACTGCCTTCTGTACCTTGCCTGCAGGATCACCATCCTGGGCACATCGTCCTGTAGCACCAGGCTTCTTGTTACAGTTACAGGATCGGCAAGGAGCTGGATCGAGTAGGGATACTCCCGTCGGTCGATACCATCCATCTTCACATAATTCACAGTTTATGCCTGTTGTGTGTGCCTGCATAATATAACAGTATAATTACTGAGAAAATAAAGAAAAAACGGAGGGAGTATCTGTGTAAGAAGTGCACCAAATACTAGACAAACTTTGTATAGAAACGGTTTCGTTCTTTCTCAAATAAAAAAAAAAAAGTAGCTGAAACATTAGAAACACTAAAATTATTGAATTGAAGTACATTATTCATTATGTAATCTAAAAAGAAACTGAGTATGAGGAAATAAATTTCATCCCAAATGAGTTAGTAGCCTACCACAATTTTTGGTATCACTGTATTTTGTTATATTCTTCCTTAGGTATGGAGTAGGGAAAAGGAAAGTTACATTATTATGTAGTTTAGATGTTCAATGAAGTGTATGCAGCAAAAGGCAAAATTATGCCACCCGCATATAGGTGATGCCTGTGGATTTGCCTGAACATATCCAAATTCTGTGTGACATAACAGGTTTACAAACCAAACATCCATCAAACAGACACAATTTTACACACAATTACAACCAGTCATAAAATAAAGATCTCAGTACATGAATGTATTTATACAACCTTAGTACACATAATATTTGCTTCTCAGTATTTATTTACCTTACAATTCTCTCCAACATGCCTCAATAAATCATCTTAAAAAAATTGTGTTAAATTTGTTTGCTGCTAGCAAGAACAGGTCTTTGCAGCAGTCACTTTTGAACTTCAAGCTTCACAAATAAACAATAGCAGTCATAAAATTAAAAGTACAGTTGTGGTTGCATGGAGATATAGCTTCACACATATTTAATTTTAGCACTGTTCCTGGTAGCCACTGTGTACAAGGTTGGGCAAGACTCAGACTTGGTTTAGATGATTGGGAGCAGAAAATGTCTCTAGTTCCTGATGGAAATCAAACTCCATTTAATGGGTCATTCTGTCCATCGCCTAAGTGCTGTACTAACTGACATATCCCAGCTCCACAAAAGCCGACATAAAACAAAATTTCTTACTGACAACGTGTGCCAAAACAAACGTTCCGTCATGGTGACCTGTGACTGGAATTTGTCAAGCCCTGATACATGGGCACACTGGGCTAATCCTAATAACAATAGTATATGAAATACAGAAATAATTAAGGATCCCTACAGGTGATATAATTAGCCATTAATATATGTCTAGATTATTTTGTTGCAGTTTACACGACTGTAACTATCACATAAATGTAAACCATAACTGCAGAAACACTCTAGCTAATGTCATCCCTTCTCAGCTGTAATTACAGCAATATTCTGCTAAATGCATTCAAACATATATACAGACACACAAGTAATATTCAAGCACTAGGTATCTCTATAATTTATATAAATATACGGTCATTCCTGTACACCTTGGCCATAGAAGGGAGTGTGTGGTGAGCTTCATGCCCTGGCTGCCTAACCCATTGATAGGAGGATGGGTGGCTTACCAACCCAATCAGGCAAATTTGCTCTTGCTGCGAATCAAACTAGCCTGTAGCCTAGTCACTACACTGACTGAACTACCTTGACTCCATTATAAAACTATGCTAAAGATACACCACATCATTCAGTCACTGTTACAATGTGTCAATCACAACAGACTCACTGTGCAATTTATGCAGACACCTCCACCACGGTATTCACCATATACGTCTCGACTCAGGCGAGCAGTTGCAACAGTATCATTGTAATGACAGCTGGTGGCATGTCCGTAACACTGGCATGGTTCACACTGTGCCCCATCAGAGGGTGTACCAGCACGCCATGGAAGCTGATTGTAGAGTGGACAGCAGCGATCACAAGTCGGACCACAGGTATTATGCTGGCATTCACACTGGGGCCTCTGTAAGGAAAAATTCAATGAAAGTCTTTATATAAAAATAATCTGTTAAGTTTATGATGTATTTTTAATGTAGCTGAAACAGATCACTTGGTCAAATTCTTTAAGACGATAATCATAATGAAAAAATGGTTAAGTTTTGGTATGTTTCCTCAGACCGTTTTTGTCAAAATCAGCTCACTAACATGTACTTGGTTTGAAAGTACAGACAAGCTAATGCCAACAGAGGCATCAGCATGTTACTGTCTGAAGTGTTGTGCATATTGGCTCTACTTACTCCAAACTTGCCATTCTGTGTGCATTTGCTGGCATGGCCAGAGCACACACATTGGCCACCAATACTGATGTCCTTAATGGAATAGAAGAGACGCCTGGTAACTGATGCGTCATCAAGACCTGGTGACAATGACATGAACTCAGCATTCAGTGTGCGTATTTTCTGGAGTCGCAGACGCACAAAGCGGGCCAGTGTGAACTCCAGTAACTCTGCACTTGACTCATTTGCTCCAGGACGACCAACAACCAGAGATGTGTGGATCTTGGGGAATAAAATTATACCATTATTTATAAACCCATGTCCAGTAATATTTAATATTCAACATTCAATAACATTCTAGGTACTCTCCTGGCATTTGACCTAAGTTGGCCCTGTCCATGTCATACGTCTATACAGTGGCAGTATAGTTCAACTCCACTCACTCTTAACATAAGCATTAGATGGAGGTGAGTAGCCTACATCACGCCCCAGAAGCTTTATATACTTGAAAGAACATGGGCCTCTGTTGAATAGAAGGCTGCATGGGTCCAGCGTTGGTCTGGACAATTTTGGAAAAGAAAACAACCTCTAGCATCTCCCAGGATTCGAAGTCCAGATCGTTCAGCCCGTGGCCTAGTCACTATATCGACTACTGAGGAAAACCACATAATATCTTAGTCAAGACAGGACTTGACTTAGCAGAGATTCGGATCAGGTACCTGCCGAAGAGGTATCTCAGTCATTACTTACGCTATAAACAACAGTAATGGTTATGATGATGATGAAAATAATAATAATATGCAGGATAAATTAATTTGTATTAAATTAGATGTTCACAAACCACAGACCCTTTTTTCCAACAAGAAGCCAAAATATTTCGAATTCAGACAACTTCTGGCGTTTCTAAACGCGCTGTGATAGAAATTACAAGAGCGCGAAAGGAAATGCGATAGCGCAGAAACACACAGCAGCTGATTCCGAAGTTTTGCGCTATACAGGGCGAAGTATACTGACTCACTATCGTCCAGCGCAGTGTAATTGCTATGTACAGTGCTTCACGTCAAGGCAGAACTCACACATGTTCTTAACAACAAAAGTGATACTTGTTTCTTGGAAGTCCGCTGTAACGAGGTCCTCTTAATCCTTTGAAGCCTTCTTTTCACTTGCACAGAAGTTCTTTCTCGGGGTTAAAACAGCAGAACTCAATGCTGGTCACTTACCTCGATCCAGCGCCGAGGTGACGAGTGAGTGGTGCTAAGCATCCATTCCCCTATATGTCTTCGTGAGGAGCACAGGGACAACATTAGACAAGACAGGCAATTTACGTGTAACGTAACATTGAGCCCCGTTCGAGTAACCACTGATGTTGTGGGGAAGCAGTACTTATTATATGAGTGTGTCTGTATTCTTGCCTTAGTTATCTGGCAAGAAAATCGTGCCCTTTCTGCGTAGCACTGTATTGTCATCTGTGGCTTGTCTGATTATGCCATACGTCTCCACATTATCTGGTCCTACGACAGGCCATCTCGACACAGGTTTTTCTTGGTTTCCCTGTGTCTATAAGCAAATGCTGAGACGGTTCCCAAAATTCCAATTTGCCACTACATGCTTCACATGTAGCCCTCCCGACTTAAATCTAGTAGTAAACAATTTCATGTTTTGTTTACATGTAAAATAACCACTGTCATCGGGTAACAACCCAATTGCAGTAAATAAATATAGTATTATTATTATTATTAAACGAAAAGATTTTCGAAAAAAAAAATACTGAAAACAAAATGTGTGCTCTGATTTTCTCTACAAACTTTATCTGAAATATTCATCATTCTAAGAAGAACTCGGCGAGGTACTGTCACATATGTACGCAGGTCTTCATGTAAAGTGCCCGTCATTCTTCTCATATTTCAACCAACTTCAATTTTCTGGAGGACAGATTTTCGAAAAATCGTCAAATATCAAATTTCAGTGGAAGCCGAGTTGTTCCATACGAAACAACAAGTATGACGAAGTTAATAGCTGCTTTTCATAATTTTGCGAACGCGCCTACAAGATCTTCAGTTAGGCCGTTAAATGTTCTTATCAAGCTTCGTTTGATTATCTAAAAAAAACAGCGATTATTCCATTAAATAGAGATAACTCCTTGGTCCTCATAATGGAGACGTAGTGTGCCTGTTGGGAAAGGAACAACTAATTCTAAAACAAGAAAATAAACGAGTATATTTCGAATCTGTAGAATGAATATGATGCTACGCCTCCGCTACAGACTAACCACCAATACTGCGGCGCTAGAGAAGTTGCCTATATGCCACGGCGTTAGCAACGCAGAGAAGTGACGAAACCAACTTGGTGCTACTCAATGGTTTATCGCACTAACTTGCTCAACATGTTTCGGGCACTTATATGCCCATCACCAGGAGCTCGAGTTCCTGATGATGGGTATATAAGTGCCCAAAACATGTTGAGTAGATTATAAGTGCGATAAAACATTCAGTAGATTCTATTTGGTTTTCTTCTCTACGCATATACAACGATGCACGGACAAACATACATTAAATTCACTGATAAGTGACATTCCTGACATCGACGCTTTTCAACAGGTAAAGGAACCATAGCTGATAGAATGATAAAAAAGTCGTTCTTCTAATTATTATTTAACGAAGCTCTCAATAATTCAGAATACGCAGAGTTAAATGCAAGTGTGGTTGGTAAGATACGGAAGATGACGACTTTAGCCTAAATTCTTGTCTTCAGGGTCTGAGAAAAAGCACGAAAAATCTCAGTGATAGCTCCGATTTGAACCCGATACCTCCAAAATACAAAGCAGGCTTGCCAACGTCCCGACAACAGCATTATGCCTTCGTGGCCGAAAGCCTCTAAAGCTGAGAATTGCGCTCTTCTGGGTTATTACGCAGCAAGTGGTGGTAAATTCTTATTGACGGTTCGGAACAGCCTATCCCATCTTCAGGGGGTCAAGAATCCCAAAAGGATTCTTGACCCTTGAAGATGGGATCGATTGTCCCGAAACGTCCGCAAGAAATTACCACTGCTCGCTGCGTAACAACGCAGAAGAGCGCAGTGCTCATCTACTTCGCGGCGGAAGCCTGAAATCAGGCTCTACAGCTAGTTGGACGATTGGAGTAGAGAAATACACCTTGTCCCAACCTGGAAACGAACTACAGTTCCTCGGTCTTCCATCCCCTAGACTAGCCACTATAATTCGACTGATATAACTATCTGCTTAAAATTAACTACGAAGATTCCCAATCGTGCAGTTCTTACTGCAAATAGGTACGTCAACAGTATGTAAAGAATTAAACTGTTCCCATGTCATACCTCGCCTCCTTCTAGCGGGTTTAGCTTGGAATAGTAGGATGTGCAGATGACGTCTGAATCCGTTTTATACGACGGCTTGCCTCTTGTGGGTTCAATCCCATACCTAGTCCAGCATTCATCGTCACTGTGAGCATAATACTGCCACGGTCGGTACGTGCTGCCATCTATCGAACGTTCCAAGATCCAATTCGCCGGTCGTGGGGATATAGCGGATTTCACTATCACGTATGCCACCTGATACACCTAAAAATAGAAGAAAAGAATAAATGGATTAACAAAGTTTACAGCCCGCCAGTTGATAAGGCGACTTTCGCGTACGTTTCCTTACATCCACTTCACGCTTTGGTGGGCACTGTTTACTGACTAGATATACCATTCGTGCCATGATTAGTATATCCGATTTATGACCTTTAAAGCACAAAATAGGCCATAAACTAACTTCATGGAGCACAGTCCTTATTAAGTATAATGGTTCCTCATCTAGTCAAGAAATTTCCAGCATGTTAAGGAACCTGAAGTTTCAGTAGTGCTGAGGACAAGCAACTTGTTCCACTTCTCATCCAGATGAATACATTCTACAGCACTGTATCCTCTATCAAATCCCAAATCCCAATATATTCCTTTAACTTACGCATAAGTGTTCCAAGCGGCATCTCTCCTTCAGGTTTCCCCCCACCAAAATTCTACAGGCATTTCTCTTTTCACCTATAAATTCGACATGACATACTCCTTGATTTATCACCCCATTTAAAATATGGCAAGGAGCAATCTCTTTATTACGTATTTTTCTCCAGTTTCTTGTTATTTCTTCCTAAATTCAAACACTACCCTCACCACTTTTTCCTCAAACCCCCTCAATTTACATATTTTCCCCCGTTTGAAAGACCAAGTTTCACACCCACATAACACATATATCTCCATAAGTTTAAGATCACACCATGACATGCTTATGCAGGCACAGAGGGGAGGCGGAGGTATGGCTCCAACCCATTCACAACTCAGCATTAGAAGGAGGTGGGTGGTTAGCACCACGCTCCGGAACCTTTACCCCCGGAAAAGACTCGGCACTGACTGTAAACGAGGCTGGGTGGGTCCTCGGGGCGGTTTGAAAGTCACGGAAGTTCCCACCCCACCAGGATTTTTTCCCGGTGGGGTCCGTAGCGAGTCGCTATACGGACTACGCTATCTCGGCAGCACAAATATCCTTACACGTAACTCCAAATAACAACTTTCAGAAAATTAGAATAAAGTTAAAGACAAGATAAAAATATCTTTTTTGGAAAATAACGAGGCAGGCTAACCATCTTGGTCTCTTCCATCACAAAAAGGTAATGCAAAGGTAAAGCAATCCCTATACAGGCCTGGGCAGGCCCTGAGGGCACCAGGAGGTTGAGGCTCCCGTATATGAAGGTGGTAAGGTCAGCCCTAAGCACTGGCCGTCTTTACCCCAGGAAATATTCCTGGTAATTATTTCTGTTAGAGGCTGAGTCGACCTCAAGAAGGACTGTGTAAATGAAAAATTCCAGTGACAACATTGGGAATCGAACCCACGACCTTCCGGTTTTTGGCGCTGTAACTCAACCAACTGTGCCACAGCTTGCACCGTCATTACATCTGAACTGAAATATGGTAATCACTGTGAATTTCTGAAATGCTGTAGATACAGGTTATTCACGTTGTGTGTGGCAATAACCCTTTTACAACATCCTCTATCTATTGGTGTAATCTCTTACTGAGAATAAGAAAACCGATTTCGTGTTACGTAATTAGTATTTACTAGAACCTGACATGTGAAACCAAAAATCTTAACAGACACCTCAAAATTCTTGGCGACAGAGTGATTATATGAAGCAAATACCAGGTTGAGGATCCAAAAAATATCCAGCATCAGTGTAAAAAAAAAAAAGTACACCGGTGACATGGCGTCCGGGATTTGTGCACCCCTGTGTAAAACTTTGACATGTTCTAGACCGACCTGCAGGTTGTGCTGGATCCATCACAAACAACAGCCACTCTCTGCCGTCTGCGAAATCTATTCATCATTTGCAACAATCCTTCGAGCTCCTAATACATTAAACCTAGGGCGAAAGCTCTTAAAACTCATATCTTTCCCTTTCATTTCAGCGTCTACCCCTTTCCCTTTATTTATCTCAAACACACTAAGTAATAAATGAGAAGTAACGTAATCGACATGAAGGCAGTCACACTCGAAACGATGCCCCGAGATCTTGTTGCGTCAGGTTGGCTCAGCAAGTACAAAAAGTCTCCCGAAGCAAACGCAGTCAACTTGGACAACACGTGTGGTGTAAGGTTTTGTTACGACCGACTGAAATGGTTTGTTTGTGTGTAGCTTGAGGCCTGCTGAATGAATGCGACAGATACTGAGTGACGCCGTCGATACTGGAGTTGCAGCGCGTTGTGATCTCATTACAGAATAACTTCATTATGACCACATGATACGGAATGGTAACAATGACGCCATTCCTCTTATACCGTGTGTTAGGTAGCGCTGATGTTATGCGCTGACATACAGAGCAGAGCAGGTGCGTCATAATTGTAGCTAAATTGCGTTCAAATACAATTCCCCATGAAGTGAAGGTAAAGTTCATCCTATACCAGGCCATGATGGCCCACAGAGTGTTCTGCACGATCACCCTTCGTAACTTTGTTGTCCCGACGCGCTCAGTCTGGTAGGTGATCCTCTTTCGGGAAACGGGTGTGGTTCACCGAATCACATATAGTTTTAATTATTTCTTTTT
>Ga0131853_10004059_pt1 | contig 26266 bp, 21 predicted proteins | sample TergutLab28metaG_FD_92764 | JGI IMG/M metagenome (GOLD analysis project Ga0131853, IMG submission 92764) | Labiotermes labralis P1 segment gut microbial communities from Petit-Saut dam, French Guiana - Lab288 P1 (version 2) (version 2) | ecosystem: Host-associated > Arthropoda: Insects >... | reverse complement strand
TAGAAATCGCAAAAAGCCTTTTATTAATGGGATTGTGTTCTGAAGATATTTCAGAAGCAACAGGGATTTCGATTGTTGAAGTCGAAAAATTGAGAGTAGAATAGACTACAAAAATAGGCTGTAAGTATAGGCTCATTTTTACAGCACTTTGCAACATGTTAAAAGACTATCAGAAGAGAGAGTCACTATCACTAAATATCAAAAAAAGAGATTTTGTGGCCACCCAACCCCTCAATTGGGCATATCACAAAAACTCTTTTTTATTATTCTCGGAAAATCGATGTCGCAAGAACACTTTGTCCTACCCATTTCCACATCACTCATTTTTCAAAACAAGTTCTCCATTCGCCACATCTACTGTAACCATCATATCGGAGACAATCTCACCTGCAATAATCGCATGCGCAACTTTCGTCTCAATCGTTCGCTGAATAAATCGCTTCAACGGCCTAGCCCCATAAACAGCATCAAACCCTTGCTCAGCTACAAATTCATGAGCCGCCTCAGTCAGCTTAATTACAATTCGATCATCCCTTAGTCGCTTATTTAACAATTCAATAAACTTATCAACAATCTGGAAAATGATAGCTTGCGACAATGGATTGAAAGTAATAATCTCATCAATTCGGTTCAAAAGTTCTGGTTTGAAATAGTCGCGCAAAATGCCTTCTACTTGTTTTTTAGCAACTTCAAAATTGGCTTCTTCAAGTAAAATTTGTGACCCAATATTAGATGTCATAATGATAATAGTATTCTTAAAATCAACAGTACGACCATGCGAATCTGTAATACGACCATCATCTAAAATTTGAAGCAAAATATTGAACACATCTGGGTGCGCTTTTTCAATCTCATCAAGCAAAACAATCGAATATGGTTTGCGACGAATCGCTTCCGTCAGCTGACCACCCTCTTCATAACCAACATACCCTGGAGGCGCCCCAACTAAACGCGAAACAGCATGCTTTTCCATATACTCACTCATATCAATGCGCACAACATGCTCCTCACTATCAAACAGAAATTCTGCTAATGCCTTCGCAAGTTCCGTCTTCCCTACACCTGTTGGACCTAAAAACAAGAATGAGCCTATCGGTCGGTGCGGATCTTTGATACCTGCTCTCGCCCTGATAATCGCATCGCCAACGACATCAATCGCCCCATCTTGCCCTGAAACACGACGCATAATATCTTCCTTTAAATGTAGCAATTTCTCGCGTTCTCCCTGAACCAACTTTGCAACTGGAATACCTGTCCAGCGTGAAATAATATCAGCAATCTCTTCCTCTGTTACATTTTCTCTTAACAGTCGTTTATCTCGATCCCCATTCATTTCAGCTGCAGCCTCAGCACTCACAATCTGCTTTTCCAGCTTCGGAATCTCTCCATATTGCAACTCAGCTGCTAACTCATAATTCCCTACATTTTGGGCCTCTTCGAGTTGACGTCTTGATGACTCTAGTTCCGCTTTCAAATCAGCAACACCATGAATCGCTAACTTCTCTTGCTCCCATTGCAACCTCATCAGATTAAGCTCATCCTTTAAGTTACCAAGCTCTTCTTGTAACAACTCAAGACGCTTTTTACTATTCTCATCCTGTTCCTTCTTAAGGGCAGCCTCTTCAATCTCAAGTTGCGTGACCCGGCGGCCAATTCGATCTAATTCTTCCGGTAAAGAATCAATTTCAGTTCGAATCGTCGCACACGCTTCATCGATTAAATCAATGGCCTTATCTGGGAGGAATCGATCTGTGATATAGCGATCCGACATCGTTGCACTTGCTACAATTGCCGCATCTGAAATACTCACACGATGATGCACTTCAAAACGCTCTTTCAAACCACGTAAGATCGAAATCGTATCCTCAACTGTCGGCTCAAGAACTTGAACTTTTTGGAATCTCCGCTCCAAAGCTGGGTCTTTTTCAATATATTCACGATGCTCTTTTAGCGTTGTCGCCCCAATACAACGAAGCTCACCGCGCGCAAGAAGTGGCTTTAACAAATTGCCAGCATCCATCGCCCCTTCTGTGCGTCCTGCACCAACAATATTGTGAATTTCATCGATGAATAAGATGATCTGACCTTCACTGTTTTTGACTTCATTTAAAACTGCTTTCAAACGCTCTTCAAATTCGCCGCGATATTTCGCGCCAGCAACAAGAGACGCCATATCCAGCTCAAAAATCGTCTTCTCTTTCAAGCTTTCAGGCACATCACCGCGAACAATTCGCCACGCCAACCCCTCAACGATCGCTGTCTTTCCAACCCCTGGCTCTCCGATCAAAACTGGATTATTCTTTGTTTTACGCGACAAAATGCGTGTCGCCCGACGAATCTCCTCATCACGCCCAATCACTGGGTCAATTTTCCCATCGCGAACATCGGCAACGAGATCACGGCCATATTTTTCTAACACTTCATAAGTCGCCTCTGGATTCTGTGTCATCACTTTTGCATTCCCTCTTATTTCTGAAATAATTTCTTTTATTTGCCGCTCATCAAGCGTGAACTTTTTAATCAGCTGTTTTAACTCATAGTTATCAGTTTTAAGTAAGCTTAAAAACACATGCTCCACCGATAAATACTGATCTTCCCAGCTCCGAGCATAATCATCTGCTTTCAACAATACCCGATTCAAATCAGCTGAAATATGCGGTTGTGAATTGCTACCACTCACAGAAGACTTTCGATTTAAAATTTGTGTCATTTCTTGCTTAATATCAGCTAACGAATACCCAGCCTTTACTAAAACGCGCGCTACTAGCCCATCACCGTCTTGCAAGAAAGCTTGAAACAAATGGGGCGTATCAATTTCAGCATGATTCATCGTCATTGCTAATGAGCTTGCATCGTTTAAACCTTGTTGTAACTTCTCTGTCATTTTGTTAATGTTCATCTCATTTCTCCTTTGCTTTTTATTTTATTTTGCTCATTCTATGAGATATTATAACACATTATTAGCACTCTGTCAACACGAGTGCTAATAATTCCAGAAATCAAAAAAGCCCACTGATGGAATCTACCATTAACTCTTAAACCGACTCGCAACAAAGGCACCCCAATGAAGATCAATCGCCTCGAGCATTTCCACCAATTCTTCTGCTTGGCAAGCAAATTCTCCTGTTACCCACTTTTCTATCACGGCAAGTGTCCCTGCAAAACAAAATAATTCATAGTATTTTAGTTGCTCATTCTCTCGATCAAGTTGGTATGTCTCACATAAATAGTCTAAGTAGCAATCAAGAAATAGTGCTGTAATTCGCTGATTAAAAGAGTGACTGACTTTCCCGCCGAAAAAAAGCTGGCTAATTTGGGGATGATCCGTAATATACTTCAATAAAATTTCGAAAAAAGCTTTCGGTTTAAAAGAATGACCGCCTAAAACAATTAAGCTGATCTCGTCAATAACGACATCTTCCATATGCTGGTATAAATCATAAAGATCTTCAAAATTGGCGTAGAAAGTTGAACGATGAATATCTACTTTTTCAACCAACTCTTTCACTGTAACTTGGCTAATATCTTTTTCGGTCAAAAGTTCAGCTAACCCAAGCCTAAGCGCCCGTTTTGTTTTTCTGACACGTCTATCTTCAATCATAAAATGACTCCTTATCCGACAATTGTTATGAATCTGTCTATTACACGACATTTTCACAAATATTGCTTATTGATTAATGAACACATGTCTATTATAATACAAAATGTCGAGAAACTCAAGGAGGAGATTCTAGTGGAAAACAATAAACAAGCAACTAGAAATGATTTGGCGCGTGTAGCAAAATTGATGGCCATCTCTTTTTTAGATTACCCTTTTATGAACCATTCATTTTTTCAATACAATTTTAAGAATCAATCTGAACAGCTACAATTTTTGGAGAAAATGTGTTTCATTTATGCAAAAGCCATATTTAAGCATGTAAAAATCTTGATAAGCGAAAATCAATTTGAACTATCAGGCTTGGCCATTTTGAGCGAAATCGAACAAATGAGCATCTCTCTATTTGATCTAATGCGTGGTGGACTTATCACTTTTTCACCACAGCTGTGTAAGAAATATGCTATTCAATTTATCAAATTTTTCTTAACAGAAGCCGCTACATTAAATGATAAATTTCTAAACCCTCATACATGGTATCTTCATATTTTTGCAATAAATCCGGATTATCAAGGACAAAAAATAGGTTCTAAACTGATGAATGAAGGCGTTCTTTCTTATATTAGAAGGCAACAAGGTAAATACCTGATCACCTCTACTAATACAAAATCAGCTTTAAACTTCTATATTAAAAACGGTTTCGAATTACTAGCGCAAGAGCAACTCATTTGTCGCGGAACAAGCAAAATTGACAAGTTTGTTATACGCCACAACTTAAGCGAGGTAGCGCAATGAAGCAAGACATTTTAATCGTTGGCGGTTATGGCGCAGTCGGCAAACACGTTGTCATGGAACTCGCCAAAATTTGTCCCGAAAACATCATCATTGCCGGCAGAAATTTGAATGAAGCTGAACGCTTTATTAAAGAAACAGGCTTACCCATTCGTGCCAAACAATTAGATATTTATGAACCATCGTCATTTGATCAAAACCTCGAAACCATTCACACTGTCATGGTGTGTTTAGGGATCAAAAATACTAAATTCGCTGAAACATGTATTGATCATGGGATTCACTACATCGATATTTCAGCATCGAATGAAATTCCTAGTCAACTCAAACAACTTGAAGAAAAAGCCATCCAAAATCAGGTTACTTGCTTGTTAGGTGTAGGAATTGCACCTGGCTTATCGACCCTACTTGCTCAAAAGATGGTTGAAGAAATGGAACAAGTGACTGAGTTGAATTTTTCATTAATGTTAGGACTGGGAGAGCAGCACGGTACTGATGGCGTAAAATGGTTTCTAGATAACCTCAGAACTGATTTTGAAGCGAATGGCAGTTCTATAAAGCCATTTATTCATAAACAGCGCGCGCATTTTCCTGAACCGTTGGGCGTAAGAAAATCCTATACTTTTAACTTAGCAGATCGAGAAATCTTGAGCGAAACCTTACAGATTCCTACTGTTCACACTTATTTTTGTTACGATGCTAAATTTGTGACTGGACTGATTCATTTTTTGCAAAAAATTCGCTTTTTAAGCATTCTGAAAAATACCAAAGTATTCAATTTTTTCTGGAAAATATTCAGTTCAGATGCGATGAGTAAGCAGACTAAACTTTCAGATGTAATCGGGCTTCATATTGAGGCTACAGGCTTAAAGTCAGGTATTACGACAACGCACTATGGAACGATCACTGGAAATAATAGTTCAGCTTTAACTGCAAAAACCGCAACTTACACAGCTTTACAAATAAGAAACGACCGTTATCCGTATGGGATTCATTATTTAAACGAAGTCACCCATTTAGATCAAATCGCAGAAGCGTTAAAAGATGCATTTAAGACAGAAATCCGCGCTTCGGAAAACTTTGGAGGTGACCTATGAAAATACAAATTCTATATTTCTCAGCTGTCGGATCCACAAAAGAAATAGCCAAGATGATGGCGAATAGCTTGTCAACGCATGAAACCCATCTCCAGTCCATCGAAGAAGACCATTCAAAAGACTTTTCTTCTTTTCAAGCTGTGATCATTGGAACGCCAACCCATCATGCTGCTCCTACTCAACGTCTCATGAGCTACATTGACGAGCTCCCCGTTCAAAAGCACGCGATTCCAACCTTTGTTTTCAATACGAAAGGCTTGGCTGCTTGTAACACTAACCGCATTTTAGCAAAGAAGCTACACACTAAAAACTTCATCACCATCTTTGAAGCTGACTATCGTGCACCAGCTAGTGATGGCGCTTTACTCATCCCCTCATTTAATCGCTTTTTTGAATTCGAAAAAGAGGTTGAATCAAAAGTCAAACAGGATTGTCAAGCATTTATTAAACTACTCCAAACGGATAAAGCATTCGTAACAAATTCACCACACTTTCGCTTGAGTAGCATCATCAATGCACCCAACAAATTTGGCTCAAGACTGTTTAAATTACAGATTAAAACCCATGCTGAGGCTTGCAGCAAATGTCACCTCTGCAGCAAGCATTGTCCTTATCAGGCATTTACAATTTCTGAACATGGCATTCCCTATGTCGTAAAAAAGAAATGTACAAATTGTTATCGCTGTATTCATCGCTGTCCGAACAGGGCTTTGTCATTGTTTAAGAAAGCAAAGCATAAAAGCGTCCTAAATTATTAAATAAAACCCTTGCATTTCATTCCCAACTGTGCTATCCTATTAGCAAATAAATTTTCGGAGCGTGATGGCGTTGTAGTTCATAACTTTATTTTAGACAAACAGTACAGCTCGTTTAGAAACGAGGTTTGGCACGATGAGAGTCGTAGCTTTAGTTTGTGTTAGAATAGGGTTACTTGAGGTTCATCATGCTATCAGTATTTTAGCATTGCTTTTATGAACTTTCCGTGTTGCTTGCAGCACTTTAGCCTTCTTCTAACCATGTTTAGAGGAGGTTTTTTAATTGTCTTCAATTCAGATTTCTAATTTAACATTTTCCTATGACGGGAGTTATGACACCATTTTCGACGATGTTTCCTTGCAAATTGACACGAAGTGGAAACTCGGTTTTTGTGGGCGTAACGGTCGCGGAAAAACAACATTTTTAAAATTATTAATGGACGAATTTGAGTATCGGGGACACATTTCTTCAGATGTAAGTTTTGATTACTTCCCTTTTCGTGTTCCAGATAGCGAATCAAGTGTGATCGAGCTTCTTTCCCAAATTGCCCCTGATACGCAAGAATGGCAAATTCGCAAAGAATTGTCTTTGCTAGCGGTTGATGATGGTGTTTTGTATCAAGCTTTTGATACGTTGTCAAGTGGTGAACAAACCAAAGTGCTCCTAGTCGGATTGTTTCTGAAAGAAAATCATTTTCTGCTGATTGATGAACCGACGAATCATTTAGACTTTTTCGCTCGGAAAGTCGTAGCAAAATATTTAAAAAGTAAGAACGGATTTATTTTGGTCTCACATGATCGTGCTTTTTTAGATGAATGTACCGATCACACCTTGTCAATCAACAAAACTAATATTGAAATTATCAAAGGAAATTTTTCGAGTTGGTGGGCGCAAAAAGGGCGTCAAGATGCGTTTGAAATAGCTCAGAATATTAAGCTGGGTACAGAAATTAATCGGCTCAAAAAAGCTAGTAAACAAACGGCGGATTGGTCGGATAAAATCGAGGCTTCTAAGATTGCTAGTAAAGGAGACAAGGGATTTATAGGTGCAAAAGCTGCTAAGATGATGAAGCGTTCAAAGGTGACTGAGCAGCGCGGCGAAAAAGCAATTGCTGAGAAAGAGAAGCTTCTTAAAAACATTGAGAAAAAAGAAGAGTTGAAAATTCACCCACTTGATTATCATGCAAGGCAGCTTGTGTACTTAACTAATGTTGGGATTCGCTATGAGAATCGTGCTATTTTTCAGGAACTTGATTTGACTTTGGATCGTGGCGATCGCCTTGCTTTAGTCGGTGGGAATGGAACTGGGAAAAGTAGTATTTTGAAATTAATCTGCGGCAAACTCACCCCTCATTCAGGAAAAGTTCCACACAGTGGGACTGTGCAAATCGGTAGTGGCTTAATCATTTCATATGTTCCACAAGATGCAACTTTTTTGACGGGTCATTTAGATGATTTTGCTGCGGATTCGAAGATTGATTTAACATTATTTAAAACCATCTTGCGAAAGCTTGATTTTTCTCGCGAGCAATTTGAGAAAGAGATGGCATCTTTTAGCGCAGGGCAGAAAAAGAAGGTCTTGCTTGCGAAAAGCCTCTCAGAAAAAGCCCATCTCTACATTTGGGATGAGCCTTTGAATTATATTGATGTGCTGTCTCAGATGCAGATTGAGGAACTGCTACTAGCTTATCAGCCAACCATGATCTTTGTTGAACATGATGTGAGGTTTATCGAGCATGTTGCAACTAAAAGAATTGATTTAGGAAAGGCGATGTTATAAGTGATTGATTTTATTCATGGAACTACGAGCGAGAATGCCAAGTTATTACTTGGAAAAAAGCTTTTGACCCATCATGATGGGCGCTTAGTCGGTGGCTATATCGTTGAGGTTGAAGCTTATCTGGGTATCATCGATATGGCTGCTCATGCTTACAATGGCAGGCGCACGCCAAAAGTTGAATCGATGTATCAAGCTGGCGGAACGATTTATGTTTATACGATGCATGGTCACAACATGCTCAATCTTGTGATGCAACAAGAAGGTATTCCAGAGGGGGTGCTTATTCGTGGCATCCAACCGACTGATGGACTCGATTTTATGAAAGCACAGCGTGATGTTGAGGGCTATAACATAACCAATGGGCCTGGCAAGCTAACAAAAGCACTAGGCATTACAAGAGTGTTTAATGGCACAACTTTAAATGCGGGAAACATCTTTCTTGATGAAACAGATAGCCTTATTCCGAAAAAAATCGCAGCATCCCCACGAATCGGCATTCCAAATAAAGGCGATTGGACGAATAAGTTACTACGGTTTTATGTGGAAAGTAATCCATATGTTTCTCATCTGCCTAAAAGACAGATGCAAGAGGCAAGCACCTCTTGGTTAAACAAACTTTGAATGATAAGGAGGGCGATCCTATGGCGACAATTAAAGTTTCAAATTTAACTTTTTACTATGATGGCAGTTATGACACGATTTTTGAAAATGTCTCATTTGAACTCGATACGAAATGGAAGCTTGGATTTTGCGGGCGAAATGGGCGCGGGAAAACAACATTTTTAAAATTATTAATGGGTGAATTTGAATATCGTGGCCGAATCGCCTCAGATGTGCATTTTGATTACTTTCCTTTTGAAGTGCGAGATCAAACAATGACTGTTCTGGATCTGCTTTTCGAGATTGCACCTGATGCTCATGAATGGCAATTTCGCAAAGAATTATCTTTGCTAGCTGTTGATGATGATGTTTTGTATCGCTCTTTTGACACATTGTCTAGTGGTGAACAAACCAAAGTTCTTTTAAGCGGGTTATTCCTAAAAGAAAATCATTTTCTGTTAATTGATGAACCAACGAATCATTTGGATGCTTTTGCGCGCAAGATTGTCGCCAAATATTTGAATGGTAAGAATGGCTTTATTTTAGTGTCACATGATCGGGCATTTTTAGATATTTGTACAGATCATACTTTGTCGATCAATAAGACGAATATTGAGATTGTGAAGGGGAATTTTTCGAGTTGGTGGGCGCAAACTGAGCGTCAGGAAAGTTTTGAATTGATGCAAGACGCAAAGTTGAGTGAAGAAATTAAACATATGGAAAAGGAAGTGTCTCGAAATAAAGGATGGGCAAATGCACTCGTCGGTAAAAAGTATGATTATGCTGGTCATTTCAGAAGCCCTGGTTCGAGAGAAGCGCGACTTCGAAGAGATGCTAAACGAAAAGAAAAGCATATTCGTGAAAATATCGAGGACAAGAGAAAGCTCCTTAGAAATGTCGAGACAAAGGAAGCGCTAGATATTCATCCGCTTGATTACCATGACTCACAGCTTTTATATTTAAATCAAGTCGGTGTTAAGTACGATCAGGACATTTTTCAAGGGATCGATTTAACGATCGAACAAGGCGATCGTCTTGCCATCATAGGGGGGAATGGAACTGGAAAGAGTAGTCTTTTGAAGTTAATGACAGGTGAGCTTAGTCCCACTTCGGGAACTGTCCAGATCAGTAGTGGGTTAGTTATCTCTTACGTTCCTCAAGATGCGACTTTTGTGACTGGCAAATTGACTGCGTTTGCTAGGGATTCAAATATTGATTTAACTTTGTTTAAAACGATCTTGCGCAAACTAGATTTTTCTCGTGATCAGCTTGAAAAGGATATGTCGCTTTACAGTGCAGGGCAGAAAAAGAAGGTTTTGCTTGCGAGAAGCTTGTCAGAGAAAGCCCATCTTTATGTGTGGGATGAGCCTTTGAATTATATTGATGTGATATCGAGAATGCAAATTGAGGAGTTGTTGCTTGCTTATCAGCCAACGATGGTCTTTGTTGAGCATGATGTCACTTTTATCGAGCATGTTGCCAATAGAGTGAGGGATATAGTAGAGTCATAGATTGAATATGTGAGGGTGAATGTTGCTCGAATCGCAATTGAGAAAAAATGATCAAGTTATAACGCTTCTAAGTCTGTTTATGCAGGTTTAGAAGTTTTTTTTCGAAAAGATTTTACCCTTTTAGGTGTAGTCGTTGATATTCTAGAGTGATAAAATCAAGGCGAACAAGAAAAACAAGGTTTGGTTGCTTTCATTTTACGCTTGTTCCAAAGACAATCATTATCAATCAATGGATGGATATTTTAAATATTTGGGGTGGAATTTCGAACCACATCCAGGTTAGGAGTGAATGAACATGATCGAAGCGGTTCGACTTAAAAATATAGTGAAGTTACTTTTACTAAGTACTGCATTGTGGTTAGCAGCTGTAACGCTACCTCATACTTTTTCCGATAACACCACAGAGCAAGTCGAAGCCTACATAGAACTATCCGAGGCTTATCATAGTCTTGAATTGGCTGAGATAGAGGATGAATCAATTGATGAATCAATTAAAGATGATTCAGAGGACTTAATAATTGATGATGATGACTATGACGACCTTAAAGAAGAAGTGCTTTGTGATCCCGAAAAAGATGAATTTTGTGCAGAAGAATCAAGATTACTTTCAATTACACGAGCAGAATATGAAAGCATGACACGTAATGAATTAGTAAAAATGGCTGAAGAAGGTGGCTATGAGCCAATCGGTTTTATCCCAAATCGGATGCGTTTAGGCTTTAATGCATGTCCTAATGTTTTAGAGGGGGGATTTAACTATAACGTTATTGTTGATGGTACCATCTGTGTGGCAACAGGTTCACAACTTAATGCAGCATGGAACAGTAATGCCAATACGAGAAGAATTATACTAATGAATAACATAACCGTTGAGGGTGCTATTGGCAGTCGAACCAACAGAACAGCGCCGATTGAAATTGACGGAAATGGACGTACGCCTGATGGTTTGATAAGTGGTAATGGTCCGCAAGGTGATGGCTTTGTTCTAACTCAAGGTGGCGCGCAAGCTGTATTTCGGACAAGTGCGGCAAATGCGGCTTATCAAGAAACACTAGCAGATGGCGGTGGTGCTTTGTTTTATCTACATAGCATTGTTATTGCGCGAACAGGCACTAATAGTCCTGTTGGAAATCCAGCTGGTGGCTCGCTTATTAATGATGATGTCGATTGGGCGTTTTCTGGTGGAACAGCAGCAAGTCCTACTCAACAACCTCGTACAGCCACATGGCGCTTTAGGTTTGGTAATATTCGGACATCAAACATTACCAATGTTGTTCATGAAAACGGAAGAGCCACATCTTGGAGCTTACCTGGCGTTGCTTCTGGGCCAGGAAGGCTTGTTAGAGCACATCAGGCTGAGGTAACTTTTTATGGAGATATGTTATTAAGCACACGAGCAGAAAATGTCTTTGTTGGAAAATTACTCATTGAAGACGGAACAACTTATGTTGGAAATATTAATTATGCAGATCATTCGACTGTTTGGTTCACTTCACGTATGAATGCCAACTCAACAGGATCAGATCCAAGTTGTGGTGCTTTAACCCTACCAGCGGAGCGACCAACGCCTGGGGTCGGTCCGGATCAAATAGACTGTCGTAATAGTGTTGTTATTGGTAAAGGCGCTAATGTTCAGATGACGGCTTCAAATGGCGCTGGTGACACTTATCCACCTATCTATGCGCATTGGCGGAACATCATTGTTGGTGAGGATGCTGTTGTACAGATCGCATCTAACCTTCCAGCTATTGCTTTCGCTAGTAATGTTGCAAACACCAATGAAAGTTCGATTTCAGGTGCTACACAAACAGTTCGTATTGAAAGCGGTGCAACATTTATGGGAACTAGATTAGGAATTGGTTTGGTCATTGGATCTTCATCACCAAACATCAATACTTCAGGTGCTGGGAATGTGAGCAATGCAACGATTGAAGTCAGACCAAATGCAAGCTTCTTTGCAATCGGAACGCATTCCAACGCGCCTATTATCGACTTAAGTGGGACGAATAATCAATTGATCATTGAGCATGCACTTGCTGTTGATCTCCGCAATGAAAACATCAATGAGCATGCCCGTATTTTCCAGCGTCACGCAGGTGCTACTTATTCCTTAAATAATATGAATATGGTCTTGTGGGAAAACGGGGTTGGAACAGCGGGAGCAACAGGTGCTGCAAATGCAAGTACAATTTGTTCACCTACTACTTCTTCAACATGTGTTTTGAATACAAGATTACCCGATCATGCTTATAACAATGTGGCATCCCTTAATATCACTGGTGCCGTAAATACAACAGGCACACAAACTGCTGCAAACTGGTGGGCATCTACTGCTACAGGTGTTAATGGTGCAAACTGGGCTGAAATCACCTCTTCACACGAACATTTACAACAGCTAATCCAACGCAATATTAGAGCCACGGGAACAGCTACTACTGTAGCAGCACATAATCAAAGAAATATCGGACGTTTCAGACGAATAGCAGCAACAAATCAAGAATCAACTGCTTATTTAATCGATGCTGTTACGGATGCAGACTTAAGTATTCATGCAAGAGCGATCTTAATGGAACTACCTATCAGTATTGGTACGGGAATGAATGTAATCGGTCAGCCAATCACATACCGCGCTGTTTATGCAGCTCGCGATCAAGCTGATATTTGGATTCTAGATTCTTTTATTGACCCAAGTGATCCAAAGCTGATGTCAATTGATGAGGCTGGTATTGGAAGTTGGATGGATCCAGAGAATCGTTTCCAAATTTCTGGACGTGAAATTCAAGTGTGGGCACAAGGAAATCTTGAACATAATCTTTGGTTGCAAGATGAACCAACGACAACAACTGTCCTTGATGTAACACCGCCAGAACCAGCGGTTTTTACTGCAGCGGAAGTAACAACACTCGATTATGTTATATCAGGCACTGCAAGTGAAATTGGAGTAGGTGTAACAGTTGAAATCACTGGCGCTTCACTTCCGAACGGAAGATTATCTCTAACAAGTGTAGTGACTGATGATGGCGCTGGAAATGGTGTATGGAATGTTGAAATTCCAGAGCGTGAACATGCAACAATGTGTCATGCTAACATTTTAAATGCAGATTACACAGTGCAAGTTTTACTTCATGACGGTGCGCGAACGTTGACACTTGAAGATGACTTCAATTTTCCAAATGTGCATGAAAATCCAGTGCGTGGTGTCCCATCAACGCATTTAGGGATGGTCGCAAATAGCCAAATAGGAAATCAAAATCCCAGAACACCTATTGCGTACAGAGATGCAAGTTTTATGCCAGGACCATCTTTGACAGTTACTCAATGTGTCGTTGTTTCATTTAGCTATAATTATCCCGAAGCGAATAATGATGGTATATTTAAACAAGTAGGCATCAATATAAATCGTACTGTTGAAGCGCCTACTGAGAGTCCAACTCGCACAGGCTACCAGTTTACAGGGTGGAGCGCTGATGCGGCTGGTCAAATACTATTTGATTTTGAAGCAATGACCATTCCTACTGACACAACCATTTATGCTCAATGGATTCCGTTGGTAGACTTTGAGTTTACAAAGGTAAATCAATTTTATCACACGCCAAATGACCCAAGATTTAAACGCTTAGAAGGTGCTGTATTCAATCTTTATATCCAACAAACCAGCGAAAGTGAAACATCTGACTGGGTGCAAATCGCAACAGATGTTAAAAGTGATGCAGATGGTTTTGTTCATTTTGAAAATCTAGTCTCAGGAAACAGATTCAAATTGATTGAAACATCCGCGCCAGAAAACTTTAGAACACCAGATGGACATTGGTATATTGAGATTTTAGAAAATAGAGAAATCACCATCAGACGTAGTTTTGATGAGGACGGGAATGTGTATGAAGATGTCCCATTTGTCCAAAGCTATACCCTTTGTTCAATTGATGATGAAGCATGTGAATCAGGCTATAGCTGGTTTGTAGGAAACATGCCATCAGGTGCGGAATTTAGCTTCACGAAGACAAATGATTACTTATACTTATACAGTGATTTAGATGAGATTGATCCAGATACGACCTATTTCGCCCGCTTATCTGGTGCCAAATTCGAATTGCGTCGTTGGGTTTACGATCCTGAACAGCCAGATAATGGGGCATGGTCAGATGTTTTGGAAACAGTGATATCAGATACATTTGGTTTAGTCGCATTTGAAACTTTGCTAACCCCAGATGGCGTTTATCAATTAAAAGAAATAGCACCACCAACTGGATTTAGACGACCTCATGGTTACTGGCGAGTGAGGTGGAATGAAATGACTGAACAATTCGAATTCGAAGCACAAGGAACGCTATCATTGGTACCAGCTTTTAGAATTATTGAATACGAAGTTGATGGTGAACTTATCACTTTCTACTATGTCGGAAACTTCCCTGAAACCATTCTCCCAAGAACAGGAGGATCGGGTGTCATGTTAATAACAACGATCGGTACATTATCACTGGTATTCGTAACATTACTCTATATGAGAAAAAAGGTATCTGATGATTTAGAAGCATTATCAACACTTTAATAAGATGAATATATTGACTGATTGCGCATTCTAACGAATTGTATTTGTAGCGAGTCATTCACAGATGTAAGTCGCAACACGTCCATATAAAATGATCGTACACGCACACACGATGTGCGTGTACATAAAAAAAAAGGAGATGACGGAACATGTCAAAATTGTTTAAACGATTAGCTGCATCATTACTTGTGATTGCATTGTTAATGCCTGGATTCGTATTAGCAAATCCACAAGTATTTGGCCCACCTATTGGTGAAGATGTCCCAGAGTATGGAAGTATTACAGTCACTCGTGTTATAGGAGATCAGCATCCTGATCCTGTCGGTTTAGCTCCAGGTGCTCTCATTCGAGTTCAGTTAGTTGAAGTGGCAAACCCTACACAACCAACTGATGCCACTAATACGACACCAGTATTAGTGGATGGAGAGCCAGTTTTCTTTGAGGGTATTACTGATAGAAACGGTGTAGTAACATTTTCAGAGCTTCCATTAGGAATTTGGTTGGTAGAGGAGTTATCAACTTTAACTGTAACAGCTAATACTGTCAACCGTGATTCACATGTAGTAGGTACAGTATTAACAACGACAGTTGCAGGAAATTTGTTCCCTAGTTTTCTTGTAGGTATTCCAAGATGGGATGCAACAGCTGATGATTGGTTATTTGATGTAGAAGTATACCCAAAGTCAGATATTCCAGAGTATCCAGGAGATTATAAAAACCTAGTCGAAGTGGCAGGAAATCTCGTAACATGGGAGTTAGGACATGCAATTCCAAATGCAGTTGCATCATTAGCACACTTCTCAGTAACGGATATGATGTCTAGTGGTCTAAGTTTTGTTGCAGGATCAGTAGAAGGGCGTTTCACGCGTCCAGGAGATGCCAGTGCTAGCTGGGCAGATGCATCGGGTGTGTTAAATGGCCCAGATCATGAAACGCCACACTTTATAGTGACAAATGTCGGACAACGCGTGGATATTGTCATTACAGAAGCAGGACAATTACATTTAGCAGCACAAGGTTTGTTGGGTGAGGATGGAAATGTAATGTTCAGACTATCAACAATGATCATAGCAGCAGGAACACAGTACAACCGTGCGCGTTGGAATATAGGAGAGCCGTTAGATGATCCGTGTTTCATTGATCCAACATTACCAGAATGTGATGAAGAACCGCCATTCTGTGTGGTTTATCCAGAGTTATGTGATGATATAGAAGCCTTCTACTTAGAAGTATTAAAGCAAAATACTGCGAGACAAAACTTAGATGGTGCACAATTTCGCATGTATCGTCAGTTAACAGCAGCAGAAAGAGCAGCATTTGCAGATGATGCAGCATTCATCGCAGCAGGTGGACGATCACCAGCAGCAGGAATCTATGTGATTCCATTAAGAGATGCAGCAGGTAGACTAGTCGAAGGAACAACGGTTAATGGCGTAACCGACTTCGGAAGGGTACCAATGAATAGTGCAGGTCATAACCTATGGTTAAGAGAAACAGTAGCGCCAACAGGATACAGATATATCGATCCATGGGTACAAGTAAATATATCTCGAAGCCATGCTAGACCAGGAACTTATATCGTCGATGTAACCGTATTTAACGAACCAGCAGGTGGATGGAACTTACCAAATACAGGTGGAACAGGAACAATCGTTCTGACAGTAGCAGGTCTTTCATTAGTAGGTGGTGCATTGGTTTTGTTCGCTGGCAGCAAAAAAGAAAAAGACGTAGCTTAAGTCACTAAGTTCAGACTGAGCCTAGTTTTCAAGGTTCAGTTTGAATCAAGCGACTTGACACGATTTGATTTGATGCTGCGACCTCTTATGATGGCTTTATCAATGAATTAAAACTCATAGGAATTCTTTCTTAGGGGAGAATGTAGATATATTGGGAGGAAATCACTGTGAAAAAAATGATATTTGAATCAGAATTAAAAGTTTTGGAAATTTTATGGAATCAAGGTAATACGACTGCAAAGGACTTAGTTAGCAATTTAAGAGTATCAACCGCGTGGCAGAAAGCAACTAGCTATACAGTCATTAATAAATGTGTCAGTAAAGGTTTAATCAAAAGATGTGGTCACAATTTCACATGTCATGCTCTGATTACAAGAGAAGAGGCGCAAAAGCAAGAATTAGAAATTTTAATTGATAAAATGTTTGATGGCTCGTCAGACTTGCTAAAAGCATCACTCTCACTGTTAGGCAAAACTTCATAGATAGATAGAACACTTTAAAAGCTCCAAAGTCGTATGAAACACCAACGACATGGAGCTTTTTATATTTTATCGATAACAGGTCGCTTTATAGAAATAACATAAATAAAATCGGTAAGAAAATGGCAGGCACCAAATTCATCACTTTTATTTTAGTAATACCCAAAATATTCAAACCTAATGCAAAAATGAGAAGCGAGCCAACTGCGGTCATTTCATAAATAACTGTCGTTGTTAAAAATGGCGCTACCCAGCTAGATAACAAGACGATGCTTCCTTGATAAATCAAAATTGCGACTGCTGAGAAGATAACCCCTACCCCTTTGGTTGAAGCAAAAACAATCGCGGCAACAAAGTCGAGTACTGATTTGGTGAAAATCATCTCGTGATCGCCTGTTAATCCACTTTGTAAAGAGCCTACAATTGCCATCGCCCCAACACAGAATAATAGCGTAGCCGTCACAAAGCCTTCTGCGATACCAAGATTTTCGTCAGCTTCCTTTTTAAATTTAAGCTCCACCCATTCACCTAAATGATTAATTCGCAAATCCAAATCGAGACTTTCGCCAATAAGCGTACCTAAGACCATAGAAATAATTAATATTAACGTATTTTCACCAGCCAACACACCTTTGATGCCAATAAAAATGGTACACAGCCCCAAAGCTTTCATAACCGAATCCGTCAAACGTTCTGGGATTCCTTTTTTCAATAGCAAACCAATTAAACTTCCAATAACGATCGCAACTGCATTAACAACGGGTGAAATCATGTCGAATCTCCTCCAACTAAAACTTATTCGTCTAATATAACCTTTTTGGCAGAAAATTACAATAAAAATGATTCACAAATTGCGACAAAATATGAGATTTAGGTGACTGTACAGTGCCAAACTTTGTAAAGTAAGGGGAAATAAATTATTTGGGCACTTGCTGTGAACATTTTGTATTTCAGCATGCAACCAAAACCACTGCTTTAAAGCGAAAAGTTCTCTTTTATCATTCTTGCGACAACATCAGGTGAAAGGTCAGAATTGTCAATTTTCATGTAATTATCAAAAGTAATTTCCCCATCATTGCTAACAAGGCGATGATTTTTATCTTCATTCAATAACAGATTAGTTGACCACTCAAGATTTCTTTTGGAAGGCTTATGCTCAAGCCTGTTTTCTGTCGTATGTCTTTGAAGCCTAACTTCTTGCGATGCAACTAATTCGACATAATAAATATCTGCGCCTTCATCCCGAAAAATACTAGCAAGATTATCAATATATTCTAAATCAGACTGATGGTCGAATGCCAACATGATGGTAAAAATCATGCCATATAGATCTGATTTAGCAAATTCTTCAAAAATCACTTCACGTATACGGTGGTTAACACTAGTAAGCTTGCCGAATATTTCTACAACTAATTCAATATCCATGTGGTTGTGATAAAGTCGCAAATCTGTTATCTTCATCAATTCTTGCCCAACGGTCATTTTCCCCACTGCACCAGCTCCGATGATGACTACTAATTTTTTCATCATTTACTCACTCCATTCAGAATACAAACCCATCTCTTACTTCCCCATCCCATCCTCAATCTGATCGCCAATTTCCCACACATTATCGCCAGTATTACTAATCGCAACAACCATCAATTTCGACACCCGATCATAACTAGAATAAAACGAAACACCAGGATCAAACCCTTGGAACCAAGGCTCTCCCCCATCAGTCAACCAGATGCCATAGCCATACTTATCGTCATCATCGCTAGCTTGCACACTTACCATTTTAGCAACCATTTCATCAGACAAGAGCTTGCCATTAAACATGTTATCCCAAAGCTTCTCAATATCAAGAACCGTCGTAAATGCACCGCCCGCTCCTGTCCCTTTTGCATCAACACTGAAAATATTCGTATAAAACTCTTCTCGTTCTTCATCCCACACATAATTACTCGCACAATTTTTTGGCAAACGATCCAGTTCATAATAACCCGTATCTTTCATGTCTGCTGGCTCAAAAACAGCTCGCTGCAAATACACATCAAAAGGCATTTTTGTCACAGCTTCAATGATCAAACCTAAAACAACAAATCCTGTATTGTTATACTGAAACTTCTCCCCTGGTGCATATGCCATCTCCTTATCAATAAACAGCGGCAACAAATCAGCGGATGTACGCACGTTATAATTTGGAAAATCTTCCCAAAGATCCGCATAATTCTCCATAACTGACTCATCAAAATAATCTGGAATCCCAGAAGTATGAGTTAAAAGTTGCGCGACCGTGATCTTAGGATCAATTTGTTTCAAATCCATAGCCAACAACTCACCGATTGTATCTTCTAAACTTAACTTTCCTTGCTCAACCAGCTGCAAAACTCCAATTGCCACAAAAACTTTTCCAGCTGATGCTGTTGCGAATTTGGTCTCCACCTCATTTGGTACTTCATTCGGCAAATCTCGATAACCCAAAGCTTGTTCAAAAATTTTCACCCCATCTTTTTTCACTAAAACTGCCCCGTTAAAATCTTCATCAATTAACTTTTCAATTGTTTCTCTCATTCTCATTCATCTCCGAATCAATAAATTTACTTGGTTTCATATTCAACTTTACTAGCGTTTACTAAACATTTCCATAATTGCTTTGGCTTATCGTATCTCAGCATCACTTCTTCTTGCATACAAACAATCTCCCAATCATTGAAGAAATGTTTCAAATCACTTTCATCAAAAAATCTTTTATAACCCATATCATCAGTTTGGTACACGTGTTTTTCTACTTCCAAACCTTTTCCTGCCCCAGAATTCACATCGTTAATTGAAGTTCACTCTCAAGATCAATGATCCGCTAGGCTTTAGCACTCTTTTAATTTCTGCCAATATCTTGAATGTGTCTTGCTCAAGAAAATAGTGTAAGCACAGATCAGCGATGATGATATCAGTAAAATCATTAGGGAATGGCAAGCCACCTGCCATATCAAAGCATTCAGTCCTTTTTATTTCAGGAAAATTTTTCTTGATATTGCTGATGGCATTTTCTGTGTAATCGCATGGGATAACGTCTTTGCCTCGTTCAACTAGATACAAAGTATTATTCCCGCTCCCACAGCCAAGATCAATAATAGGTGTGGTGCAATTTTTGATTTCACTAGCAAATAAATCAAGCCACTTGTCGTATTTCAATTCATTTCTTTCATAATTAGCATGGATGCGATTCCATCTATTTTTTTGTAATTCCCTTATCTTGTCCATCTGTATGACCTCTCTTACTTTCTAAACCATGCAGTTCCAAAATCCACTAATTCTCGCTGTTTCATCAACTTGGCAGTCGCATTCCCAACTTTCCCGATACAGACTTCCGATTTTGTTTCAAACACTTTTCCTATTTCTTCAAATTCATCATCATTGGTTTCAAAATCTTCAAATTCTTTCCAAACGCGCTCGCCAGCTTCTATAATAGGTGCACCAGTCTGAAATACCGATCTATTCTTGGCATGATTTTCTGACAAATGCAAAGAAGTATTGTTGCCATATCCGACGCCAAGCAGCAGGACATGACCATCTAAATCATAAATTCTTTGTAGAGGCGAATTTTCTCCAAAACCGTACGCCAACTGGTGATTCTCAGTGATGCTCTTAGCCTCTTTCCCCCAAGCTGCAAAACTAACTTGTGGATGATAACTCCGCAACACATCTTCATGCATACGAAAACACTCTACAATTTTTCCCATTCCTCTTGTTGCTGTTACGCTCGGATCAAAAGCTGGCATCGTCTCTCGAATAATTTGCCACCAACTCTCCGGAACAGGCGGATTCTCCCAAAGCTTCGGCTCTGATAACTCACCACTATGCGTCGGCATCACAATCGTTCCCTTTTCCGTAACCACATTCATTAACGCTTCAACCACCGCAACCGCTCCACCTGAGGTCCACCCCAAAGAACTAAGAGACGAATGGATAAGCACAACCATTCCCTCTTTTAATCCTAATGCCCGCAGCTCTGTTTCTAATGTTGCTATTGTGTTTGGCATTTGTCTACTTAAGACTGCCTTTTTCTCACTCATCTTTTTGCTCCTTATATGCTAAGTCGTGCAATAATTTCATTATCGTCATCAGCAAATTTTTTGTCCGTATCTATAAATCCAAATGAATGGAATAAGTTTTTTGACACTGTATTCTCTGGCTCATATGACATATAAATCGCCTCAGCTTTGCCATTCGGGAAGGTTTTTATTTCCTCAATTACTTTCGCAACTGTCTGCTTTCCATAGCCTTTCCCTTGATATTTTGTATCAAACATAATGCGCCAAAAATGATAACAATTATCCTCGAATAGAGAACTTTTCTCATAAAAGCAGTATACAACAAAGCCAACCATTATATCATCTGCATAAATAGCATATGGTGTGAAAGGCGTTCCATCCTCTCTTTCTTCCACAAAACATTCAGCAAGTGTGTACACGTTACTCGCTACAAAATTTTCTTGTTCTTTACTAACCTTTAATTTGAAGCACTCGTTCATATTCTCGTAAGTTATTTCTCGTAATTCAACCATTTTTATTCCTCTTTTCGCGTTAAACTATTTCCACACCTTTCATTTGATAGATTTTCTCTAAAGTTGTCAAATGAAGTGTTTTCTCTTCTGGTGTTTTCGCATACAAATGCCACTCGATAAGTCTGTAACCAAACAAAGCAAGAATCAGTTCATGAACGCAGTGATCTATTATCGGTGACACAGCTGTATATTCCAAAAAACCTTTGTAATAAGCTGGGATGCAGCGCTGATAATATTCCACGATGTGCGTCACATCAGCTTCATCTGCTAACAAGCTAGCAATATCTTCCCCCAAATAACCCCAACCGGTCGTATCCCAATCAATTAGGATGATCTTTTCATTTGCATCAAAAATATTCGTTACCCAGAAATCACGATGACAAAACACGATAGGTAATTTCTCGATGCGACTGAAAGCCTCGTCTGCAACCTCGTCAAACTCAATTAACATTTGACACACCTGCTTTGGAAGTTCACAATCATCAGAACGAATATAGTCATACACAACATGCCATGACTTATAATGCAGATAGAAATTTTTAGCATATTCAACTTGGCTCAAGTTAGTCAAGTCTTGCAAAAAAGCTGGCTGTTCAACATATAGTTTTCCTTGAAACTTCCCCAATTCATATGCCGCGCGTTCATACATTTCGGCAGTCAAATCAAGACCTGATACGCCCTCAATATATTCTAGCCACAACTGTATTTCATCCTCATTTAGCTCTGAATGATAACAGGTTGGCCATCTTAATGTATCTGAAAAAGCTGTGCCTAAATCAGATTGGTAAAGATCATATTCTCGACGCCAAGAATGGGGATCACCATAACGTTCCCATTTTTTACTAGTTTTCAAAACGACTTGATAAGGAAAATCACCAGCTATTGTTTTGGCGACTCCCGTGATAAGCTGGACATCTCCTACTGTACCACCTTGAAGTTGTTTCGTCTGATAATCAATATTTGCGGCATCTTCTACTAATATTTTGCTAACAACTCGTTTTAATATCTCTGTATTTATTTTCATTCGCATTGCTCCTTTTCCTTGTTAATTTTCAAGCGGTTTACCCATCTAAGCCCCTTGACCTCGCAATTGTAACTGGTACATTTGATGGTATTTCCCACCTAACTCCATCAATTCTCCATGATTCCCTCGTTCGATAATCTCTCCCCGATCCAATACTAAAATCTGATCAGCGTCACGAATCGTTGACAATCGGTGCGCGATCACAAAAGTTGTCCGACCTTTCTTCAACACTTCAAGCGCTCGCTGAATAATCCCTTCTGTTTCTGTATCAATATTCGCTGTCGCCTCATCTAAAATCAAAATCGCTGGATCAAAGGCAAGTGCTCTCGCGAAAGATAATAACTGCCGCTCTCCCGTCGAAAACGTACTCCCTTTTTCTGAAACAGCAGAATCAATGCCATCTGGCAATTTGTTAATAAAATCGGTCGCGCCAACGGCTGCTAAAGCAGCTTCAATCTTCTCGCGCGTAATCTCTGGATCATCTAACCCAATATTGCTTGCTATCGTTCCCGCAAAAAGATAAGCATCTTGCAAAACAATTCCCATATGCTGACGATATTCTTGCTTAGAAATATCATTTATATTAGTTCTATCAATCAAAATCTTACCCGACTGATAAGGATAAAAGCCGAACAAAGCACTCATAATCGAACTTTTCCCCGAACCAGTATGCCCGACTAACGCAATCGTTTCACCAGACTTTGCACTGAGATTAATGTTCTTTAAAACAGGGTTATCTAGATCATAAGCAAAGTTGACATCCTCGAAAACTACCTCACCCTGATAGCGTGGCACCACATTCGTACTGAGCACTTCATTTTCCTCTGCCATTAACTCAAACACACGCCCTGCTGAAACGATCGAAGCCTCCATGCTTGAAAGTTGATTCACAATCCCCATCACTGGTCTAAACAAACGGCTGGTGTAATCAACAAAAATCGTCATAAGTCCAACTGAAATACCAACATTATTTTGTAAGAATTGCCCGCCAAAAAACCAAATAATGGCAACTAAAGCTAGACTTTGCAACGCATCGAGGATGTTCCAACCAGTCGCTGAATCAAGTCGTAACATCTTCCGCTGATTATTATAAAAGGCTTCGTTAATTTTCTTGAACTCTGCTTCTGTTTTCTTCTCTTGACGAAAAGCTTGAATAATTGTCATGCCAGAAATACTCTCGTTTAGCATCGCATTAATATCCGATAACAATGAACGAATCTTTTCATTAATGCCCGTTGCAACACGACGATATAAAACAATCCAAACAAATAAAATGGGGATAAGTAGCGTTGCAATTAATGCAAATCGATAATCTAAAATGTAGAGCGTAATCAAAACGGCAATCATCTGCGTGCCACCAGCAATAAAGTTCGTTAAAACATTAATATACAAATTTCGAATCGCTTCCGTATCATTCGTAATGCGCGAAACGATCTTTCCAGCTGGCAAATTATCAAAATATTTAATCGGTACAGTTTGGAGATGCGCAAAAACATCTCGCCTCATCGTCTTAATAATTTTATTCGCTGATACACCCAAAAAGTAACGCTGCCCATACGCAAAAATGGCACTTGTGATGATCAAACCGAAATAAATTCCAGCCCATTTAAAAATGATCGGCATTGTCTCACTCGTTGTACTTCCCGTAAAAATATAATTATCAATAATACGCATTAAAATAAGTGGCGCGAGTAATTCTACAACAATGGAAAGTAAAAGCATGACGAATGCGATTAGCATCAACTTTTTCTCTCCAAAAGCATAGCGAATTAACTTCTTTCCAACTGGAAATTTTTGGTTGCTTTGTGTTTCTTGGAGGTCTTTATTCATGAGCCTCACCTCCTGTTTGTAAATTCTGGTGTTCATACTGTTCCTGATACCAGCCACCAGTCGCCATCAATTCATCATGCGTTCCCATCTCACTGATCTTCCCCTCATCCATGACGATAATTTGATTGGCATGCTTCACCGCTGACATTCGATGCGCTGTAATAATAGTTGTCTTTTGGGCACGTTCACGCTTAATATTCTCAATAATTTTCGTTTCTGTTTTGGCATCAACAGCTGATAACGAGTCATCTAAAATCAAAATTTCAGGATTCATCGCGATGGCACGCGCAATCGAGATACGTTGTTTCTGACCACCCGAAAGTGCAACCCCTTTTTCGCCAACAATCGTTGCAAAGCCATCTGTGAAAAACTCCAAATCATCCGTAAGCGCCGCTAGTTTGACAACATGATCTAAATAGTCATCATCCTGATTCGTTGTTGCATAAAGAATATTCTCCCTAACCGATCTTGAAAATAAAATATGCTCTTGTGGCACATAACCGCTCCAACTTAACACTTCATTTTGTGAAAGCGCCTCAAGAGGAATCTCATTGACAAAAATTGAATTTGGTGCAATTGGATATTGTCTTAGAAGCTGTCGCACAAGCGTTGTTTTCCCGCTACCTGTTTTTCCAACAATACCGATTGTCTCACCTTGCTTGATCGTTAAATTAATCTGTTGCAAAGCTGAAATTTCAGCACCCGGATAAGTAAATATCAAATTTTTAAATTCAATCACAGCTGGAATGCCTGCTTGCTTCGGATTTTTAGCATCAACCACATCTGATTTAACCTCGATCACTTCATTAATGCGATCAAGAGAAGCTTTCCCACGATGCATAACATTAATCAAATCCCCAATGGCAAATAACGGCCAAACTAACATGCTTAAATAGACATTAAACGCGATCAGTGAACCAACCGTCATTTGCCCCTCTAAAATTAAATAAGCACCATAAGTAATCGCAATAAAATAACTAATCCCAACGATAATACGCGTTCCTGGGCCCCAGATTGAATCGATCGCTTCCACCTGACGGTTTTTTTCATAAACATCCTCAGTCATTTGGGCAAATCGTTCAATTTCCGCCTCTTCTTGAACATAAGCACGAATCACGCGCACTCCTGTAATCGACTCAAGAACCTTATCATTTAAGTTACTAAACGCATCTTGAGCTGCATCGAATTTAACATCGACTAGGGCGCCAAATTTTTTCATCACATACGCATGAATCGGTAACGGGGTAATCGCTGCTAATGTTAATCGCCAATTGACAGTCACAAACATCATAAATAAAATGACCCCTAAAAACATCGTTGCATCGAATAAAATTAAAATCCCAAAACCAGCAACATCTGAAACACTCCCTAAATCATTGGTCGCGCGTGCCATTAAATCACCCGTTCGATATTTTTGATAAAACTTCGGTTTCATTTTAAGTAAATGATCCATGATTTTAAAGCGGAGACTCTTTTCTAACAAAAAGCCACCGCCAAAAAGTCGATAACGCCAAATATATCCAAAAATATAAGTTCCCGTTAATGTCAAAAGTAAAATCACGATATAACGCGTCAAAATCTCAGCTGTAATATAACCTTGTTGAATATCATCAATCGCCATTCCGACAAATCGAGGTGGCATCACCCCTAAAATATTGACGATAGTGAGCGCGAATAGCGCAATAATGTAAGTTTTTTTATTCTCTTTGAAAAACCATGCTAGTTTTTTTAGGACACTAAACATGCTTCATCAGCCTCCTTTTGGAGGATATCTAAATTCAAAATCATTTAAACCGCGTCTAAATATTATCTTTCAATTTTAATACCCTAATTCCTTATCGACTACCCGCTCAAATGCTCGATTCGCGACATAGTCTTGTAAATAATTCACGAACTTATTTACGATTAAATCGTTTGTCAGTTCTAACGTTTGATTCCCACTAATATGCGGCGTAATGATCACGTT
>Ga0131853_10004058_pt1 | contig 26268 bp, 8 predicted proteins | sample TergutLab28metaG_FD_92764 | JGI IMG/M metagenome (GOLD analysis project Ga0131853, IMG submission 92764) | Labiotermes labralis P1 segment gut microbial communities from Petit-Saut dam, French Guiana - Lab288 P1 (version 2) (version 2) | ecosystem: Host-associated > Arthropoda: Insects >... | reverse complement strand
TGTGTGTGTGTGTGTGTGTGTGTGTGTGTGTTTGTGTGTGTGTGTGTTTGTGTGTGTGTGTGTTTGTGTGTGTGTGTGTTTGTGTGTGTGTGTGTGTGATTGTGTATGTGTGATTGTGTGTGATTATGTGTGTGTGATTGTGTGTGTGTGTGATTATGTGTGTGTGTGATTGTGTGTATGTGATTGTGTGTGTGTGTGATTATGTGTATGTGATTGTGTGTGTGATTGTGTATGTGTGATTGTGTGTATGTGTGTGTGTTTGATTGTGTGTGATTGTGATTGTGTGTGTGTGTGTGTGATTGCGTGGTTGTGTGTGTGTGTGATTGTGTGTGCGTGTGATTATGTGTGTGTGATTATGTGTGTGTGTTTGTGAGATTATGGTTGTGTGTGTGATTGCGTGATTGTGTTCGTGTGTGAATGTATGTGTGTGTGTGATTATGCGTGTGTGATTATGTGTGTGTGTGTGATTATGTGTGTGTGTATGTGTGTGTGTGTGTGTGTGGGTGGGTTTGTGTCTCAACACAAAGGCGGCCTAGGACCGTGTGGGGCTGTTGTACGACAAAAAAAATGTAAGGACTGCTGTCTGTATGTGATCCAAATTACAACGTTCATCTATCCGGCCGCTCTACAGTAGCTTCGTTTACATCCCACAATCCCTTAATGGTCCCAGTTCTATTTTTATATTTCTTTTTGAAATATTTGCTTTTTAATAACCGTACAGTATGATGTTTATTCATGGAATTTTGAAGGTACGAGAAACCACCAAACATCCTGAAGCTTGTACGTATTTTTTGCTATTATTATTACATTACTAGCCTATATTTGTTGCTGATGTCACGTATTTTTTAATGCACGCCTGTTGCAGGATTTTATTTCTTGGCAATATTTCTGAAAACTCTATTATTATTATTATTATTATTACTATTATTATTTTTATTCATGGTGGTGGTCGTGGTGTTGGTGTTGGTGGTAGTAGTGGTAGTAGTAGTAGTAGTAGTAGTAGTAGTAGTAGTAGTAATATCCTCATCGTCCTCATTGACACCAAGATACGGTTAGATAATTACGTAGAATTTTGTACAATGCACCCGTTACCGGATATTTTGTGAGTTGGCTCATAGGAAATGGTTTTTGGTTAAGTATGACAAAAACAAAATGGTTTTCTTTAGAAAGCCTGAATAACAAATATACACAAATATGATGTCAAGACAAAGGAACAGTCGGTAAGAAATATAACCTTCATCAGGCAAATATTTTGTGCTGCGAATGTACTGTTCAAAGCATCTGGAAAATTCTGCGTTGTTTAGGTACAGCACTGGAACATTTTCCTTAAATTGGTAACAAATACTTAAGTTTAATGTGACCGCCCTCTACAGTGGTACGACGGCCAGTAAGGTTGCATAAAATATGGTCATTTTACTAGGTTGACAATCGTATAAACGGAAAATATTGGACTGGGTTCTGTTCCTCCCAAAACCGAAGGAACTTCTGGCTCAGGAGGTATTATTTAGTTAACGCATGTATTCAAATACTGACAAGGATTTAGAAATTGTGAATGGGTGTGTCCCATATCTTCGCGATAACCAAGACTTTCTATGATATTATATGCTGTTCTGAGAGTAAAACAAGAAGTTTCTTAAAACTCTCCACCATGTACTAACAAAAATACAGTCGAATGTATCACCCACACACAGCATGTATAAAATTCTCAATGCGATGTACTTGTGGGCCAGGGACTGACCGTAATACGAATTTCAGCAATGGATCATTCCTGTTAGTCTGCAGCCACTTCAAATAATGATAACATTCTCTTACTGTATATATATATATATATATATATATATATATATATATATATGATATGTGTCCAATTCCAGATTTTTCTTATTTTTTATGTACCAAGAGTCTGTTTGGATTTCTTGACTTCAACTGACATGCATGCCAAAGTAATTGGATGCTTCTAGCTTTGACTAGTCTGAAGTGTAGGCCCACATTAGTCACATGCAAAAATCATAAAATTTTCCTTTATGAACATCAACATAATATTTTCTTTTTCCCAAAGCAATCTTTTAGACCCTAGCCTGGCTCTGAACACTGTTTCTTAAAAGAGTACACTCATATAAATGTGACTGTTGGAAACAGACGTCTTGGTAGCTTATATTGCTTGTGTTTTGGTTTTGTCGAAGGCGTGTTGAGTGTTTTTATCATGTCTGTTATTACTAAAAATTTTAGAAATTTTTGGAAGCCTTGTTTTGAACATTTCAAAACCTTTGTTCTTTACCGCCATGACACAAGATCACGCAAAGAACAGCAGCACTCTGCAACGTCTGTTTGGCTATCTCAACTTGTCATCAGAAACAGGAAGCTCTCGTGCTTTGCATTTCCAGCAAGCAATTTCGGAGAAAATGTTTGCTGGAATTGCTATGCTATGCTATGCTATGTACAGAGGGGCGTTGTTCGGTGCTGTTAGTAAGTTTTCATGTCTAGATCCATAGTATTAATAAAAGGAAGAATGTGAAACAGGCACCATATGTGTTGGATTGTGGTGGGAGAATTCCTGTTTAAAGATTAACCTTTTCAAGTCTAGTTTAACCTAAAGTAACATTTAAAACCCCTGCTTTTGGTCACATAATGTATATGTGTGCTTCCTCTGATTCTCAAATTCAGTATCGATATTTCCATACATTTCATTTACTGAATGCCTTCTCTGTGAGGTAGGAAATAATTTTTTACATGAAAAATAAAGTCAACTTTTAAGAGAAGTGGCCAAAATAGGTACTTTGAAAGAGAGCAATGGCCTTTCGGATACTGAAAAGAGTGGATAGAAAATTACTGTCACATAACAGTCTTCAAAGGTAGTTTATTTACTAGATAATTTTTTAATGTACTTTTCTGGGTTTGTGTGCAACATACAGGAATTTTAATGAGAAGAAACCAAAGGTGATGTAACTGGAAAAATGTGTGTGAAATTTACTGGGCAAATTAACCCAGCCGCGGTCTTGCTGTCAATTATCAGAATAAAATATTTTTAATTTTAGACGCAAACTTTTATTATTATCAAGGTAGGATGTCGATTTAAAATTAATGTGCTTAGTCTACCACACCAACCAAATGCTCAAAGACGTCTCTCCTACACGATTCGGTACAAGTGTCCCACTTCCAGGGGGCACAAAGTGCCTTCATTTAAAAGCAACTGCCAGAATTAGACTATTACTTACAAGGTTCTATAGCCTGTAGTATCTCCGGATTTGCTACAGGCTGTAAAACTTCGTATGCCTAAATAGTACCTTGTCATTGGCAACCGGTTTTAAAACTACCTTTCTGTGCCCCCTGAAGATAGTACACTTGTTCCGAAATACGTCGGAGATATATCTTTAATATTCATATTTAATTAATGTTGTGCATTCTGTTTGTGCAATAAACTGAGTCCATTCACCAAATAAGTGAAAGGAATGGACGACTTTAAAAGAATGAATTGAACATATTTAAAAATGTTCGCTTTTCTCTCCTTTTTCACGCCATCTGGTCGTCACAATTTACGTCGCGTTCAAGGAAGGTAGTCTTCTTTCTAGCGTCTGTAAGTTTCAGGCACTTCCCTTCTTCAATTGAAAATTGTGTGTGTTGAAAGGTATATAGACAATTATAATTAAAACTTACATTTGTGCTTAATAGCTGCTGTGCAGTGAAAAACAAGATGCATAACTTCCTGAGAGGAGTTTATATTTCTCTGCCTGGTCATTTGCTTTAGTTGCTTGTTATATTATCACACTTTGTTTGAATTATTCTGTTCTCGTTCATTCGGCTGTTATCTGCCTGCGTTTTACAGTCACTGGTTTTTATCCCAGACGCTTTTTGGCGCGTTCGCAAAATCGTGAAAAGTGACTATTAGCTTCGTCATGTCTGTCCGTCCTTCTGTCTGTCCATCCGCCCGTCTGTCCACATGGAACATCTCGGCTCCTACTCGACGGATTCTTATGAAGTTTGATATTTGTGTTGTGTTCGAAAAACTGTTGCAAAATTCAAGTTTCATTAAAATCGGACAAGAATAACGATTAATTTACACAAAAACCACTAGAGATTTTTTTATCTTTTCTCTCTCAATTCTTCTTAGAATGAAAATTTTTTTCAGATGAAAGTTGTAGAAACAATCAAAAGACATTTTATGTTCAATAACTTTATTCGAAAGGCATGCCGTTAATGAGATATGTGTAAAAATATTGTAGAGCTTGACAGGCCACGGATAACACTATAATAAGGTACATGCGCATTGTATACTGGATACCCAAGGCTACAAATACACACCCAGATTATGTAATACTTACTGCTTGTCTATTGCAACAATAGTTCCACGAACGCGCCCGTGTTACGTTATACGTACGTTACCTGTCTTGTTAATTATAACTCTAAAATGCTTTCTTAAAGTAACAGATTTTATTCTGTCACTGTTTAAATAATTTGTAATGTATGCTTATATGTTGCCTTAGTCTATGGCTTCATGTATAGGCGGTAAGTGTATTAATTCTTGGCTGTAGTTCAAGTGTTACACAATGATTTGTTTTTCTGGCAAATTACGAGAATGAGTAAAGGCGTGAATAGTTTTAGCCTGTTTGTAGGACACACGTATATAAAGAAGAATGTCAGAAGGCGCCGTAACACGTTTTCAGACATTATCCAATCTATGATCTTAGTAAAATAGGCAACCTCGACGTCTCTAAATCACTTCGCTAGTTCCGTCGGGAACAATGTTTTCTATAAGACAGAAACTTTCTTTTCCCTGTAGTTATTTCAACTTGGAAAACAAATGCTTTGAATTCTTGAAATATAGAGGGTTGTTTGACCGTGCATCTTCCTCATGAAATAATATGAAATGCCAACTTAATGCATCTAGGTAATATTATTGCTGTATTCTTAGCTCGACATGTTACCTTATTATTGTTCTTAGTTGGCCTGAAGATGGCCGGTCACGGCCGAAACATGTAGCCAAATACAACCTAATTGTAATTATTGCATCTCGTCTTGATGTATGTTGTGTATTGATGGTACATAATATATTATACAAATTAGATAAAAATTCCTCTACGACTTTAAGTCCAATTTTCGCGAAAGTCTGGCCGTTTAGTTATCTTTTTAAGGAACTAGTTTCCTAATTATTATGAAACTCAGAGAAACGTTTCAAGAACTACGCTTTTCTGAGTGATTACGCGGCGAGTATTGGTACTTTCTTACCGACGCTTCGGAACAACTTTTCTGTCCCAACTTTAAGAGTTAAGAATCCATTCTTGACCCTTAAATTTGGGACCGATATTTTTACCGAAACGTCGGTAAAAAATTTCCACTACTGCCTTCTAAAAACCCGGAAGAGCTCTGTTCTCATCTACTTCGCGGCGGAAGCCTGAAATCGCACAGAGAAAGGGTTTAGTCACTGATATTGGGTTAGAGACAGACTGGCGACGGACAGATTTATGGACGGGTGCACGAGTGGACGTATGGACAGATGGACGGACGGAAGTGGTCTTAACTTACAGCTCTCTTCTTTTGTACTTCGGATAGAGGCCTAATAATTTGACAAAATGTCGTGTTTTAGAGCCATCCACATATGTTCAAACTGAAATTTGTGATCACAGACTGCTCCACTGAATTTAATTTTCATTTTTTATGGTGAAATAACGTCATATGAAGGGAACTAATTTTAGATTTATGTGTTGTGAATTTTAAATAAGCGTAAACAAAACTGTTAATTTTGTCTCAAAATGTTACAGCTTAATACTTGTCTGTGTTCTCTTGGCACTTGATTTTCCCAACAGCTTTGTTATTTATGTAGACCATTGTGAAAACACCACTTCATATTTGAACAAGAAGGCTGACATAAACTGTAATAGGGACAATGTTTTTACTATACGTTTCAGAACCAGTCCTTCTGTGTAGCGTGTTCTAGTTGCAGGGTAGCACCTACCTGTATCAGCCTGGGGGAATATGAGGGACAGCTAGTGAAGTGGTTATGAGGTCATCAGGGTTCCTAATTAAAGTGTCAGGGCATAAGAGTTACGTAAAGCTATCAATCTGTACATTTGCTGCAATAAAAAAATATATCGCCCGTAGGAATGCAAATGATCGGGTTATTTCTCATATTCTACGAATACATTTACTCTCAAATTTAGGGACAAGTTATATGGTGAATTTTCAGGTTTTCTGAAACATCACGCCGTTTCGACTGGACTTTCAAAGACAATAAAATCTATCGAAACTTATTAGTTATTGACTAAGGTTTCGGTGGATTGTAGAGACTTTGAGACGCCAGTGGTTCGAAATGGTGTAATATCTCAGAAGACTTGAATCTGCACCTCATGACTTGACCCTTACTTTGAGAGTAACAAACTTATGCTGTTAGGTTCTCAAGAAAGATTGTTCTTTGTAGAGTTAGTTAGTTAGTTAGTTAGTTAGTTAGCTAGTTACAACATCCTTGCGAACTGTCACGGTTACAGTTCCGTCATGGAATTTCTAATGTGATATACGATTTTAATAATAGAAAGTAAAGAAGTTTTAAAATGAACAAAATCTACTAGATGTACGTGGGAAACGGGATAACTCAGTCGGTATAGTGACGGGGTTACTGTCTAGAAGACACAGGAATCGCGGTTCGAATACTGACTCGGACAGGATTACTTCTTTTCTCCATAAAAAGGCTAGATCAGCTCTGTCTCCCATCCAACTTTTTACTCAACGAGTATAAGGGACTCTTCTCCGAGATGAAAGCGGCCGGAATGTGAAGTTAGAAGCTCATAATTATGTGTACATACATAAGTACGGAGTGGATTTATAACTTGCTCCCGCAAATGTCTTCATGGCATGTACAGAGGCATCTTTGTTTTTACCTTAACTTTTAGTGACAATATGTAAATCGATACGGACCCAACGAGTTTCAGGCGCTGTTTACTGAAGAGCGTTTCGTCCCATACGGCCTAAGTATAAAATTATGAGTGCAATCATTTCTGTTTGAACAGAGTTTTTTACGGAATACACGAGGTTTCCTTACTGAGAAATTTATATAGCAAATTCCTTACCAAAGAAGAATAATCACGCTCTTGTTCAAATTTATTATTCTGTATTATTGATGTGCTTTGTAATGAAACTCTTCCCGACATTTTTCAAGTTTCCCGATTCTGTCATTATTAAATATTTTTAACTCAATCAATTGATTAAATATTTTCATTGGGTTCTTAGTTTCAGTTTCACAGATAAAGGGAACTTATTTTTCCCACCGTGGGACCAAAATATAAACGGTAAAATACGCTACTTTTTGTTTATGGAGCAGTGATTTTTACATTTTTTATTATTAGCAGTAGTATTACTCAAAATAAAATGACAAGCAATAAGCGAAAATGCAGGAATATTATGTATTTATGGGATGTCTCGTGCTAGGTGAAAAAAAGTGCTGTTTTCTCGACTTCATTTCTGAGTGAAGTAATAAAATAAAATGAGGCAGACTAATATATAGACCTCCTGCCTGACATCTTGACACTCTGCAGTCTTCTGAATGTGTACAGAAACAATCTGTAAATTCTTCTTACACTTTACACACCGTCAACGGTTGCACCATCAAAGTGATTCTCTACGCGGATGGCTGTTACCTTCAGTGGCAAAGTTTCCATATCAAAGTCCGTTAAAATCTTTAACTCAGTTTTACAAAAGTTAGGGCCAAACATCGACACTAAAATTTCCAATATGTCCTTAAAACGTAACTATTGTAAGTTTAAGTCATTCTGAATTAGGCAATTATAAATATTTGCGGATTTTATAATACCTTTTTATGTAATTTAATAAAACTATTCAAATTGTATTTATAGGGAATTATTCGGTAGAAAACAAGTATTAACCTTTGTATAAAACTGTAATTTAATTTTAATCCTATTTAGTAATGCAATTCCTACCTCTTCAAAATCTGGAGTTTTAGTACCATTCCCACTTTTTCTTCGTGCCGTGCACAGCGAATATAATACCTTCAACCTTCACTGTATTTGGACTTGATACACATTTACCTTTCAGAAATGAATATACGTACTATTCCAACCTGCTTTGCAATTGGTAATATACAATATATGCCTAAATAATACCGCACACTTAACAAAATTGACTTTCTATGACCTTGCTTTTATCCTTTCATTTTTATTGCATATAGAAGCAACTATTGTATTTAAGCAAATTCTGTGGACGAGTGGTAATGTCTGTGCTGTATGAAACAGGTACAATTGTAAGACAATTCAGTGTAACAGACGCAAACTTAACGTTGACTCTCATGACGTAGAGCAGTTTCAGGTTCTTACGAGTGTAAAAAATTAAGAAAACAAGACGATATGTCCATGCGTTTTTGTCTTCTTAAGCACTGCAATGAACCTGTACAGTGTGGTTGTGTAATTGCATGTGAAAGGCTGTATCCCAATTATCTGTGTTAAATTAAATGGGGAAATGAAAATATTTCGGTGCGGAAAGAAATAAATTTTACATGTTCACTCCAGGCCGCCGCAGTTAATCCTCTCTGGATTATAAAATAAGCACAGAAAGAGAGAGAGAGAGAGAGAGAGCGACAGATAACAAAAAGAAATAAAATTATTTTTGTGGTCTTGCAAGGGACAGAAAAAGTAAAAACAGAAAGATTATAACTGTAAATTATCTGCTGCAGACAATTGCCGCTCGCATTGCACTGCTTTACACGAATATTTTCCCTTCTCTCGCTACGTTTCTAGCAAATAAAAAAAACTGTGATTATTTATTTTACTCCCCACCATCCGCTTTTTTTCCATTAATTTTCTTCTCGTTGTTAGAATATGCTGGGTTGGGATTATCTTAAATTGTATCGGCTGTAGCAAGACTGTGTGTAAATATAGTTGCACTCTGTAATGGTTCTACGTATGACCAATCACGGTATCTGAGGGCATAGTGCTTCTTTTCAACCTCAACGTCTGTAAATGTTCGATTCCAATCTGAAAGTTTTTTCCCTAACTTTCTTGACAACTGTTACGTACCCGTAAATTTCGAACAATACCTTTTCCATATTGCTATCATTTACAAAACTTATTTCCTGAAAATTTATAACTTGGTTAATGAGAAACGTACCTTTAACTGTGAGTATTTCATTTGAAAATTGAGCGATTTCTTACGAATTGAAATTAAATTTCCTACTTACTTATTTTATGCAAAAATAGTCAAATAATTGCAATTACGAAAATTAACTTTAATTTCATTTAAAAATTTATTTCACATCCCACAGTAAACACACTCCGTCTCAGTTACACTATCAGCCAGTTTGAACTGTGTGGAGAGAACATCACATTTAGTTCGGAGGTCTGGATAAGTAATTGTAATGAACCGTGTGGGAAGTGTGAAACACTTTATTTCAAGCTTGATGGTGAATACAAGGAACCCTGGGCTTTGAATGGTCAGTATGACTTCTGCATTAGTTTGTTGTGAATATTACATGTTCAGGGGAAGAAACGAGGTAATTTGTAAACCTCAAGATCTAAATTATTTTAGTATGCGTTCCATCATTTGACTATTTATTCCATCGCCTGAAGAGTATTATAGTCTGTATATGAAAATAAACCGTCATATCTGCAAATGAATTCTGGAAAAATATAATCTTTAAAACAAACAGCTCCTTCATGAGTTTAAATGCACTGTATTCATAATTGTGTTTGCGTGTTTATGTTTATTGCAGTGTAAAAGTATGAATGTCAGGGAGTGTCTGGAAAAATTGTCGTAACGTAGTCGGTATGAAAAATTATTCATTACTGTCTACTTAAACTTTAGAATTATTGTTATTTTATGTATTCTTGTAGTGACAATCGGACGCTGTATTACAATTCTTGCCATATCATAACCTCGGAATAATGATTTTCTGTTTGTAAATGGCTAGTAGAAATTTGCTTTTGCAATGTTCTATATTTATAAATGAATTCAGAATATATATATTTTGTCAGCACTGTAACAATTTCCATTCCTGGTTTCATTTCCAGCCCCTCATATCTAATTCTTAAAATCTTCCCCTTCAACCCCACTACCAAAACTTTCTTATTTACCCCTGAGTTGAAAAGAAAAGAACGAAGAACTAATTTCTTGATAATTTGAAAGTCTGTACCATAGGAACAGATTCTTGGAACAGGTTTAAAAACGGGGAGCTGCAAGGAAAGAAGAAAAGGCAGAACAGAATTGTAAAAGGGAAGATGGAAGAAGAAAAAAAACTTTAATCTGAGCGCCAACCAAAACTCTAATCTTCTTATAGTATTCTTCGTTACTTATTCTTTTCGCTCCGTTTATCTCAAATGCTCCCCCTTTCTTTTAACCACCACCTTTTTCTTTACCGCAGCCATAGTGGTAACCCCCTCCCTCCTGCAAAAACAAACCACTTTCAGATAAAGGAAGGAATGCAAATCAAACGTTTTCTCTGTTCGCTTAAAAAGAAAGAAAGGAAAAAAGATGATGCAAATTGTTCGCATTGTAGATAGGTCCGTATGAAAACAATACGAATTTTAAATAAGTCCCATTCTATTCCTATCTGGCTAACTCCAGCAGAGGGTCTTTTCAGGAACCTAGTAACATGTCAGCTGGTCAAGGAAATCACTACTTTTTGGGAGTCAGAAATTTGTTGATTTGTTACTGTGTTTACTAGAGCCTGGCAGTGGACCATACAAGTAACCAGACGAGTTCTGTCCACAGTCCCACACCCTATCGATTTAAATATTATATTTGACGTCATCGTCCCTTCACACATAGGTTTTCTAAATGCTCGTTTACCTTCAGCACTTCAGTCAATAATCTGGCATCCATTTCACACCTACGTCCATTCTTTCAAATCTGTCCCTCTTGACTTCACTTTTGATGTGCAATTTAAAGCAGAATGTTAAGTCATTCTTTACTAGTTTCAAAATTTTCACAAATGCTCTAAACTCTTTTTTCTTCTCTTAAGGTCAGACATACACCACCTCCACCAACATCTAAACCAACACATACACAACAACGACAACTACAACATCTGGATCAACACGTAAACAGTCATTACACATTCATCTACTCTAACATCTACATCAGCAATTACACCAAATTTTCATGTTCCCAATTTACGAAGAATAATTTTAGTAGCTGCTTCATTAAGAATGTTACAAGGAAAAACTGTGTTTTGAATTATGATGATTTTAGTACTTGCGCGAGTGGAGGACCTTACGAAGGTAATGGTGTGAATAATAGGACTATACAGCGCCTCGGTTTTGTTAGCCTTCTATGAGGTCTTACCATTTTTAACATTATGAGGCTACACACTGTGTCTGTAGGACGCATTTTTATTTCATATAATTAACAGAAAAAATATCGATTACTTCTCTGTAGAGTCTTCCCAACTAGTTCTTATAACAAAGTCTCAGACTGCAGTACTTACCTTGAAGTATGAACTCAGCTTTCGAGCATACATGCCGTAAAATTCATGTTTCAGAATGTTAACCTCCTGCTGTGCTGATTGCCTCAAATTATTTACATGCAGCAAATCGTAGAGTTCGTTCCAAGCTCAAGAAATTTAATCGTATATAATATTTAATATCAAATTGTTGCACAATATTTTTATTGATTGATTATTGTTGCGATATGTTTCGGCCTCAGTACTTGGCCATCTTCAGGGAGCTCATAATTTTGTGGAGCTCCATAAAATTATGAGTTCCCTGAAGTAGACCAAGGGCTGAGGCCGAAACATGTCGGAGAAAAATAAATCAATAAAATCATTGTGAAACAAGTTGCTATTAAATATTACATATGTAGTATAGTAACACACGGATGTACAATATCAAATTTAATCAGTTGAATGATGATGATGATGATGATGATGATGATGATAATAATAATAATAATAATAATAATAATAACACATATGAAATACAATAATTATCTACAACGTTTAGGAATATTGCCCATACATACTCCATATAGTTAACGGAAATGCAGGCGATGTACTGGACATCCAACGAAAATATGGATTAGTTCCAGTCCCTCAGGCCAGGAGCTCGATATATGGATTGACGGTGGCGAGAACAATACTAACAACAAAATATTATGTCACACAACGCTCCTTATGATAAGAGCATTTTGTCCTGATACATGTGGTGGTCTCATAGCTGAAGTAGCACGAACTTGTTCACTTTGTACCATGTAAAGGCACAGGTTTATCTGAAGTGCGATTTCTTCATGTATTAGAAATCTTCATGAGCTCTACTGAGATTTTACCCCATATTTCTTCACGTAAAGGAAAAGAGTGAAGTAATGAGATCAACAGCTTTTTATTATGTGTTTGTTTGTGTGTGTGTGTGTGTGTGTGTGTGTGCATGTGTGATTGCAGGGAACTGACGTATTATTTAGGGATTTGGCTTCACACGAGCGACAAGTGGAAGAATTAAGGCGAGTGTAAGCAACAGCAACATCGATGTTGCAAATTTATAGTCTAATGTGAAGGAAGCTCCTAATGGAGAAGTGTGCTATCTTGAAGGTCCTAATTTCTTCCACAAATGAAAGAATACTATTTGGAATTAATGGAAGAGTTTTAATTTCTTTTACTAGTTGTGTGTGAAGTGTTTAAAATTATACTTTTACTGGTAAATTCTGTTTAGGGGCTCCGTTATGAAGATAAGAATCTAGTAATGAGAAATGAAAACTTCGCAATCAGTAATAACTGGGAAAAGACTACGTTTTAAATATATTTAATTTAATATTTTCAGTTGCTTGGGTTCAGGATCGTTGAAATTTGGGAGTCAAAATGGGGACAGAAGTGGCTGAAAATTTATTTCCAATTCGTCTCACTGTCACGCCTGTTCATTGCTACAGTCGTGTCTTTGTATAAGATGTACATCTGTCGTACGTACAGGGAAACACGAATGTCTGTAGTTAAGTAATAATTCGTGTTGTGATTCTTGATTATCTTTTATGAGATATTTTGTATAATTTTATTGAAATATTTTAGTTAAAGTAAGCCTGAGGTAAAACAAAAGGTCCCTATATTTAGGTGCCGTTAAACTGCAGAGTTTGTCGTCTTGTTTCATTAGTAGGAACAAAACTTTCATGAAACTGGCTTTTGTTCATCAGGTGACAATAGAAATCTATCTAACTAAAAGTCCATTTGAAAGTTTCTATTTTCACTCTATATTGCAAAGATTAAAGTTCCTAATTGTTGTATGCCTACAAAAAGAAAGAATATAATGGACATCTTCAAATATGTGACTAAATTTAATGAAACTCTGACGTCACAAGTTACAAGACAAAGACGCTGCTGTACTTGAAATTAAAATGCCTTCTTCTTTGTTCTTCCGGCCTTCTCCTGTTTTTCTTGACTTCTCATTGGATCGAACACATTTAAATGTACAAAATGATAATTCAGAATAATAAAAAACGTGTAAGCTCCACCCAGTTAAGCCGATGTTTCGAGGTGAGTATAAATATCAAGAAGTTGTTCCACAAGTTACGCCCTCTTAACATCCCACACAGAGAATTCGATGGGATATCCCTCCTTCTTGAACCCCAGTCATCCAACCAATCGGCCTTAACAGGTTTCTGTCTCTACAGAACAGGACACAAAGTCACGCCTACGTATCTTTTATTCGGCTTATAAGCGGTATAAATCCAAAAACAATATTTTACGAGACGTTGTAACGACCTTAATTTCCGATAAGATATATGTCGAAAGAATTTATATTTCATATGAATGAAAGTAGCGTGATAAAGACCCTTGAGTCCCATGATACCTGTCGGCTTCTTTCACCGTCGAATTATGCATTTCTAAGAATCATTCATAATCGTAGGAGTGCATAACTTTAAAGCTTTGAGTCAAGAATTTCTTGTAACAGTACTTTGAAAGTTTAGTTCCAATTTCAGTTTAAATGTTCATTAAGATATGAAGATCATTCGGCTAAGCTGTTTAGGGAAATAAACGCTCTCATTCCGAGAATCACACGAAACACAAAAATACACTCTGTGGGAAGAATGCAGAGATTTTTAATGTTACATCAGGTGGTACACCACTGTGCTTTAAAGTATTCACACATGAATTAATGGTCACAATTTCCTCTTATAAATCACATTTTAAAAGCCTAATTTGTTTGTTAACTTTGAACTTCATCGTGACGAAATGTTTCTATGCACAAACCACTCGGATATCCATTGTGATATAATTAAATTTGGGATTACCAGTTCTAATTCCGTCCTACTACTTGTGTGGTTTCTTTTCTCAATCATGTTTTAGGTGAATGTCGGCGTGACTTCGTAAAACAGAATGCTATTGCTTCTTTTCCGATCATCTTGATTTGTGTAATTGTACTATCGTAATATCAGCAATTTATTACTGTCCTTTTGTAGCTGTCGTGAGTTATATGACGACTGGTCAATGTCTAGGCTATTTAACATAGAAATGTTTCATCTTAAACGTATTACGTAGGCGTACATGTTGATAGAAATCTGCACCTTACTAAGACCTCCCTCTGTTAGCAAAATCTAAAATGTATGTACTTTTACTTTCACGCCCCTTAGATCCTTCAGTGAGTGGCACTTAGGCACTTGCCTAACCTTGCTCTACCTTTTACCCGTGTGTACTTCTAGGTTAACCCGGAAAATTATCTAGACCTAATATTGTAATATGTACTGAGTCCTCATGTAACTGCTTAGGTGTGTGCGTTAAGTGTGCCTATATGTTTACGAATACGTTTTGTTTATAGTCTTACATATGCTCTAAGTGTGTATATTTCAGTGTCCGTTTATCCCATGTGTATGTGTTACATACCTATGTACGCGTATAATTACAATTTTAAATATATTTTATCCAGAGGGATACATCAAATTTGCGTGAAAATTCTGAAAGTGTATCTTAAAATGCATCCTTTTTTGTTTCACCGCACACCGAAGGTAAAATTCTTGGACTAATTAAATTGGAATATTAGATTGATACTGTAGTACCCATAAAATTTTAAAGTATTGCAAATATATCATACAGATTTATTATTTTAATTATTTTCGATTTCTCTTTAATTTTCTGTCATTCACCCGAATTAATTGTTGAATTTCTATAAAATTGTGTTGAATAATGTCATATACAGGCCGATTTAAAACCTATCATGTTCCATTTTATAGAATATTATCCAAATCGTATAAACTTCGTATTTAGACTTGGAGATGTTTCGTTAAATAGAGCTTTCATTATTATTATTATTATTATTATTATTATTATTAATGGCACGATATAATAGACTCGTTATAACGAATACGATTTATTTACGTTACATTTTATCATGTAATAATAAATTAATTCTGTAGGCATTACTGTACAAATGTGCTCTGATGAATGTTCAATAGGCCTATATTAAAAGTGTGGTGTTGCACGAGGCCTGTGGCCTTCAGGACATTAACAACTTTTTTTTACAGTAAATGAAGCTATTGATATGTTTAAGGCCGTTAATATTTGGTCCCACGACTATGTAAGCCACATGGATTTACGGGACTTAAAGGTCTGTATTATTATTATTATTAAGCTAACTAAATTTGGCAGCGAGTAATAATTCTCACTGAAATATATTCTTATCTCCTATTACTTCCGATTATTTGGATATAAGGCTCATATTTAGGATGCTGAAAATTCGGATGCTTAGGGCTGATGGGTATGAATGAGTGGCAGATTTGGCTTATTTTCAAATGCCATACTTTTCACCTGAAAGTATTAAAAACCACGTCTTTTTTCTTCCAAATTTTTGAAATGGTAGAATTCGATCGGCTCGTGCAAAGGAGCATATTGTTCGCAATTTCCCATTTATGGTATAAATGCACAAGATTTAATACATGCCATTACCACGTTGAACCTAATAAGTACTGGGAGAATATCATTTTAATGAAGTGTGAATTTTATATATTTATATGTACGAAATAATAATGACATTATTCAGAAGCAGCTGCTTCAAATAGTGGGAGTTACATGCATCGTCTGTATTAAACCCATATTTTTGTGTGTGATAACGTTATTTGTAAGATATCCGAATATCCTGAACATGTAACAACTACGTTCAGGCGGTGTGTACAGTACCATAAAACATTAATGCGAACTGTTTGTACTCTGTAGTCTTACAAGCAGTCATTTGTCGGCTGCTATGAAGGTAGTCTAGAAACTCATCGACCCTGAGGTTATTCTTTTCTTTTACCGGTTTGTTTAACTCTGCCCACCAAGCAAGCTTCTACCTGCCGCATACATAACACAGAGCACGGAAATATACAGTCATCGCACTGCGGTGTATCGACTGCAATAAACTGTACTTATGTACTGTTTACTTAAACAAACAGCTAAGATGTCATGGTACACAGGCAATTCCCTCATCTAAAACAACATTCACAGCATTTATTGCATATTGCATGACACATAGTTATTGTGTTTTTCAGTAAAGTATTTTTAAATTCAAAATACAATTAAAGTAGGCAAATATGTTCGTTCACTCTCAGTCGACACATGTTTCGTATCACCGCAAATATTCTTCTAATCGTCTGTTTTGTACGAATGATACGGACGTTTTTATTGTTCTGAGTAAAATTCGTTATATTTAGCCCATAACTGCTGACATATGTCTTCCAAATTCCATATTATTAGAGATTTTACCTATTTTTACTATTTTTTAATTCAGAAGTGTTTAAAATGATTGTAGTTTATGTCTTACCAATTTTAAACACACAGACGTTTTACCAATTCACAAATCAATAATAGTGATGTTGAGTTTATGGAGATTTCATTTACAAATGGAAACATTGTGTTCTGGGCCTTGAATTGAATAATATAGTAATGTGGCTAACATAAAAAATATTTAAATGATTAATAGCAAAAACTGCACAAATCTAAGATAAATTAGAATATTACAATTATGAACTAGTAGTGTAAAACCTCTCTGAAGTACTCACTGCCATTATTACAGAAATATGCTCCATATGGCTCATTCATTGTGAGCCACTCATAAATATTTTTCTGTTAAGTGGTAAGGGGTTGTCTGGAGACTCAGGTTAGGTAGGAATGTGTGGCCTGCGTTATCATTTCAGTCAAGTGAAACTTCTAGAGCAGTTTTGATATTGTGACATTTTAAAGTGAACAGCATTAAGTTGCGTTTTGTTCCAAATACTATTATACTATCCTGCTTACAAATTGCCTCACTGCAGGTAGCGGCAATACATTTTTAAAAATATAAAGATTAACCTGCATATTATTAAGCAGTGTTCCATACGGATGTGTTGGGGTTTGCAGATGTACATTCATATATTTTTATTCTCCTCTTTACGAGAAGGAAGGTCAGATTTATATCTCGGGTGCTTAAAATCAGAGGAAGAACACATTTAAACTTATATAGCTGATTACTGGTTCCTTGAGTCTGTCTAGAGGCGAGAAATAAATTCAGAACTCCTTAGGTGTATTTTAGTGACTATAATGTTTAAGTTTCCATCCTGTTGTAATATGTGACTGACTGTAGGACTGAAAACATATGAAGCAGCTTCTGTATCCTAAGAAATATGCCAGGCCAAAATGTATGTAGCAAATTTATAAGGTTCTATAATGAGGAGACGAATCCTTTACCTCCCAATTGTCAAAAAAAGCGAGTGTTCTTGGGACGAAGAAATCAAGGAGGGTGACTTGTGAAGGTTAAGGCATGCACGAGGAAGTAAAAAGTGCTTAAGGAACTTCAGTTTCAAATATGTAAATAAATTACCTACAACTTAATGGGTTTATATTATTAAAATAGGTTTTAAATGAATGGAGTTTGAGTTTGTTGAGTCTGGTAAGTAGCTCAGGATGAGATAAAAAGCTTTAATGAACAGTGTTTATTAAAGTCTTCTGTCTTATTTTGAACCATGGAAGGATTGAATTTCTTGATCAGCTAAGCGACTATCATCAGAGTCTCAAGAATGACTGTTCATTTACAATAAAAGCTGCAATATTGCAAAAGAATTTTAAGAAATTACGCATTCAAGCGGTCTCTTTCTGAATGCTATTCGAATACGCAACTCAAATTAACAAGGTCGAAGGCTTTATATTTCCCTAATGGGATAAATATCCAGAGCTGATTCTATCACGGCATTTTAGATTTTGTCCGAAAAAAATGTTACTTCTATGAAGTATTAATTGCCCTTTGTCCTACGTAATTTCCAAAACGGTAGGTAACGCAGTAAGTGTCAAGCTAGCGAAACAGTCGATTACTTAATTTACAGGCCGCAAATAGAAAATGATAGCATTTTAATGTGAAACTGTTCTTGTCTGAGCTTGATGTGAATGAAGAAAAATTGTTACATATATTTCAGCATTAAAGTTATCACAAAATCTGCTGTGCATGACAGGGATATTTAGGGAGAAAACAAGATAGTCTGCACGCTAGGTGCATAATGAAGGACTTCGCGTGCTTTTGTTCGAATCTAGTATCTTCCGATGTTACATGACGGGTTGGGTTCGTCACTGCTACAGTTTGTTCGAGAAATTTCTCGCTTATTACGTCTCGTTGTACAAAATGCGCTTCGTTATCTGCTTCTATCCATACATGTTTATTCACACTTATATAGTCACTCATAAAATGTCGATCGTAATTAAAAAATTTACAGGTGTTTAATAAAGCAAAGCTTTTTTGTGCTTATTATCTGTTTTTACATTAGTTGTCATTAGGGATGCTTATGCTTATGACATAACCAAAAGAGCTTACATCAGGCTTGCTATGGCCTACGTGAAGAGAGGCATTTAAACACGTTCTGTGTTACTCTTATGATATTGTGACTAGTGTCAGCTGCACGCTCGTTACAATGGATTTTGCTTGTAAAGTCCTAACTAAATTGTCTGACAGTCTACGCCCAAGAAATGTAAGGCTGCTTAAATAAGAAATGGTCGGCACTCAGGTCATCGTAAAGCTGATAAGAGCCACATTAAAAGATGTGGTTTTAGAATAGAGAACAACTTACGATTCCTAAAAGCGTGTATCGTTCCGTGACATTTGATACAGCCGTTTTGATCAGCCACACACTTATACATTCACATTAAACCATTTTCATCGCACCCTACGTACTGAAGACAGAAAATATGTTTTCCTGATTATTGTGGTATAGCCTGTATGAAAATAATTATTTTTATCTGCGTACATGAGTCTTGATAAGTGTGGAGCTGCATTTCCCTTATAGCTAAGACGAAATGCTATATGGTATTTTGAATTATTTCTGTAGGCCGTGCCATGGCCTAAAATGTTACTCGTCGGCCTGTCACAGCGGATTCCCGTCCAAGAAGAATTTGGATGGGAAAAGTGGCATTTTCATTTGGTTTTCTCCGAGTACCTATGTTTTCCCTTGTCAAGGTTTTCTCACTGCTTCTGCATACTCGTTCATTCATGTATTACCGGCGGTATATAATCTTTTTGAATAACACAATTTGAAATGTATTTCTGGAATATAAAATAGCCGTGTAATGGATTTCGTGTTGTACAGGTCCTTAAATCCCCCCCCCCAAATTAAAATATTACATCCCTGTTGCTTAATCAATCAGTTTGTGTCAGAAGAAAATGGAGTTTTCCTGATCTAGGATATGTAGGTTTTGGGTGTATTAGTGCTTGCTTAACCCTTTAAAGACGAAGCGCAGACTTCTTTATTTAAAGACCCAATCCGTACCGCGCAGTAAACGCTTTTTATCTCGGTTATAAAAACCAACCAGTTTATGCTGTAAGTGGAACAAGTAGCTGTTTGTTCTGAGATAAATACAAAACACATCAATGCAGTGTGGGCAGAGCGTACAGTTGTTGAATGTTAAACCTGTTGGTGCATCACATAACCAGTGGGCTTTAAAAGGTTAAACTTATGTGTTACTTTTTATTCTTTAATGCTTTACTCGAAATGTTTGTTCTGAAATTTGTACGTACTTTTAGTTAAAATATAAAGTTACTGCAAATTATATAAATATCATAAGATTCTTTAAGTTATTTTGATACAACCAATAACAGTTTTCGTATTCATAACTGTTGTACTTGGGCTGGGTTAGAGTATACATTATAGCGGCTCGCTAGGGGCTGGGCGGTCCAGGGGATCGAATTCCAGTGAGGGCGAAGTTTTCCGCAACCGTCAACACCGTCACTGGTTTCTACCCATCCTCATTTACAAAGGGAACTGAGTCTTTTTACCGGTGGTAAAGCGGTCGGGGTGTGACGTTGACAAACACCTATAGAAACACGTCTGGCACCGAGGCTAAAGAAAAAGTGTAGCTATATTTCTAAGCCATAGCTGTAGCTGTTTTTCTACCGTGAACACACTACAACCTACAGGTTGCTCCAATTAACGTGTACATATTCGCCTCTGTAAATCATACGTTAATGATCTCGCCACATTTCCTTATACTGGAGATGATAGTATGGCCTAGCAATTGTTTTGTACAACCGCACTCCCTGATGATAGGTCAGTAAGGTCCGAAACATAGGAGTTTTGTAAATTAAAACATTAAATTAGGTGCATTTTGTTAGTCTAATTTGTAACAATTCATACTCCACGCTATGCCTTTATTGTAATTTATAGAGTAATCTTTGCCTGTTACACAAATATCCTTCATTCTCAAAGACGTAACAATGCCCTTGCGGTCTGAAGTTCATACAGTCTCCGACAACCTGAATAACAGAGACTGGGCTGGAGTCCCCTTCAGAGCAAAGCTAGGATATACGCGGTTTTCTGTGCGTGGGGATAATCTCCTAGTCACGAAACCCTACCGATTTTTTAAAATAAGTCGTGGATAAAAATTAATTCTAAACCTGAACAAGCCAGCAGATAGATGAAGAATGAACTAAAAATTTATTACTCCAAGAGCACTGATAAGACTTCTCCAGCCCTTCGTACCTTTCATCACTGAACGTCCCTAGGGTTAAGAGATGGATCACATGATTGTGCTTCACATCACTTAACAGCTGTTGGTGCCACCTTGTCTGATATATTATGTAGAATGACTCGACTGACCGCCTGATTGATGAATCCTGCCTGACTACTGGGCTTTTACATTGTAGGGATCAACAAAATCAAGATGCATAACATTTAAGGTGAATGCATGTGGAAAAAGCAAGGATTGAAAGAATGGGGAGGAAAGATTTAGTACACCCCTCCCCTTCATCCTTCAAAAACACTAATAATGCACACGTGAGTAGTCACGTGTTTATATTCGACTTCAGCAGAAAAGTGGACCCCTTTATTGGATAAGCAACAGGAAGATGCTGCGGACTGGAAAGCATGCAGGAATGCTTCAGTGTGTCAAACACATCACTTCTGAGTGATTGGGTGAGTAGTATGACGTGGTAAAGCGTCAGGACCTGCATATGGCGGGTGTCTGCTTCAATTCTCTGTTGCAGTTTCTACTGTCCTTCAGGGTGGTTTTTTCCCCATCTCTGTAGGCAAACTCCGGCTGAGTATTTTTGAGTTGGTCTCGGCTGCTTTCTCCCCAGTCCATTCAAATTTACCAGATGTGACAATTCTTTTTAAATACCCGGTGTAGAAATAAGAGCGAAATATCCTGCAATCTTACATTCCCTGTCATGAGAGAAGGAAACTTTGAATTTAAAATAAAAGAATACAGTATAAGCATTAGAAAACTTCACTGGAGCAAAAAGAAATTTATGTATGTTAACTGAATTTCAGACTTAAAACGTGTAACAAACCTGGTCACTTATGCCTCAGTTGCGTAGAGGAAACAAATTCATTAATGACAAATAAGAAAAAACAATTTTGAAAGTTGAACTCACCATCAGAATTAGACAGCTGTAATTGTTTTAAACAGTAAAGTAGACGAATGTATTTTATTTTAAAAGTAATACTATATATATATATATGTACCTATAACGTTTCAATGAAGCAAGTTTCCTAGTTTTATTTCTGTATAATAAATGCAGAGCGTATTGAATTGTCTTCATTTAAGCATTTCGTTTGAAGTATGGAAGGTACTATCCACATTTTAGAAACAGCACTCTTCATGAAAGTAAGGTTTTGCTTGTGACTTGTGCTTTAGGATAACAGGGCTTCCTCGCGTGTACCTTAGGTATTGTTTGAGAAATTCCTTTCTGGAAAAGCGCAGACAAATACCATGTTTTTTGTTGTTTTCCATTTTTCTCTCAAATAGACAATTACAATTTCTTGTATACTTTAAGCTCCCAGTGAGAATTTAAAGCTTAATTAGAAAACATTGTAAACCGTGAAGCATAATTCTTTCAGTTTGTATTTATTAAAGAATTTTTTTTGGGGGGGGGGAATTTCTAAATCGAAGCAAAAGACAACTATGTGCACAAATCGAAGCAATAAGACCCTAATAATTTCTCGAGTTTTCTAAATTCCATGTGATACTGTACACCCTTTCATAGGTGTAATGACTTTCTTATGTTAGTTTAACGTGTAAATGTCCAAAAACCAAATGTTAATAACTTAAATACATAACAGAAAAAGAGGCAGATAGAGCATGTAATAAACTTTGAAGGAGTGATCAATTGAGTCAAAGTTTTAGTCTAAAATACTGACAGGAATATTCAACTAGGGCCTAATACAAGGCCTTGGTATTAGGTGTTTATGAAAGGCTGGGATTATCTTCATCACTTTATCGGGCTTTAGCCTATCAAAAGTAAATCTGATCGGCGTAATATGTTGACACAGACAGTGATCACGTGTATCGGTCGGCACGTTCTTTGTAAATATCTGACCTCGTAAGCGACAACAATGAAATTTTGTTGGTGTGAAGACTTTACTCAAGGTTGCAAGGTGATGCGCCCCCATATTTATTAACAACAAAATACGAAGTGAAACCTGGAAACTGCCGTAAGTGTGAAAGTAAAACGCCGTGTCTGTATAGAAGAATAATCGGAAGTTACGTATGACTAAACTTGACCTGTGCTAAGGGTATCAACTCCCATAATGTTATCGCGCATCCTCGGGCTGTGGACTTGGAGAAGGTCTCCATCGTGTATATGCGAATAGGCCTATAAAAAAATACACTGTTAGGCACAGCCGACAGTGTGTGGTTCTCTAGCTTACCCTCACCTCACAATAATTTTGAATAAAATTATTCCTACAAATTTCACTTGTGTAGTTATATAGTTATATTTATTAAGAAATTCATGAATTTATCTTTCCTATCAGAGTATGAGTGACGTTGTAGCGTCAAATAAATGGGTGGTAGTGAACAACGAATTGGGCGATGTGTGGAAAGAAATGGTCGTGGCTTAACTTAAGATTTTGTCCCTGTTTTTTCCTGGAGCAATTAAGGACAGCCAGAAAAATAAATCTGGAAAATTACAATCCGGAGCTCCCCACATATGCGTTTAGAATTACGCTACAATTCTTCGTTTTTGATTTCTGGCCACTCCAATTTATTCTCCGTGAGAAATAAACCACATACAGAATGAGAGAGAGTGTTAAGCCTCTAGTAAGTCGGTGGTGACGAGGCAGAGAATGGGAAGGGATAGTAGAGACTGGCTTGTGAAGTCTGTAGCCCCGCATGACAGATGGACTGTGAGAATGATGCAGCAGATACTGAACACAGTAGTAGCTGTGATATCTACATGCACTACGCTCCTGTGATTCCATTATTTCTTGTGTTGTTCCTCCAGATCTGCTGTGAGGTCCACAGTTGACAACACTCTTGAACACACTACCAAACAGAGGAGTTAAATTTGCACGTGAGAGCGAAATGGGAACAAGAGCAGAGTGTGAAAACAAGTCTTTTACATCCTCGATGTTGTCCCTGTTTTCCTTCCTCACTCTATTTTGCACAAAATTAAGTACTGGCTAACTTTTGATAATGCTACTCGAAGGCGTATGGCCGCTAGCAACAAACCTCGTCACGATAAGTGGTAATGAATCAGTAGGCATATCACTCACCTTCAGTTTTCAATATTGAGTAGATTGATCTTAGTGATCCCTATCCTTGTAGGTCTACCAAGTGACTGTTTTCTCAGATTATTGTCATCAAATTTCCCCATGCACTTTTTGTGTACACCAAGCACGCTGCTTCCTGTCTCTGGCAGTTAGTTGCCTGCAGCCCTATGCGAATTTCTGGACGGGGGAAAAAATGTCACTGTGGCGGGGGCTGTCCTAGCGAACTTAAGTTTTTTCTCAGGGTCGTTCCACCGGTATTTCGCACTCACAGTTTATTCACCTACAACCAAAGCGATATAATCTTATCAAATGGCTACTTGTTTGTCTCCACTATACCGCGCATGTTACTAACCTATCATAACTTCCTATATTTAACTATACCGACAGCGGTCTGTGTCTATCGTAAAACACAAAGTTAAGCTTCGTGTAATATTCTGTTTTACCCAAAGAATTCACCCCTCCTAGGTCCAAATAAGTCTACCTTTCAAAAACTTCTTATTTTCAGAAATGTGAAATGAACTTCATTTATTCAAGGGAACCTCTTTTACCCTCACACAATAAAACAGTTGACACTAATACGTAAAAATATGCAATTAAAATCCTTAACTCCGCCCATTGAATCGAAGTATTCCATCTTTGCCATGGAAGATAAAATGTCTCAGAGAAGCGGAGAATCGTCAAACAAAATCTAACTAATGGAAAATTTCAAATTACTTCCTTCCCGGAATAAGAAAGCATAAATTTTGTGTACGGACTGTTATGGAGGGCTTCAAGTGTCGCTAACATATCACCTCACTATTTGTCTACAAAGATGTCTCCCGTCACTTGTCGAAGTCGTTTTACTAGACGAAACCTGGATTCGCTTTTGGTAATTGTACCTGATTAAAAGCATTTATTTACCTTCATTCTTCCTTTCTTTTCTGCCTTATTTCTCTCCTCTAAACATTACAAAAGTTCTGTTGCACTTTTCAGATTTCCGTTGTACCCAAAATATTAGCTAAACGGGAGAGAATATAATGCGGGGTTAACTGTTTTGTTGACTTTTTGTTTATTGTGTTTTTAACGGCGTTCTGTTCGCAATGAATGTAAAGTTAATCGCTTGAAGCTCGGCGGTCAGAAGCAGTGCCAGCTGCTGTAATATTAATAAACTTGCATTTTGCCCACACAGTTCATTATATGTTCCATGCGATTCGTACAAAGGCCACCTATTGCTTTCCCACACATTATTACTGATTTTCCTTTCTAAAGGTTTTGCAATGTGTTCTGTTTGAGGTAGGATATATCGTAATTTAGGAAAGAAGTTTGGTAGTTTATTTCGTTGAACCGTGCATCTTGATAAAATCAAAGTCACACATTCACCAACAGATGCACTTTATATTAGCCTTATGAATCACCAAAATTTACGTTAAAACATATTAGAACTGCTCCTACATGTTTCGGTCTACGACCATCTTCAGGGAGCTTGCACTTGAGCTAGCGAAATCGCGTTTATAAATAGTTGGTAAGAACACGTCGTTATAGACTATGCGGTGGTGCGGCAGCATGTTATACCAAGCCCATGGTGACGTGTGTGCTGTGTGCTGTGCAGAGTGCACTGTGCACAGCACACAGCACACAGCACACACAAACTATGCTCAAGTGCAAGCTCCCTGATGATGGTCGCAGACCGAAACATGTAGGAGCAGTTTTAATATGTTTTAACGTAAATTTTGGTGATTCATAAGGCTGATATAAAGTGCATCTGTTGGTGAATGTGTGACTTTGATGATATCAAGATGCACGGTGCATATTCGTTTTAATTATAACTTCTCTTTTATATCAAGATTTCTTCGAGCTTCCGTGAGAAAGGCTTGATTTGTATGAATGCACCAGTGCGATATTTTCTGTCTCATTCCTGCTATTAAATATGTTACAAAATGGATAAAAATATTACAAATTGCTACATGTAACTTCTACCTTCCTCGTACGACTTCTCTTGTGTGACGCCAAATATTGTTCATGTTAATAAACCAAATAAAATGGTCTGTAGATGGATACTTGCGATCCATCAGAGGAGTATTTGGAAGCTGAATGCTTGGATAATTGTCGGGAATAAACGTTTCGTGAAATAAAGTCTTATTCTAATCTTAGCTGTTCTAATGAAAATATGAAGGACTTGATTAAAAACCAAGCGAGATCAGGGATAATGTTGAAACACAGAGCAACCCTGTATTGAGCGACTTATATGAGAGAAACACAAGGATGCTGATAAGCCCTTAGCCAGACCAGGAAGGAAACAAACTAATGTTTCTGTCAGAATGGCGTGAATTTCTTTCGGTGCCTTGTCCTGCAAAAAAAAAAAAAAAAAAACTTGTTGACAGCTCGCGTCTCGAT
>Ga0131853_10004057_pt1 | contig 26272 bp, 7 predicted proteins | sample TergutLab28metaG_FD_92764 | JGI IMG/M metagenome (GOLD analysis project Ga0131853, IMG submission 92764) | Labiotermes labralis P1 segment gut microbial communities from Petit-Saut dam, French Guiana - Lab288 P1 (version 2) (version 2) | ecosystem: Host-associated > Arthropoda: Insects >... | reverse complement strand
TATATATATATATATATATATATATACACACATACATACATATATATATATATATATACTCTCACGAAAAAAATATGCTCGAGTAGTATGAAATTAGAATTTCATGAACCTCGCGGATATGGAAACTGATTTCATCTAACACCAAGATAACTAACGTAAAAAGGGGTTGCATGAAGTCAAAAAACGATAGAGACTGTTTTAACAGTATTCTATAAGCGTGTAATAGTGGTACATCCTGTCTCTCAAATGTAGCTTTTCCTTTTGAACATTACTTTTACCATCAGACGATGGATAAAATCCATTAAGTAAATAATTCCAACAACGTTCAACTTTCACAAAAATTTTATATTCATGAAATACGCATATGTTAGGGGTGTTCTTGTACAAGTAACAAAGATACACATAAAAGGCACGTTAATTATAATGGCAAGGCATATGTAGTTAGAATCAACGGGTGCAGACTCAGAGGCGACTGCCAAGATCAGTTTTCTATTTCATCCAGTTCCAGCTCACAACTCGAAAACGTATTATAAATGTGCCGGAGAAACCGCAAATTCAAACGGTTCATTCAAACAGCCACAGATCACAGACATACTCCAGATGATATACCCTGAACATAAAATTGCATGGAAAAATAATTAAGAGACAAAACTCACCACTAACTACAAGCCTGTGGGAACTGCAACATACCTGAAAAAAAAAACAGAATTTGTTATCATTATCGTATTCGTGAATTCTCAACTTCTAACGTAAGAAACTGACATTAAAACACATAAAAGTACGTCTCGGAAACGGGACACGTTTATGGTTCACACAAAATAACTGAAAGCATTAGGAGGAAGAGGGACACACTACGTGATTTCGGGCTGTCGCCGCGAAGCAGATAAGAACTGCGCTCTTCTGGACTATTACGCTGGGAGTAGTGGTAATTCCTTACCGACGTTTCAGGACAACCTGTCGTCCCAAGAGACCGATAGGTTGCCTCCAAACGTCGGCAAGGAATTACCGCTACTCGCTGCGAAATAACCCAGAAGGGCGTAGTTCCCAAGGGACACTTCGTTTATATCGCTTCTTATATGGGCCAATTAATATGCGTTACTTTATTGGGAATCATAATGACATCTGAAAAGGTATGCACGGACAGGCCTACAGTTTCCCATCCTCGCTCATCCGACAGTATACGTTCAACCTTCGTTTGAAAATCTGATATCGGACCTCCGTTGCACAACCCACAGTGGAAGATGCAGAACAATTAACAAAAGGTCGACTCCAGACCAGACATGTGGCTAGCGTTGCAACCGGTATTAGCATACACATGAAACGGGAAAGGAGAAATGTATTCCCGAGGCGTACGCTAGCCCAGCGGTTCCAGAAAATGAGCCACAAAAGAATACGACACACATACCGGCACTTGTCAGTTTTTTAATGCTTATTTCAAAGTACAGGAAGTTCCGTGTTCCACAGAACCATTCGTATAAGTATTCTGTTCAGTACTCGATTCCCCAAAGTCACTGCGTTGCATACATCGTGTTTTGTTCCGAATACAGCCGATAATATCATAGTTAACCTATAAAGCAGTTCAAACACAGTACACTCTGAAGAATCAACAAGGAACATCCCGCTATCATATCGATATAGAAACAAAGCAGAACTCAACAACAAATAGTTTTGCTTGCAGGCCACCACTGCACTGCTCTTTAGAAATGGCAGTGATTCTTCAGGAAAGACATCCAATTAAAGGAATATGCAGTAGAAGCAGATGCCAAGGAGGACATAAATGGCTATAGAATGATGTTAGTTGTTCATATGAAGCACTTATACTTAAACATATTCATATGGGAATACGGTCAGACGTCTTCATCTTCTCATGGTAACATCTGAACACACGTAAGACTGGAATATCTCGGTAAACCGGCTCATTCGCCCCATTAAGTAACATCGGTATGGACGCAGTATTATAGCACTACGGTAAGTAACAGTTTGATCAATAACTCGCGAACTTGAAACACCAACTTTTCTAGTAGTATACAGCTATAAATAATATCTGTAAAAGTTGAAGAATAAAAGACCAACTTGATGTCACTTGCTGTTTTATTTCACTTCTTATGTGCTCAACATGTTGCGGACATTAATATATCCATCATCAGGAGCTTGCGGCTGTGCTGTTGAATTACCACATCGGTCTTTTGTTCTCGGTTCGTTGTGTGTTGGAGATTTGGTGTGGTTGGGTTTGAGAAGTGTCCGTGTTGCAGGCTGAAGTTGTGCTTCAGCCTGCAACACGGACACTATTCAAACCCAGCCGCACCAAATCTCCAACACACAATGAACCGAGAACAAAAAACCCATATGGTAATTCAACAGCACAGTCGCAAGCTCCTGATTAAGGATATATTAATGTCCGAAACACGTTGAGTACATAAGAAGAGAAATAAAATAGCAAGTGACATCAAGTTGGTCTTGTATTCTTCAACTATTACAATGATGCACGGTCCAATAAACATAAGAAAAAAATTAGTAAAATTTATAAAATATCTGATCGGCCAAATGAAAGAGGAGTGCCGTTTGTGCACTGGTACGAAACACAACAGCAATCTTACATTTTCGAGTTAGACATCCCTATTGTGTTGAATATAACCTAAAATATAATATAAAAATAATGCGGTCAAGCACATCTTTATAATATAAAGTTATGTATGACCGCATTATGTACATTTATATTATATTTTAGCTTATATTCAACACAACGGGTATGTCTCACTTGAAAATTATAAATACTAGTCAAAGTTGCATCCACAAATACGAAAATATAAAGTTGTGTATGATTGTATTATATATTTTTTATATTATATTTTAGCTTGTAATCTTACATGATCCATACGCCTCACTACACGCTGTTCTGTAAATAACGGCGGGGCTGAACATGACATAAATCTTACAAGTGTGAAATGTACATAACAACGCTATTAGTCATTGTCATGTAGCGAACGACTTAGTGACTCACTGCAATGTCGGAATTCGTTTAGCTGTATGATTGCAAATGATTACCATGTGGCATGCCACGCCCTATGCACCCAACACAATCAACATATCAGCGTTGTATTCCGCCCATCAGTCAACACGGCTTTATAAACACAAAAAGGTTAACAACTGACGTCATAAATTACGAATTATGCAGCATTCTGATCCAGAATGGAAAAAAAGTTAACAAAAAATTGTGTAAATTGTCTTCAGGGTATTGTTTTCAACATACCCAATTGTGTGATGCACATTCACAGAGCGTTCACCTCTCGGTCGAAACACAGAGCACCCCATGACTACAGGCAGTTCCAGTTCACTCACCCGACTAAATCGCCAAGAAAACATGAAAATTAATGTACAATTTATGTAATTTATATACAGGCCTACACACGTAAGCATAATGTCAAATACTCGTGTAACTGAAAAAAAAATGGATCATGAATGAAGACGCAAATTGCATCCAAAAGCTTCAAAGCAATACTTACGCATCACTTCAAAACAATCGCCATGGCTTCATTACTTTCAAAGACATGGAGTGAGTTTCTTAACGCAGTTTGGTTTTCCCATAACGTCCGCGGTACACAAGAGGAAACATCCTGCACACTTATATGAGACATAACCCATACAACAGAACTTCACAAAGATAACGTGTAAAGGCGATATCACTTTTGCAAATGCACTTCATTTTCCTATGCACCGGCTTCTTTACAGCTGAACCCTGAATCGTGTTAACCATTTCAGTCAGTGTTTTGTTTGTGAGCTTCATTACCCCCTGACATCGTGACTTTAAGTGTGCCTGTGTTCGACTGAGGACCGTCCACACAGGGGCTGCATCAGGAACCGTCCACAACGAAGCCACAGACGGTGAACAGGAAACAGGTCAGCTCTGAAACATACCTGTGGCGTAATCCATGACTGTCACGTTGACAGTCTTCTGCTCAGCGCTCCGTATAAGTTATCGAACGCTACTGCCCTCTTTCAGTCAGAATGGATGAGGCAGTAGAAGTGGAAATACACAATTTAAGACTAGAAGGTTTAGCAACTTGTTTGCGATAAATACCGGTTTCTGGATCTCAAACACCAGCTGTACTAATCAGCCTATAAACGACCACAACCGTCCCTATACAACGGCCACATACCATCTACAATTCATTTATTGTCCACAAACAATCTACGACTCAACTCTAAATAACAAAACTGTTTTTAAGTATTTATAATGCATCTGTAAATGAGCGCTATGTTAAAATATGCCGTTACTCTTGAAAATTTAGTGGTAACAATTTTATCCACCTCTACACTGAATTCAATCAAAAGTCTATCCTGCTGACAAGCTGCCCTGGTACTGTGGAATAAAATGTGCCAAGTTAACATGGACTGTCAGTGCTATTTGAACCAGACTTCTCATTGGAGTGACTTGGGAGACTTTTGTTTCAAAAATGTAAATTAAAAAGGAATGTTGGGAAGTTTCAGTCAAAAACGGATATATTATCCCATCTCTTACTCCTAGTCCTACCGAATGACCTGTGAGCAACAGGTACAGCGTAATAACTAATGGATACTTCAGTAACTTTGAGAATGATGGCAGATACAAACCACGACAAGTCGTTGCTGGGACAAGATAAAATGGTGACTCCAGTCACACACAACGAGTTGACGAATACATACACGCCTAATATATAAAAGATGCAGCGAAAAAAACACAAATTTCAGAAACTGTGATTACAGGTGCCTTGCCAAATGTGAAAAACGGACCAACTCTATTTCACGGTTTTCTTACACTCTTTGTTTCCAACCAGGAAAAGTACCTTCTTAGGTTGGGGTACAGTTGCCTTCCTTGTCAGCACCACAAACCACGAAGAATGAGAACAACAAATTTAAGGAACTAAAGGTACACTCGTGTAATTGAAAAAATGATATGAAATGTTGTTTCCAATAGCATCCACAAACTACATCGCAATTCTTGCTATCGCTTAGACAGGGCGTTTCGTAGTACTTTGGGCATTCTCTACTGGGTAGGTGGTCGGAAACAGGGGAAGAGAAGGGGGAAAGAGTCACGTTTTTATATTAAACTAGATGTGGTACACGACTGGATGCTCCTGCCTAACGACAGTTTTGTTAGCAGCTTCACCGCGTGCAGAAAAAAGACAATACTATCGCACAACAGCTCTTCCTACCACATACCAGTCTCTAAAGCTCGTGAAATCCCCTCCCTCATCACACCATGCAGCATGCGTTACGCACAAGAGCAAAGAGGAGATATCCAGCTATTTTATAAATCAGAGAGCCCTGCGTTCCTGAAAGCCCCTCACACCGGTAGTCGACAATACACCCAAGCTTACAGTTGCCGACATATAATTCGACCACACTTCCTCGAACGACGTCGGAATTGGACACGTCTTACTCTGGGTTCCACCATATCACACGTTTTCGTTCTACCAGTTAATTCGGTGTAAATTTGATCACTATCATGGATATCACACAGTCAGTTGGCAAATAAAAGTCTTTCAACAGACGTAAAGGCAATGCCTCGCCGGTACCCACCCACCTCGCCACGGATGCGAGCGGAGGTAAAACGCCAAACATTCGCAAACCCGATATAACGTGGCGGTGTAAGTGATATATTTGTTCACTGAAACTGGGTTGGCACTCGGTGGCAGTAGTACAGTACACATCTACACACAAACAATACACAGAACAACACAATTGACATAAACAATACATAGAACAACACAATTAACTAATTAAGAAGAGTGCGGGCCGTTCCCCGTATTTGCGAGTGGTCAGTTTCGCGCTCTGGCCGCTTTCCTTCCGGCGAAGGAACTGTGGTACTTCGTACCATAGCAGCAAAGACAAACAGCTGTAAACAACTCTGCTGGAAACTGGATTCCGGTTGGGGAGCTAGTAACTAGTGTTGAAATAACTCGGCCTAAGAACCTACTAACTCCGCAAACCTGAATCTATGTACATATATGTCGGTGTTTCAGATAAAGGTAGTCACACATCCAGACTTCATTAGCATCATCCCCTGTTGCCATGTACATGTAATCTCTGAGCAAGATGCATACAGTGTACTTACTCGATCACTTTTCTTTCTGACACTTATTGTCAAAATGATTCAACTGCCACGGAGGAACAATCATAAACTCGCTGTTCAGTAAGTTTAACGCGTTCAAAACAAGCTTATTCTAACAGCACCCCAAAGCCAACTGGAAGTAAATAATCCGAAGGTAGTTTAGGCATGCACTGCACTCTATGGGAGATAAAGGGAAGTCACAAACATAAAAAAAACCACATCCACGAACAGGTTGCAATTCCTCGAAAGATGCCATTAATACAGCAGATTAAAGAAATCGTTTGAGTCACCGTATAAGTATTTCATTACTGTGACCTCGACTTTTCGCGTACGACACTTTCACCGGTTGCATCCATATGTACGTGCACAGAATTGTCTGTGCACTGAACGCCACGTGACACAACAGGGACTCTGTCGTCCGAAAAAGAATGAGGGAAGGGTATACAGAAATCTAAAGGGAAATGCTGTATTTCAGAAATAAATACATTTTACAAATTCGACTTTATGTCCCATTGGCCTAGACGTTTAATTGTGCTTGAGGGTTGTTTAACCGTGTATCTTTGTCACGAAATAAAGTGAAATGCCAACTTGATGCAACTAGGTAATTTTATTGATGTATTCTTAGCTCGACATGTTTCGGGTACATACGCCCATCATCAGGAGCATTAAATGTTGAGTTGCAGCATATGGTTTTCTGCACCGGGTTTTTGGATAGGTGGTGGTCCTGACAGCCGCTGCGTAGGTCGTGTGTACGGTGCGGATGATGCCGTGCACGGCATGGCACCGTCCGCACCGTACACACGACCCACGCAGCGGCTGTCAAGACCACCACCCATCCAAAAACCCGGTGCAGAAAACCATATGCTGCAACTCAACAACTAAAGCTCCTGATGATGGGCGTATGCACCCGAAACATGTCGAGCTAAGAATACGTCAATAAAATTACCTAGTTGCATCAAGTTGGCATTTCACTTTATTTCATGTTTAATTGTGCGTCATAAATTTTTGTAGTAGGAAATTAATCTTTTGACGTGTAATTCAAAATCTCAACGATGGCGAGTTGTGCATTTGTGTGCATTCAATGGATGCATATTTACATGATAACTGATTCAAAACATGAAATGTCTAAAAAAAATGAGTGAAAAGTGCTTTTGTTTCGGTATCCACTAACCAATCATTCAAGTAGGTAACATTTAAATCTTTAAAACTACAATGGATATTAATTTTCGCGACAAATCCATTTGAATAAAATCGGCTATCAAGAACAATTAACAGGACGAATATTGAATTCCCTCGGAACTAGACGCTGTTGACTGGTAAGAACGTTCTTTCTGCAGACGTCACACATGGACGACAGAGTATTATGGAACAAGTTTCAACTGCGATAGTCTGAAGGTCTGTGATAATGGTTGACGACATTTCCACTGTTTGAAGCATATTTATCACACACATTTCAGTGGATGGTTCGCTTCCGTCACGAGTAAAAGTAACATGATTCGTATACAAACTATTCTGCGACGTCCGTCAGATCGAGCAGTTCTACAGACCTGGAAGACGACAGACACACAATGCGTCCGTTATTGCCCATTTTTAACTATAATTGACATCTGTTGACAAAGTTTAATAAAACTCTGTGACACCACATACACCGCATATTCTCAAATCTAATCCGCACCCTTTTTACAGTTTCAGAAGGCTAAAAAAATCAGATGTGGATTAGAATCGTGTGCGAATTAGATTCGCGGTCGTGATATGGATTTTTGAAAAGTGATAGAGCCGCTGTACGTGCCGTAAGAACAATACAATACAATAATTTATTATTTTACTTATTATTTATAATATTATATAATATAGTACATAATATTTATAATTTATTATTCATCAGACTCGCCGTCATCACTCATAACTGAATCGTTATCCGTCACCCAGTCACTATCATCTTTACCTTCACCATCGTCCTCCCATAGAATGTCATCTTCGGATCAGCTGTGGTGCGTTTGTAACGCTGGCAGTTAAATGGCCACTTCACACACGGCGCGTTAGTCGGATAACGGTTAAAGCATATTATTCAATCAGTCTGTCTTTTAGGCAAGGGGCGATTGAAGGAAAGGTGCGGATTAGAAGCGTCAACGAACTTTTTTTTTCGTTTAAGAAATCGACAAAAACTAGTGCGGATTAGATTCGGGTGCGGATTAAATTCGAGAATATATGGTAATTTCATATAAATACGGTCAGTGGTTCTCGGGGTATTCCATATTTCCAGATAGACCGATAAACCAAGCGGACGTGTGCAAGAAGCCATTTCAATAGATGCTTTGCAGGGTTGCGAACGCGCCTAGGAACCTGAAGTATAAATTACGGGACAAACTATTTCAATACAAAGGACGTAAATGAAACGTGGAACTGCTGATTGCAATACCAAATCATACAAATTGCCTGAGCACACAGGAAATATATAATGTACAGTTCCAGCGTGTCCTACTCATGTATTACGCTGCCGTTCCGTCATTATAGACAGTAATTACGCTTGTGACGATGAAAAGCATCAATGTTTATGAAGGATGGTACCATAAAACAATGAAACAACCATAATTGACCAAGTACATGTTATATGTCGCAATTTAGATATATCCATGACCTAGGTGAAAAGGCGGATTTCATGTTGCGGTGTCTCTTTGAGCCTAGAACTCATTACTCATGACAAATTCAATGTAAATAGGCAAGTTTACTCTAAAAGACTTCAAAACCATAGTGTGCTTTGCTACACAGTACCAGCTTCGACATCCTTCTGTTGTACCAACATTCACACTACCGCAGGGCTAACCGTAAGACAAATACGCCACTGAAAAGGCCGTCTCACTGCTGTTGTACATTGCAAGATACGTCTTTATCACGCAGCTGATGGCGTTCCGTGTACCGAATAGACTTCTAGTCAAATGCATCCATCATTGTTCCCATTATTATTTTTTTAACTTTGAGAAAACCATACTACCTAAATACCGAACGCCAGCGTTGCATTTACTTGACATAAGCTCACAATTAAGCAAAGTCACTGTCTTTGAAACCCATAATTTATACAAAATATTTTACACACAAAAGATCTATTGTCAAACGTTATTTAATAATAATACCACAACAACCTCACAAGTTTGCGCAATCACTAAGATGTTGGTAGCCTAAGACTATTAGAATTTAAAAAGTTTAATGTTGGGATGACCTTCAATGCGAAATTTTTTGCAATAAGTCTGGAAAGAAGTGGTCAATTGATTCAAAATGTCTCAAGGGGCACACAAGCCCAGAGAGACACGGATACATGTTACACAAAAAGACAACACTTCGTCACATAAACCAACTTCATTTTGATACCTGAAGTTCTAAGAGTGGTACTGATGGAAATTCATGTCTTCTTGGGTATGACGCCGTGACGATTGGTAGATAGTCCTTGGGCTGCACACACCTTGAAAACTGGAAGCAGCAGTCTCCTACAAAACATCAGTATCTCTTTGCCAATCGACATCCCATGGGACTACAGCAGGCTAAAATCGTTCAAACAACTTTCCCATACATGAAAAGCTCTATATAGGCTTCAAGCGAAGTATGAGTTACGCCGGCCCGATATGAACCAGAATTGAAACGGTCCAACAAATTTTTGCGTTGCAAGCAATAATTACATATTTAATCTCAATCCGTCATTTAATTTCCGAAATTAAAGGAAAAAACGCTCCCTCCACTAAACACACAATATTGCTTACACTCGGTGCTCATAACGATCGGTGCGGAATGTTGCAACCGTACAAACCCCCCAGTGACATGCTTCGAAAACTGTCGATCGCCCGCTGATGGGTGTGGCGTCATTACGAAAGTTTTCTGTCGTGAAGCTCACAAGATGGGATATGAAACAATTAACTTACTGATCAACAGCTATTTAAACGAATACGAACATACTTTAACTACGTATGCTGAAATATTTAAATTTACATGGTCATGAGAAAAATAAAGTGGCACCACAAATGATACCACCCCTAAAATAATCTTTTATCCAATTTTGTAATAACCGTATGCAATAAAAACACAATGATTATCTCAGTGCTCGAAACATTTAGAGGCATGAAATAAACTTATTGTAAAACAAAAAATGTTGTGCATCAAGTTGGTTAATTACTGAGATAAATATACTGAGATGCACGGTCAGCAAAACGTCAAAATACACAATGATTACACTAGCTAAATGGTTGATCATTATTTCTCGGGGGAAAAAAGGTCTCCCCCCCCCCCTTTGTGTGCGCGTACAGCTACCACAAGAAGGGGGCAAATGTTACCCGCCTCTCCGCATTTAGTGACGTCACGCTTGACACCCTAAACGAAATGGAATCTTTCTAAGCAGAAGTCTACAGACAAGAAATATTTTTAAAACTGTGGCCGCTATTTTGTAGCCGTTCTACGTAAATGAGTTCTGAAAAAAAGAAAGCACGAGGCGGCAGTCAGGAGGGCAAAGAAATCAAGATTCAAGAAAACATGTGCGAGTTTGTATAAATATTTTGTGGTTGGACATGCGTCTAACTCTACATAGCACGGCCCTTCTTGAGAAGCTGACAATAACCCAGCTAGGCAATAAACTCCACACACACATGTACGAGTATCTTGTATGGAACACAAAGGCCAATGCCGTGCTCGCAATAGCCAGCCACTCGGACCTACTATAAACCACATTACTCCTGCCCACAACCGCACCTCCTCTTAACTTTTAATATCCATTTTAATATTATCATCCAGTCTCCATTACTTCGCTAGAGAGGTTCCGACTAACTCCGTTTACCAAAAATGAACATTAGCCGCACTAAAGGCAGTTGAAAATTATTATTTTCATTACTCATAACACGTTTCTTATTATATTAAAAAAAACATATTTATGTTACTAGCATGTGTCGGTTAAATGGGATGACAGTAAATATAAAGACCTATAAAACAGCACCTGGCACAAGCTAAAAACTCTGCTACACTGAAACTTTCCATCAACTCGTATTAACCGCAAGAAGGATAAGAAACAAAAGTCTGCTGGATTCATCGTCCGCCGACGATTATTACACCTGTTTACAATAAATATTGAATGAACTAATTGGCCACACTGATCCCATCCAGCTGCCTGAATATCCATTCAAACAAATGTCCTCCGACATGAATGCCGTCAAAAATCGCTGCGCGTCCATTATTCCACTAGCATTAACGTTAATTCGCATGTGTCGATTGTTATTACAACGTACACTTTCTAACGCCCGTTGAATTGCCACAAATTGCCCATAAGCCAGTGAACTGAAATTTATTAATAGTAAAAATGATAAAGTTTACAACTTTTGGCGCATTCACTACATTGCAAAAAATGGCCCTATTGGCTTAGCAGTGTCTGCTCGTCAATAATTTCGCATGTAACAATTAGTCAATCGCTCCACAGTTTTTCGTGGAATTTTGTGTTACGGAATTCTGCTAAATGTCGTTTATTATGTTAAATGTTGGTTAAAATCAGACGCTTTATACAAAGACTTGAAAACCTGTCTGCCAAAATTCGCGTGTTTTTAGCTAAATGTCTACTGAAGCGAAATTTATCACGAACGAGAAGTTGCAAAGCAGCATGACATAAACACAAAACTATTACAGGAAAGGAACAGCTCCATGAAACACGTTATTAGTTTGAGGGAAAATACATTGCAGAAACTGCATAACGATGGAGCCCAACTGCGCAGATTATGGATTTTTTACTTGTGGACGGGGACTGATCCAGTTTCCGAAACGTATTTGTTTTTTAAACTGAGGTTTATTTTTTCATGCGACATGACTAGTCCATGAATTGAATAATTCGAAAAGAAAATTGATTGACCAACTGAGTGACTACCAGTTTTTAACAGTGTACCATCCTATTTACTTAAGACTAAGCTCGCAAAAAAAATCTGCGGAATTCGGCTAAGAAGATCATACGCCGCAGAGCAGCTGTACAGCAGGATGCCTGTATTTTCGTCTCGCAGTAGGTTAAAACTGGAGCTGCTGTGGTTGCCAAAAGAAGACGCGCGCCCTAAAAATACCACACCGACCATTGCCGCTAAGACCTCGTCACATGCATCTCAAACATTTCCCGGTTCCTTGCCACACCACAATGTAATACATCTCCGTCCACACAGGGAACAGCACACTCCACCAGTGCTCGAAATGGCGACAGGAAAACGGGTGGAGGAAGTGGCAAACGTATTGCATTTCCACATGAACATCTCCTTGAGAGGTCTGTTTCCACTTCAGAGCGTATGTCTGGCTCACTACAGTAAAACAGGGTGGAAAACTTGAGTACCGAAATCACGTATAAATCAGTACATAGCGGGAATAACAATAAGTTTTGAATTTATATTTTAGAAACTAATCCTTTGCACTAAAATCCGCTTCAGTGTAATATCATTTAAAAAAACATAAAATTTTCAGGAAATTTACTTAAGAATATATAATGTCAATGACTGAATCTGTCGAAAAATGAAAGTTGTGAAGACACTTTCGAACTCTGTGAACACAGCAGGAAATTAAAACCTCTGCACAACTTCGGAGAATCAAATGCGATAGATGAAGAAAGTATCGTTACTTGTCTGTGTCTGAGTCCACTGCACAAACAGCCGTACAGCCTCGTAGGTGTTAAGTAGCTCTGGGAGGAACTTACAACGCCTAGTTCCGATCGAATATGTCAGTCTATACGATGCCGTTGGCAAGAACTTTGAATTAATAGAAAGGACGGTGGTATGTGCTGGCAAAGATTCTGAATAGATTACGCGCGTAACGTAACATAACCTCAGCGATGCGCTTCCAACCATCGCCATTTTTGTAACTCTCAATGGCATATTTAAACAGAATTTGCTGGTATGTCTAAGGTCCATCTTCATGCACACTTCAAGGCTCCCGTATAAATCCGAATTAATTGTGGCGGAAATATTTATATTGATAATCCACAAAACTTTTTTGTTGCAGATGACATCCCCTTGTGCTATTCAACTAAGAGACAAAACAACAGAATTTTGGTTCCAGTCAACACAACAGTATACTTTTGTACATTTTTTATTACCTTTATGACTATGTGTTTCGGTCATTCGACCGCCTTCAGGTCACCTTCACAAAACTTACTCTAAGGTAACACGCAGTGCACTGCATGTTACCTTAGAGTAAGTTTTGTGAAGGCGACCTGAAGATGGTCGAATGACTGAAACATGTAGTCATCAAGGTAAAATAAAATATAAAATAATATATTGTTGTGTTGACTGGAACCAAAATACCATTTTGTTGTTTCTCACAAAACAATAGCTGAAACAAAAAATACACATCTATCGATATTTAATAAGAATCTTTCACGTACAAAAAATGTGTGTCTGGCGTCGATCCCACTCAAAAAGTTAGCACCGCCGTCATGTCACTCTCAAAGATTGTAGTAAATGAAAAGGTACAAAGGTAGGGCGTCCATGCTGACAAGAAGTTCGTATATACTCGTAATATTACTAAGAGTCCGTCAAATGGCTTAAAACTTACTACGCAGCACGTACACGCTGATAAGATAAGGATAAATTAGCTGGAGGACAGCCTGCACTTTACGTAATATACCTCGTAAGCAATTTGTATATTCCGCAGCCAGAAGTTCAGGCATGTTAGTCGAAAAACCCGAAACGAATTAACATTTTACGAGATACAGATACAGAAGGTAGAACAGGTCCGCTATTAAACAAACTCACTAACCCCCTGGGGCAGAGTCCTTCTTGAGAAGCTAACGTGTCCTCCCCCCGTCACGAAATCCCCCGCATTTTATAGGACCGGGAAGGTTCATAAACGCACTCACAACGGCCCGCCACCCGTCCCTGTCCTGAGTCAGATCAATCCAGTCCGTACCCCTGTATCATATTTCTTTAAGATGCACTTTAATATAATCCTACCATCTACGCCTACGTCTTCCATGTGGTTCTTTCCCTCTGTTCTCCCCACCAAAACCATGCATGCATTCCTACTCTCCTTCATACGTGCTAGATGCCCTGCCCATCTCATTCTTCGTGATTTTATCACCCGAACAAAATTTTGTGCGGATTACAGATCATGAAGCCCCCCATTGTGCAATTTCCTCCAATCATCTGCAGAGAAAATAACGCAGGTGTATACTCCAGTGCATTACGCATCCCGATGAAAACTCTTTCCGAAACCTACGACTGCCCATGAGATCCTGAACGTAGGACAATGCACAACAAACGTCTGACTATACTGTACGTTTTACATTAAAGTGTTCGAAATAAGGAAGCAGACATATGCCGTTTATCGCTAATTTATTCTCCACCGTCTGTGACTATACCAGTAAGAAATTAAAAGACTGACTCCAACCAAAAGCTCCCGTACTGTTTAATTACTCCCAACAGCTTCCAACAGTTCGGTTCGTGGCTCTTCATGTGTAGAGACCTACACTACTCTGTGATAATTAAGTCCGCAGGTTACTCAACAAAACCGTTGACCCGTTCAATCCTTGTCGCGATATCCCGATATAAGCTCAATTAAATACGACGAGATCCTTAAATCACCAGGTGTTCTGTGGCAATTCTGTGGCAATCAAATCCGTTCCCAAATACCCTTGGTTCGTACCCCAGCACTTCCGAAATTAAAGAGTTTCTACAGAACAAACACAACTCGCTAACAACTTCAGCTGTAGAAGTAATGCGAAAGGTGCAACTCGTGGCAACGTTCTGTTTATATAAGCGATCCATACTTACTGTCAGGTTCTTCTTTCTCCGGCTCCGCAAGCTAGAGTAGACGGGGTAGTTACTCCGAAGTTTCCGGCAGAGTGACATGGATGAATGGCTGCTATATTTTTCGCTCATTGCCCCTTACACCCCAACCCCCAGGGTCCAACAAATAGGGAATTATACTCTAGCCTACCTGACTAGCTTGCATAAAAAATATAAACGTACGAAGCATATACTGCTTTTAATTAGCTTACCGGAAGTCGCAGTGTGTTTTTTTATCATATTTTTCACTGCCGTCATATGGACCTATATTTATATACATATTATTCAGTTCCACTTGTACCATACTGTAAATATTTATTCAAACTGGTTACAGGAACAATTTTGTAATTTATCCTTACACACTCTATATACCCTCTGTGCAATAAATCTCTGTAAAAAATGACTGCTACACTGTTAACAGGTAAAAAAATTTACCCGTGATGAAGTAACTAATTTAGTCTATGTGTTTAGTTCTGTACTAATAAACTGTATTTTTCAAAAACATTTACTTAACGATACCGAATCATCGGAATTGTCAGAGTCACTGTGTGACTGGAGTGCAGTCAGGTGGGTTAAGTCTTCAGAATGAACAATATCATCAGCTCTTTAGACAAAAGCACAACCGTATCACTGGTGTAACGTCACCGCATATCCATCATAAGTCACCCCAAGCCCATCATACGTTACTGCATACCCATGTGACACTCTGATCAAACATTTTGTATTTTTCAGCGTCTAGGGGCTTTCGCAAAATTGCGAAAAAGACCATTAGCTTCGTCATGTCTGTACGTCTGTCCGCATGGAGCAACTCGGCTTCCTCTGGACGGATATTCATGAAATATATTTGAGCATTTTTCGAAAATCTGTCGAGAAAACTCAAGTTTCATTAAAATCGGACAAAAGGGTACTTCACATGAAGACCAATATACAATTTTGATCACATCTCGCTCAGTTTTTCTTAGAATGAGAAATTTTACAGAAAAACGTTGTAGAGAAAATCAGAACACACATTTTAATTTCAATAACTCTTATCGTATATCATGCCGTTTATGAAATATGTAGAAACATTTTGTAGAGCAGGGCAGGCCACAGACGACATGGCGCATGCGCATTTTATGCTGGGTACCTAAGGCTACAAACACACGCTTTCGGAATATGTAACACTTATTGCTTCTCTACTGCAACAATGTTTTCACGAACACGCGTCATGTCACGTTATACGTACACTGCCTACCTTGTTAAGGTTTTCACAGCCGTGTAATCGTGGATTCCGATCTTCTGGGATGTGACATAGAGTGGCTGGGTAAGTGGATTAAGGTCCACAGTCCATGAACCTTGAATCCTTAAAGATAAAAGCGACATCTGCCTTCGAAACGTCCTGCACCACTTACCCAGCAACGCAGCGTCACATATCAGAAGATCCGAATGCTCGATTTCATATCTTATTTACTTGTGGTTTATTTAATGACGCTGTCACATGTCAGATTACTAACGTCGAAGGGCAGAAAGTTTAAAGGCTGTGGAAGGAAGCGGTCGTGGCCCATTGTCAGATAAAACCCGTTCTCAGGCATTTCGTGTTGGAATTCATAAAAACCATGAAAGAGTCAGGCAGGATAGCTATTCTCCCGGACAAGATATGAACCCGGGACCTTCAAAGTATGTAACTACTCACTTTCCCGACCGGAAACACTTTGTATAAAATAACTGTTCAAAACTGCAGATTTATTTTTCTCTCTTATGTGACCAAACTCTGTTGGGTCAAAATCCTATGAGAGCAATGTCTGGAGGTGCCGTACACCATTTCCAAAGTGTACACTATACAGTAACTCCCACCTAGTAGCATGAAAAAACCTACCCTTGAGATATTATTAAAATAATCACTCGAGAGGAACATAAACGGACACAATAAGTACATATAAGACGTACGTTCGGGCAAGTGCAAGTGCTAACGGACGCAAGCAGTTTACGAGTACAGCCAACGGTAAATGTTCGTGGTACTGGGATACAGATCAACATGCAAAAGCCTTAAAGCGCATGCCACGGGTTACAATCGATTCCCAACACGATCTCTGAACTCGAAAGCTAATATAATACTCATATTTACTGAACACCCTCATTTCACTGACTCGCTACGTTATTTTCACCCAGAACCTGACAGGTAATCAGACATCACTGTTCGTCCAACCTGGTGAAGACGACAACCACAGCACACACACACACACACACATACGTACACACCACGCTTTCTTTACCACCCCATCAGTGCTGTAAGCAGATCAACGAGCTCACACAGATAAATTTGTGTAATAATACTGACAGGTTCCACGCAAAGTCCTGAAGTAAAAAGTAACCGGCTACATTAGCATATAAATGACGTTTAATAACGCACAAGCTGCACACGTGTATGGTTATTATACTTCCGGCTGCTCGTATGGGAGATTATGATGATGATTATTATTATTATGATCATCATCAATTATTAAAGTACTAACAACGCAAAGGTCACTTACAAAACTAATAATAATAATAATAATAATAATAATAATAATAATTTGCCATCTTCATGAATACAGGGCACCGAAAACACGTTTGTAGGGAATCTCAAAGGGTAACTGATTCTGGCGACATACGGGGATAAGGCAATCTGCATGCAAGTTCAGTAAAAAGGTAAAGTGATCCCGTTACAGGCCCGGTGTGGTCCAGAAGGTGGGTAGAGGTATAGCTCTACTCTTCCAAGACCGTGGCACTAGAAGGGTGTGAGTGGTCAGCAGCACGCCCCGGCCGCACTTTACCCCCGAGAAAGACCCGGTACCCATTTTACAGGAGGCTGGGTGGGCCCCAGGGCCGGTCTTGGCGGGCGGAAAGTCTCGTCCCCAACGGGATTCGATCCCGGACCGTCCAGCCCGTAGCTCAGTCGCTATAGCAACTGAGCTACCCGGTCCACCATGCAAGTTCAGTAGGCTCTGTAAATCGAAAGTGAGTCAATGTATCTGGAATAGCATAACCACATTGGAGTTAACTGTATCGAGCGGATTGACACGTAATCTTGGTGTGATGCGCATGAAGGACATGTCACTTCCTGTTACAGGAGGAGCTGTAGTGTAGTCGACACAGTACGGTGAAGTACAAGTAGGCTACGTGTATCAGCAGGTCTCGGTATGAAGGTCACTTGTCATTAGCCAGGACCACCAGCTTACAAGTAATGGTTCCCATAATAATGAACGATCTGGTTTGATAAACTTAAATTGCTGTTAGAATACACTGACAACACAGAGGTACGTAGCCTACTGTAGGGAGAAATGCTGCATAATGCAGACCGCGTCGTAGAAGTTACAATATCGTTCCACACTGTTACCGAGGAAGTGCGGATTTCTAATATTCGAATCTTGGTGAGCCGTTACGCCATGTCGAGTGGTAAACAGTTACCAACGCTTCGGACGGTCGCAGTGCCTCCATTTGCAGGGCCAAGCAAGGATTTCGTATTTACTAGTCGATATGGTGCAATATCCTATAAAACTTGTACCTTCAACACATATGTGATAACCTTATGCACCTTCTGCTGTATTTACTCCTCTCGAGAACTTGTGTTCTTTCGAGAATTTCATTACACAAAATACAAAACACACATTTTAGTCCCTCCGACTATCGGAGAAGCTTGTGTGGTGACACGGCTGCATAGTAACTAGGTAAAAGAATTTATGTGATACATGGGAGGTACCTGCGAGCAGTCTTGACCCTACAGACGACTAGAAAACGCGTGTGTTATAAAAATTATAAATAAGCAAACATTTAAAAATACTGACGAAAATATGCAGCTACGCCAGAGTAGGTACGTGGGCAAAACCATTTCACGTACACCAGCCTGCCGGTAATATCTGCTGTCAGGATATTGGAACGCCACCGCAAGGTTGCAGGCCGCGTAATATTGATCTACTGCATTGAGGGACGCAACAAAGCGTCGCGTCGCAGGGTAATTTCACATTGCGACGTCAATCACGGGTTTCTTTTGTGCACATCAGGATCCTACTGTCTGAGTATGCACTGCCGCCCCCCACTGTCCACTGTGTTTACTCGCCACTGGTTATTTAACGACACTGCAGACGTTTCGTGGCTCCGAAACAAATGCGAAGATAGTTAATGAAATCACTAAGAGACAGTGGCCTATTACTCGCGCAAGAAAAAAACCCAAATATCCATACTGCTTTTTCGGCCCATATTCAAACCAGATACTCCGTGAGTACAAGGCAAGTTTCTTACTCTGTGTCACTCGACTTGATATTCATAGATGGTGGATTGGAGAGCACGTGGGATGCCATAGTCGTGGCCTACTTTAAGGCGCTTTCTTGCTGGAATTGAGAAACAAGACGGTGAGGATACTGATCGGCCCGTTCGGTATTTCGAATCACTAACCTTCGGCGTTTTATGGAAAGAAAGGTTGTGCTGGCCAAAAGAAGCAGCAGACCACTGCCAAGAAACACAACACCGCACAGTTCGGTACACCATGATGCTCTAATACAATTCAGTGCATAAATGAAACATGTAAGAAGTCAGTCGTCAAACTGTGGTGAAATAATAATGCAAGCGTGCATTATGTAGATGTACACGGCCTAACTGTACGTGCCAATCACAACGCGCTGAGAAAAGTGTGAAGGGAGGAACTACACGGGTATTTTAAATGTAAACCATAAACAGTCGCCTCATGCAGATTCCAAGTAACATAAAGGTAAAAAGGTAAATTTGCCACTGTGGATATAGTACCAGAACACGAAGACAAGCGGAAGCAGACATACAGTTCCATGCATTTTTAACTCCAGCACCTGATGGAGGTGTGGCCAGCTTCTCCCTCTTGGTCGCTATGCCTCCGTGACGCATTATGTAGGAGGATGGGTGAGCTCCAAATCCTATGTGTACGTAGGGGGAGGGCGAAGATAAACATAGCTGCCAACCCCCTCTCCGGGAATTAAAACCCAAAACCCACATCAGTCACTACAACGAGTAAGCTACCCTGACTTCGAATCCACGCAGGATACACATACATACATACATACATATATATATATATACATACATACATACATACATACATACATACATACACGCACAAAAGATTTCTGATGTGCAAGGATCAAGTCAGTAAAAATGAATACTGTTGAGGTCACCACTCAATAATACTCAATTACACTTCCAGGTACATCAGATGGCAACTGCAATCGTCAGGGAAAAATACGTCTTGTGCAGAACCTGTCACTATGCCACTGATAGGTTATTACGCATACCATACCCGAACAATGTAGCATGGTGAAGTGTTTGTGATACCATCTTGGCAGTTTTTACCATCTCCACCAGGAAAGTTGTGGGGCAGTACCGTAACAAACACTCTGCAAGCATCTGAAAAATTATAACTGGAAACACCACATGTGGGTCTTATTGAAGTTCTGAAAATTCCTTTCTAACTTGAAAGACATCCCATTCAAGGCTCAATATTCCATTTTGTGGACGACGACCATTTTCAACAGCGAGCCTCATAAATCACGGAATGTAATAACGGAATAAATGAAATACCCGAATTTTAATGCATATGTAAAATTGGCACGCTACAAACCCCTGAAGACGTACTGCATTCGTTTCAATTATTCAAAATAAAATTCGTTTTTATTTCGCTTGGCGTGTTTGACTTCGCATTACTATAAGTTGTTGAAACAAGTACACTTTACTGTACTAAACTCGCTAAGCTGTGCAAATGATTCGAATTACACCGTCTGCTGAACTCAATGCAGCAGCCATGCAGCTCGCGTTTCGTTATGTGTGTATGTCCAGTCTTCTAACAGACGAGTGTCAAATGTTAGAGCATTCCGTCGTTAGCAAGGAATTGTAATACACCCTCGCTTCAAATCAGACTAACGGAATGTAAGTGCGCTGTATAGTTTCACGACACTGTTTACTGTCAGATCATATCGTGTCTGTCGTAGATTAGTTATATATGAGTATGAAGCATTTATAGAATAATAGTGACAGGGGGAAATCAAAAGTACTCACAGAAATATCTGCCTCAGTAACACATTATCCCATATTGACTGGTCTGGTTTCGAACTCTTATACTACTAATACAACAATGCTAATATAAATAGATTACGAACTAAAGCGGTAGCTGAGGCACCACCGTCAACAACATACCCTACAGAGAATTACTGTTTACTTGCACGCTTCGATTTTCTGTCGGAGTTCCGTTGTAAGTGATTATTAGGTATCTATTTTCTGTAGAAAGTACGGTAAATGCAGAGAATACGGTAACGAGCGTCTCTGTACTTCAAGACCAAAGAAACAAGTGAGCGATGGTAGACCCTTTAGTGTCAAACATCATCGACTCCTGCAATTAATGAATATCAGTGGTCAGTTTAACGCTCAGACGGTTTTTACCCATGGTGAAACATCTTGTAATATACATTTGATAGGAAATCGAGCTGGCCTTGAGCCCATCTGGACTCGGTAGCGCCGAGAAAAGTCCCTTCCTTCTCGGGAACTGAACCCAGGTTGTACAGTCCTACACTTACTAAGCTATCCCGGCTCCAATACAGAATAATGAAAACGGTACTTCTTGGTTCCAAACTGCATTGTGACCATGTGAACTCACCAGTTAAATTGGTGGACAGTGGGGAATACAGAGCTGCAGGGATGTGTGCGGGTGTTAAAACACCCTATATCCAATAACTGGGCGGTTCGTGTCCACTAACTAGAAACCAATTCCGATTGAGTTCCACCTCATACAAGTACGGATAAAAGAAAGGCCATATTGACTCTCAATCATGCCGCTGCAAATCCCACTGGCCAGTCGTTCTTGATAACCAGTGCAGCATCCTACCGTTTGATTTCAAAAGTCCACCGCAAAATCTTCAACATGGGTCAACACAAATTCCTCTTGCTTCCAGTATACGATATATTACGTAGGCAACACACGGTTCAAAGCAAGGAAGAAAATATTCTCTGCATATATATATATTCGTCTTATAAAATTCCTTTTAATTACTCGGTCATAGTCCATTAATTTTGCATTAGCCTGACTTGCCTTGGTGAAACCAAACACACTTCATTAGCTAGAATACATTCATACATTTAGCGTCAAATTCAGGCTATGTTACGTTCTACCATCTTCGTTTCGTCATTTTTTCCGACGTATTCAAAAGTTCACATTACAACGCAGTTTAACACAGAGTTCATAAATGTTCAAAACGTCTCGTAAAGATATTTTCACTCGGTGATTGACATATTTAAACACAGTTCAAATGCCTCTAAGATGGAAAACGGATTCATCCAACAAAGGACACGGTCCAGTGACGAGCTCTAGTGAATTCTGCAACAAACTTTCGGGTTAGGCCCACAAAATGGTGCAGAATTTCTTGGGCAGGTGAGTGGCTATCAGCTGCTACATCGAGTTACTTAAGCATGCGGGTTTTCTTTAATGTTTATTTAATAAGGATGTATTAACTCGGCCTATATAGCGTCGAATGACGGAATTACTAAGGAATAATGGATTTAAAATGATTTGGAGAATGCCTGGATAGTTTATAAAACCACGAACGACCTGTCAGAATCAACGATTTCCGGGTTTAAATCGGGGTCCGTCAGAATACCACTTAGAAATGAACCCTCACCATAAAATGAGTTAAAAATAATGGAGCGTTTCAAGAAATTTGGCTGTACGCTGCTGTAAAAAGGAAGAGCATTTTATTGCAGGGTGACAGTTTAGCTTTTCCTGCCGCTGGCACATCTTTTTGTGACAGAATGTACACACAGAACATAACAGCGTAAAAACAGTTCTGAGGTATGAAAAAGAAATGTTGAACCGCAAGACAAACTCAATAGCGACTAGTTTTTTTTAAAACAAAAGCGTTTCTGTGGGCTGATTTTCCTATCGATTAACCGGTTGCAGAAAATAGTTTGGAGTAGGTAACCGTTGACAGTTTAACAGTGGCTGCATACACCACCTGATGTGACATCAAACAACTATTCACTTTGTCACACATAGGCACTGTACTTACGTGTTGCGTCCAATTCTCAAACAAAACGCCCAGTGTCTCTATAAATAACATTACCCGGCCGATCAGTATATTGGGCACGGACTATGTTCTCTGTGAGGTAAGAAATTGATTTTTATAGGCAGTATGATTTACATAAAGGTCAGTCTCTAATAGTTTGCGTATTAGGATACAGTAACATCATATTGATTCACTTGTTGTGATAAAAGATACGTATCTGTATTAAAATGTGGTTTAAACGGTTCAGAGGTCCCTGGTACTAAGCAATCAATCGCGTAACCACCAGAGGCGATATCAGCTAGCGTACCAGCTATTAATTTTCTAATGCTGCACGGTGGTTAATGAATCAATCAGTGTCTTTGTCAGATACACTGGTGCTTTTCTTGGGGAATATCCGTCAAGCTTCGGTGACACGGGCTATACTCAAGCAGGCAACTTCACAGCTGACGTTAAAGGACAGACTACAGAATACGGCGCTCGCAGTTCGGGAAATGCAGGCCTATTGATATTTAACTTCTGGTCGTCTGGGTTATAACAGGGATATCCTATAATAAATAAGGAGGCAGGAGGTTCCTCCGAAATGTTGGTAAGCACCTACCAAAGTACACAGCATCATTTAAGTATATTTAGCGACGCTGAAACTATCTCAGGCCGTGGCCTACAGCCTCGAATAATAAGATAATTAGTTGGTAATAAACTGGAAAGGATGTGATCGGGTGTGACCATAGTCTGATAGGAGCGATAGTACAAACATTTCACGGCAGTCTCCCTCCGGGCCTATATTTGAGGCCGGGATATTCTGAACACGGAGCAGGTGTCCTCACTATACCACGTAGTTCGTAGTCAGGGAGATGTTTATGTTACAAAACAATTTCCTAATATGAGCCACCATAGTTTTGGCCAAATTAGAGTGACGACGTTTGGTGGTAAGTATGTGAACCGCTTCATTGCGACGTAGGGAATGATCTGTGACGAAGAGCAAGGCTGCGTGTTGTAGAGGAGGGTACGTGAATCAATATTCTGAAGTTCTTGACAGGGTTCTCTGTATACATAGCTTCGTATCTGATGATCAATCCAGACACTCGATTTTTTTTTTCTGTGACGCAACAATCCAAATCAGATCTAGGCCGCCACGCTGGTGAGGTTTCTAAACCACGTACAATTACACACACACGCGCGCGCGGTATTCATCTTCTAAAAGAGAGTCCAGATCGTCGCAGAAGCCGCTACCTATACAACACACAACAAACACAAGACGCGAACATTCATGCCTTCATCGGGGCTCGAACCCGCGACACCCGCAATCAAGAGGTTGTAGACGTATGCCTTAGACCGCATGGTCATCGTTCTTGGCAATATTCGACTTACTTGCACATATTCACGGCCCATAAAGTAAGCCATAATACGGACTATTTACCTGTCTTTTCAAAACGTGTTCTGAACCTTGGGCTTGTTATTAACTACTGAAGACGGAGAATTCCTAATAAGGGACAGTGTCTCATATTTTCGTTGTCTGAAGGCTTCCAAACAATTTTCCGTGACAAAATGACCTCTGCAGTCATACGCGAAGGACATATTCCGTTCTTCTAAGGGGCCAGTAAATATCCACTTACGAAGGAGACCTGTTCTCCGTACTGAGTTTCGCAAATCACTAATGTACTATTGTATAGCCATGAACTGAAGATATTGCGGACTAAAACGTCGGGCCACAAAGCGTACGGAGATCAAATGGCAGTACGAAATGGTCTGAAAAACGTATTTAATCAATAAAAATCATCCGATACCAGGGAATGGTTTCAATGCTTTTAAAAAAGACAGAGTATTAGCCACGAGAACTCTTGAAAGCATCTCCGCTAGATGGGTGAAAGGCTTTACATCAAAAATCGTGGCCAAGCTAATTCAAGTACAGGATCCCCCCACCCCCAAAAAATAGAGAGAGAGAAAAGTAGAATGTAACGGTCATCTAGTAACTCAGAGGGGGAAAATTAATTTGAAACTGATGACTCTGTTTATGACATAAGCGACAGAGACACACAAACTTTTTCACACAACTCTTCTTGCATGATAAGCATGGCGAAAAATGGCCCTAATGTGAGACGTTCCATGGTTGGGTGCACGAAGACCGCATGTACAGCAGAAATATAAAACTGTACATTAAAAAATGAAAAAGTTTACTCTCTCTCATATTGGGACACCACGTGTATTTAATAAAAAGGTGACATGTTAGCGTAATGTCTGTACTGACAACCCCTAAAAATGGGTTATGAGAGTCTCGGCGTAAAGTACAGCGTTCAAGCGGTGATCAGTTGGTTCCAAAAGGCATTTCGGTTCAGCAAGAGCCTTTGTAGTGCTTCGTTGCGAGACAATAAAACAACGCTACATCGAACTGTTATTATTCCCCTTTCGCATATCACTTCCGACGATTAATGGGTAAAGTCACTTGCTTGAATCTCGTCCCAAACGTCAAGCAAAGTGGAAAGCGACTGCTTCCACTTCGCACCAAAGCAGAAGCCTCATTCCCGCCTTTCAATCGCTTAGACTGAAGAAGCTTGTTATATATTCCCGATTTACTCAAAGATTCTTTTAGTACCTCAAACTACACCGCGTCGAATACAAGTACGACCAGTGAACACCGAACTTAAAACTGTGAGGAACGAAACATTCGTGGCCTAATATAAATAACATTTGTCTGGACATAGAGGGAGGAACTAAGAAAAACCATGGTAAACCTCATAGAAAGTATGCTGTTTGGTGTAATTTGTCCGCTGTTGGCGTAGTAGACCCATCATCCCCAGTAGAGATGTAAACTCTTAATGGCGCATTTCTTGAAGAGAAATTTGGGAATGGACTTTGGTTTCAGTTCTGTTTACATTTAGAAAAAACATTTTCACAACAACAACCTCTATTCTGAGATGCGCGACACCATCTTCACGACTGACGATAACAATATAAGCGCCCAGCATGCTTCGCGCAAACACACCACCATCATAACAAATGACGGGCAACAAACACTAAAACAGCACCCTCATTAAGATGCCGTATACGACCCGCATCCTATGCCACTGGTTCTGGAATAGTTCAAAGCATGCAAATCCAAGTGCCTTCGGTATGACTGACTTTACTGATTAAGTAACACAACAATTAACTTACAGTCGCACAATTTCCCTCATCCCGGACGCATAGCCTGCTGCTCTGCTCGTAACAGCCGACCACCAGCAACCAAGGCATTACACACCATATGCGGCAATAACACAAGTACAGTCTCGAGCTCCTGATGATGGGCATATAAGTGCCCGAAACATGTTGAGCAGATTATAAGTGCAATAAAGCATTCAGTAGCATCTAGTTGGTTTTCTTCTCTACGCTTA
>Ga0131853_10004055_pt1 | contig 26285 bp, 19 predicted proteins | sample TergutLab28metaG_FD_92764 | JGI IMG/M metagenome (GOLD analysis project Ga0131853, IMG submission 92764) | Labiotermes labralis P1 segment gut microbial communities from Petit-Saut dam, French Guiana - Lab288 P1 (version 2) (version 2) | ecosystem: Host-associated > Arthropoda: Insects >... | reverse complement strand
TTTAAAAAAAAGTCAAAAAAAAAGCACAAAAAAAATGATATTCTGAAAAACAGGAATAAAATGACAAATTAAGAAAAAAGAAAGAACTTTCAAAAGCAAAAAATTTAAAAAAAAAAAAAAAAGTGGTTAACTGAATTCAGTTAGTCACCAAGTACATTTTATGTTTGGATAAACCATATATAAACAAAAAGAACTAAGACCTGTGTGGAATAAAAGAAAAAAAGTTTATAAATGCAGACACAAGTTTCACTCAAGCTCTAACAGTTACAACAAACATAACCAAGGTTCTTACAGCAATCTTGGCAGTATGACATAGTTCTTACCTATAAACAGCACGTCCACTTTCAACAAACACCCATTCCAGAGCAAAGTCCACTTGACGCACGAAGGGCGACAACCTCCGGACAACTGTGTGAGCTATGTGTAATACCACTTGTGGCCTCTCTCGCATAATGCTGTCAAGACAAAAGACAAAGCAACAAAATACATGACTAAACATAAAAAAAACTCTTATACAGAGACATCAGAAAGTCTCACAGCATGTACTAAGTGTAAGTTCTTCCTTACAACAAAACACGAAGTATACTGGAACACGACAACACACAGATTTAAATTGAGAACTTTTAATCCTTTTCTTCAAAAGTTGTAAATATTTTATCTTACAAAGACTGTATAATTACTGTTGTTATAAATGTTGTGACAAGTCAAGCCACTCACAAATGTAACACAGTAGAGTGGACAGTATATACAACTATTGCTGAATCAGGCTCCCCACTCTTCTTGGCAAGGAAGATAAACTTACACCCACCTGTACTGAATGTCAACAACAGTTCATGTGGAGAGTGTTTAGTTGTAGCTTATTTAATTATGATGTCAAAACCTTCAGATTATACAGCATCAAATTATCAGATGATACTGAATAGTGAACCTAAAGGCACATTAACTGAAGTCCCATTGAGTAAGCACAAGGCTGCTGGCTCACTTAAAGGTTACAACAGACACTTCACTTGAGTCAGGTGGTATGACAGAGGCACACAGGAATTGTACACAAAACACAATTACCTGCCTTGGCAGCATCATTGTGAACCACACTCAAGCAAGTGTAAGTAATCTTCATTCACTTACCAGCCAGCATAAAAGTAATTAATAAGATATTTTAAAACCTTAATTTCTATTATTTACATAAGTGGTTCTCAGTCTACTGCAAACTTTTGCCAAATGTGTTGCAAGGCTTTCAATAGAAGACTGATCTTGCAAAATTAAATACAGAAATTAAAACTTTTCCAATGCAAAACCAACAAAGGTGTTCCTTATATACAAGCAGAAACATAAAGTAAACAAAGGGACCATGATCTGATTCAGTGATACAACTGTATAATGTCTGGAACTCACTGCACTCACTTCAGCCTCTTAATTTAACATTTGTATGGAAACTCCATCATCTCTATATTTTATAATAATCTTAAATTCTTATAAAAGTATATATTATTTGCACACTGGTATACCCTTGTTACAAATTTAAGTCCTCTATTCTTTTTCTGAGTAACAGCAAATGAATATCCCAAGTGTGCCATGAGCACAAAAAGCTCAAGAACCACCAATGTACTCAATGAACATGTGGTGTCAAGTGCATGATTATATGCACACAACTACTGAATATACCTATAAAATGTTGTCTTGGAGAGCATAGCTATCCTTGATGCATGCTTTGCTCTAATGGAAAAGAAACTTGGCTCTCCAGTGAGGACTGCCAAACCACCCACTATTTCCCCATGATGGGCAACAAACATTGTCACTTCATGACCACTGTCAGTTATCTTCTGGGAGACAACCAGTGTTCCTGACAGCAAATAAATTAAAGCTGCATCCTGGAAACAGAAATGCATAATCAAAAGCCCGTTTTATTTAGATAATAATTTTAGAACACTCACACTTTATAATTAACACAACTGCATAAAAGGGAGAAAACTTGGCAAAGCATAAGCCCAAAAATATTCAAGGAAGAACATCAGCTCTCGACTAGTGTATCAGTGAACTCATCCAATAAGCACCCTTCCCTTTCATAATGTTTACCACTGTTTGGTAATGAATTTTCACTTCAAAGTTTCATGCCAATTATTTTCACCTTCTATAGGTTCCAATCAGCTGTAAAATTCCTCAAGTTTATTGCCAAAGATGTTCATGTTGCACAGTTACATCCCTCTCTTCTCTCAAATGGCTATTCCAAACAGACTCCCCCACATAAAAATTTTGTATGTACTCATTTTTTCCCCAAATCCCACTACATGTCAAACCTATCATAGATGGTTAGACTTCACTATACAAACACTACTGGTGACAGGTATACAGAACAAAGTTCCTAATTACGCAAAATTGATCACCTTATCTTTCTTAGATCCAAATATTTTGTTCAGCATGTCCTTCTCTCAAACCCTTTCCCAATCCCTTGCATCTTCCACATCCCTGATTCCAGCCACACAGTTCCACTTGTCACCTCCTATACAGCTGTTAATGTAATTCTCTTCATCCCATTACATTTCAATTTCCAAAAATATAACAAGAAATCTTCACATTAATATCTGAAAATAAGTTCTATCTTTCTGTATCATTACGTCTCTATTTAATCATTTTATACACTTAATTTATAGTGTTCTCTGACTAATAATGGCAAATGCATGCTAATGTTAACTGGTCTATTTTTTCCTTTAGTTTCTTTGCCAAAATTGCCACCTCTACATTTGTCATTTGTAACAATTTCTTACTAAATCCTACACATTGATGTGTAAAGAGCACAACTGACATTTCATGATTACACATTCATTTCTGCTGTCTCTTCTACTTTCAACCTTTATCCTACTGCACACTGTCCGTGGTGCATCCATTTAAAATCCGCATCTTACAAATGCACCGTATTTGGTGTACTGCGGCCATTTAAATGCCCCGTAAACTCATGTAGATGCTTAGAATTACAGCCCCACTCATTACCTCCACATTAGATAATGGTCTGTGGTCAGATTCACACTCTGGCCACTTTACCCAATTATGTACATATGCATCTCTTGAATAGCTGCTTCGCAACCTGCCTGTAATCTTCAAAACCTCATGTCTGTTATTATGTTAAGGCAACAGAGGTCTATCATTGCCCTCTACAGATACGTTAGCAGTGCGACACAGTTCAACAGTTCTAGGAACGAAGTTTCATTCACTCTGCCAAGCGTTGCTGTTACAGGAACATCTAAATGACAGCGTGTTTTGTAGCTGAATTTTCTTGCTGTATACCCCACTGCCATAATATGGTGATGGATATATTGCTCTCTGTTTTTATCCTGTAGCCCAAACAGAGATGCACTTTGTGTGAATGTGTGCAGGATATATTACTACTAAAAGGGACTAAGCACCAACAGTCTGTTATGATAAAATGCCTATGTTTAGGTTTTCAAATGCCTGTCTTATGTTTCAGTTGGAAGGTTTGAAAAAATACGATAAAGAGGTTGCATACCATTGCAAACACACATAAATATAGTTAATTACTAGCTGCACTGTGATGTCATGCTTTATCCCAGAATGTATACTGAAATTGGGATGCCTTATTGGCAAACTCCACATGGGGGTTCTAATTTCACCTGAGCTTGATATACAGAAATAAAAAGACTGGTCTGTGAATAGTCCAGCCATACAACAGCTGAAATAATATGGCATTTCAATGCATTACCACTTGTTCCAACTTTGTAATAATAAGCCGGACTGAATATTTGTTTCTCAGTCAGCAATCTGCGATGTCTGTGCAGTAAGAGAGCCTGATTCCTGTCCCCAAACCAGATATCTGAACTGGTTTGGGACAGCAAGAGTGAAGAAGCAGGGGCATCAAGAGACTGCATCATTTGTTTAGGCAACAGAATTTTATGCATTTTTAGGAGAACTGCTGAAGTATCTCTGTTTTAGTTACTCTTTCCTTAACAGAGTAAGGAAATACCATGTAGAAATTCTCGATTCCCCATCGTGAAAACATGCTGGGAATGATAACACAAGTCGGTACACTGGAACAGCACTCAACAAACATTGGTCTTTCTTGGTTCGTGATGGTGTGAATAGCGAGTGGTATGAAGAGAAAAGTTATCAGTGAAATGCTGAGGAAGTATGATATGTGTGTGGTAAGATGATGTTTCTGACGCTACCACAACAAGGCACAACTCCACAAATCCTGAAGCTGGAATTTCCTATGCTAACATGGGGTCCAAAAGAGAAATGTAAGTAAAACAAATGGAAAATGATAAAATTTTTAAATTTAACCTCCTGCATGTAGGCACTAAACACTTCTACTTAATCTTTTTTTTAACTGGAATATCTCTGATTTATTCCCTACACAATACAGATTATCGCATCATTTCATCGTCTTCGGTTCATAAGATATAAACATTTATTGTCAAACACGCATAATGATTTAAAGGGCCGTCTAAGATAAATACTGTACACTGGACAGGTAGGCTGAATTAAAATTCCATACAATGAAGGTTAATTCACCTATCTGTTTTGCTGCACTTCTGAATGTCCTTAATATTGTCTTACAAAACCTACCATGGATACCGTCAATGTCTTTTCAACCTGCCTCTAGGTCCCACATCAACAACAAAGAGATACCCACACTCCTCAGATGTGCTGTGTGTAGTCTGGTATATACATACCAATGTTTCATAATAACATTCTATCTACATCATGGCATTTGAATTTCTACTTTGAAATATCATTATCTACTAGACTACATGTCACATTACAGTCACTGCCCTGATAACCTCAAATTTTACTCATGCCTCTTCTCCCCATACCAGTCTTACATCACATGACACGATAATAAAAAAATGTTGAATACCAGTGTCACACTCAGAATTCCTAGCATTCTTGAGACACTCCCAAAAGCAGAACTTCCAGCTTCTGTAAAGCTTCATATGTGTACAGACAAAACCAAACCTGATTCTCATCTGGAGTCACGTACGTCTCCAGCCTATCATTTTGGGACAGACATGTTTGCACAGGTAATTCTTGAGGAATAACTATGTCAGTATAAAATGAAAATACAACAGCACTAACACTGAAGCCCACCAACGGACAAAATCCTACAACATTTCTATCCACCTCTCACCACACACATTTGCATTTCATTGCTCTAAAAGGTACTCAGCATAACTACAGAATATGGACTAAGGCAACAAGTTACAAAACAGTCACACAGCATAAGTTAAACTATTTTACAATGAGAGTGACAGAGGAAGGTTAACATACATTATTTGAACGATACAATGTATTCATACATACATAGCTAAGACTGTAGTTGATATGTTTCCCAAACATTAACACAGATAGAACAATAACAATTTCTTAAACAAATAATAAATACTGCCCACATTTATTAGCCTCTTCAATTTCATAAAGTTAATAATTTTTTTTATTTACAGTTTACATTTTAAAACTTTCTTCACAGTTCACATATTCCATATTCTCAGAATCATACATAATTACAATTTATATGTATTCTGTCCTACATGCTGGACACTGCCCAGTCCACATTCATACAAATGAATCAAAGAAATTTACTTCATTACATTCAGTCTTATGCCACCCACACCCATACTTACTTTGTGCGACTCTTCTTTCATAAGGTATGTTCCAGCTGGTACTTCACATATTTCCACCTTTCCATCAAGAAGTACAGCGTCATCCTCAAGGCCTAGTTCTTTCACAAATGTTTCTGTGGCAATCTGTCTCAAGGTTTCTTCATCTACTGGTTCTGGGATGGTGGCACTTCTTCGCTTTGAATTACTTGCATTTTGCTGCATATCAGAAGCCTGGTAGAATACAAAAATTCCATACTCAAATTCTACTCCATTTCCTTCCATTCTACCTGCCAAGTGGTTGCAGAGATCATACAAGGTGTAATGCATACAGTGACATGTTTTACTACTGTCTGAACATTAGACAACAGCATAATTAAATCAGAAATAACGCTACATAATCACATATGGTTTAAACATGTAACAATCAAATTACCACACTGCCTCCATGCATCTACTTATCACCTTGAAATGAAATGGCAGTATCTAATACAAATGTGTGTCACATCCCTACATTTTTTTGGAAATGAACCTTATAAAGTGTTCAATCTTGCCACCTTGCAATACATTTACTTTCACATGTCAAATAAGAATTCTCAGTACATGCTCCACTATGCAGAATCTTCTTAAAAATTTAATTCCCACTCCTATGGTTATGAGGTTTCACTACTGTAATCAAAAATGCCTGCAAGTGGATCATATTCAAAACCAGAAGAACCCAGTCCAAAACTTGACACTATTTCTCTGTGATAAAGTTCAACATTATCCTCCTGGCAATGTCCAGGCATTAACAGTACTCTCTTTTCTTCTGATGTTACTGTGTTTATTAATCATCTCCCATATTTGCTCTTTTTGTCCCATCCAATTGTCCTTGATATGGTAACTAATAATATTAAGTGAAAAGAATAGATATTTTTACTTATTACAGAGTCATGCACAATACAGACAGCAAGTCTTCCAGGTTACCAGTTTCGGCCTACATCTAAGCCATCATCAGACCTATACACTAACCACAATTTACAAAAAAACCATATAACAGTCAGTTGTCATTCCCTTTACACAAACATCACAAAACTTATTACACACAGTGTAAAAGTGGATGAAGAAACAATTGTTTATTAAAAACAAGAATATTTCAATAAGAACTTAATAAAGAAGGTAGGCAGTTTAGAATATTCCTTGTGGTGTATAATGCACACTGCAGCCTTTGTCTCCAATAGTCTCAAAATCAATAATGTAGGTGAAGGGGATTCAGTGTTCAAGGGAATTTTCAGTATTTTTAAACATGTGGGAATACCCCATGTTTTCCCACAATAAACGTCATTCTCATCAATTTATCAGCATTTTACTGGAATTTCATACATGGTTACTATTTAACATCCAGTAAAGCTGCACTTGCGGCGAGGTAAAGTTTCACCAACATTCGCCACTCGATATATTTTGGTGGGTGTGCATTGTCATGTACTTCTGCCTTAAATAGTCTTGTTTTTAATACACAATTGTTTCTTCACCCAACTTTACAGTTTTTAATAAGTTCTATGACTTTTTGTAAAGGGAATGAGACTTTTCCCAGGTTTATATACGGACTATTTTACAGTTTTTTCGTAAGTTCTAGATATTGTATAGGTCTGATGATGGCCTGAATGTAGGCCAAACTGGTAACCTAGAAGAACTGCTGACTGTGTTGTGCATGACTGTATAATAAATAAATATACTTACTAATTGGAGTACAACTGGGAAGTGTCACTTAAAGACTATGAAAAGTAGAATAAACACAAATTTCAGTAACTTTCTTTGAAGAAAATTTTATATTGCAACTAATTACAAACCTGAGGTGAAAGTTGTTGCTGATGATCAAAGTCTGGAACCATATCTGGTTGTGGTTGAGAATGGGGTGATGGGAACTTCATTTCCATGGAAGACCTTGATCTACTGCGAGTGAATGTTGTGAAATGGTGACACAAGCTGCTGGTCATTAAAGGCGAGGCATCAGCCTGGTCATTTGAAGTTCCAGGCATGTCCTGGGATGCAGCTACACACACACACACACACACATGAAAACAGGCAGCAAGAATTAAAATATTACTTGCAACAGTGACATAACTGACGCTACACATTTGCATGAATCACCTCCCAACTAGCCACTGATGCATAGCAAAACCATCATATGCATGACTCATCCACTCTGCCAATATATTCAAGAGACACTATTGCATACACCTAGTGTGCTAAAAATGGACTTTAATTTAGTTAGACAAATTTAATGTTATTACCCATGGCCACATTATTTTCTTCCTTTGATACAACACTATCTCTTCGTCTGGATCTCACAGGAGACCCAGCATATGGACTCTGCTTTTTACTGCGCTGAGTGCCCTAAAAAAGTACACGAACAGTAATATATACCTGATGCAACCTAAACTCACAGGAAATTAATAATCATTACACAGCACTACATACATTTACGCATGCACAAGCAAGTGCACAAGCACAAACACATATGCACTGTGTACATGCACTGAAAGTTTATGTATCTGGCATGGCTGAGGAATAGTGTGTGCGAAAAGATAAATTTTGCTAACACAGAAAATGGTGACTCACTCACAGGATTCATAAGCTCCGTAGAAAGTCCCAGATACTGGTGCAGCACAGTAAACGTGACTCTCTGTAATCGGACCATAATGACTTGAACCACTCTGATGAAAATGTCAGGGTATTCTTGAAAGACTTCTTGAAATGCTGCCATTGGTAGTCGAACCACTGTTGAATCCTCCACAGCTCGAGCAGACACAGTCTTGTAGGTATTGGTATGTCCCTACCATTACACAAAGCAAAATTCTATCACCCAACTAATTAAGCAATACAATGTACACAAGTATGGTCATAAGATGATCCTTAACTAATGAAGAAAGTTCATGGCTGTTTCAGCAGTAAATCATAAGTAAGATATAAGATCCTTGAAAGTAATTTGTTAAGTGAGAATCTGATAAACACAAAAAATTGTCCCTTATGTTAAAGGTCATTATTAAGATATAAAGGGGCCTAAGGTAATACCTACCCACATATATATATATATATATATATATATATTAATAAAACAAAATAAATGAGGGCACATCCAAAAGTTCCTGGACTGAGTCCACAACATAATATAATCTTACCTTTCTTGGGTACCAGTGATTGTTACACAGCACTCTTCTTCCATTGCTGGAAGTAATGCTGGATATGATATTTTGGAATAGCATAACAGATGGGCAGCAATTTCATTCTCAGAAAGACAAAATCAACATTGGCCAAATCAGGCAAGTAAGAAAGAGTGAGACCACAGTCATGTTTATGGCAGACGAAAACTGCTGCACTGACAAAGCAGTGTGTGCAGGTGCACCGTTACTGCAAATCAATCAGTCCTGGTTCTGCTACTATTATGGATATTTTCAGTGGGCTTACTCCCTCAGATGTTGCAAAACCTCCTGCCAGTAATGCTGAATACTGTTTGGCCTGGAGGAAGAAATTCTTGATCAGTTAAGCCCTCAACCCTCACAGTCAAATACCATCACCAACATGCTTTTTAGGTTCAATCTTAATTGCCTTGCTTTCTTCAGTTGTACAGGGAATGGGTTTTTCAACTGCAAGTGTAGTTTCTGGGTTGTAACAGTAAAACCAGGTTTAATCTCTTGTTGTGACTTTCAAGATGGAGTTCTGGTCACTTCTGACTTATCCAGCAGTTCCTTACATACAAATGCATGTCCTGCTTCTGGTTGTTGGTGGGCAATCAAGGAATAAAACCTCATGGAGATCCACCATGCACTGAAGTCCTCTATTACAATTTACATACATGTTCCACATTCCATACAAGATGCTTAACCTGTCAGTGAACCTACGAAATGGTACTTTGTTAGTCTTTGTGGATGATTTTGTAACCTTTCTCCATTTTTCACACAAGCTACCTGTGGAGTGACAAAGTGAATGCTGACATGTTTCCATGCCTTTGAGTAGAGAAAACCACTCAAAAGTATTCTCCCCTGGGCAGTGTCACCCAAAGCTGTGTGAGCATTTCATGCACTGCTGATGCAGTTGTCATGGAGCAAAATGTAAAAGCAAATGTGATACTCTTTCAAACAAGCCATTAGAAAATCACAGACTTCACTTAACCTTTTGGCGCCGGAATAATTTTTTAAATTTTAGCACACCCTGTATATAAAATGTGAAAAATACAGAAACCAAATACGTTAGAATTATGAGACAAACTGCATTTTGAAGAGGAAAAAACGGAGAGTATACACCATGTTTAAAATATTCGGTACCTATATTTGTTGAATAAATACATAAAATGCAACTTTGGAGGTTAGTGGTGCGGTACGTGAACTGTAGTTGACGTTAGGCGTCTAAAGGTTAAGACACACAACAATAAACACCTGGTAAGAAGGAACACACAGAATTATGGCTGCAACACGCAATGGATGACCCATACAATGATGATATTCTGTCAAGTAGTGACATTCTTGGTCATAACATTAAGATGCACAACTTTTGGATATGCCTTCATATACAACACATGTGTAATTACATGTTTATTATGGCAATGTTCACAGCTATTTGTGAGTCATTACAGAGTAGAGATATTTTAAGACTGAACTCACAAAAGTAGTTCATACATGCTGAAGTATAGCAAGCACCAAACACCACACTACACAGACACAGACTGAACAAGGGGTGGAAGTGATGGTAAGTAGGGCTGGAAAAATATGTGTGGCTTAGCATGTCTCTATTATCACAAGAATCCAGCATGTATACTGAAAAAGAGGTACTGATATATCCAATGAATTAATGTAAAAATCTGTAGACTGAACCTTCAGAAAATGAGGCGTGTGTACAGTGCTTGCTAAGGAAAAGGTTTTAAGAACACTTATGAGTTTCACTGCATTTACCAGTTGGTACCACAATTTATGACACAAGCAATTTCAATTACAGCTATAAATCTCTCTTTTTATCATACTCAATTGTTTACACAGAACCCTGAATTTGCTATTTTGTTACACAGAAGTTCCCTGCATGTAGATATATAACTAATGCACATGTACTTTGTTTGACCCTCTGTTCTGACAATTTTGCTCTTCACAAGAACACTCATATATGTCTCTAAGGTAATTTTAACTGCAACACATTTTGAAACCTAATTAATTTTTCTCTGAATGCACTGCATTTTATATTACATGGTAAAAACGCACTTCAGTTTATGACAGAAAGTTGCCCAAGTGCTGGGATATTCTGTTCGAAAAAGGCCTCTTCCCACTGGAAAATATGTTCTAACCCCATTGCTTAGGAATAATTTCCCCCTGGTACTTTTACTTACTGTCAATACATCTGTGAAGCTAAGAAGTGATGTAACTGACTCTCCAGTTTTTACGCATTTCAAAGAAATTGTAGAACCATCTGCTCCAGTAATGAACACATTCACTTTTCCACTCTGTATTATATATACATTCTCATCAGAATCACCTAGAAAGAAAAACATTCATGGTGACCCAGTAACTTAATCAAAACAGTTAGTTGGAAAAAGAAACATATCCACATTACAGCCACTGGACATACTGTTTCTCATGTTTATTCACCATCAACATGCAGTATAAACAATTTAGATCACTGATTTTGATCATGTACAGAATATTGAACAAGTATTATGTATTAATATACAAGAAGAGAGGCAATGTGTGTATAAAGGTAACATTGAGAAAATTTCCTAAGACCACTGTTGCAGTGCAAAAGCAGTAAGTATTAAATATTCTGAATGTGTTTCTGTAGTCTTAATTATCCAGTATGCAAAAGCTTGCACCATATTATACTGTCATCTGCCTGTCTTGTTCTACCACATTTTTTCACATTATCTCATAAAAAAGACATTCACAAGAAAGTTATTGTACATCAAATTTGTGTGTTTTGATTTCCTCTAAAACTTTTGTCTGAAACATTTCTCACTCTGAGAAGAATTCAGCATGATACTATTATAAATTTACACAGGGCTTCATGTAAAGTATCTGTGATTCTTGTCAGATTGTAAACAAACTGCAATTTTCTTTACAGATCATCGAAAAATATCCACACATCAAATATTATGAAAATCTGCCCAGTGAGAGCCAAGTTGTTCCATGCAGACAGACAGACATGATGAAGCTAACAGCTACTGTTTACACTTTTGCAAACATGCCTAAAAATTCAACATGTTGACAGGTACTTCCTATATCTCAAGGCTAATTTCTACAGTGCAGACTTAGAAGGTGACAGGTCTTATACACGGACAGATATAAGCAAAATGCCGTTAACCAAGTAAAGGTAAATAAAAAAAAAGTATCAATTCATTCACTCCAGAAGAAATGTTTTGGCCTCCTGAAACACTTGAGGATAAACATAAAAATATTTGTGTTTGATCAAACCAAAAACAGTTCTGTGTAACTTACCAATTTTAAAGAGGTAGGATCCAGCAGGTAGGTTCATTATTTCTGTATGTTTACAGAGTTTTAGGAACACTGGTTTCTCAAAATGGCCAAATACTCTGAAAATGAAGCTTCAAAAGAATTAATTTATTAATTGGGATACTAACACTCCGAGAATATAACAATATAAAGACCAGCAATTTAAAGTTACTAACCTTAATCCTAAACAGAACAGTACAATAAAGTCTGTTAAATGAACAGAAGTATCAAATATGGTAGCTAAAACCAACAAATGCATACAAGTGTATAAAAGTATATTATAAACATACTGTACCTCCTACACCTTTCAACCACTCATGTGGATGTCCTCACTGAGGTGCATTTCAAAGGGTGGATACATAAAGGTATTACAAAAGTCTGTGAACCAATACACAGATGTAAAATACTAAGTCTCAAAAATACACGGTTTAATATATTATATCAGAGTTTAAAATACAGATTAATTCTGATGTGTAACATATGATATATGTAAATAGTATGTAGTATGTCACCATCCTGAAAGGAAAGAAATAAAAATGTGTAGAAGGTTACTGATAACACATTGGTAGATACACATTATGTAGTGTAAGACGGAGCTGAAACAGTTGTCAGTGAAATACACACTGAGCAAAGCAGTGTTGATGCTAATGGTTCAGCAAACAACTCTGTACTGAAATCAAACAGGTGGGAGAGGTGGAAAGGGATCACGTGCACATGTGGGTGAGTTGTATATCGTAAATGAGATCGAAGAGGGGGTTAGTACACTTCTGAGATCATTCATGAATGAGGGTACTATGTCAGCCCATCAATAACCTCCTACACACACTTCAGGATGATTATATACTACATACTGTCAATATACATAATTTGTTAGATACTAGAATTAATCACAACATTTTTATCTGTATTTTAAACTTTAAAATGTATTTAAAACCACGTATTTTTAAAACTTAGTATTTTACATCTGTGTACAGGTTCACAAATTTTGTAATATATTGATGTATCCACCCTTTGTAACACCTCCCTGAGGATGACCACATGAATGGCTGACACATGAGGAATACTAGGTTTATGATATACTTTCAAACACTTATGTAAATTTTTTGGTTTTAATTACCGTATCTAACTGCTCAATGCACGGTTATGTATCACTTAAAATTGAACACAACTTTGTTAGTGATGGCACCTATTTAGTACAAATTACCAAGCACAGTTCAATCTCTGCCTCATAAAAAAAACCCTCATACAACAACAAAAATATAGCCCCTGCGAGATACAGCACATGCTGACAATCTATAAATACTATAGAGAATTAGTACACGTAAGTTCCACAACAACGCAGAGAAATTAAAATTATGCAACTTTTCATATCACTGTCATTAAAAAGTGTGTAGCCTGAGTATGACATCTCCCAGAAAACAAAATAAATTCATAAAATAAACCTTCTTTATTTAGCTACTATATCATATAACCAACCTAACAATGCAATATTAAACTTTAAACAGGCTGGAATTTAAACTGGAGTGTATGGTTTATGACAGACATACTATTTAAAAAAAAAAAAAGATGAAATTTTTGTGCAAAATGTATAGAGATTATGCAGAATGTCTTACAAATGCAGTTAACTTTCCTTGTTGCTTAAATACATAAAATGATATTCTATGTGTGTTCACTTACACAAACATAATTCATTTAAAGTTTAAATGTTCAATAAATATTGTATACACCCCAATCATAGTAATGTTCTATAATTCAATTAAAAATATGTTGCACAGGTCTGAGTTACATGGATCTGCTGATATCCAAATACACATTTTTTTTTTTATTAAAAAGTGTCAACACTTCAACTACTACGGTCATTAGCAGCAGACCTACAGACTTACACATTATAATACATCATTATGTGATACATTATAATACCCTTTTATTGTATATATATTTGTGTTACATTTTCTGTACATTAAAATTGTTTTTCATACAATTTTCATAATTTTTCACCACTTTTCTAAGCTTTGACTTTCCAATGAAATGAAACATAAACCAATGGAACAAATTAACCAAACAAGTCTCAGACTTGCTATACCTCTAATTTTTCACTATATACCAATATTTTTTTTATAAATCTAATAGCCTTGAATGAATAATAAATTATATTAATCTCTTTCCCTTTCCTTACACACCTGCATTAATTAATGCACTAGTGTTTATTTTGTACCATTCATAGAGTCTACAAACAAAAAAAGGGAGAAAATGTGTACCAATACTGCATTCCATTACAAACAAAGTTAAAACAATACTATGAGTTTCTTTACAGCCTCCCATGCCTGAAGGTACTTTCCAAAGTGAATATATTGAAGAATGACATGAATAACTGTTTACAATAACGGCGGCAGATAACACACAAATTACTTTATCATGGGATTTCCAAAACTACATATCACAATGCGCTGACATCTGGCTTCTGTTTCAAAATTGGTGTCACATTTACACAAAAGTGCCACCTTCACCCCATTACAGAAGTGCCACCTGCCTCTGTTGTCCTTAACAGCCACTTATTCATTCAATCCACAATGGTTCAGTCTCTTTCAGATAGTAAAATGGCAGCCATTATATATTAGGTACACACTGATGCCCAAGAAAAATTCTGAAGAACTGTGGCACTCTTTTGGCACATTTTTAAATTGGGCAAAGTAGTATGTGAACAGTGAAAATATTAAGCATGAAGAGGCATGAATCAGAGTACAGTCTTAAAAGATCACTTATTTAAAGTGTTGCCTTGAAAGATGGAAACTAACGACTCACAGAGGACATCACACTTATTTACTTGCAGTCTCGGAGCCACTCCATTTCATCACCAAAATTAACCTTTTGGCGCCGGAATTATTTTTTTTAATTTTAGCACATCCTGTATATAAAATGTGAATAATACAGGAACCAAATATGTTAGAATTATGTAACAAACTGCATTTTGAAGAGAAAAAAACGGAGAGTATATACCATGTTTAAAATATTCAGTAACTATATTTGTTGAATAAATATATAAAATGCAACTTTAGAGGTTAGCGATGCGGAAAGACCACTATAGTTGACGTTAGGCGTCTAAAGGTTAACCACATACAACTCAAGACAAAATATGTCTCCAAAGTATGATGACATTATGAACACTGATGAAAGAAACTAAATAAAGAATATGGCTCAATTAATGGCAATATTGTTTTTGAAAGTTTTTGGAGCTAGGGGGTTGGATTCATTATTGTTTTACAAAGACATAAACTGCCACCAGCTTCTTATAATCCCAAAGGAATAAAAGAGCCAATCAGCAGCCAACTGTGAGTGGATAACACTACATACCAGAATACCAAATTACAGGACCCATAGGAAATATGAAAAATATAAACTGTGACTCACTACATAACCCATTAAAATAACCATGGTTAGTAAGTGTCATACCCCCTCCAGTTTACTCACAATTATCTGCCCTTAACACACTGAAATCTCTGTAGTTTATTGGGTATTACAAAATAACCAAGTAACAAAGGTAGATAATGCTACACTACATTAACAAAACTATTTTACCAGAGGTGAGGAAAGACATTTCCAAAACTAAGCAATTGTTCCTTAAATCCCAACATCTATCTCATAAAGTCCACATTTCCAGTAACTAACAAACAGTATCTAAATTCTGTCTCTCTTGCAAGGCACGAGGAATATTACTATAAAGTAGTCAGTACAGTACCTGATACTCTGAAGCATGTAAAGAGCATCAGGTGGCACCCTCTGGTCATCTTTACTTGTAATATCTTCTTCTAGGTACTCTGCTGGGGGTTCCAATACCTGAAATATACAATTTGTTTCTGAAATACAAACCTAGATAACACAAGTCACGAACACGAATTTCTTACTGAAAGTACTACTTTACCTTACCCATTACACTAATACATCACCTGAAACAGACACATCACAAACTACGGCAAGACACCAGGACAAAACTATACCAAACTCCCTATCATGGTAGCCACATGGGATCGATTCCTATGCCAGTCACAATGAATTTCTTATGCATGTTACTTGTTTGAAATACATTTATAGCAGGACAGTTAAAGTGGAGGGAACTGCTCTTTGAGCCACATAAAATATGAAAGGTTATATATAGTTTGTTTATTTTATGGCTGATGTCCCTGATGAGTGGCTCTCCTGAAAGACAATGTGTTAGGAATTACAAGAAACAGTTTTCTTAGTAAGCTGAATATAAACAAATAATTCTTTAAAAAACAGGCTGGTTAATTTTTTGACAGGAATGACATCAGGCTAATCTGCATAAAGAAGTGTGTTTCATTTCATCATGCCCTTTAAATGCTATTATACATATCAAAAAATCAGAACTGAAATTCCTAGCAACCTGGACAGCAGATTAAATGTGTCTGGTAAAACAATACACAGTTAAGTGTCTACTGCAACAGAGTTACCTAATAGAGCAGGTAGGAAGGGCCCAGGCTGCAGCAAAAGAAAATATTAGCATGCCACCTGTGCCATGTAACTTAACATATGACTGTAACTTACACATTTTAATACTAAGAATATTCTCCACAAAATGCAAGCAATAAGAAATACACATAGTGTTGCAGGACCATTCACTGTTCAACACTCCCTTCACCTTTACTCATGTTAACTGTTGATGAGCTCCACAAAGCACATTCAGCAAACATAACACAACACTGTCACTTACCAATAAGAACACTTCTTACCTTAAGTTGTACAGGGGTTGAATCCTTTTTAAGTCGCAGCAGTCTCCTGGCAAATCTCATCACCATCTTACGTTTTTTACCTTGAGCCCCACGAACTTGGCCTGAAAATGATTTCACCTAGAACAAAATGTTAGAAGACCATGTAAGACACAATGTATGAAGTATTAACAGGAATAAGATATCATGATGCAATGTCATCAACATTATTCACTGCAGCTTTAAGCATGGCCCCAGAGGGAATTGCAGAAAAAGGAAATATCGTATACAAACCCAAACAAATCTGTGCTTATGCAGATGACATTGTTTTGGTCACTAGAAATATTCGGGGAGAGGGGATGAGCTACTCCCTGCATTGGAAGCTCAAGGCAGAAAAAGGGGCTAAGAATTAAGGAGGAGGAAACCAAGTACATGAAAATGTCTCCTACACATGTAGAAAAGAAATCTCCAGGACACAATAAGTGATGATTTTAAATTTGAATGAGTTGACAGTTTCAAACTTGGGATCAGTTCTAAAAAAAAGGAAATAAATGTGGACTGACATTCATTCTAAAATTCTGATAGCCAACAGGACATACTTAGTGCACATGAACGTCTTGTGTCTAAACTATCCCGAAATACTGAAGCAAATAGTTTAGAAACTTCAATAAAACTCATCAGAAGCCTGAAAAATGACATCAGAAGAAATAAATACTCTTGGAGTATTGAAAAGGAAGACTGTAAGAAAAATTTACGGCCCAATACAAGAAGAAGAAAGCAGGGATTCAGAACCAATAAGGAGGTACAGGGCATATTATAAGGAGTAGACACTGTAAAATTTATAAAATCACCCAGATAAAGATTGCATGGATATAATGAAAGGAAGCACAACCAAGGAATTCCAAAACAAATAGTGACTGCCAGAATGGAAGAAATATGGAAAAGAGGAAGACCATGGAAAAGGTGGGTAATGAGAGTGCAGAGAATCTGAAGACAATAGGAATAAACTGGCATACAGTGGCTAGATACCAGAAGGAATGGAGGAGGGCTACAATGTTAGCCAATGTCCACAATAGACTGTAGTGCTTGAGGAGGAGGAGGAGGAGAAATGAATGAAGTTTCAAGGCATCAACCATGATTTCCATGTACAAGTTGTAAGCCTAATTTTCTACACTCCAGAAAACTCTTTAATATGTTAAACAAACAAACAAACAAAGGTACAGGCTTCTCAGAGTTCTCAAAAAACTGTTTTCCTTCTGGGAAAGATATGTAGGCTAAAAGAATGAAAATTTATAATTTCATAGCTCTTTGTAATATTACAGCACTATGGCTCACAGGTAGCTATGCTGACACTTGATCATCAACAATTTGGAAAGACACAAACAACTCCCATTATAACTGTAACGCACTTACCGGCATGCATGCATGCATGCATGAACACACACACACAGAAACCCAATGAAGAAGCTTTCTTACTCAAGATGTTAGAATACAAAGCATCAACATTTTCCTGTACGAATAACACATCCAAAGGGTGAGCAAAAATGTTCGGGACACGTGCATCACTAACTGGTCAAAATGTAGTCGTGTGCCAGTAGGGACTCTTCAGCTGATAAATTATAAATTAGTGCAGTGAGTGTTGTTATAAAAGAAATTTATATCGTTTTGCAAATGATGTTTAAGTGTGAAATGACGTCATCCGTTAGAACACTTAAGAATTACTTCAAGTCCACTGGTAGAAATTTAAATGATGTATTAAAATATACAGTAGATGGTTCAGACGTTCTAGCGACGAGAGTTGAAACAAGTGTCCCCATTCACGGTATAATTACATGACATTATATATGGCTTGGAAAGGTGTCGTGTGTAAATTGTACATCAAACTTGGGCGTGGCTGTGCGAAGCTATGAGGTTGAAATTTCTAACTATTAGTTGAAAATTACATTTGGACTTATACGTCATATAGACATCATAGCTTCACACATGTTATTCAACCCTCTGAAATGGACAAAGTCTCCTAGTAGCACTCCCAGAATTGAAAGGCTAATCTCTTAATAGGTCCAGAGGTCGCCAGACTAAGTGTCTCCATTTCCATGCGTGATGCAAGACTTGGTACTGGCGATGAAACAATATATTCTGAATATATCTGAATTCTAATGTATAGTGTACATTTATAGTGTAATCATTGGTCATGTATGACAATAGTTACCCATGGAGGACAGACAGCATATAATGAGATATGTTTGTAACATTCTACGCCCATCAGATGGTACACGCAGACACGTTTTAAGGGGCAGATTGCTGCAAATCATGTGACCTGTCGGCTGAACGGTGACCTAAAACAACCCCGGCTTTCTGTGTGCAAGCACCTGCAAGATCAGGCCAAGAATAACAAAAACTGTCTTTAAAGGTTTTCCTGCTCCCCAAGATGAAAATCAGGTTAATGGAACAAACTGAACTGCAGAAGGTGTGTGTGTGTGAGTGTCAGCACACGCACACACACACAAGTCTGGATGCCAGCACTCCACCCTTTCAACTCACAACAATTCTGTTGACCTGACAAAAGAACAGAATAGCTTGGTTGGCATACAAGCTATGATTGTCACATCTTTCAAAAATAGGTACACATACCTTTCGTAGCATCTTGCGACCATAGAACAGAACTTTGTCCCTTTTTCTGAAGCGAGGTCTTGTTGACCCCACACCTACAAATTCTCTTACTTCTGGCAAGAACTCTACAATAGCAAACAAACACTATAAATGATGGGTACATATTATAGCTATCAATTAAATATATCACTTACATGCTATAATATTATAAACTGATCTTCAAGAAGGTAAATGTGCATGTGTGTACAGTACAATACCACTATATGTGTTTAAATAGGGCCAATAAAACAATAAAAAACACTGAAATCCATTTTCAATGGAAAATGCCTGTTTGGTTTCAAAAATTTATGAACCACCACTAATAAAAATATAAAAAACCTCAAAAAGCATACAAGGAATGAGAATACGTTTAATACAACACAAACACTTTCTGGAAGCATAAACTGCATTACAGCATTGAAGGGGAGTATCATTCTGTAAAGCACAAAAACAATCAACCTCACATCATGAAAGACAGAACATAACTGATCTGAGAGTGATCTGTACAATATAAAAAAAGTGGGGAAATCTGACTTGTCAGCCATAAGATATCATTATAATTTTTCAGAACCAGTCACAAAAGATTTAAACTGTGATACTGAAATGGCCAATCACAGAGGTAAAAATCCCAAACACCTACATTTAATGACTTTTGGTGTCTATTGAGCATACTGTCAGAGCCTGAAGAAAAGATAAGGGACAATTACAAATGCAAAGAGGTACTCAGACCAGTTTCAGGCCCTCAGAATGTCCATTACTTTCTCATTACATGACCACTAACTTAGGCATGAATGTGGTTTTTGAAAATGGACTTTCGATTACTGTGATCAATTCCAAGATACCTAATATCTTTCAGGTTTAAAAATAGCCACTATGAAATTAATTGCAGTTCTAGTAACTTCAGGTTATGACATCAACTGTCAATACTAGATTCCTGAATTATGTACAGTTAACCTTTAAAAGGTACCAGTGGGTATGAATTCTGTTATAAAATTTTACTTACTTACTTACTCACTCCATGGTGCAGAGTCCTTCTTGAGAAGCTAACTGGTTTGCAGCTTGTCAAGAAATTCCCCACATTTCATGGAACCTTAAGGTTCATTACCGCACTCACAAGCGTCAGCCACCTGTCTCTATCCTGGGCCAGCCCAATCCAGTCCATATACCCACATCCCACCTCCTGGAGATCCATCCTAATATTATCCAACCATCTATGCCTAGGTCTCCCCAGTGGTCTCCTTCCCTCCAGTTTCCCCACCAAGAAGACCCTATACACCCTCCTCTCCTCACCCATACGCACCACACACCCAGCCCATCTCATTCTTCTCGATTTTATCACCCGCACATATTGGGTGAGGAGTACAAATCATTTAGCTCCTCGTTATGCAATCTCCTCCTCACTATATAAAAATGAATTTCAAATAATACACAGACACAAAATACCAGAGGTATACAAGTTCTTACAGTTTAAGACATAATATTCACCTCTGACATCACTGTTGTCATCATCATCATCATCACCAACACCACCACCACCACCACCATTTAAGTTATACAGTGCTAACTTCAAATGAATACAATCAATATATATATATACACATACATACATACATATATACCATTTCTTAATTATGATTTTCACCTCATCACGAAAGATACTGTGGCTCAGGTCCAGCATACGTTCAGCTTCCCAGACTGACTTAAGTTTGCTGTAGCTACTGAATTGGTTTGACCAGACAGCATTCTAAAATTATACCAGAATTTGTATGCAATGAGCCTACAGTATTTCCTTAACTCTCAAAGACTCGTGACTACTTTGTTAAAGGTGTTAAACAATGTTTTATGCATGTGATTTCTTAGGTAAACTGCTGATTAAAACTGTGATTTAATCAAAGTATGGTATGTGGCAATGAAAAGCAGGTTCTAGTGCATCTCTCTGTGAAACTTCTGACAGCTTTAACAGCAACCTGATTTCAACTAACATTTCTTTTGAAGGTGACATACAAAATGTTTTGTCTGTTACAATGGAGCCTAGCAAAAAATGTGAGATTCCCACATCATGCTGTGTTTTCTGTAACCACACATTCTAAACTAAATGTTTCTTTCACATTATAACAAGAATAAAAACACTCCCGCCTTCTCTACCTCACTGTCAAACGAATGTTCTTGTGTATGTTTATCTGATTTTAAAACCTTGGCCATAATACAACTGTTCCATCATAATTTCAAGGCCAAAATGTTTCTTTAAGGCTACTGTTCACATAGTTATAGCCTGTTTCAACACACTTTCAGGAACACAGTGTTTATACCACCATGGTTCATGTGGTGGTGGTGTTGGTAAGATAAGAGTACAAACATTTCATCAACATATCATTCATCCCCATTGAATCTGAACATGAAAACTGCACCACAAAGACCCAAAAATGGTATACATAATTATAAGCCAATGCACATTATGATGACTAAAGTATACCTAACTCAAGAAACTGACATTAACACAAACGTTCACATCTCATGTGTTGAGACTGAAAGGACAGATATGTTAGCAACAGCTATCCTAGAGTAGAAATACAGCCTATCACCACACGGAGCAGCATAATAAAAAATAACAGTAGTAGTAGTAGTAATAGTAATAGTAGCTGATGTGATAGTAGTAATAATAGTAATAACAGCAGTGTTGAAGATGTTGAGTATGGTGGCTCTTGGCTTCACTGCCCCAGCAGGTGCTTAAGAACTAACCATTTTCAACAGCTGTCTGCAACATACAGCTGACTGGTATACAAGTAACAAACTGGCAGCACAGTAGTTTAGATAATAATTTGGCATTTTTAGCACCACAAACATAATTTGAGAATTAAGGTGTTATAACAGCTGCAAAACACAACTATATAGATCCACTATATTGGTCCTCTATTCAGTGCTACTATATGTTTTGGCTGTCTGCACCAGCCATCATCCATTAGGCATCAGGTCGCAAAAAGAATAAAAGAGAAGAGGCCTCACCTAACAAACAGTCGTATAAAATCATATAAAATAGTAATGACTATTGTTCTGAAAGCAGAATAATAACAATAAAAGTTGTATTAGACTTTTTTTGGTATAATCCAATGTGTTGGATTAAACCTAAAACTGTAATGTACGATAAGGTAAAAAAAAAGAAAAGTTAAGAGATGCATAAAGTGAACAAAATGAGTAGTGGAAAGGCCCTAGTAGTCTATGCATGCCAATGCAGTAACAAATATAGTACATAGATTACCATGAATATTGCATCTTACCTTATAAATAGTGTTCAACCAAAACTCAGTAGTTTATTTGCCCATTATAAGCCAAGACATGATATTCATATTTATCTGTATACTATGTTTGATACTGCATTGCCTTCCAAACATGCATTTTATTCATCTTTTACCTGGTCTTATTTTTATCTTATCCTACATTACAGCTTTATGTTTAATCCAGTACACTGGATTATACTACAAAAGTCTCTAATACAAATTTTAATGTTATTATTCCGCTTTCAGAACAATAGTTATTACTATTTTATACGATTTTGTACCACCGTTTTTTAGGAGAGGCCTCTCCCCTTTTTATTCTTTTTGTGACCTGATGTGTAACTGATGATGGCTTATGTAAACAGCCAAAATATGTAGCAGTACTGAATAAAGGGCCATATATTATATTTGCATAGTTGTGTTAGTCAGTTAATATAGCACCTTAATTATAAGCAATACACAACAGGTCAATATCACCTAAGATAATCTGAGAAGTTGTAAATTTCCCAACATGCAACAAACATAGGTCACTATACCACGCTTAATCAAATGGAAATCACAGCTGGTCTGAAAAGTTATGAAAACTGGCGTAAACTTTTCATCTTATGTGGATAAAGATAATTTTATCATTGACCCAGCTCAGTTAAATCTGATATGACAATACACACCCTACAGGACTGCATAATCATCTGAAATTTACTATACATAAGATGACAATGGCCAGAGCTGCAATACTAATGGTACTATAAAAGAAGCAAAAACACAAAATTAACTGAAAAACCTCTAATATTTTTAAACAAGAAAGAAATTATTTTCTTTAAAATGATCAGTATAAGAACCAAATAAAATTCAGAACATTATTCAATTCCAAAAATTAAGTAACGTATAAGTTGGTAATTCTATAGTGGAGGTACTAGACAATCCGTTATATACACAAATGATTAGGTGTAGTATTGTAAACACTTGCCTTTGTTCTTCCATTTTCGAGCAAGCACCAATGCACAGCCAATGACAATTATGAACAATCCCACAAGCAGGTACATGCCCTGTAAATGCATTAAGAGAAATTCAATCTTCTGTATGTACAAAAATACGCTATCATGGGTGCTTGACTAAACGCAACTGCCTTACACGACCCGTACATCTCACTGCTGTTTCCACTTGAATATTCCAAATGACACTTGGAGAGAGTGACAAATTAAAGACTCCATCTACAAACCACAACATTAAAAAATACACATTCACAAAATATTGTTTTAAGAAATCGTCACTTCGCAACGACAATAAACCCACCTGATTCTCTTGCAGCAGTACAATAAAATTTCCCATTGATGTCGAACATACAACAGATCCAAATTTTTCATTTACACGACTTAACAACTCAACTGCTTCCATCCTTTCTCCCCAAAATACACCACAACTTTGTCATCACTCATTCATACCCTCTTCGCCAAAATAAATTCCCACACTCCTACAACACGCATCAACCTCTGCTACATAAGACAAAAATCATGCTACTTGTCAAAAGATCGTCGGGCCATTGTAATCATACACGATTATATTTTTAATTTGTGAAAGTGTGGACAGATGGCAGACACGTGTAACCACAGAATACCGACCAGAACCACGGCATACCAAACTATCGATGGGTCACAGATGGACTAAATATGTCTTCCCACGGACGACTTGCATTGAGTATGGGGATCACCAGTGTGTGCTGTGTGCTAAGAGTGCGTCTGCTTTTTCATTATTTATTTAAACCTTTAAACGCCGAATTAAATCTTATCTGCCATTTGCTGACATTATTAGGAGCTCACCATGTTCTCCACGTTAGCAGGATAAGGGTTAAAGGGCATTTGTGCTCGGCCCCGGGTTTTCACGTGATGTAATGACTGTTCTTATTAATGTATAATGTTATGTATTCTTCTGTACGCCATCATTACTGGGGTGTCTCGGTGGTAAGAAACTAAGTTCTGAAATACACTGTATAATAATTTTGTTGGTCGGAAATATTTCAGTATACTCTGCGGTGTGTCAATTTTGTTGACATCCAAGCACGGTGCTTCCATTAACAATATACATTCTGTCAAATACTTGAAATAGAACAGGAAACATGCTGTGTTAATGCAAATAGCATTTAACAGTAAACTCACCAAAAACAGAATAATTTACTCCTTTTTTCATAAAGAATCTTTCCAGCTCTCAGAAATGCTCTTTTGCATGGAACTGAGGTCATAACTGGGCTTCTATTTAGACAGCCAAGTCAGAGCTGGAATGCCTTGTTATTTGGCATCACTTTTCTTCTTCCAAACCTGGAAAATACACATGCCAAAACTTTTTGTGGTTAGGTTGCATGGAGGGGATCTGCTAGCAGAAGGTACAACAGGAAGACATCCAGCTTCAAGAGAATGCAAATTTACATATTCAAGATCCCATCAAGTTGATGGGCCTCAGTGGGATTATGAAATAAACGTTATTGCTAGAGAGTACATTTCCCTTTGGCATAAGAATATGTACCCAAATAATTTATGAAGATCTTTCAATAATCCTTTGTTATGTAAGGTCTCTAACAAACACAATTTAAAAAATCAGGAAATGGGGGAAAAGCCTTAATGTGGTGTTTTTGTGAACTAAATCCATGTAGAATGACCAGATGCTTCTTACCTAACTTACCAATCAATGAAGTTGACTGCAGCTGGCAAACACCACCACCACCTTACCTACTTAATAAGCCTACTCCCAAGTACTGGCACTGATGAACAGCAGCGCATTACTGGTCAAGGGCTGACTGTTAAATGAAGACCAACAGAAACCAAACCAGTTGCAGAGCCAAGACCTGGATCCCATCAGTCTGCTCATGGATGCATTCATTCAGGAACACATCACTTTAACAATACAGTTGTGATACCATGAATCTTGATGCTCTTTCTTAAAAAACACTTTCACATCTTCCAATATATCACCGTCGGTTTCTGATACATAGTCCCAGATTGGCTGTGTGTGGCAAGTGTGACAATGAAGGTTCATGACTGTCATTCAATTTTACCATTAAAAAAAAAAAAGGGTAATCCTCTCCTGTTTCAGTGCCACCACTTTCCTCTCTCACCTTCATTCCCACTAATTATTTTGCACCTGTTTTAAGGGAACCAGATGTGTAGCCTTCCCTGAGATTTGAAGTTCCAAATCTCATGTCCATTTTCCACTGCATAGGCCATTACAAGTTATCTGTTTCAATCAAACGTTCTGCGTAACATTTCACAGCACTGAGGTTTTTATGCACCCATTAACCTGCCACATAAATTGCCATGCTGTTGGGCCAAACCTTGATGCCCATCCACAGCTGCTTATTCAGTAGCATATTCTTACATACCAAGCACATGTTGACTCTCTCTGCCAGAAGATGAAACAGTTATGGCCATTTAGACACAGCAATGAGCCTTTGGCTTTCCGTACGTATAAAACCATTTATTATGTGTGTTTATGTATCAAAAGTAACCAAAAAAAAAAAAAAAAAAAAAAAAAAAAAAAAAAAAAAAAAAAAAAAACACCCCAAACCCACCAAACTAC
>Ga0131853_10004054_pt1 | contig 26286 bp, 26 predicted proteins | sample TergutLab28metaG_FD_92764 | JGI IMG/M metagenome (GOLD analysis project Ga0131853, IMG submission 92764) | Labiotermes labralis P1 segment gut microbial communities from Petit-Saut dam, French Guiana - Lab288 P1 (version 2) (version 2) | ecosystem: Host-associated > Arthropoda: Insects >... | reverse complement strand
CGCCCGCGAAACCTTGCTGGGCCTTACTTTAAGTGTAATTATCGCCTTACCGCTGGCCTTTTTATTTGAACGTTTTAAGCCGTTGACCAAACTAAGCACCCCAGCTTTGGTGGCGTGGCAGGCCACACCTTCCATTGTGATAGCGCCTTTAATGATACTTTGGTTTGGGTTAGGCCGTACCAGCACTCTCATGGTGGTGGCCAGTATTTGCAGTTATCCTATGTTAATCAATGCCCTTAATGGTATCAAAAATACCAGCGCCGACCATCTTAACTTGTTAAAAAGTTACGGAGCCAGCCCCTTTCAGCTTTTTTATTTGGTAAAGTGGCCGCAAGCCGTGCTTGGGTTTTTTAGCGGTTTAAAGATAGCGGCCAGTTATGCCGTGGGGGCTTGTATTACCGGCGAATGGCTGGGCGGCAGCCGCGGCTTAGGTGTCTTATTATTACAAAGCCGGCGCAGTTTTAACTACCCGGCTATGTACGCCGCCGTTTTTTTAATTATTGCTTTAAGTTTACTTTTTTTTAGATTGGCCGGCAGCTTAGAGAGCTTGGTAACAAAGAAATTACATTACAGAAATAATTGAAAGGTGAAAGTTGAAAGATGAAAGATAAGAGAATTGTCATTAATTTTCAGCTTTCATTTTTCAATTTAGAAGAGGAATATTATGAAGAAAATTTCTATTTTATTATTAATTATAATTTTATTTTCTTGCCGGCAGCAAGACGACACCTTTACCATCTTGTTAGATTGGACTATTAACACCAACCATAGCGGTATCTTTGCGGCCGTTTACTTGGGTTACTTTGCCGAAGAAGGCCTTACGGTGCAAATTTTACCGGCCGCCGATAACGGCCTCGAGCTGCTTACCGCCGGTCATGCCCACTTTGCCATTAGCAGCCAATCGTCCTTAACCCGTGCCATCGAGCGCGGCTTGCCGTTAATCGGGGTGGCCACCATCTTACAGGAAGACGATTCGGCTTTGGCTAGTCTTGCTCATTTAAACATTATAAGGCCGCGCGATTTAGAAGGCCGCCGTTATTTGGGCTGGGGCGGCTCGGTAGAAGAGGCCACTATCCGCAGTATTGTGGCGGCCGATGGCGGTAATCCCGATTTAGTTACCATCTTACCGTTAATGGGTAACGCCGATTTATCGGCCCTGCTGAACGATGTAGCCGATGTGATATGGCTTTATCGCGGCTGGGACGGCGTGGCGGCCCGGCTATTGGGGATTGAGCTAAACGAAATAGCCATTGCCGATTTTAGAGGCAGCAGCAGCTATACGCCCATTTTAGCCGCTAATCTTAATTTTATTAATCAAAATGAGGAGCAAGCTAAAGCTTTTATGCGGGCATTAGCGCGCGGTTATCATTTTGCCGCCCATAACCCGCAAGAAACGGCCCGCATTTTATTAAGTTATGCTCCCAACCTAAGCGCCGATTTAGTGGCGCAAAGCGCTTTAAGGTTGGCCCCGCTTTACCTTAACGAAGACGGCCGCTTTGGCATTACCGAGCCCGAGCGGGTAAGCCGGCGCACTCATTGGCTGCTGGAGTACGGTATGCTGAGTCATTATATTGAGAGCGAGAGGATATTTACCAATAAACTAATAATCAATGATTAATAATTTCTGAAGGATTTTATGTTAGCAGTTAATAATATTAATAAGTCTTTTAATAATAAGCCAATTTTACATAACATCAGTTTTGAGGTAGCTGCTTTGAGCCGGGTAGCCCTTGTGGGGCCATCGGGGGTGGGTAAAAGTTTACTTTTTCATCTTATTGCCGGCCTTACGGCGGCCGATAGCGGCACGGTAAGGTTTACTTTGCCCCATCAAAACCGGCATCAAGCTAACCTTGCCCCCAGCAGTTACCTTAGTTATATGCAGCAAAAAGATTTACTGTTGCCTCATCTTACCGCTGTGCATAATGCCGGCTTACCGTTAATTTTAAGCGGTTATAGTAAGCAAGAGGCCCATAAAGAGGTTTTAAAACATTGGCAGGCCTTTGGGTTAGGCGGCCACGAGGGGTACTATCCACACATGTTATCGGGCGGGCAGCGGCAGCGGGTGGCTTTGCTGCGGGCGGTGCTTTGCCGCCGGCCGTTATTATTGATGGACGAACCTTTTAGCGCTTTAGATGCCTTAACTGCTTACGAGTTACGCAGTTTTGTGAGCGAAGTCGTAAAAAAAACGCAGCTAACTTTACTTTTTATTACTCATAATATTGAGGAAGCCTTAACTATTGCCGATAAAATTGTTATATTACAAGGCAGCCCAGCCGGTATTGCCGCCTGTTTTAAGGTGGATAGCAATAAAAAAGCTGAGCAGCGCACAGCTATTTTAAGGGCCTTGCAAGCTAATTCTTTAGTAATTAATAGTTAATTTAACTTGCAAATTTTTAAAAAAAGTTGTATAATTTACGCAAGTTTTAGTTACTTAGGAGAATAAAACAGATGAAAAAACTCATAGCTACCACTTTTTTAGCAATTTTCTTGGCCACAGGTATGCTAGCCTGCGGAGGTACTACCGATGCCGCACAAACCGATGATGATTCGGCCGAGCGCGAGGCCGCCCAACAACGTTTTGCCGAGCTTCTTCGTCGTCAAAACGAATTTTTACAAGGAGCTGATTAATGTTTAAAAATTTATTATTGTTATTAGCCTTAGCCCTGCTAACTTTGCCTGTTATGGCGCAAGAAGAAGTAGCGCTCGACCGTTCTAATCACCCTAATTATTTACGCAGCGTAGAACTGCGCGAACAATCACGGCAAGCCTTAGAGGCCGGCGACTATGCGGCTTCTATTAGGTTATCTAACGAGGCTATCGAAGAGCTGGATAGATTTAGGGGCAACAACGGTATTAACTTAGCCGAAATCCGGCTGATTCAGGCCCGTGAGCGCGGCTTAAACGTAACGATGGCCGAGCGTTATCAGCAAGCGGTAGATTTGGTAGCTCTTGCCCGCGACGCTTTAATAGTGGGTAACTTTGAAGAAAGTATTTTAAACAGCGACCGTGCCTTAGCTATTTTAAACGCTATGCTTGGCGAGCGCGGTGCACCGGGCGGGTTAGTAGATAGCTATACAGTACAGCCCGGTAACAGCTTGTGGCGCATTGCCAGAATGCCCGAAGTTTATGGCGATATGCACCAATGGCAGCGCCTGTGGACGGCCAACCGTGATAGATTACACGACCCAGAAAATCCTCATCTTATTTTCCCCGGTCAAGTTCTTAGCGTACCTCGTTAATAAAAAAGCCCTCGTTAAGAGGGCTTTAGTTTACCGGGTTGCCCTAGTGGGGCTGTAGCAGCCGTTAGTTGTTTATTTTGCTTAAACTAAAGGCTCTTCAATTTTAATTTTACCGTCAACATAACGTTTTAGCACTACACCTATTAAAGTTTGGTAAGGTATATTGTTTTGTCCGGCAATAACTTTAAACCTACTAATCACCTCGCTAGGGAGCTTAATACTAATAGGGTGGCGTTTGGCCTTAAGTTTTTGGTCTAGTCTGGCAAAACCTTCATCAAAATAACCTGTTTCTTCAAGTTCAGCTAACTCTTCTTCTTCCTCTCTAAGCTCGTTTAGTAATTCCGCCTCTCTTTCTGCCGTCATTATTTTAGCCTCCTTTTTGTTTCTTTGCGCGATTGGTGAGCCGTTTTAAGAAAGTAACCATGATGAGTAGGTACTGCCGGTACAACTATTTTATGCTTTATATGGGATAATGTAACATAAAAAATGACTTGCCCCTCGCGGGTAGGATTTTTATCTATCTCATACCTATCCTGCTCAATTTCTAAAGCAATATCTTTAAAAGATATATTCCTATGTTTTTTTAATAATTCGTCCTTTTCCGTGCTCCATTCAAGAGTCATAGTTAAAGTATATACCGAAAGGCTCTACTTGTCAACTATTGTCTTTAGTTGGTATTTTTAAATGGGGAGTTACCGCTATAAAATAATAGTTGACAAATAACGAAAAAGTATGTATACTCTATACAAAAGCCACCCCTGCAGGAAACAGGGGTGGAAAAAGTACTTAAACTTTTTAAAACACCACTAATGTGGTAAAATGGCTGTTAGCAACTGGCAGAGAACCTTTACTATAACATAAATAATTTATTTTGTAAAGCCCTTTTAATAAAAGGCAACTATCCGCTTATAGATACCATTAAAAAAGGATAACCCAGTCCCCTCTCTTAAAAAGCTGGGTTGACATTTGATAGCTTTTCATATTATTATTACTTAAGCAGCTTGTGCTCATGTTAATAATTTACGAGGAGGGCTAAGTAATTGAAAAAAGTTATATCTATCTTATTTTTAGCAGCTTTTTTGGCCACAACTATCGTAGCCTGTGGCGGCACTACTCCTGCCATACCGGCCGATGATGACAGAACCGAAGCCGAAAGGCTGTTTATCGAGCTTTTACGCCGGCAGCAAGAATTTTTACAACAAGGAGAACAACCATAATGTTTAAAAATAGCGTTATCCTTTTATGCCTGTTGGTATGGGTTTTGCCTCTTGCCGCCCAACCCCAAAGTTACCGGGCCGCTAACCCACATTATATCCGCAGTGCCGAACTGCGCGAGCAAGCTATATTGGCTTTTACCGCCGGCAACTATGCCCACGCCGTTAGTTTATTACGGGAGGCCACTACCTATATCAGTGTGGCTTTAAGCGATTACCGGGCTAGTACCCCGCATTATGTACGCAGTACCGAGCTGCGCGAAGCGGGGGTGCTGGCCTTTTTAGCCGGTGATATAGATGAAGCCGAAAGGTTATTTGCCGAAGCTATCGAGGCTTTAGATAAAGCGATAGGCGATGAGAACAATGTTAATATCGGCCCGCAGGATTTAGCTGACGCCGATGCCGAGCTGGCCGGTAACGCTCTTGCCGCTTTAAATGCGGTGTGGTTAGCCGAAGCGCGCAGCCGTAGCTTTGACACCACCCGCAGCGAGCTGTTTAATAGGGCGGAAGAAGCTATTGCCGCCGCTGCCTTTAGTTTAGAGGCCGGCCAGTTTGCCGAAAGTGTAACCCACAGCGATGAGGCTTTAGCCATTTTTAGAGAGATGTTTGGTTTTGGCGCTAACTTTGAGCTGCCCGAAAGCCATATTGTGGTACCCGGCGAAAGCCTGTGGCGCATTGCCGCCCGGCCCGAAGTCTTTAATGACCGCTTTGCGTGGCGGCATTTGTGGGAGGCCAACCGTACAAGGCTGCGTAACCCTCATAACCCCGACCTTATTTTTCCCGACCAAGAGTTTACCATTCCGCGCGAGCGTCCGCGCTAATACTAAGGCCCTCGTAAGAGGGCTTTAATATTGCACCTTGCTTAATTTATTATCTTGACAAAGCAACTAGGTTATATTACAATTACATACGGCCTTAAGCCATAGTATTGCAATTCCACCTCTACACTAGAAGATGTTGACAAATATTTTTATAGAAGGAGGAAAGTTTATGGGTATTACCATAAACAAAGTGCTACTAGCACTAATGATTACGATACTCATGCTAGTAGCCGTACAGCCGCTGTATTAAACTAGTGGCAAAAAATGTTAAAATGCCTATTTTAACATTCTCCTGCCCCTGCTGATAACAGGGGCAAGGTTTTTTAGTATGATTAGTATAACAGCTTTCTAGCTAATTGTCAACTATAATTTGCCGAGTATCTATAAAGAGATAGCCGCTGCAAATTTAGTGGTTGACATTTTATAATCTTTTATGATACATTAACTTTAGGAAAGGTAAAGCAGAGTGATTAAAGAAAAGTTATTATCGCTGTCTACCGGCGAACTTATTAAATTAGCCGAGCATCACGCCATTGCGGTAGATGACGATACCGAACGCACCGCTTTAATTACTTTATTATACGAAGAGCTGCTGCTGGAGCTTAATAATAAAGCCATCAATGCCTACCTAAAACGGTATCTTTTTGATAATTACACTAAAAATGACGGCCCGGTTTTTAACTTTCCTAAGCAGTACCACGAGCAAACGCTTTATTTTTTATTGCGCGACCCTTACTGGGTGTTTGTTTATTGGGAGATAGAAGAAAAAGTTAGGCTAACGTCGCTGGCGGCCAACAACTTTAGGGGCTTTTTTTTGCGGCTTTCGTCTTTAACTGAAGGCGAAGACGGAGTTAACTTTGAACACACCGATGTTACCATCGATGCTTCGGCCGTAGCTTACGGCCAGCAGTTTATCCAGCTGGCCAGCCCCGAAAAAAGCCATTCGCTGGCTTTATTTGCCGATTTTGACGGCGTAGAGGCCATGATTATGGTATCGCAGCTAATACCCGGCATTAATACCGGTATGGCTAGCACAAACGATGATACGGCGGCGCAGCTGTGCGGCTTATCATAATAGTAAAGGTATATGACATTAAATAATAAAACTGGTGTTTTTAACTTAGTATTATACGGCCACTTGCCTTATCTGCGGCCCGGTTACGATACGGCCAAAGAAAGCTGGCTGTTTGAGGCGCTTACCTCATCTTACTTACCGTTAATTAGGGCGCTTAAGCGGCTGGCTTGGGATAATGTGCCGTTTAGTCTTAGCTTGGTATTATCGCCAACTTTAATTAGCTTACTTAATAACCACGAATTACAAGAGAAATATCATCAATATCTTAAAGAAAGTTTACTTTTAACCGAAGGGAACCCTGCGCCGGCCGGCGGCGATAGCTGGGGGCAAAGCCGGGCTAACTTTCATTATAATCATCTTAATGAAGCTTTAAAACAATTTAAGCTATGTAACGGTAATATTTTTAACGAGTTTATTGCTTTGCGTAACAGCGGCCACCTTGAGTTTGTGGCTTCGGCGGCAACAACGGCTTTTATGCCGCTGTTTCAGTTTCACGAATACGCTTTGCGCCCGCAGCTGGATATTGCCGTTAAGCAGCACGAACAGCTATTGGGCGAAAAACCGCAGGGTTTTTGGCTGCCGCATTGCGGTTATTACAATGGTCTTGAAAAATTATTAGAAGAATACGATATTAAATATTTTTATACCGCCAGCCATGCTCTTTTGTATGCTAACGAAGCGCCGCTGAGCGGTACGTACCGGCCGGTGATGGTTAAGGGCAGTAATGTGGCGGCTTTTAGCCGCGACCGGGCCAGTACCAACGAAATATGGAAAAACGAAAGTAAGTTAGCTTACTTAAAATACAATAACGAAAACGAGCAGCTGCTTGATGATACCGAAAAAGTGCTGGCTTTAGTCAAAGAGCAGGCCACTATCTTTAGCCAAAGGCGTTTAAATCAATTTAAAGCGGCTAAAGCTTTGATGGGCAGTAAATCGCCGCTTATCACAACGGTGTTGGATTTAGAGTTTTTGGGGCAGTGGGGTGCGGCGGGCAGTTACTTTTTAGAAGAAGTCGTACTGGCTTTAGCTAAAGCCGATGATATAATTTGCGCTACGGCTAAAAATTATCTGCAACAATTTCATAATCTACAGCAGCTGGAGATTACTTCTTCCAGCTGGGGTGAAGAAGATAGTTATAATCAATTTTGGTTAGATAAAAAAAATGCATGGTTGTTACCGCACCTTTATAAAATGATAGAGCGTATGCACGACATTGCTGCCCGTTTTAGCGATGCTACCAGCATTAAAAAACATATGCTTAACCAAGCGGCCCGCGAAGTTTTACTGGCTATGAACAGCGATTTACCGTTAATGCTTAAGGCGCAAGTGAACGAAGAGCTGGCGATGGAAGAACTTAGCCGGCATTTTGATAATTTTTATCAAATTTATAAATCTATATGCAGTAATAAAATTAATATAGATTGGCTAGCCAACGATAATAAAGAGTATAACTTTTTCGACGAATTTATCGATTACCGTCGTTTTATTTAATTTAGAATAAAAATAGCATCAACACCGGCGCTCAACTTAATGGTGCGTAGGTTAAGGTTTTGGTTTACCGCAAACTCGGCGCTGTCGGCCTCCATCATCGGGGCGGCAAGAGCGGTGCGGGCGTTAATGCCGGCTTGCGGAGCAGTGATACGGCTTTGGCCATCACTCACAAAAAGCAGGCCGCGCACCCGGCCGTAACCGGCGGCTAACGCTTCGGCCCGGCTGCGGGCATTAGCCAAAGCGGCTTGCATTACCTGTAAACGGTACTCCTCGATGTGGGTATTTTCAAGGCCGGTAATGGCAAATTGGGTGGTGTTAAAGGGCAGGTTTACTTGCAAAAGCCTATCGGCGGCGGCAAAATCACTCACCACAATACTATAGCTGCGTACATTGTAACTGTGGCTAAGACTGCTGTTATTAGGCAGGCTAAACCAGCGTCTGTTGATACGCGCATTGTCCAGCCGTACGTCGGTAAAGCCGGCGGTTGCTAAAACGGCCAAAGCTTCGGCTTCTATCTCGATGATAGTTGGGCCGCGCGTTCTAAAGGTGGCGGCATCGTGGCTGGTAAGTTCTTCTATAAAGTAATCGCTTAAGGTAAAACTTACGGTGATTTTGTTGGCCTCAACTTCTAGTTCGGCCACGCCGCGTACCGCCAGCTGCCCGCGCGGCCGGTTACCCACCGCTAAGCTGGAGGCTAAAGAGACAACGGTGATAACAACAGTTAAAATTATTAAAAACGGAAAAAAATGTTTACGCATAGTTAGCCAGCCTTAAAAGAAATTGGTTAAATTCGTTGCGGTATTGCTGTAGCTTAAGCAGCTCGGGGCGGTACTCAAAGTGCATAATATCGTACATCGGCCAGCGGCCGCCCCAAAAAAAGCCGTGCTCTTCAAAAGCCTCTATAATTATGGCAGGTATTTGCCAGCGGTTAGCCACCGGCGTTAAGTACCATAATGGGTTGTGCCGGGCATCCCACGCCCAGTAGATAGGCTGGTTTTGGTTGCGCGGCAGCATATCTACGGCCATCGCAAAGGCGTGGTAGCTAAGGGTAGTGGTACCCAAAATAGGCCGGAAAGAGTAAGAAGCAATAGAGGTGAGGCTGGCTAAAAAGTTAGTTAGTTCTTCGTCTTCATCGGGGTGGGCCATAATTTGCTCATCTATTTGCTCCAGCACAGGGGCTAATATAGGGTGAGTAAGAAAGTTGTATCCTAAAAAATCTACCCTTACCAACAAACGCTGAATTTGCTGCGCAGTGTTACCGCCGTAAATAATATTATAGTAATTACTATTGTAGCTGCGGCTTACACGCGGCGGGGGCGGAGCGGCGGGAGGCGCCGGGTTAGCCGGTGCGGCCACCGTTACCGGTTGCGGGGTAACTAAATGCGGGTTGTACCTAGCGTGCAGGTTGTTAATACGCTCGGCGCTAAAATCGGCCGGGTCGTCAATCTCGCGCAGTTGGTAGCTGATAAAGGGCCTAAAGCGCGCAGTTTCGCTTAGTAGTTCCAGCGGCAGCATACGGCTGCCGGCAAAAAACAGCTGTTGCCGGTTGTAAAAAGTAAGCAGCCAATCGTTATATTGCGGCTGGTAACTCATATAATTAATCAGGCCCGGGTAGCCATCGCGCACCGCCATCAACCTAAGTAAGTTTTCGATATTAGCCGATGTAAAATTAAACTGGATTAAGTCGCTTAAATTAAAACCACGCTCGGCAAAATAATACAGTATTTTATCGTTATAAATATTTTGTCTGTCGGCTAAGTCGCGGCCGTTGCTACTTAAAAAAGTAAGTAAAAACGGTAAAAAAACGGCTAACAATGTGTATTTTTTTAACATAATATGTTATATTATAGGGGGAGTTTGGCAAAAAAGCAACCAGCTTTAGGCCTTTTTTAACAATTTTGTAACAATGAACCAGCAACCTACCGCAATAATAAACCAAATTTACCGGCTGGGCCGGCCAAACGGGCCGCCGCTGACGATTTGTGCCGCCGCTAAAGGGCAAAGCCTTGACAAAGTTTGCACCGTAGTTAAACTAGGGGTAAGCCAGATTGGCGAAAATTATGTGCAAGAGGCGCAGCAAAAATATGATAATGATGAGTGGCGGGCTTTAAAGGCCGAGCGGCGGCTTAAATTAAGGTTAATTGGCCACTTACAAAGCAATAAAGTTAAGCAGGCTATTAATATATTTGATAGTGTGGATACTGTGCATTCGGCTAAGCTGGCCGTTAAACTTAACCGGTTTTGGGCTAAGGCCGAGCCGCTGGAGGTACTTATGCAATATAATCCGCTGGCCGAAGCCACGAAAGAGGGCTTAGTAAACTATCGTCAATTACTTGATTTAGCGCAGTTAATAAACGACCTTAACAATTTGCAGCTTAAAGGCTTGATGGTGATAGCCCCTAACCGGCCCGATTTAGCGGCGGCTACTTTTAAGCTGGTTTATCAGGCTTACAGCGATTTAAAACTGGCCGGCTTTAAATTAGATACCTTAAGTATGGGTATGAGCGGCGATTACGAGCCGGCCATAGCCGCCGGCAGCACAATGGTGCGGCTGGGCACGGCTTTATTTGGTAGCCGGCTATAATGTAGTTTAAATTAAGTTAGATTAATGATAAAGGAAAATAAATTGACCATGAAAATATTTAGCTTAATTTTTTTATTAATCACTTTTAGTAAAACTTTGTCGGCACAAGATGTAGGGATAACGCATCTTTTTAATGGGCTTACTTTTAGTCCATCGTTTACATACGCAGGTTTTGATATAGCTAATTATAACCATAACTTAAAGTTAATGCAAGCAGAGGCTTACGGTGCAAACGAGTTTCACCCCGCCGTGCGTACGCTGCTGCGTTTTGGTATTATTACGGTGGGAGCTTTCCCGGTGAGTTTTAGCGTGGGTATGCTGGTACTCGGAGTAACCAACCTTAGCCAGCTGCCGATGGAGCGGCAAATCGAGCTGCTGTTAATGGGCAGTACCGGCGTTGCGCTAACTATTGCTTTAATAGATTTTTTATTAGGATTACGGAGGCCGTGATGACGCACGCGCAATATTTGGAGCACGCAGAGATAGTTAGTTTAAACGGCGCCCCTCTCAGGGTAGACCAATATATAGCGGCTTACACCGCAACCCTTAAGCGCAGCCAGCTCAAGAACCGGCTTACCGCTCTGCAAATTAACGGCAAAGCGGCCAAACTGAGCCAGTTGGTGCATAACGGCGATACCTTAAAGTTTAGCTGGCTGCCATTAGTGAGTACTTTACAGCCGCAAGATATATCGCTTAATATTATTTATGAAGATGATAATGTTTGTGTGATTAATAAAGAACAAGGTATGGCGGTGCACCCCGGCGCCGGCCGGCCCGACGGCACTTTGGCTAATGCTTTGGCTTATCATTTGGGGCTAAGCGGCGGAGATTACCGTACCGGCATTGTGCACAGGTTGGATATGGATACCTCCGGCGTTATTATTACCGCTAAAAATGAAAAAACGCATAACTTTTTAGCTCATCAATTTAAAGAGCGGCGGGTACAAAAACGTTATTTAGCTTTAGTGCACAATTTTATCGATGGTCAGTTAGCGTTAAGCGGATTAATTGATAATTATATTGCTCGCAGCCGCCGTAACCGCCTGCTGTTTTGCTGCGGTGATGATGAAAATCGCGGCAAGCGTGCCATCACTAATTACACTTTATTAAAAAACTATGGGAAAGTTAGTTTGGTGTTATTTAAGCCGTCTACCGGCCGCACGCATCAGCTTAGGGTGCATAGCGCTTATATGGGCCAGCCGATTGTGGGCGATAATCTTTACGGTAAAGACGAAGGGTTAATGTTGCATGCGTGGAAGCTGCGGCTAACTTTGCCGAGCGAAAGCGAGCCGCGCACCTTTATGGCCAAAGCGCCGGAGCGGTTTTATCGTTATTTAAGAGAGATAAATGAAAGTTAAAAAATATTTGTTGCTGTTATTAATTATGTTAGTGTCTAGCAATATTTATGTTGATGCCGCTAATTTAGCCACGCCTTTTTTAGCCGGCGACTATCCTCGTTTGGCCGGTAGTATGCAGCAGGTGGCCGATAAATTTAGCGAACTTGGCGACCGGCGGCGGGCGCGGCGCTACCGTAACTTAGCGCGTCATTTTTTAACGTTAATTGATACCGAGCAAGTTGAGCCTGCGGCCGGCACGCTAATGTTAGCGGCAACGGCCCCTGTAAGGCAGCTGGAAGAAGTGGCGGCCCTCTTTGACGGTGATGACCCCCGAGCAATCATCGATGAGATTTTTATTAACTATCTAACGGCCCTTATCACTAACGACACCGGTTTGCTTTTGCAGCAACTGCTGGGCGCAAGTTTTACTTTGCCGGGTTATGCACGCAGTTTAAACCAAAGCCAACAGCTGGCTTTTTACAGCGAGTTACTGGCTACGTATCATTTTAAGCAGCTTAACTTAAGCGATTTATACCGGCTGGAGAGCCGCACCATCATATTATTAGATAGCGCCCGCGCGGTGCTAACGGTAAATTCGGCGGAGCGCAGCCCCAGCCAGCTTACCCATTGGCGTTATTGGGACGGCTTTTGGAACAGCAGCCACTTGTACTTTTTTGAATTTATCGGTGGTAGCTGGCAGCTGATTGGCTTTGCTATAGACCATTAATTTGTGTTATACTTAAGTTATGAACTATTATTTATCGATATTAACTTTAATCTTAACGGCAGCGGCTTGCAGCCGTTCCGGCCCCAGCCCCGAAGAGGCGGCCGCTAGTTACTTAGAGCAACTTTTTAGCTTTAATTTTTATGACATCAACAATGTAGCTACCGGTGAGGCTTTAATCACGGCGGCTTTGCTGCAAGGGCGTTTAGCTAACCACGCCGCTGACGTAAGCCATTTTAACGGCGCCCATATTGCCTTAACGAGTGTAACTATCGATGATGATTTAGCAAAGGTAGGGTTTATTTTAACTTTTGCTAACGGCACAACGCTGGTAAATAATTTAATTTTAATTAACCAAACGGAGCAAGTTACACGGGGCTGGGTTAGAGCAAGAACACAGAGCATTCACAGAGGTTGGCAGGCTTATTACTTTGAACATAACATTTTACCGCCATTGCAACTATTTAACACGGAGCGATAACTATGAAAAAGATTATTTTATTAACAATTTTATTTTTATTATTAAGTTGCAGTCAGCAAATAACTTTACGTTTAAATGAAAATTTAAGCGGGGAGGTGAGCGGCCGCCTAATTCTCAAACCGCTGTTTAGCAGTTACCTTAAAGACCTTGATATGCTGATGAACCCCGCCGCCTTTGAGGCTACAGCTTTGCCCGGCTTAATTGAAGAAGGATTAAATTTTTTTGCCGAACAAAATAATTACCAGCAAGAAGTACGTTTTGCCGGCGGTAGTTTTGAGGTAGATTATAGCTTGAGTTTTGTCAATTTAAATCAGTTTTTTAATGAGACTGAAGGTGATATGGCCCTAGTTAATCGGCTTTTTACCGTTACCACCGGCCGGGTTACCACCTTAAATTTTAATCTTAATCGGCAAAATTTAACGGCTTTAAGGCAATTTTTACCGTTGCCTAATCCGCAAAACTTTAGCCGTGCCGGCTACATAGACGAACTGGCGCGGGTTTTGGCTTCGCCGGCCCGCCGGGAAGCGGCCCGTAACGAAATAACGGCTTCGTCTTTTAGTTTAGTGGTGGTTACGCCGCGCCCCATTTTAACTGTAGTTGGCGGTACACCGGCCGCCGCTAACCGGGCGGTATTTACTATATCGCTGATAGATTTACTTTATGTTGATACTCCACTTAACTTTAGCTTAAGTTATTAAAAAACCCTGCCGAAGCAGGGTTTAAAAGTTGCTTTAAATTAAAGCCTAACCACCGGCAGCGCCCGGAGTAGGGGCAAAGGTGTTCATTGGGATATTACCATCGGCCGAAAAATCTCTCGGGGTGCTGGTATCAATTAACATACCTTCAACAAACTCTAGGATTTGCCTTTCGCCAAAGTTACGCATTTCGTGGGTCATTCTGGTAGCTTCGCGAGCGTGTAGGATACCCCACATAGCTTCGTCATCAATATCTTGCGGCACATCGTTGCGTACGGCTAAATCGTAAGCTACTTCAATGCGGGCAATGTTGGTGATAAAATCGCCGGAAGGCATAGAGGCATCACGGTGGATACGAATACCTTGTAATTTAATTAAAGGTATAGTAAAGGGATAAAGCGGCCTAGCCTCTAGCTGGCGGCGGCGCACTTCAAAAACGTAAGCCGGGTTGTTCCAAGTTAAGGTTCTCCAGCCGTCAAAACGTAGGTTGCCCATCGGAATTTCGCGGGTTCGGCCGTCAAAATCTGATAAGATAATACTTACATGGTGAGGAAAGTTAAGACCTCTAATATCCAGCGAAATGCTGCGGATTTCGCCCACATTTTTTACCACGCCGCGGTTATCAAAGCGGTTAATATCACCGCCGTCATCGGCTAACCATAACGAAGGAATCTCGAACGGTGGGGTAATGGTGGCGCTGGCTGCGCTGTTAAAAGGCGGGAAGAAAATACGCACGCCCATTGTGGCGACGCCTAAAAATGCCGAATCAACTTGTTGTGTCCTAGATAGCAACAGGCTTTGGCGGGTGCGGGCCGAGGCGTTAAAAATAACATTCCAATTAGCAATAGCTAAAGAGGTTTGCATACTGTCCCTTTCGGCTTGTGTAAATGACGATCCGGCAAATTGCCCAAAATTGATGGTGGTTGCCGCATTTTGATCACCATTATCAGCTACTAAATCGTTAAAATCGATAAGTGTACTCGTTTCTGCAAAGGCCAAGCCGGCAGAAAGCAAAAAAATTCCACTTAATGCTAGTAAACGCTTCATTGATGACGCTCCTTTTTTTGTATAAATTGTATCTTTTTATAATAATATTTTAACACTATTACTATATAAAGTCAATAACTGAAATAGCTTAACACAAGGTTATTTCTTGTAAATATAGCTAATCGCTTGTAAAACTAAGCTGGTAGGGTACCGCCCCGTTAATGGTAATATTAACATTACTAAGAGCAGGAAAGTTAAATAAAATAGTTTTTTCAATTAACTCAAAATCTTGCCTAAAGTTAATGCCCTGCTTTGCCAGTTCGGCTAAATTGTTAAGCCTTATATCGATAAAACAACTGCTATCTACTAAACTTACCAAAAAAACCTCGCCGCCGGCCCCTAAAATTGGCCGTAGTTCGGCGCTATTAAGCGGTAAAGTTAGCAAAAAATCGGTTAAAGCCTCAATATTTTGCTCTTTGCTGGCCCGGCCGGTTATACCTATTGCATTACCAACTATTTGCCCATTAACATCGTTGTAAAAAAACAACACCCTTCTATTAATTTCGGTATTGCTGCCCATAAAAACTAAGCTTATACCTAAAAATAACAAAAAAAGTAAGCTAAACACAGCCCCGATAATCATCTTTTTTTTCATTTATGAACCTGTTATTCCTCAAAGTAACTAACAAAATTTACCAACCCAGTATAAAGCGAACGGGCTATTAAATTCAAGTGGGTGGGGTCATTTAAACGCCGCGCTTCTTCATAATTACTGACAAAACCCACCTCTACCAGTACGGCCGCCATATTGGCGCCGCGTACCACAAACCATTCTTCAACGCGCTCACCCCTATTTAAAGTGTCATTACCTAAATCATCTTCCATTGCCCTTAGCAGATGAGCCGTTAAGATTTGGCTTTCGGCCAAAAATTCGGCGTTGCGCACCATACTGATGGCCTGCCGGGTTTGCGGGTCTAAATTATCGTCATTTACTAAGTTATGCCTAATAGTGCTATCGGGCAGCCGCCACACCTCAAAGCCGCGCGCCTCGCGGTTAAAGGCGGCGTTAGCGTGGATAGAAATATAAATTTCGGTTTCGCCTTCGGCCAGCCGGCCGGCGTTGCGGTTGGCTATTTCGATACGGTCTTCCAGCGAGATAAAACGGTCGTCATTGCGGGTGAGCAAAATTTGTTTGTCGGGAAAGCGTGCCCGTAACAGCCGTGCCAGCTCGAGGGCGATGGCTAAGGTAACGTCTTTTTCGTAAACATTAAAACCGGGGTGGCGGCCGATGGCACCGGGGTCGCGCCCGCCGTGCCCGGCATCAATTAAAATAACGCTTACCCGATGTTGGCTAAGATTAAGTAAAAATCTTTCTATACGCATAGCGGTGGCGGCATCAAAAACTAAGCCGCCGTCTTGCCAAGAGATACCGGCCCGGCTATTTTGGCCGTTAAGCAACATAAAACCGGCTTCGGTGTTAATAGTTACCGTCCGTCCGGCCTTAAAAAGCAAACCGATACTGCGGCTGCTGTCCCAAAAAAACTGCGCCTCTGTGGCTTCCAGCAGGCTTTGCAAGGTGCGCTGCTGGGCGGCTAAACCGGTAGCCAATAGTAAATAACTTGCTATAATTAATTTAGCTTTTAAAGCTATCAAAGTACCAAACTGCTCCTTGTAAGCTGCCTTTTGTTAAGGCCTTGTTAAAATTATCGTCAGTTATTAAGCTATTTATATCGCCGCCGGTTATTTTTTTAAAATATACGGCCACTTCGTCTTGGCTTAAGCCGTTATAATCTAGGCCGTCTACAAAAGCCGATGACAAACCTTCATCACTTTGTAAAAACTCTTTAGTTTCGTCATCGCCGGCTTTAAGCCTAATAAAGATGGCTTTACGTACCTTATCGGCCCGGCTGATGGCTTTGTCGTAACTATCGGCGGTGCACAGCACGTTACCGGCTTTTTCGACATTATTACGCGGAAAAACCAACCTTTTGCCTACTTCGGCCCGCATAAATAGTTGCTGAAAGCCGGCCGTTTGGCGCGGGTTATCCAGCTCTTCTATGCTTATTACCTCACCGGGTATCGAAATAAACGCTCGCTCGGCGCAAACTAACTGCTGCGTAGGGGTTAAATTTAAGTTGGTTTCACCAAGCGCTAAGCGTAAAGTTTCTTTAGTTAAATTAACGCCGCTGCTTAAGGGGTAAGTAAAGCCCGACATATACCCGCCCGACAATCTAGCCGCTATCTCGCCTACCACTGCCCGGCCTTTGCTGTTAAGTTTCATATCGCCTTTGGCGGCGCCCCAGCTTAAACCAAGCGCCCGGCAGGCTTTTTTAAATTCGTTAAGCACCAGCTTTAAGCTTTCGGCCGGAAAGTTAGAGGGCATAGTGTGCCCCATTTCGATAAAGTAGGGCGGAAAGTAAATATGCCGGTCGGCGATACCGCAGATAATATGTTCATCATCAAAAATAAGTGAATCGATACTAAACTCGAAGCCGTCAATAAATTCTTCAATAATCGCCTCGCCGCTGGGGCTGTAGGCCAAAGCGTTCGTTAAGGCGGCGGCCAGTTGCTGCGGGGCCGTTACTTGCATAACGCCGCGCGCACCCATATTATCCACCGGTTTTACCACCACATTAAAGTGATTACCCCACTTATTAATAGCGGCTAAGAGCGGCTCCAGCGGGTCGCCGGCCCGATAAAAAGTAAAGTTCGGGCAGTTAACGCCGGCATTAACCAACGTCTTTCGCATGCGTACTTTGTTAGTGGCATTTAGGGCAGCTTCATAACTGTGGCCTTTTAGGCCCAGTTGCTCGTTTAAGTAGGCTACATTGGCCGAAAAATCGGTAGCGGCCGTAAAAACAGCGGCCACTTGGCCTTCTTTATTTAATCTTTGAGCATAATCTAACAGCAGTTGTTGCTCTTTTAAATCTATCGCCTCAAAAATATCGGCCGTTTTAGCGCCGGGTACAGCAGCGCTGCCATCGGCCACCGCCACCGTGTAGCCCAACTCTTTAGCCGCCGTAATGGCCGGCAGCTGCATGGCTCCGCCGCCTAAAATTAAAATGATGCTCATAACATATTATAGCACGCTTAATGGCGGCTGTCTAGTTTTTTTAATCTTCTAAATCATCAAAATCTTCATCATCGTCGTATATAGCGTAGTCGTCATCTACATCGTATTCCAGCTCGTCATCAAAATCGTCTAAATCTTCGGCAAAAATTTCTTCGTAATCTTCGTTCTCCGCCATTGTTAAGTTCTCCTCTTGCTTTAATTATAGCTTATATACATCAAATTAGAAAGTAAATCGAAGTTAAAGCAGTTATTTAGTAACCGCTTTTACCCCTAAAATCTTCGGCAATTTTTTTATGCCAATAATTTTTGTGTAAAAAATTTTCTTGCAGACGTAAATTATCAAAACGGCTGGCCCGGTTATTTAACAAGATGAGGGCTTTGTTTAAGGCGCCCGCCCGCTCTTTTTGCTGTACGCCATCATCTTCCAATAAAAGACTGATGTAAAACGGATAAAGATAAGCGAAAGGCTCGTTAGGTTTAAGTTTGCTCAAGGGATAAAGCCGCTCGAGATGGCTTTTGGCCTCGCTGTCGCCCAGTTTGCCTCGCAGTAACATTGCAAAGGCTAAAGCTAGACGGTGTAACAGTTTTTTACGGCCAAAAAGCTGGCCGGCACGCCCTTCTAAAAGCTGGTACCCATCGGCCCAGTTTTCGTTTTCGGTTATCACAATGTGGTTAGAGGGAATATGCTTAATAGTTTTTAATAAATTATAAGCTTCACTATAGTTATGCTGTAAATAGGCTAGTTCGGCGCAATAAAACAGGCCTTCTTCGCTGGTTAAAGGGGTTAAAATACTTTGCGCCTCAAAAAACTGCCCTAAGTAACCTAAGCTGCGCCCCAGCCAAGCGGTAATTACTAAGTTAGCTTCTTTAAGTTGATAGAGGCCGGCTACCTCGAGGGCCTCTTCAAAGTTTTGCTTGGCCTCGTGGTAGTTGCCGCACTCAAAGTTAGCCCGGCCTTGGGTAAACCTAAAAAATATTTCTTTATGGCGTAAGCCCACACGTTCGGCAAGGCTAATGCCTTTGGCGGCGGCGCGCAAAGCGGCGGCTAAATTGCCGTAACCAAAGGCGCAGGCTACCTCGAGGCTTAAGGCCACCAGTAAGCCGTAGCTAAAATTGGCGCTTTCGGCTAAGTGCTGCGAAATTTCGATGTAATCTTGCGCTTTACGGTACTCGGCCTTGCTTAAAAAGGCGCCGGCCATCTCGATGTTGGCCAGCGTTTCGCCGAAAGGTTGTTTTAATTTGCTAAATGCAAATAAAATATCTTTAATTAATAAAGGCGAATCGCTGCCGGCGGTAACCACAGCCGCTTTGTATAACTCTAAGTTTAAAGAGGCTCGATAAATATTGTTGGCATTGTCATCGCTGATTAAATTTTGATTAATTTTACCGCTTAACAGCTCGCCGCGTAAGATAAGGGCCTTGCTTAAGTTATCAAAACCGGTTTGTTCTTCGTCGTTAAACAGCAAATGTTCTATCGCTTTAAATTTATTAAGTAATGGTAAAATGTCTAAACGGGCATTAAGCCGCAGCGAAAGGTAGTTAAAAAGCACCTCTAGGGCCTCTTTGGTGAGTACGGCTTTTTCCAGCAATAAAAATAAAAAATGCAGGTTAATATAGTGGCCGGCGTGCCATAGTTGGTAAGCCGTTAAAGCTACCTGCTGTAACAGCTGCGCCTTTACCTCTTTAAGTAAGTAATTCTCGATAGCAGTTTTAAATTCGCTTATTAATAAACGCGGGCTGAGAGTGTTATCGATAATTTGTAATTCTTTAAAATTTTTTATAGCTTGGTTAATAACTAACTCTTCTTCTGGCAAGAGCATTTTTTTAAATAACTTTTCTATTACTAACATACCGTCGCTTAAAGTGAGCAAATAGATGGCTTTAAGCGAAAAATTATCAAAAGTGCTTAGCAAATAATGTACGGCGGCCATTAAATTATAATTACTGTTAAAGGCTCGGCTTACTCGGCTTTGCTGCCACTCTATAAGGAAGGCGGCGTAAGGGTTAACATCGCTAGTGGTGGTTTTAACGGCTTCGGTATTGGTTACCGGTAGGTTGAAAAGGTTAGCATAACTTTCTTTATTTAAGGTGATAATTAATATTTTTTCTTTTTGGCACTGCTCAAAAATAGTTAAAAGCAGCGGGTGCGTAAGCGGTGAAAAATCTTTAATGTTTTCTATGACCATAATCGCCGCCGCTCCGCCGGCCGTTAAAGCTTTGGCGTATTCCGTCAAATAAATTGTGTATAAAATTTTTAAATCTTCAATTAAATAGTCGTTAATTAAAGGGCTCTTTAGCTCGCTGATTAACGCCGTTACCAAACCGGCTAAGCGGTTGTGGTAAGCGCCTAATAGTTGATTATTAAGTAAATAACTTAAAAAAATGGGGGGTAAAGCCAGCTTAAAGGCTTCGTAGTCGCCGTAAAGCGCTGGATAAGGGTTAAGCCATAAATAATTAAGCTGGTTAATTTTCGGTTGATTATTAAGATAATTTTGTAAGCTAATTTTTTTACCAAAACCGGCCGGCGACATAAAGTTAAGCACGTTATAAGGGCCGCTTTTAAGGGCAGTTAAATGTTCGGCCACCAGGGTTGGCAGTTGCGGCTGGCTTAAATAGTTGGCTTTTAAAGTAGTTATAATGTTAGCCGGCGGCTTAAATTGCTTAAGCATTAACAATTTATCGTAGGAGGTAACTTCGGCATAACCTTCAAAAAAAGGTAAGCTGACCGGCGTAAGCCAAATTTGATTATCGATAGAAACTTGGTAAAACAACCAAGTTTCTTCGTTTGTTTCATCGGTGCTATGATGAACTAAAATGGCATAACCGTAACTTAGATATTTATCAAAAATATGTTTAAGTTTACAAGCTGCCTCTAGGCAGGTAAATTTGCTTTCGTAGTAAGAAGAAGGCAAATAATAATGCCCTTTTTCGCCGCGCAATAAAGCATAACGGCTAACCAGCCGCTCAATTTGTTCTTCTAGGTTAATAAGTAATTTATTATTAATACGGCTTAATTGCGAATAAGCATAAATTTTAATAAAGATATGGTACATTGCAGCCCTCTTTATCTCTATCTTATACCTCTCTTCGCTTTTTGTCAAAGGTAGGCTAGGAGCCGGCTAAATAACTAAAAGTTTTCCTTTTTCGATATTGCGTATAATAAAATCGTAGGCATCATTTTCCATAAGCGGCCGCGAAAAAAAGTATCCCTGAAAGATATGGCAGCCTTTTTCAATCAGGGCAGCGATTTGTTCGTAATCTTCGGTGTATTCTACCACCATTGTAATATTTAAACGCTTGCAAATATCTACAAGGCCATCTAAAATAATACTGCTGCGCTGGTTGGTTACTATATCTTCCGAGATAACGCGGTCTATCTTTAAGGTGCTGATGGGGAAGTGCTTAAGGTAAATAGCGCTGCTGTGGCCCATACCAAAATCGTCTATAGCAATAGGGATTTTGGCATTAGCTAGCTCGCCCACCGTATTTTTAACATTTTCGTTAATGGTTAAGGCCATTTCTTCGGTAATTTCTACCCTAAAAAGCTCGTGCGGTATATCGTATTTTTTTAAAATGGCGATAATTTTTTTAGCGGTAGTTATATCGTCCATCTCGATGGCGCTAAGATTGATTGACATCCAAATGCCGGTTAATCCTTTGTTACGCCAGTTGCGTAAAGTTTTAGCGGCTTCTTCGGCAACCCAGCTGCTAAGCTCGCTTAAAAAGTTGCCTTCGGCGGCTAGGGTAGTGATGGTAGGCGGCGGGATAACGCCGTGCACCGGGTGCGTCCAGCGCAGCAAAGCCTCTACCCCTACCACACGCTGGTTTTCCAGCTGGGCCACATCTACCTGCGGCTGGTATTGCAAATAAAGCTCGTTACGGGCTATGGCTTTACGTAAATCGGCGCTTAACAGTTGGGCCATGCCGCCTACGCTGTCGTTACGGGCGGTAATATAGCTGCTTTCGGTTACAAATTTATTGATAGAAGCATTAATTAAATCGTGTTTATCTTTAACGGTATCGCGTTTGTTAAGATTTTTATAAGCTAAAGTAAAAGGCAAATAAATGGCTATACTTATAATTAAATTGATAAATTGTAAAGCCACGCCGCGCCAGCTGCCGGCGGCGGTATAACCCGAGAAAAAGATGGGCAATAACTGTACGGCAAGGCCGCCATCGCTCAAATCAATAAACCCAACGTGTATAGCTAAAAAGCTGGTTAGCAATAAAATTATAGGCGTTAAAATAAAAGGTATGATAAAAACGGGGTTAAAAATTAGCGGCAGGCCGTATAGTAAAATTTGGCCGATACCAAATAACGAAGGCATAAGGCTAACTTGCGCAAACCAGCGTAATTTATTGTTTTTATTAACAATAAGCATGCTAACCAGTAAACCCAATGTAGCCCCGCTGCCGCCTAAAAAGACAAAGTGTTGAAACATTAAAAAACTTTGGCCAAAATTAAAAGAGGAAAAAAGCTCGATAGAAGAATGCAAATGCCCATAATCGGCTACACCAAAAAATAGTAAGACGTTACGAAACACAGTATAATAAAGATAGCGGATTAAGTTGCCGCTTTCGGCCGGAGGCACCCCTTCAGCAACCATATGAAAGATAGAATCGATTAATCTAAAATTAAAAGTTACAGAAACGGTATGTAAAAAAGCAAAAAAGCTAATCACAAGCAAACTAGCCGCTAAGGTATTTAACACTTTGGTGGCCATGGGGTAGCTAATATCAAAGTAAGCATTTATCCGCAGCCGTTTAAATTTAGTAAAAGCGTAAAACATTTTAGGGGCAACTATACCAATAATAATGGCCGGTAAAACATTATTTAAGCCGCTTGCATGCAGCACCACCCCATAATTATTAAAAGGAGGAATGTAAGCAAAGTAACAGCAAATAGTAATTAACGTAGTTAAAAGCGGTTTACTGCTGGTTATATCAATATCGGCGTTGTGTTCGTGGTGGCGGGCAATATTATAAGCTATACCCATTAAAATAAGCAGCGCAATCGTGTACGCCGTACCGTTGTAAATATAAATTAAAAAATTAACCCATATACCGTTGTTTATAGCAACGGTAGAGCGTAAAGACAACAGCTCTAGCGCTAAAAAAGCATAACTAAAAATAATTAAAGCCGGCAAAGCAAAAAGAAAACCCTGCCGAATAGCTATTACATAACTATTGCTGCTTAATTTATTTAATAAAGTTACCAAATTATCGCCGAATTTAGTTATAACTGATTGAGTTTTCATTATTTTTTTGTAACCATCATGGTAAGCATAGCATATTTATAGTATTTTGTAAACCGGTAAAGTAAGCGTTTTAACGGTGATTATTGGGGAAAGGGGAACACTAATGGCGGGGTTATTTTTTAGTTAAAGCCAGCTAAAAATTTTTGGATTGCCAAAAAAGCTGTTATATGCTAATATATTACCTAGAGCCCCGCTGTGGGTTTGGTAAGCAGAACGCTGAATTAGGTAGGAAAACCGCAGGCAAAACCTGTAATTTTGTACTTAAGGAGGTGTAAAAAATGTATGTAAGTGAAAAAACACTACTACGAGCATTGTTGTTTACCGCATATCTGCTCGTAGTAGCACTACAGAAGTTATATTAAAAATAACTTTACATTTTTCTGAGGCTGGCTTTGCCAGCCTCAGTTTTTATACCCCTATAATACCTTATTTTTTAGTTAAAGTCAAGCCAAAAAAACTTAACCACTGCTAACCCGCTAACTAAACAGCAGCTTAGCTACCTCATCGTAGTGGCTAACGGGGTGAAAGGTAATACCTTCCTTAATGGTATCGTCAATCTCACTTAAGTCGCGCTCGTTAGCTTTGGGGATAATTATATCTTTAATTTTAATCCGGCGGGCCGCCAGTGTTTTTTCTTTTAGGCCACCGATGGGCAGCACGTTGCCCACAAGGCTAAGCTCGCCGGTCATGGCAAACCCTTTGGCTACTTTACGGCCGCTAGCCAAGCTAATGAGGGCGCTGGCCATAGTGATGCCGGCGCTGGGGCCGTCTTTAGGGGTGGCTCCGGCGGGAATGTGCAAATGGATAGTGTGCTTATCAAAAAAATCTTTACGTGCGTCTAATTTAGGAGCGGCAAGGCGGGCATAACTGTAAGCTAAATGGGCGCTTTCTTTCATTACTTCGCCCATTTGGCCGGTAAGCTCGAGGCCGGCTTTGCCGGGAATAGCCACACTTTCTATCATTAAGGTGTCGCCGCCAAAGTTCGTCCACGCTAGGCCAATCACCGTACCGGGCCGGGTTATTTTGCGGCTTTCATCGTTGTTAAAGGGGGCTTGCTTTAAATATTTTTCGAGGTTAGCCACTTCAATTTTCACCGGCTCAAAAGGTTTTTCGGCGGTGGCTAAAGCCAGCTGGGCCGCTACCTTACGGTTAATGCGGTTAATTAACTTTTCGTAGTTACGCATACCGCTTTCGCGGGCGTAACCGCCGGCGATTTCTTTTAAAGCGGGGCGGTCGTATTTAATGTTAGCTTTATCAAGGCCGTTCTTTTTTAAACTTTTAGGCACGATGTAACGTTTAGCAATTTCTACCTTTTCGTCTTCGGTGTAGCCGGCAAGGCGGATAACCTCCATACGGTCTAGCAGCGGGATAGGAATGGTGTCCAACGTATTGGCCGTTAAAATAAACAGCGTATCCGATAAATCGAACGGTAAATCGAGGTAGTTATCCCTAAAGCTGTGGTTTTGCTCGGGGTCCAGCACTTCTAATAAAGCGCTGGCCGGGTCGCCATGATAACTGGTGCCCATTTTATCTACTTCGTCCAGCATAAAAACAGCGGCTTTGCTTTTAGCTATTTTTAATCCTTGTAATATTTTACCGGGCATTGCCCCCACATAAGTGCGGCGGTGGCCTTTAATTTCGGCCTCATCGCGCATACCGCCTACACTAAACCTAAAGAACGGTTTGCCTAAAGCTTCGGCGATACTTTTACCAATGCTGGTTTTACCCACACCGGGCGGGCCGACTAAACAGATGATGCTGCCTTTGGCATCTTTTTTAAGTTTGCGTACCGCTAAAAACTCCATAATACGTTCTTTGACATCGATGAGGCCGTAGTGGTCGCGGTCGAGGATTTTTTGGGCTTTGGCTAAATCTATCTCTTTGTAATCTTCGGCCTGCCAAGGCAGGGCCACCACCGTTTCGAGGTAGTTACGCACCACCCCGTACTCGCTGGATTGCGGGTCGATGGTAGCAAGTTTTTCCAGTTCATTTAAAACTTGTTCTTTAATTTCGCCGCTTAATTTTAATTTTTCGATGGCGGCGGCAAATTTTTTGTAGTCGCTGCCTTTGGCATCGTCTTCACCCAGCTCTATTTTGATAGATTTAAGTTCTTCACGCAAAAAATATTCGCGCTGGCTTTTAGCCACCCGTTCGTTAAGCTGGCGGCTCACCTTTTTTTGAATTTTTTGTACCTCTTGCTCTTTTTTAATCAGCATTAAGGTTTTGGTAAGACGGGTTTTAATATCTAGCGTTTCTAAAATATCTTGCTGTTTTTCGCGCTCGGTATTTAACATACTGCTCACAAAATCGGCTATCTTGCCGGGTTGGTCAACGTTAATCATGTTAAGCCGCATTTCTTCGTTAAAAAAGGGATTACTATCCGAGATACTTTTAAGCTCGCTAATCAACGAACGCGTCATGGCTTTAATTTCTAGGTTATCCGGCTCGTACAGGTCATCAAGGTATTCGGCGGCTATCTGCAAAGGTAAATCTTTGTTTAAGCATTTTTTTAAGCTAAATCTTTTAATAGCGTTAATAAACACATTAACGGCGCCTGCGCTGTCGGGCAATTTAACCTCTTTAACCACTTTGGCTACGGTACCGATAGAATATAAATTATCGTAGGTAACGGGGGCTTCGTTATCTTTAACCAGCACAAAACCCAAATAACCGCCGTTTTCGTGGGCCAGCTGAATGGCTTTTAAATCTTCTTCGGTGTTAAGCAAAATGGGCACAAAGATAGAGGGGAATATCGGTTTAAGGTGCAAAGCAATAATAGGCAAACGCGCCGGCAATACGGCATCTACTGGGGTAATATTGGGCATGGTAACTCTCCTTGCCTATAAAGATAATAAATAAGGTAACGCTTGTCTACTGTAATCTTTTTTGGGGCGGGGTTTGTGAGGAAATTAAGAATTTTTTACTTTTAGTTATTAATTGTTAGAGCCTGTTCTCATAAAGAAAATTTTACCACGAATGACACGAAACACACGAATAAAATCGACTTCATTCGTGCAGCACGTGGCTAGCCCTTCGGCCCAGTGTGTCATTCGTGGTTATAACCCTTACCTTGAATTCTTTTTTTTGGCGTTTTTAGCGGTTCTATCTTTTTAAATATCTTTTTCTGCTGTTTTCTAGGAGGATTATTAGCATTTTATTTCTATGCGAACAGCTTCTTAATTTTTAATTAAAAAGGTAGTTCGTAAATAAAAATTCTACTTTACTTTAACCGCAAACTATGCTAAACTATTACTATGAAAAAAATATTAACTATAGCTTTATTACTAATAGCCATAAATGCACAAGG
>Ga0131853_10004053_pt1 | contig 26301 bp, 35 predicted proteins | sample TergutLab28metaG_FD_92764 | JGI IMG/M metagenome (GOLD analysis project Ga0131853, IMG submission 92764) | Labiotermes labralis P1 segment gut microbial communities from Petit-Saut dam, French Guiana - Lab288 P1 (version 2) (version 2) | ecosystem: Host-associated > Arthropoda: Insects >... | reverse complement strand
TTTGTCTGTTGGTTGCATAACTATTATGTGACCTACTCTTTGTAGGGTTACATAGAATCTTTTTGTTTTATCTTCTTTGCTACTTAATCCCATTTTTGCTCTTAGTTCAATAGGTAATATTAAGCGTCCTATTTCATCAATCTTTCTTGAGCAGTATTTTTCCATTAAAAATACCTCCTTCTGCTGGCTGTTTTGGTCATTGACAAATAAGCCTGAGTTGGGGTATAATTATCTCAGGCTTTAAGGGCTGGTTTTGTGCTTGTCTGGACAAAGTTTTCCGACGGATGTCAGGCAAGCACTCTTTTATTTGCCCTTATTTTGTAAAGGAGAAATGGCGAATGAAAAGGTCGCCTTTTCCTATGTGTTTTATTTTACAATATTAAACAATTTATGTCAAGAGGTTTTGCATATATACTGCACGGAAATTTTCCATCAGCATCATTCAACTAAAAAAGGACAACCAATAATGGTCATCCCTTCGCAATCATCTATCTTCCACCACAAAAAAACGAATCTATCATATTTAAGCTAAAGCCCATGTATACCCAGCGTCCATGCATCCATCTAAAGCCAGCTATAGACCTTCTACCGATAAATGTAGGGAAAAACCAAAAACTCTGACGGTTGTTAAGCCAAACAAAAGTGTTTGAGTACAAGCAGCGCGATATGCTACCAGGGTCTACTGCTCTTAGACCTGGCGCACGTTGCGGAACATAGGCTGGCGGCGCAAAACGCGGCGCAGAGCCAGAGCGTGGGTCAAAATTGTGGTCTGGCGGTGTCTGTGGATGTGGTGGTCTTGGCGGCACTACAGGCGTAGGATGCGGATGACCATGTGGTGGCCGCGTAGTATGCCCTCCACGTGCAAACTCAAAAAAGGCATCTCTTGCATCCATTTGCGCACCTATTTCTGTAACCTCTTCAAGCGATTCTGCTATTTCTGTTATATCCTCGGTTTCCGTTTCTATAACCTCATCTGATGCCGCTATCCCCTCAGCCGCTTCTTCAAAAACCGTGACAGGCTTATCTTGCGCCCACATCCACATTCCATTTTCGTCGTAATCAAAGCCATAAAGCCTGTTTTTATCAATTACAAAACTCTCTTTCATATTGCTGCCTCCTACTTAATTAAAGTATATGGCATTATATGAGCTTAAACTTGGCTAAGTTACCTGCATCCGCATAATGGCAAGTACGCTCTTATTACCCAAATCTAAACAATTTCTTAACATTTTTCAACATAAACACAATAATTCTAGCACAAACACATTTAAAACTTAATACAAAGTTTATGCGGAGTTTATTGGATGCTAATATATATGTGATATAATTCCAAGTAAGAAAAACTTGGAGGCATATGCATCATGAAAAAGAAAATTATGATAGCCGCTTATACAACAGCCACAATCATCATAGGTGCGCTAATGTTCTTTTTGGGGCGGCTAACCGCAGAGGCAGTGCCTGCATACATCGAGGTCACGCTAGCTCCAGTTTCAATTGCGACCCCAAGCCCAAGCCCTGCGCCTACACCAAGTCCGACACCAGCTTCAACCCCAAATCCACAGCCCACTCTTTATAACCCTATAAGTATGCATACCGAGAAAACACCGCCAACCGACGATTTGGATGCATTGATAAAACAGCATGGTTATAACTTGGCAGTGTTTTATAAGAATCTTGAAACAGGATTCACATACACACACAATGCATACAGAATTTTCTTTGGGGCAAGCTTAACAAAAGCCAATCATGCCCTATATGTATATACATTGGCAGAGCGCGGCATGATTGATTTATACACAGTGCATACCTTCACATCGTCAGATATAAGGGGCGGCACAGGCATAATCCGTAATATGCCTATCGGCACACCATTTACAACTCGCGAATTGTTGCAACACTCAATAATACATAGCTGCAATGTGGCTTTTGGTATGTTGGTCAGGCACACCACCTACTCTGAATTTTCCTACAACGATTTTTTATATGATTTAGGCGCGAGCAACTTTGGCGGCAATATAGCAAACCACCTAAATGCAAACGCTACCGACACAGCATTATGGATGTACGTAATCCATAACTACATTGAAGCCGAAAGCCAATTTGGTCATTACTTTCGTGAGGATTTAATGAGAACGCCAGGTTTTATCATATCTAGTTATCCCATGGCACGTAAATATGGTTGGGCCATTGCCTCTTTCCACGATGCCGCAGTTGTCTACGCATCCTCGCCGTATATATTGGTCATTATGTCGGATATGGATGGTGGAGCAGCTGAATTGTTTGCGAATATATCATGGCAGATACAGCAATTTAATGATATGTGGTTTGATAATACGAACCCTATAATCACGAAACCAGCACTGTACCCTGCAACATACCCATACCCATAATGCGCATACCTTCCATAGGCATACCCACCACATCTTCGGCATTTACATACATGGTCATTTTTATACCCGTAACAGATACGCTTAGGCGATATAACTTCTCATCTGATGCCTCATTGGTTAGTTGGTCCACTTCAAGGATGTCAGCTAGCACAGAAAAGATTCCGCTTTGCTCTATTAGGTTAAGAAAGTATCCCTCAAAGACACTCAGCAAATCTTCATGGGCTAAGCGTTCGCGCAGGTCTATTTCTCGTTTTTTTGCGATTTCATATAGATTTTCCTCTGCCTCTATATCTCCTTTTCGCGCCCTGTCCATTAATTCGCGCTGCATTGCATCTTGCTGAGCGCGAAAACTGGCGGCGGTTTCATTTTTTACTACAGGTAAAAGGATTGTGGCAAAAACAAGCAGCATGGCGGCATTAACTTTAGGTATGTTCGCCTCAAACGCCTCTACAGCGTTGTAATTTGGCATGGCTTGATATCTATCAATCATCTCTAGCGAATTATTTACGCGAAATTCAAAGGCATTGCCGCTTCCATCATCCTCAACAAAGCAAAATGCCGCTTGCTCGTTATCAGTGTCTATAAAAGCGTGGCTAACGTCATTATCTCTATGCCCTTGCGCAAAAACATCCCAGCCCATCACCACATGCTTTTCTATCTTCTGACCTTCTTTATTTAACTTTATGTGCCGATAACCCTGCACGCTAACGCCAAAGCCGCTACCAAGGTATTTGTAACGGTCAAAATATGTGCGTCCTTTTTTATCTATTTTGCGTTCGTATAAAAAGTCAGGCTCAAAAGAAGCCAAGCGCAAAACTTTATCCATTTTGCGCTTGTCTTTGATAATGCTTTCAAAGCCTAATGCTTTTATAAAATCATTTTGTTGCAATTATATCAACTCCTTAAGTCAATTTAGCTGAAAACAACTTGTGTCGAGAACGTGGCACGCGGGTTCAGGTGTGTCACGGGTGAAAACAGAAGTTGATTTTCAACTTAATTTACTTTTCAAACATTCAATTACCGAAGTACCCATATATGGGACAAGAACCTTCGGAACACTAACAGAACCATCAGCATTTTGGAAATTCTCCAAAATAGCGGCAACTGTACGTCCTATAGCAAGCCCAGAGCCATTTAGGGTATGCACATGAGCCGCCTTTTCACCAGCGGCGGCTTTGTAGCGTATGCCCGCGCGGCGTGCCTGAAAATCTTCAAAATTGCTGCAAGAAGATATTTCAACATAGTTTTCGTAGCTTGGCATCCATACCTCTAGGTCATATGTCATGGCGGAAGAAAAGCCTATGTCGCCAGCGCACAGGCGCATAGCTCTGTACGGCAGCTCCAGTTGTTTTAGGATTTCTTCGGCATGGCTAGTTAGTTTTTCTAACTCTGCATAGCTATCCTCGGGTCTAGTAAATTTTACAAGCTCCACTTTATTAAATTGATGCTGGCGTATAAGCCCACGAGTGTCGCGCCCAGCAGAACCAGCCTCTGCACGGAAGCACGCGCTATAGGCGGTATAGCTGATAGGCAGGCGGTCGCCCTCCAGTATCGTATCTTTATACATGTTGGTTATAGGCACTTCGGCTGTGGGTACAAGAAAATAATCCAAGCCCTCCAGCTTAAACATATCTTCTTCAAATTTAGGTAATTGCCCTGTCCCTTGCATAGAAGAGCGATTTGCTATAAATGGCGGAAAAATCTCCGTGTAGCCGTGGTGCGTTGTATGATAATCCAGCATAAAGTTGATAAGCGCACGCTCCAAGCGCGCCCCAAGCCCTTTGCAGAAGGTAAACCGAGAGCCTGTTACCCTGCCGCCCATCTCAAAATCAAGGATATCAAGGTTTTTGCCCACATCCCAATGCGCTAGCGGCTTAAAATCAAAGCTACGCGGCGCAAGGTGACGGCGTATTTCTGTATTATCTGTCGCATCTGTACCATCTGCCACTTGCTCGCTAGGAAAATTAGGAAAGCCAAGCAAAAATTCTTCTAGCTTTGCCGCTATTTCACGCAATTTTTCGTCATTTGCTGCTATTTTGTCAGAAAGTGTTTTCATTTCCGCCAGCACAGCGGTGGTGTCCTCGCCGTTTTTTTTCATTATAGGTACTTTTTTGGATGTGGTGTTTTGCTCCGCTTTTAGGTTATCCGTTTCGGTTATCAGCGCGCGATGCTCAGCATCCATCGCCAAAAATGGTGCAAGGTCAAGCTCAGGCTTACCGCGGCGAGCCATCATGGCTTTTGCTCTTTCAAAATCATTTCTTAAAATTTTTATATCAAGCATAGTTATATACCTCCGCTTATTCGTTTTCCTTTGAAATAATGTACCATAGTTTCAAGATATTTGCAATAGTCAAGATACCAAAAAACATCTAGCTATTTCAACTTTTTTCTGATATAATGTAAGCAATAGAAAATACTATAGGAGAACGTCTTCGTCATTCAACATAAGAATCGCCTCAGCCTTTGCACAAAACACCCTTGAAGTTTCGGTTGCTTTGCGCTTGACTTCGTTATTTTTATGTAAAATGACCTATATAACAGGAGGTTGAAAAAATGAGCAAAAGAAGCCAAATTTTATTGGAATCAGGCACAAATGAGTTGGAAATTTTAGAATTTACTGTTGGCGGGCAGCATTACGGGATAAATGTGGCCAAAATTTCGGAGCTGATGAAAAGCCATGACGTAACGCCTATGCCTAACTCTAACCCTTATGTAGAAGGAATTTTTAACCCACGCGGCACTATTATGACACTGGTTAATCTCCCTGCTTATTTAGGGCATTCAGAATCCGAAAATATTAGCAACGACATCTTTATTATTGCTAATTTTAACAGGATTTTCTGCGCTTTTCGTGTTCATGCTGTAGTAGAAATACACCGCCTTTCATGGACAGATATAGAAAAGCCTGATGCAGCAATATATGGCGGTGAAGAGGGTCTAGCGACAGGTATTGCTCGCATTGGCGACAGGTTGGTTACTATTATTGACTTTGAAAAGATTATGCAGGATATATCGCCAGCTAGCGGCATACAGATTGAGGATGTAACAAGGCTTGGTGAGCGTAGCCGCTCCGATAAGCCTATCCTGATGGCAGAAGACTCACCTACACTAAACAAGCTGCTGGTGGAATGCCTAACGCAAGCGGGCTACACAAATCTAACGATGTGTTCTAATGGCGAAGAGGCTTGGGATATTTTGCAGAAATACCGCGATAGTGGTCAGCCTTTGGTAGATTTTGTACGTCTTGTTATTACCGATGTGGAAATGCCTGTTATGGATGGCCACAAACTAATAAATCTTATCCGCAGCGACGAGACCTTAAAAGACATACCCGTCATCATCTTCTCTTCACTAATAGATGATGCAATGCGCATTAAAGGCGAAAGACTGGGCGCAACTGCACAAGTTTCTAAGCCAGAAATTGCTAATTTGGTAGGCTTGATAGACGAGCATATATTGTAAAATAACTAAGAAACGGACTTACAACAGATGGAATGGGAAAGAATACTGCTAACATACAAACAAGCAGCGGACGAGCTAAAAGCAAAATTTGACAATATCGCGCTACAATTTAAAAAGCTAGAAAATACATCACCCATATTCATCGTAGAAGCCAGAGTGAAGACCATACCGTCTATACTGGCTAAAGCGCGGCGCAAAAAAATCCCCATGGAAGAAATAGAGGCAGAAATGTGGGATATAGCAGGTTTGCGCATAATTTGCCGCTTTGTAGATGATATAAAAACTGTGGTAGATATCGTTAAAGCACGGGAAGATATGGAAATTGTGGAAGACCGAGACTATGTAACTCACATGAAGCCTAGCGGTTATCGCGGCTATCATCTTTTGGTGCGCTATCCTGTATATACAGCACATGGTAGGCGCGAGGTGTTATGTGAAATACAGGTACGCACACTAGCCATGAATATGTGGGCCGTTACAGAGCATTCTTTGCGATATAAGTACAAAGGAATGATACCCGAAGAAGTCAGCCGCCGCCTGACACGCACTGCCGATGCCGCCTTTATGCTAGACACCGACACAAACATTATTAAAGATGACATCCTTGAAGCAGAAAAAAGCAATAAAAGCCGTGAGAGGATTATTCTTGACATCACCAATTCTATTGAGGCTTTGGATAGCGTGGCAAAGGTAAATGAGGTAGCGGAGCTTTATCATAAGTTCGTAGATGTGATGGATGCTAATGACTATACTAGCCTAGAGGGATTTTATAACGAAATACGCCTGATTACACAGGCTTATAATATTAGGTGAACAAGGAGCATATATGAAAAAAATAACAGTAATAGGCTTTGGTAGCTGGGGCATTGCCCTAGCTTGTTTGCTTGAGAGAAATGGTCATAGCGTAACAGCATGGGAGTTTAACTCAGAAATAGCGGCGCAGCTAGATGCCGAAAGAGAACATAAAACCTTCCTACCTGGTGTAAAAATTACAGAATCCATATGCATAACAAGCAATGTAGATAGAGCCGCACAAGATGCGGATGTCTTTTTAGTAACACTGCCTTCACATGCTATAGCTACAGCCATTTTGCCTTTTGTACCGTATTTTACAACTGATAAAATAGTTGTTAGCGCATCCAAGGGCTTTGTAGGTGAAAAAGGCGAGCGAATATGCAAATACCTTGCAGAGCTTGCGCCTGACTGCTGTGTAGCAAGCCTAACGGGTCCAAGCCACGCAGAAGAGGTAGGGCGTGATATGCCAACAACGGTGCTTGCCGCCTCATCATGTGAAAAAACAGCAGAGACGGTGCAGGACATTTTTAACGGCGGCAATTTCCGTGTGTATACAAGCCCCGACATTATCGGCGCGGAACTTGGCGGAGCTATTAAAAATGTGATAGCACTAGCAGCTGGCGTGGTGGATGGGCTTAATTTTGGAGACAACACCAAGGCTGCTTTGATGACACGCGGCTTGGCAGAAATAGTGCGCCTAGGCATAGCCATGGGTGCGGATGAACACACATTTGCTGGGCTTTCTGGCATCGGAGACCTTATCGTTACCTGCACAAGCAAGCACTCCAGAAACTGGCGCGCGGGCAATTTGCTTGCCACTGGTAAGCCAACGGATGAGGTGCTAAAAGAAATTGGAATGGCTGTAGAGGGCATACACACTGCCAAGACAGCGAAGATGCTGGCGCAAACATATGGGGTGGATATGCCTATTGTTCAAGAAATTAATAAGGTACTTTTTGAGGGCAAGCACCCTAAAGATGCCGTGGTGGATTTGATGCTTAGAGACAGAAAGGACGAGCATTAAAATGATTATTAGATTGGTGAAATTTTTGGCGACAAGAGGCAAAGAAATTGCCAAAATGCAGCATGTGAAAACCCAATAAATGGTAAATGGCATTTACGCCATCAAAACAAAAAATGCAAATTTCTTCATAGTCAAAAATGATGATGAATATATAGCCATTGATGCTGGCTACGATGAAAAAATAGTTAAAGCCGAATTAGGGAAAATGAATATTGACCCTGAAAAAGTCACAACTGTTTTGCTTACGCATACCGATTTTGACCATATTGGGGCATTAAGAGTATTCAAAAATGCTGACATATATATTTCAAAGCAGGAAGTGCAGATGATAGACGGCACAACGGTACGTATACTCGGCTTTGCTAAAAACAGACTAACGCATAACTACACAACGGTGGAGGATGGCGAAGAATTGCGTTTTGGAAAAATCAAGATAAAGGGAATATTGACACCTGGTCATACAAATGGCTCAATGTCTTATGTGCTAGATGATAAATATCTGTTTGTGGGCGATACATTGAGACTTGAAAACGGACGGGCTAAAGTTTTTAATTCGCTATTTAATATGGATGATGATGTCCAAAAAGAAAGTATTATGAAGCTATCCAAAATTCAAGATATTGAATATATTTTTACTGCACACTATGGTTTTACTAATAACTACGAAGAAGTATTTAAGGATTTTGTGCTATGAACCAAACAAATTATTATCAAGTGAATCTAAATGCGAATCAGCTATATGAAGTCTATCAGACGGAGCTTCCAAAAGTTAGGGTATATCTTGATGCAGAGATAGCTTTTGTTAGGGACAGGCTGCGCGGAACAGAATGTGTGTTAGAGCTAGGGGCGGGCTATGGCCGCATAATGAAGGAGCTTGCGCCTTTTTGTAGCTTTATTTATGGCATAGAAATTTCTGAGGGTAGTGCGGTATTCGGCTCAGAATACTTACATTCGCAAGGCGCGGCAAATACCCATATGGTTATTATGGATGCTCATAATATAAAGCCTAATGTCTTTGATACAGGCTTTAATATTGTGCTTTGTATGCAAAATGCTCTATCTTCAATGAAAGTAGAGCCGCTTTCATATATCAGCAAGATTATGTCCATGCTTTGCAATGAAGGCAGGGCGTACATAAGCACATATAGCGAAAAATTCTGGGAACATCGCTTGGAATGGTTTCAAGAACAAGCGAGCAAAGGGCTTTTAGGTAAAATTGATTTATGGCAAACAAAAAATGGAACTATAGTTTGCGAAGATGGTTTTAAGTCGATAACTCATTCGCGTGAGCAGTTGGAAGAAATGGGTGAGCTATGTGGGTATCCATATGAAATACATGAAGTAAATGAATCTAGCATTTTTCTGGTAATATCAAAAATACATAGAGAATGATGAAGATTCTTTGGGCGAATTGTGATTAGATGAGGTATATATGTTTTTTAAGAAAAAGCGCGTTGTCTGCAAAACGGCAGTTGTTTTAGCTGCCATTGCAGAGGCGATGGACTTGGGCGATGAATATTTTGACATCGAAATCCTCTATGATGAGCAAAAACATAGGATAGGATTTTTTGGCGGAAATTTTTATGTAGATGAATATGAATTTAATGGATTTGAACATTTTAAGGAAGAAGCCGTGCTAGGCGACCATCTTCTTGCGCAAAATTTTGATGACATAGAGATATTGATGGTGGATGGCAAAAAGCCACATGGACATTATGTTTTTGCGGATTTTGTGGTCAGGAGATAAGGCATATGGATGTTGATATATTTAAGAAAATGGGGAGTTTTTATGAAGATATTCACTGTGCGACATGGGCAAACTGACTGTAATCTTATATCACGAATACAAGGGCATACCAATAGCCCTCTCAACGAGGCAGGGTTAGAGCAAGCCAAAAGGATTGGTAGGCGGCTGTCGAGAGAAAAGGTGGATATCATCTACACCAGCGACCTTATAAGGGCGGCAAAAACGGCAGAAGAAATCAATAGCCATCACGGCGTGGAACTCGTGCCAAATGAGGCTTTGCGCGAGTTTAATTTTGGGATATTCGAGGGGCGCATATATGGCGAAGTGGCGCATGAGATAGAGTACCATTATAACAAGGGGCTACCTATGCCAAATGGCGAGAGTATTAATGAAAATTTTAAAAAGATTCATAATTACTTGGATGAAATAACAGCAAAAAATCATCAAAACGTCATCCTTGTAGGGCATTTCGGGACTGTTAGGGCGGCCATATGTTATTTTTTAGGGATGTCAATAGAGGAGAGGCATAAGTTTTATATAGATAATACAGCTATACATTGCTTTGAGCGCGGGGATGACGGCAAGTTTCGGATGATATTGGAGAATGATGTATCGCATTTGGGTTGACAATGTGGCGATTGGCATTATAAATAAACAACAATAGTCTGCAAAAGAGCCTCGGCATTTAACCCGCCAAAGTCCCTGCTATCCAAAACCTCCACGGGCAAGTCATCTTTGATACTTAGCATTTGTTTATTGGACATCAAAAAGCGAAGGTGCGGCGAAAGCAACACCAAATCAAAATTATTTATATGTTCATGGCACTCTGCCTCGGACATGGTGGATATGTCCACAGCAATGCCCTGACTTTCAGCTAGTTGCCTTGTGCGCTCCAGCAGAAGCTTGGTAGCTGCAGCTTGTGGGGATACTAGCAAAACTTTTTTCATCATTTAAACTACACCTTATAAAAAATATTTCCCTAATATAAATAATTTATCACATAAACAGGAGAAATGCAAGATGAAGATTAACAATGTGACATTAGAAGCGGTAGCGGTAGAGCCAAAGGGATTTCCAGAAAGCGGTCTGCCCGAGATAGCCTTTGTGGGGCGCAGCAATGTGGGCAAGTCTTCTTTGATAAATGCGCTAATAAACCGCAAGGCGCTAGCGCGGGTAAGCAAGCAACCAGGCAAAACACGCACTATCAATTTTTACAATATAGAAAACAATCTATATTTTGTTGACCTGCCTGGCTATGGCTATGCAAAAGCATCAAAAGCCGAGCTTGCAAAATGGGGGCCAATGATAGAAGGCTACCTAAAAAAACGCGAACAGCTAAAATGCATAATACAGCTAATAGACATCCGCCATCCGCCATCCGCACTGGATATGCAAATGTATGAATGGCTAAGGCATTATGGCTTCAAAATGATTTTTGTGCTTACAAAATTAGATAAAATAAAACGCTCGCAGGTGGATAAGCATATAAAAGTGATACGCACCGCGCTAAATTTGAGTACGGGAGACACCTTCCTGCCCTTTTCTTCAGAAACTAAACAGGGGCGCGAGGAGCTTTTGACGAAGATACAAGAGTTGATAGGGTAACCAAACCAAGAGGCTTTGACAATGTCATTGCAAGGGCAACGGGTTGCTCCAAACAATCCATTAACGTTAATTCTATAATCAACACAAACACCCACGCCTCATCAAAAAAATCTTAACACAACCCCCCCCTTATACCACATTTCCTCACAAAAGTCAATAGATAAAGTCACACATTTTTCGAAAAAAGTGTGTGACTTTATCGCTTCCCTATTTCGACAAAATATGATATGATGTTATTTCATTAATTATCAACGGCATTTATGCCAGATATATTATAAGAAGGTGGTGTTATTATGATGTTTTTGTCTTTCTTTACGCGGTTGTTTATGCCTTTAACACAATGGTGTTGTTGTGGCGAGCCTATTGAAGATTAATAATCATAGATGGCGGGGTGGATGGACTTGTTAAAATATCAGTTGCTCGACGAAATATTTAAACTAGCTAATAATCATGATGTTACCAAAATAAAAAAAATGGAAGACAAGCTTTCTGTCTACCTCGAAACTAACAGTAGCGATGCTCAGATTGAAGATGGTTTGAGGATGCTGAAAGCTTTTTCTGTTGAAAATAAAGATAATGATTTCGACATCAGCCAAGAGTTAGTCGCACCAATTTTTGAAAGATTAGCCGATACCGATAAGTGGGATTTCTATGATATCAAACTCATTTCAGCCGTTTTGGGCGGTGCCAGCACAGCCGAACAAGCATACAATTTTTCGAAAAAGACTTTAAAGGAGTTAAAGGCTTATTCTGATGACAAATTATATAAGAACGTTAAGCTCTCTATCTACATGAACACTTTAAGCCGCCTACTCCGCGCCAAATACTTCGATTCCGACAACCTAATCCCATCCAACGAGTTAGCAATAAAGTTCTCTGATTACCATAGAGCCATTATGGACATGTGTAGCAGTGTCGGTGCAAAGCTTAATATGTATAAGGCGATAGCAACCATCAGGCGCGGCTTCTTCTACAGCGATGCCGACATACAAAAACAAGGCTTTGATATGCTAGAAGCCTGTGGCTCTTCCGCAGATGAAGTCTATAGAATGATGAAGGCAGATGCCGAGCAGTTTAAATACTTCACTGATTTAAACATGAGCAAACAACAATTTAACATAATTATTGGCAGAAACATCAAAAAGAAACGGCTAGAGGCTGGGCTAACATTACAGAATTTAGCAGCTATTTGCGGTTTCACCAAACATGTGATTAGCAAAATAGAAATCGGAAAAGAAGGATTATCTGTCTTTGCTACTCAAAAGATTTCCGATGCCCTTAAAGTACCGATTGACGTCTTTTATGAAGGCATTAATGTCGTTGAATCCACTGACCCCAAGGTTGCTGAGCGTAGTGCATCGCTAAAGCAATTGGACAGGCTCTTAGGCAAGCTTACCATTAAAGAGCTTGATTATATGGCTACAGTGGCAAGAGCATTGCCTGATGCGAGAGGGTAATAATCCGTTGAAGTATAAAATGGTGAATAAATATTAAAGGGGCGGTCTTTTGACCGCCCCTTTAATATTTCTACGAATTTACATCCCCCGCGCCATGCTCCAGCTTAGAAACAGACACCTCATATGCCGTTTTTTCTATAGCACTGCCATCATCCTGCTTTTTTTGGTATATTCTGCTTTGCATACGCCCCCATATACGAATATTGTCGCCCACCTCTAGCTTTGCGCCAAAGCGGGCATTTCTGCCCCATGTTATGCATGGTATGTAGTCCGATTTGTTGTATGAGCGGTTTACAGCCAGCAGAAGGTCTGCTATCTCGCGCCCAAAGGGCGTTGTGCGATATATGGGCGGTTTGCATATAAAGCCGTCAAGAAACACATCATTTGGGTTTTCGTCTATATCTGCGCTATTTTTAAACTCATAGTCCTTGGCAAAAACTGTAAGCACAAGGCGGTTGCGCCTTTCTTCTTCTATGTAGTTGTTATAAGAGCGTATTTGTCCAGATATTGCCACATTGTTTCCCATCACAAACTTTGTCTTGTCCATAATGCGCTCAGATATAGTTATGGGCAAGGTATCATAGGCATCACTAAGGCGCGATACCAAAAGATTAAAGCTATAAAAGCCCTCGCCATGCACATCATGGCTAAATTCTGCCTCTGATATTATCTCCCCAAAAAGATTGATGCGGTTATTTGCGCTTGGGTGTTCTGTCTGCATATGTTTGCTCCTTTCGTGTTTGCAAATTCTCAAATATAGTAAATCATGATATTCTATTGCTAAATAAAGGAAAATATGCAGATTATTAAAAATTTGCACCACAGATTAGGGCAGTGCTTGCGGCGGCTAAAATGATGCTATCGCTAAGAGTCACGTTTTTTGGAATTTTAACAGAAAACTCTCGTGGCAAGATGGGTTCGCCCTGCAATGTTGTCATGCCGCGCTGCACACATATTACAAATATGTCGTCTGCATGGCTGGATGCTGTTATGGCAGCTTTGGGATTAAGACCATAGGTGATGATTTGTGCTTGTATCTGCGGGATAAATTGCAATACCTCGGTATCATCAGAATTGGCAATGATGACCTTTGTAGAGATTTGCTCAGATATTATGATGCCTTTTGACGGAATATCATTTACTATTAATATATCACAATGGGTGCTCTGTGCCTCAAAAAAATCTATAGGGGTATGTGTTATGAGGGTGGCTAGCAGCGTTGTAAGCGAACCTTTACCCCCTATGTTTAAAATACCAATTTTTACCATACTTATCCTCCATGGGTTTAGGCATTAGCAATTATTTTATGAACAATAGATTATTTTATCCATGTAAATGCAGTAAATATCAAACGGAATGGTTTTTGCTTTAGCAAAAAATACTTCCATAATTGTTTTTTGTCGAATGGCGTGGTATAATAAATTATCACAGCTATAAATTCTAGGAGGTAATTGTTTTGTCATACAATCCAAATTATAATAGAAACCACAGGCGCGGCAGAAACCAGAAGCCGCGTGTACCTGTCACTTTGATAGTGGTGTTTGTAATTGTGTTAGGCATTGTGGCGGCTGGCGGTGTCTTGGTATATACGCTTTTCTTTGGCGATAGCCATCCAGAAGCCGAACAAGCCCCAGAACCAAATATGACAGAAATGAGCTTTTTTGACCACCCATTAAATTCCAATCTTGTAGCGGGGCGCATGTATGCCGTTATTAACGGCGAAGTAATCACGGCACATACAGCCCCAACCATGATAGACGGCAGTCTGCACCTACCCGCCGACCTTTTGCGCGCATATGTGGATAGATACATATTCTGGGAGGAAAACACAAGCAGACTGACCATCACGAACGCTTCGCAGGTAATGCGCTTCTACCCTATGCAAACCACATATACCATAAATTGGCAAGAGCAACCACTGGCACATCCTATCCGCGAAATAGCGGGCATGGCGTATATGTCAGCAGATATGGCAATGGAGCGATACCCTGTCACAATAACACATAATGCGGACTACAATTTCATTATCTTGGATTTTAGCCGCTATGAACAATGGGTTCATACTGTAATTGAGATAACAGATGAAAATGAGGATATCGAAGACCCATTTGACGAAGAATCCTTCATACCCCTGCGCTTTGGCAACAACAACCAATATCCCATAATGGCAAGGCTACACGCTGGTGACAGAATTGTTAGCTTTAGTGCTATACCAAGTCTTATATTTGACGAAGACGGCGATATCATAGAAACTTTTCATCGCGTACAGGCAGAAAATGGGCTTGTAGGCTATATTTCTACAGCTAATCTATCAAGCAGGCAGCATATAGCCGCCGTGCCTGATGCTATAGAACGCAGACCTGTTACACGCGCCGAGGAGCCAGTAAACTTTGCTTGGCAGATGAGCAATCTAAACAATCCTGATGCTTGGGTAGCACCACAGGGCATGAACGCCATATCCCCCACATGGTTTACATTCACCACAGATATGAGCGGCGATATCTTTAGCCGCGCAAGACACGATTATGTCGCTTGGGCGCATAGCCAAGGCATGGCTGTATGGCCAATGATACAAGATGCCGACCCCGACATGGCTTTTAGCTCCGCCATTAGCCGTGCTGTGCTAGAAGATGCCTATGTGCGCGACCATGTTATTAACCAGCTAATGGGCTTTATAGCGGACTTTAACCTAGACGGCATACAGGTGGATTATGAGGTTGTGCCAGAAGATATGGCAGACCACTGGATACAATTTTTGCGCGAACTTTCTGTACCCATGCGCGAAAGTGGCTCTGTGCTGTCTGTTGCGGCAAAAGTGCCTATGCCGCACAATATGTTTTGGAATCGTACAGAAATTGGCTTAACAGTGGACTATATTATAATAATGGCATATGACGAGCATTGGGCTACAATACCTACAGCTGGTTCTGTGGCTAGCTTTGACTTTGTGGCAGATGGCGTTAGGGGTACAATAAACGAGGTCTTTTCGCATCAGATTATCCTTGGCTTACCCACATATGCGCGGGTATGGGAAGAGCACATGGTGGACGGGCAATGGCAATTGCTGGATAATAATGTGGGTGGCGTGGCACAACGCTCCTTTGGCATGGCTGGCGCACGCAACGCTATAGAATCCCGCGGCGGGGTTTTTGAATGGGATTATGTCACCCGCCAATATTATGGCGAGGTGGAGGTTATAGAAAATGGCGTAGAGGTGCGCTATCGCGTATGGCTAGCCGATTTGCGCTCTACAAATGAAAAGCTGGAGCTTGTGCGCCGCTACAACCTTGCGGGCGTTGGCTTTTGGCAACTTGGGCTGGAGCTACCTGGTATGTGGGCAGAGGTTTATAGGCATCTTAACGACTAGGGTGTGTGGACAAATATGGGCTGTGCAGATTTTCGAGACGATTTTTCGCCATTTCGAGGAGACGATTTTTGGCATTGCCCATAGGCAATGCCAAAAATCGTTGACGAAAAAATGCGGAAAATCGACCGAAAAGGTGTGCGGCAGCTATTTGTTCATACGCCCTAGAACCTGCGAAGCATACGCACAGCCGCAATCCCTATGGCTATAATCAACAAAGAGGCTATAAGCATTACAAAATTCATAGAAGATTGAACAAACCTAGTACCTGCGCTATGGCTGTAATATACAGCTATACTGTGGGTGCTTTCTATTGTACCTACCAATAATGGATACAGCAAGGCGGCATATACGCCCGAAAACAAGCCATGAGCAACCTTACAGACCACAAACATAACAACGCTAATATCTGTTTTGCTGATGAAATTAATGCTTTGAAATAGGATGGAAAGCCCCCCAAAGGAGATGACAGCAACACTAAGGGCGACCGAGCGGGCATTTATACCATACGCACTAAGCTCATATACGCCATTTGTCATTTCTATTATGCCTATCAGATAATCTGCGGGCAAAAGACCCGAAAGCCGCATAATCTCTGCTATTACAGAAAAAAGCACAACAAAGCCGCCTATTATTAGCATAGTCTCTACTGCATTTTTTACGCAATGCCCAAATATCGCGCCAAAAGAGCGAGAATCCTTGCGGCGGGCAGCTTCCATGGCTCTAAAAGCGCGGGTGTGCAAGGGGTATTGCCTGTCATTCGCTATTTTCTTATCTCCACGCAATTTATAAAATCGCATTATTAAACCTAATGTCAATGCACCAAGATAGTGCATAATTAGCATAAAATAGCCCAATTGCGGCGAACCAAACATACCAACAGCAACAGCCCCAAGCACAAATAGCGGGCTAACATTGCTGGTGATGGCGGCTAGCCTTTGCGCTTCATACTTGCCAAGCTCGCCGCTTTCGCGCATCTCACACACAACCTTTGTGCCTACGGGATAGCCAGACATAAGCCCGATGGCAAGGGCAAAACCACCACCACCAGAAACGCGAAACAGACGGCGCATAATAGGCGAAAAAAGCTCGCCAAAAAATGCCGCCCCACCCAAAGCCATAAGCAGATTCGCGCCAATAACAAATGGCAAAAGGCTAGGCAACACATTTTGCGCCCATAGCAAAAGCCCGTCACGGGCGGCGGCTAGGCTTTCGCGCGGGTGAATGATGATGGCAATATTTATTGCCGCTACTAGAAGTGGCAATATGATTGTGGTTAGTTTTTTGATTTTCATGTAGTTGCTGCCCCCTTGTACAAGCGTATTCAGGATAATGGGAGATTATGACCCCCGTAGGGACGGCTACTTCTTATCGTTTAGAAATAAACCCTTGACATATATGGTAAAATATTGTAGAATAAAAGAGCAAGAAGGGTAGCAATCGATTCCTGCGATTGCATTTTGCAAAATAAGGGCAAATAAAAAAGTGCTTGTCCGTCAAAACGGCTCGACACCAAGTCGGACAAGCACACACGGCCCTTAAAGCCTGAGATAATTATACCCCAACTCAGGCTTATTTGTCAACGACCAAAACAGCCAAGGTCAACAAGACCAGAGAAGGAGGTATTTTTTAATGGAAAAATACTGCTCAAGAAAGATTGATGAAATTGGACGTTTGATATTGCCTATTGAATTAAAATCAAGAATGGGTTTAGGTAACAAAAAAGAAGAAGCAGAAAAGTTCTACATAACCCCGCAAAGAGCAGGTCATATAGTATAGTGCTTTAACTTGAAAATAGGCTTTTGCCAATGTCGATGCTTGCATCAACGAGGACTCGACACAAGACCCTTTTCAAGTAAAAACACTACAATCACCAATTTTTATTACTTCGCGAGAAAAATTTGACAAATCGCCCCTTGGATAGTACAATATAAAAAAGAAATACTATTTCTGTACACGAGGAGGGATTACATGAAGATTGATTATTATGTAGAACTTAGCGGTGAGCAGCACGAAATTAAAAGATTAAGCGACATCGTTAAGGATATTTGGAAATCCGAGGGCAACCTAATGAAAGACCTGATTTCTATGGAAATCTATTTTAAGCCTGAAGAAAAAGTGTGTTATTATGTTATAAATGGTGATAGCAAAGGGCAGTTTGAGATTTAGTGATATAGGCGGCGATGTAGTCCTCTACATCGCCGTTTGTTTTTGCATTCTTATAGTTATCAATTTTTTCACATCCTGCAAGATACTTTCGTCCTTAACTTCAAACGCAAGAGATTTGCCAGTGTGTCCTGCGGCCGTTCTCCTAAAAAGATTCTGTGTGTATTTCGTATATGTGGGCATCAAAAGCTCTGCTTCCGCCATCTCGCCCAGCCCTATGGGTACAAGCATACGCATATAGCCCTGCTTCGGATGGACAGTGCATAATGCCTTGCCGCTCTTTTTATACTCTTAATATTCCAACTCTTCCACGCGACACCATCCATAGCACAGCCGCTATCTGCTCAAGGGTAGGTTCATTTTCTTTATCAAACAGCTCATTCCATTGCATTACTCGTAATTCCTTTCAATAGTAAAATGATGCTGCTTGCAACTATTCAAATTAATGAAGGAATAAAATTTCTGCGCCAATTCGCAAGGGTCAGCAGAATTTTCCTCAAACTTTTTAACGTCTTCTATGGTCTCAAAGGTAGCAAAGTCCGCCCATGTATCGCCATCATTAAGCTGTTTCCAAGATATATAGCCCTTTTGTTTAGAGATATGCCCATCATTAAGCTTTTTAGATGCCTCTAAAAACTCCGCCACATCCACACCTTTCTTTAACTTGTAAGCACAATAAAACACCCCATTTACCATAGTGCAACGTCCCCTTTCGTCTATTAACCAAATATAAACTTGCTGATTTTCTTATCCTGCGCATCTGGATTTAAAAGCAAAATCTGCTCTTTAATTTTTTGGAAAGCTTCTTCTTTGGACACTTCTTTCGCCATCTCAAAAACACCCTCATCAAAAAAGCTTTCCGTGGTGCAAAACACAGTGGAGTTCCAGCCATATTCCTCACCCTTTTTCGATAACTTCTGCCTCTGACCGCACATGGTCAAAAACATCCGCATTTGCAGCTCCGTTATCGCTCTATCAAAGCCAGATTTGTCCTCTTTACCAAACCCCGCAATCTGCTTTATGCCATGCAAAGGCAGCGTGCCGTTTTGCGCAACCACATCATAAACCCGCTTAGCAAAATGGCTTATCGTTCCATCCTCATATGCCTCATCAAGAGACATATCACCGCGCCTAGCCGCAAGAAAGTATGGATACCACCCCTTTGTAATATATCCACTCTTTTTGAAAAATAGCTTGCCATAAGCAATGTCGTCACGCTCATCAAGCACGCGCATACGCCATTCCCAAGGGTCTGTTTTGGGGTTGCCTGTATGCCAGCGCACGGGCGTTTCATGTGGTCGCGTTTCGTTCCAATCAAATGGTATGATGGAGTATATGCCGTCCGCATTGCCGCTGCCCATGGAAAATCCCGCATTAAGCAAAACTTTTAGGAAATCATCATAGCATTGTATCATATGACCGCCCTCTCTTCTAGTTCATGCTTAATAAACGACTTTATATAGGGATTGCTCTCATCTGTCATTAAAAATTCAAAACAATTGTATCGACACTTCTGAAAATGCTCATTGCCTATTATAAAGTCATAACCCATACACTTTGGGCTACAGGTATTTTGAACTATCCTTTTGCACACGCCAGAACCAGCGATAGATGCCACCATATCGCTAGGCAATGTATTTAGAAAATCAGGATAGCCAGCTATACGCTCACCATATATGCGGGTTAGCATACCCTGCTTTCTAAAAACAAAATTCATCAAAGCTCTTTGTGGCTTTCCATATTTGTAAGAAGCAAGAAAACCGCTTTTCTTTTCTTCAAATGTCACCTTGCAGCCACTTTCTAACAAATACTCGTGCAAAGCTTGAACAAAGGGTTTGTTGCCCTCGTCCACAGCCATAAAAAACTGCTCGAATGTAACTTTCTCTTGCACCATAATTTCATCCCTCTTTTTTAATAGCTTCTTTCAAGCGGATAGAATCCATGCTCTATCATCTCGCCTACCATCGAGGTAAACTCCATCACCGCTTCATTCTCCATGGACTTCTTCATGGAATTATCCGCATCAGGGAAGGTCTCCCAGATAATCCAGTCTGTCCATGTGCCATCAATCATCATAAGCTGGCGGTTAATAAAGCCCTTGCATTCAGATAGGTATTGCTCTTGAGCTTTATCCGATGCCGCCAAAAAATCCTCCGTAGAAATCCCATCTTTTAGCTTAAAGGTTATAATCATGCCTGTCTTCTTCCAGCATTTAAGCGTAGGAAATTGCTTGTTCATAAACGCTCTTGCCGTATCTGCATCAGGAAAAACATCAGGCACTATCTCGTTAATGCAACCCTCTATCACATCTTCCATCGTAGCATCTGGATAGAAAAAAGCTCCATCTTTATAGCAAAAACAGCAATAATCCTCATTCTTGCTCCCATCGGCATTTGTTCCAAAATGTCCCGCTTCCTCCATGGGCATTCCACATCTTTGACAAATTTTCGTATTTTCCATTTTTAATTCCTCCTAGTATATTTTATCTTTCTGTTTGTTCCGTCATTAATTCCCAGCGCATACCGAATCTATCAACAAGCGAGACAAAGCACGAACTATAAGGGGTTCTTTGCATCTCGTATATTATGGTAGCACCATCTGCCATTATCTCATATGCCCTTTTTACATCTTCCGCAGTCTCGAAAGTAACTAGCAGTGATAAGGGTTGTGTATTTGGTATTGGCGCATCTATGTCATCTGTTAAGGTTAGCCTTTGCTCGCCTATATAGATTTCTGCGTGGTATATCAAATCTCCTGGGCCTCCATCTATCAAATCTTCTGGGTTAGCATCAGAATTATCTATCAAGACCTTTACCTTCGCACCAAACGCCCGCTTATACAGCTCGATAGCTTGTTTGCCCTGGCCTCTAAAATGAAAATTAGGTGTAACTTTGAGCATATTCAACCTCCTAATCTATGTCGTCAATAACCTAGCCCCTCGCGCGCATACAGGCAAACCGCAATACATACCCCACCACATTTACTTCTTTCTTTCCTGCAAGCACCAGCATCAAAAAACTCATCCCTATGTACACCCCTCTCCCACAAGCCTCCGTTCATTGCTTGTGCTGGACATATTTCAACGCATAAGTCACAATCTGATGGGCATTGCGAGGTCGTAAAGGGCGTTCCGCATTCCAGCGGGGCATTTGTCAAAACAGCCGTGAAGCGAATAGCAGGACCCAGCTCCTTAGTGACCAATAGGGCGCATTTGCCTATCCAGCCTATCCCCGACAGCGTTGCCAGCATTTTGTATGTAATTTGCATTGTTGGGTATGCGGTATTTCTTTTGTATCCCCCATCCTTTAAAAACGCCTTAACCGCTTTGCTATACCTCTCCAAAGGAGAGCCGTTGGTCCATTTATCCTTTATGCCCTGCCTTTGCCCATCATCCAGCTTGTCCCACACAGCTTGCGGCGCATAGGGTGTCGCCATTATTATTCCAACACCAAGCCCTTTTCTTGGCTCTTCAGGCAACTCCCGCAAATTAGCAAATCCAACAATGTCGCAACCTTCTTGTTTTAACAGGCCAACAATTTCTTGGTTAAGATTCATCGGCAAGTCTCCCTATATTTGCAATTGCCCTTTTTCTCATAAGCACTATCTTTTTCGCGCAGTTTAATGTAGCAATATCAGGACTTTTCATCATAAGCCAATTTTGGCACACATCATCAAATTGCTTCCCAAGAACCATAATGGCATTAACCGTCTTGCAGTTATAGCATTTCTTGCAAGGCTTAATCTTGCTTAAAACCATTTCCCCCAGCATTTCATCAGAAATATATTGCTCATCTTCAATATTACTAACGAGATTGGCATTCCCGTAATTCACATGATTAATATGCCAAGAGCCATCCTCCAAATAATGATGGTGAGCAGCTCTAGACAGCCTCACAAAACATATGCGTTGGTTTTTTTAACCCACAGCCCACGAGTTTAAAGAAACCCATCTAGGCGACAGCTTGTTCGTACGCAAAAAGGTAGCAAAATCCAAGGCATTTTTTGAGCATCGCCAGAAAGAACATTGCAAATCACATCTTCTATTGTGGGTTTTAGTGTTTTTTCAGTCATATTACTACTCCACTATCTCAAAAGTAAACACAACAGGCTTTTCACATTTTCATGCAAAGGAGAAATATCAACAGATTTAATCTTCAACTTTATCCCCAAAGCCTTTTGAAGTTCATACAGCCTCCCGCCTGCGCATCTTTCAAAATAACTCTCCACATTCTGCGGCGGTGAGATATATGTTCCATCTAAGGCACGTTTATAATACCCATGTGTGCATCTGAAAGTGAGTGTTAGGGTGTTATCATCATTTAGCACGGGTTTCCATCTTCCAAAAGTTTCTGCAAATAGTGCCATTCTTTCATCAAGAGCCAGATGGGCATACTCAAGGACGAAAGCCTTGCGCTCTTTATCAGCTCCCGTGCCATTGCAGGCACCCTGTGTTTCATATAATTTAAATTTCTGCTCTTTTGTAAGATATTTGTCCATAGCTTGGCAAATTTCATCATCCCACTCGGGCTTGAAAAATATAGCCCCTATCGAATAAGGTCCTAACTCATCTTGATGTCTTTTCAAAATGTCTTCAAAAATAGGAATTACATCTTCTGGTATGCCATTTTTCTTCTTCTTAATCGCATTTACCATGCCTGTCATATTCCCATCCTTTATCCTTCCAGAGCCATTGTTTCCACTATACGGGCAGGAATTTCTATTCCCACAGCATAGCAAAACGCAATAATCTGACCAATATGCATATTCTCATGCCCTATCAGCATTGATATAACTTCATGCACATTTATTTGCTGACCATAGTATTCCATCATTTCGCTCCCTTTCAAAGATACAAGGGCTTTTTCAAGCTGGGCATCAAGCTCACCCATCCTTTTAATAATGTCTTGTGTTGGCATATCTATATATTTGTATTCTTCCTCATATGCCAACTTATCCGTACCCAAAGAATTGACTATATCCCTTTGAAACAGCGTTAATTCATAGGCTTGCAGCCTTATGGTATTTAGTTTCTTTCTTGGCAGCTTTTTATCAAGGTCTGCTTCACTCAATTCATTTAAAAAGCCTAATGTAAAACCTCTTGTTTCCTTCCAGCCCTCCAAGAGGGCTTTTAATGATTGAATCATGTTCTTACCTCCATCAGCTTCTGTACCAAAATCCTCTTGGTCAGATAGGGGCAGGCACAGCTTTGGAACAATTTTATGTTTTCCATGGTTAGCCCCTTTTTTTTATTTTTAAGAATACCACAGATAATCTGACAACAGCATGTCATATTATTTCTTCAAAATCATAGTAAAATGCATTATCCCCGCCTCTTCATATTCTTCCGAGCATATCTCAAACCCAAAGCTGCTATAAAAATTCACCAGATAGCTCTGCGCATGTATTTCAATCTCTTTCGCACCCAGCCTGTAAGCTCTGTTTATCAGGTCATTCATAACAACGCGCCCATAGCCTTTACCGCGATGCTCTTTAAGTACAGCCACACGCCCAATGGAATATTTGCCATCATGCATCACAATACGCCCCGTTGCCACAGGCACATCCGCTTCATACATAAGCAAATGCTCCGATGTCTCGTCTTCCCAAGCTATCATCTCATCCTCTTCCGACACATTTTGCTCCTCAATAAATACAATGCGGCGTATTTTGTGTATTTCCTCCAAGCCCTCGCCGCCATTTATCCAATGTTTAAACTCAAATGTATCAGGATTAGAACCCACCCGAGCATCTATGTTTATAGCATCTATAGCCGCCATATCTTCCACTGTCAGCTCAAAATCAAATACCTCAAAATTGGACTTAATACGCTCTGGCTTTATAGAGCGTGGAATCGTGATTATGCCTTGTTGTATATTCCAGCGCAGTATCACTTGTGCCGCTGTTTTGCCGTATTTTTTGCCAATCTCTGTTAATATCGAGTTTTGCAGCATACGCGCCGCATTTCTGCTACCGCCAAGCGGGCTATATGATTGCATAGCTATCCCTTTAGCTTTGCAATACTCAATCAGTGGCTTTTGCGAAAATTCTGGATGTAGCTCCACCTGATTTAGCGCAGGCACTACACCCCACACCTTTTCAATTTCCGCCAGATGATGTTCATGAAAATTGCACACCCCAATAGCCTTGGCGCGCCCACTTTTGTATATCTTTTCCATTTCCAACCAAGCATCCATATATTTTTTGGGCTTTAGCGGCCAATGCATCAGGTACAAATCCACATAGTCCATGCCCAAATCATCCAAGCTTTCCTCAAAGCCATCTGCCACCACACCAAGCATCTGCACAGCATTAAGCAGCTTTGTGGTAACAAAAATCTCCTCGCGGGGTATGCCGCTTTCTTTAATAGCTTGCCCCACAGATTTCTCATTGCCGTAGTTTTGTGCCGTATCTATATGCCTATATCCCACATCCAGCGCATTTCGCACAGCATTCACACATTCCGCGCCATCCTCTACCTGAAACACCCCAAAACCCAGCATCGGTATCTCTATTCCGTTATTTAGCTTTACATATTCCATTTTTCTGCACCACCCTTTACTTTTCCTTTTTATTTATGATACAACTTTTTGCATAACAAATCAAGCTATAGAAAAAGGAGCGATTTCATGCCAATCTACGGCTACATAAGAGTATCAACAATAGACCAAAACGAAAACAGACAGCGAGATTCTTTACAAGAACTAAATATCCCAGACAACAATATCTACATGGACAAGCAAAGCGGAAAAGACTTTAACCGCCCAATGTACAAATATCTTGTAAGCAGGCTAAGAAAAGGAGATTTGTTATACATAAAATCAATAGATAGATTAGGGCGCAACTATGAAGAAATACAAAACCAGTGGCGCATACTCACAAAAGAACGAGGTATAGACATAGCCGTTATAGACATGCCTTTGCTAGATACCAGGAGCAACAAAGACCTAATGGGTACATTTTTAGCTGATATTGTGTTGCAGGTATTATCTTTTGTGGCGCAAAATGAAAAGGAAGCCATAAGGAAACGTCAAATGGAGGGTATAGCATCCGCCAAAGCTCGTGGGACGCAATTTGGCCGCCCTGTTAAAAAGCCCCCTGAGAATTTTGCTTTATTAGTTAAAGATTGGGAGCGGGGCAGATTATCTTTTGAAGAGGCTTTACAGAAGAGCCATTTAAAGGAAAGCACCTTCTACAGGCGCTTAAGAGAGCTACGAGATAATAAGGTAAAGTAAAAAACAACTATCAAAAAGCCTACTTTTTGATAGTGCAAAATTCTCCAAATTTTTTTTCAAAAAATGCTAAAGTTTTTTCCAAAATTGTCCGATAAAAGTATTGAATGGTAAATTTGGATTGACTTGACATAAAAACTGTGATAAAATTATTTTCTGCAAACAACTATCAAAAAGTAGGCTTTTTGATAGTGCAATTTCCATCTGTGATAACGGAGCACAGATATGTTACAACCAAAGGGAGGTACTAAGCATGTTACGGATATCTTTGCGCGAAGGCGATTATGTAATGCTTGGCGATAACATTAGGATAAGCTACGACAGTATGAACGGCAAAAACCACCTTGTGCTGGGCATAGAAGCACCGAGAGAGGTAGAAGTTCTGCGCGGTAAAATCTACGAAGAGAGAATAGAAAAAATGGCAGCAAACGGCGACGAACAAGCAAAGATACAAGCAGGTATGTTAAAAAGAGAATACATAGAAAGAAAACGCAAATACAACACGCGTCGCACCCACCGCGAAGAGCAAATAAAACGCATGGCAACAGGCGAAATAAAACCATACCAGCAATGGATAGCAGAGGAATAACCACCCCGCGCTTACGCACACCCCTCCGAGGAGGGGATGTCTGCGGTCGTTTTAGACCGCAGACAGGGGTGGCTCATACCTCGCACATACAAAAACACCCAGTCATTACCAGCGAAAGGCGCATAATCCACAATTATGCCCCTCTCGGTCGTAATGACCCCATAAGCCTTTGCGGCTCGGCCGAACGCTAAGGCACTATTGCCCACGGATGGGTAAATAATAAATCGGGATGACATTCCCGAATCCAAGGAGGAAAAATTATGTCAAACATGGTAGTAAGAACAAACATGCTAGCCCTTAATTCACACAGAAATTTGGGCATGGTAAGCTCACAACAAGCAAGAGCATCCGCTAGACTTAGCTCTGGCTTCCGCATCAACTCTGCTGCTGACGATGCTGCTGGTCTTGGTATCAGCGAAAACATGAGAGCTCAAATTAGAGGTCTTGACCAAGCAAGCAGAAATGCGCAAGAT
>Ga0131853_10004052_pt1 | contig 26301 bp, 14 predicted proteins | sample TergutLab28metaG_FD_92764 | JGI IMG/M metagenome (GOLD analysis project Ga0131853, IMG submission 92764) | Labiotermes labralis P1 segment gut microbial communities from Petit-Saut dam, French Guiana - Lab288 P1 (version 2) (version 2) | ecosystem: Host-associated > Arthropoda: Insects >... | reverse complement strand
TTTGGACCTAGGAGGGACGAGGTAACGGGGGAATGGAGGAGATTGCATAACGAGGAGCTAAGTGATCTGTACTCCTCACCCAATATTGTGCGGGTGATAAAATGGAGAAGAATGAGATGGGCAGGGCATGTGGCGCGTATGGGGGAGGAGAGGGGGGCGTATAGGGTTTTGGTGGGGAAACCGGAGGGAAATAGACCACTGGGGAGACCTAGGCGTAGATGGGTGGATAATTTAAGGATGGATCTCCAGGAGGTGGGATGTGGGTATGTGGACTGGATTGGGTTGGCCCAGGAAGGGACAGGTGGCGGACGCTTGTGAGTGCGGTAATGAACCTTCGGGTTCCACAAAATTCGGGGAATTTCTTGACTAGCTGCAAACCAGTTAGCTTCTCAAGAAGGACTCTGCACCATGGAGTAAGTAAGTAATTAAGAGAGACTTGATGTAATGAAATAGAAGGTAACACTTATTTTGCTGAGTAAAAAATATCTCATGCTTTTATTGTGGCTCGCGCACTCTACCACGATAGGGTTATCTTTTAACTACATAATTATGTTTGTGAACAAATTATGTATAACGAAGTAGACAGTGATCTATCTTATCTGCTGTAAGGTAAAGCAGTCCCATTACAGACCCGAGGTGCCCAGAGTGTTCCATGAAGTTAAGGTTACCAGAATTCATGACAACGGCACAGGATGGTGGTAATGTTGCCAGCCTTACGCACCGGGCGACTTTACCCCCAGGAAATGCTCCTGGTACTCACTTCTGTTAGAGGCTGAGTCGACCCCAGGACCATAGTGCGATCGGAGAATTTTATGTCAATGAAAAATTCCAATGACACCAGCTGGGATCGAACCAGAGACCTTCCGATTTGTAGCACAGCATCTTAACCACTGTGCTACCGCGGTCCCCTCTTATCTGATGTAATTAATATAAATTATAATTAGCTATGGATATGTAAAGGAAATGTAGTATTATATTTGTGTATTCTGTATGAAGTTGATTATAATTGAAAAAAATTAGACTGATCTCACAGACAAAATATAGGAAGAGTGCCACTAGGTTTCCCATTTTCAGTCAAACAATAAAAGAAATTTTGATGGTCGTGCGGAACAGGAAAATAGGAGATTATTCAAAATGACAGAGGGTTAGAATTCCTCTCGGAGCGTGGTCTATGTCCGCGTTCTGCCTGTGATGTGAATATGAAGGAATGTACCCTCATTTCAGGAGACAGACCGCATGTCTGAATAGCATTGAAATAAGACTGAAAATGACATCTCAGTGACGTCATATTATGTCTTTAAGTGTATCATTAAATAAGGGATAGACATAGCAGACCTTGCGGGCTGCATAAAACGCAGGAAATTTCTTGAGTTGTTGAGGACCTGTTAGCTTCTCAGCGGGCACTGTCTTGTGTAGTTAATAATATGTCGACGTTTTCATCACTTTTATAACTGAGTACATGGCATATGTTAATGATGCTCATTAACTTCGTTTTGCGCACATGGTATTTTTTTTATCAATAGCAGTATAAAAAGCAAATAGGCAAATGTTCCTCGTTATATTTAGCAGAAATTGTTATGACGGTAATGTGAATTATTTAATGAAATCTTCAACAAAATATCAAAACGTCTTCTTCTTCCGTTGCGGTTCATTTCGCTAGAATTATGTCAGATCTGATATAACCGTGCTCCATAGTTACTATCTATACCAGAGGATCCCAAAGTGTGTTCCGCGGATCCTAAGGGATACGCGACCATTGGCCTGGGGAATTGTGGATACATTTCTGTAATGGCTAATATGATGTTTACCTATTTTTTAATTAAAGGAATAATGTTTTGTGAAAAATAATTTGTGAAACTTTTTTAATTGGCCATATGTTTATACCATGTGAGCCCGGTAGAGCCCGGTAGCTCAGTCGGTATAGCGACTAGCTACGGGCTGGACGGCCCGGGGATTGATTCCCGGTGGGGTCGAGATTTTTCGCACCTGTCCAGACCGGCCCTAGGGCCTACCCAGCCTCCTGTACAATGGATACCGGGTCTTTCCCGGTGGTAAAGAGCGGCCGGGGCGTAACGCTGACCCCTCACCCCCTTCTAGTGTCGTGATGAAGAAAGAGTAGAGCTATACCTCTCCTTCCACTATGGATCGTAGGGCTTGTACAGAGCCTCAGTGCCTGTACAAGGGTGTACTTTTTATGTTTATTTCATGACTGTTACATCTAATTAACAACCATCCCATACACACAACTCGAGGGACAATCAGTTTAATTAAGGTCAAATTATGCTGTGCATTGTTACATATGCTTCTTGGATGTACGTATGTATTCTCGGCTATGTAATGTCAGTTATGAGATACAAATTTGTGATTTTGGGTACCTATCATCCGGAGAGTATATATTTATGTCAGCAAGTATGTGAGGGTCTGCGGTTATTTTTCGAAGCCCATAGGGTTCCGCGAGGAAAAGAGTTGGGGAAACACTGCTCAAAACTCTAGAAGTTATTATGTTACAATAAACTGTGACTAGCGGTTTTGGGTACCCGCCGAAACGTCTGTAAATGAGGTCAAAACTTGTGGGATTCATTTTGTGTGACATTATTAAAGAAACTTAGAGAATAAACTATCACAAGCATGTTCAGTTTTATTAGATGAATTTCAAATAGTTTCGTCATGGAAATGTGTACATAACGTTCTATTTAGGAGTCTTGGAACATTTAAGGTGAAAATTTAACAGTGCAGTTTGTAGCAGTTAGGTCATTTGTTAGTACATTCACATGAAGAATTGTCAGACTCTCTGCTTAGGAAGTCTGTTGTGCAGGTTTCATGCGGTGAGAGTTCCGTTCACTCAATTTTGTTTTCCTGGCCATTTTTAAATCTTATCCGACGAAACTCCTTTTTCCCGCAATCAATCACTGTCATAATGAGCAGCAACAATTTTGCTGTTCACTTGATGTGTGTGTGTACGGATGTACGAAAATCTGTAACGTGCCTTTTCCAGTTGGATAGATTTTTATGTCGTCACATCTCATGGTGCATATGTGACAGTGCGTGTCTGGACATATTTATAGTCATTGCTGTCATATACACTCCGTATCATGGTTCATCATAGAGTTCGCTTAGACGCAAAAAGACTTCCCGACTACATTGACCTCAATCTTGACGTCGAAAATGATTAATGGGCCAGTTCGGATAATACGCTGGGTGACGATCCGAAAGCTGCAGGCGACAATGCAATGTGTAGCTGGGTTCCGCAGTTCCTGCTCTCTGCGATAAGTATACACACATATATATATATATATATAAAGACGTTAGTGTTTTTATAATGATACCGGTCTAAATTCATATGTAAATTGTGGATATACAGTGTGCTAGTAATGGACACGTATCTGTTGTGGAGTAAAAGTAGACTGTAGACAGTGAAATTCGACCTACTTATTTTCCACACAAAAATATGTAGAAACACTTAAATTTGAACAGTTTTAAAATTAATATACTTTAACTTAATATTGTAAGATGAAGAACTCAGTGAGAAAGACAGTGGGTGGGCTGCAGGAAAGTGCATCAAGGAGGGGAAAAATGCGTGGACGTCTTTGACTTTTAGACTTAATATTAACAAATATTTCCAGAGTGTGTATTTGAATTAATTTTATCATAGCGTAATTTCTGTCTGTTTGTATTGTTACCAGCTATACTGTACTTGATTTTTTTGAAACTTTTGCGAAAAATATTTACTGTTTCGGAATTTTATTTTGGACATTTGTTTTACTTATAGGCCTAATATTGTTATTATTAGATCTTCAATATCCCATTTACGCCACGGCGGATGACTGAAATCAAGCATTGTTATATTTAATGCGTTAAAACGCTGTCCAAAGTATTCGATTATTTTCTGTCTTATCAGACTAGTAACTTTTGTTGGGCCCGTATAAGTTAAGCTCTACCCAATGAAAACCTTAACAATAAATTATATTACACGCGGGCCATTTTGAGGGACTCATTTCATATACACAACCATTTCATCTTTGGCTATGCTATAACATTTATGTGATTGGTTTATATTGCAATGAACTGTGCTATGTTGGTTTTCGGTATTAGGCACCCTGTTGTGTGGTTCAGAGAGGCATTTTATCTTATATGCAAATGTTTATTACTGTATCACTCACACAGGAACAGAAAATATGTTGCGGCCGAAAACCTGAGATCAAAATGAAGTCCGTCTTTCACATGTAAAATATAAGTACTGTACAGGAAGATCCAGTGATTTCAAGTCCGTATTTATGTATGTTACATATCTTTATATATATTTCTTTTATTTAGCTAAACATTATAACATTTTATGTAAAAATGTTGACATGTGTACAGTGTTGTTTGCCACATCCGTTATACGGGAGATGATGTCGAATTTCTTAGTCACCTTTTGATATCCAAAACGCGGATGTCTTTCTTTCTAGTGACAGATGTAATTATAAGAAGGATTAGAGTAACTTTGAGAGAAGTTTGTGGGTAATACTCCAAACAGTTAGTGCTGTAAGGAATCAGTCTTACTTAGGCGCTATTCGCGACGTAAAAGTACGCCTTATTTGGAGGCCACTTCCATACTTCCGTTCTTTGTTCGTCTCTATGTTTGTTTGCCAGTACCAGCGACTAAACAAACAGTCTGTTGAATTTGTATGAAATTCAGTATAAGGTTTCTTTACAGACAGTTTAATTGTCTTAATTTAGGGCGTAAATGAATTTCCATCTTTTACCTATTTCATAAGCAGTTTGGTTGAAACTCAGTGCAGCAATTGCCCACTTAATGCCATTGAGCAGTTTCGAGTTTCATGAGCATCGGCGCAAGGAAGAGGCGTACATGAAATTCGGCCCGTGTCTTCTGCCATGTTCATTCGATGTAGAAAAAATCGGTACATGAGATGTCCAAGATACCTATTAAGTAATCATAAGTGTTTGAAATTGTTACAGAGATCCGTACATGTTGCTTTTGAGCACTTGTTTCTTTCTCGAGATAAGGCGCAGAAAACCCGTTCTTTTCTTATAGTCGTAGGCCTACATGAAATTACATTTACACGTCTACCACAAAGCTACATAACTTCTGCAGGTAAAGAACGCCTTCGTAACCGCTGTGTCCTGCGTCACGGACTAAACTAGTTGCATTCGAGTTACAAACTTCAGATGATTTTGATCTCTCTTACTCATGCGGAAGGTACCACAATTGGGCCTACGTCTTGTACAGAGGGCTAAGGCTTTCTTGATGCGAAGGTAATTAGACCGTCCCTCTTTGATCCTTCCGTTACTCGCGCCTCAGTAGGCTGTGTGTACACTAAATGGTGTTTGCAAAACTTGAACCCTTTCTGCCGTCTGACCACTGAACTTCCTTTCCGACCGTCAGATTATTGAGGCTGTTGGTCAGACCTTTTTTTCCTCGTTCCTCGACTTCTTTCTTTCTTTTCTTTCTTTCTTTCTCTCTCTCTCACTTTCTTTCTTTATTTCTTTCTTTCCTTCCTTCTTGCTTATTCTGACCTCTTTCTACCTACTTATTATAAGAATAAAGGGTTATTGCTGCACTTGGTCACTCTCAATGACACACACTCACGCGGCAGGAGTCCTCTAGACAAGCGATCGGTCCGTCATAGAGACCTCTACCTGACAACACACATTACTCACAACATACAAACACCCATGCCCCTGGTGGGGTTCGAACGCGCAAACCCAACAAGCAAGCGGCCGCAGACCCACGCCTTAAACCGCGCTTCCACCGTGATCGGCCTTTTTTCGTTCTACGATACTAAATCCGCCAAATAGAAGACATGAATAAAAGAGTTCTAATTTTTCCCATAGATGGTGCTGGCTGCCGGGAATCACAGTGTCTTCGTGATATTTCTAATCATTCCTTAGCACATTCATTGCTTTTTTGTCATAGTCTTAACGCAGAAATAATTGCTTTCTTTTAAAGTTCAGTTTAAAACAAAGAAATAAAGAAATTACTGAAACTGGGCTTGCTGGACGGAGTACAATTGGAATTAAATTTGGTTTATCAGATTTCGTTTACAGAATTTTTCAAGTAAGTGTGAGTTCTCTCAAAATGATCTCCGTGCAACTCATACTTTAATTCAGAGCATAAATGAATTTCTTCCGGCATTATCCGTATTTCGTGAGCGATGTGAGTACAATGCGATACAGAATATCTCCACCTAGTGCCAATGAGCTGTTGCGGGTTGCGTGCATTTCGGTTCGGAGAGGAAGCAAATGAAATTTATTCTTATTTATTTTTTTTTACCAGTGTTAGGACTACTGCCACCGAGTGAAAACTCAATTGCAGTAAGTAAGTAATTAAGTAAGTAAGTGAGTGAGTGAGTGAGTGGGTGAGTGAATGAGTGAGTGAGTGAGTGAGTGAGTGAGCGAGCGAGCGAGTGAGTGAGTGAGTAAGTAAATTAAGTGAGTGAGTGAGTACGTAATTAAGTAAAGTAAGTAAGTAAATAAATAAAGTAAGTAATAATGATATTCCGAACATATTTTCTACACTTGCCTCCCAACTGGACACAGTTCTGCCGGCACAGTAGATGTCCACACAAACTGATGGAGAGTTAATGACTTGCGCGACAATCGGCGCAGTGAGGATCTTCTTTTATGCAAAACATAAATATATTTCTGGCCATGAGGTCCACATTTTTAAAAGCTTTTGTTTAACGTCGGTATAAGAGATGTGTAGGTAAGGCTATTGAAACATGGATGAGTTTCGTAAAGCTATCCAGTGGGAAGGCCATCCCTTTCTCATTAGCTTAAAAAAATTAAAGTGACACGTTTTCCATGAAGCCATTTGATGCTTGGATAACAAAGAACGCCTTTGTAAGTCTTACGTTCTATGTCGCGGAGCATATTGTTTGCAGCGTTTTGTGTGTGGATGTGTGTGTGTGTGTGTCTGTGAAGCTCAAAGGAGGCGGAGAGCAGAATTCAAGATGACAGGCTTGATTAGTTCGAATTATTAATTATTTTTACAATTGCAAGAATGGAAAGCAAAGAGTTCTGATACTTAAGTACATCTTTGCAAATATAATTGGCAAGTGTCTTTATCATATATGGCATTCCCAACTTCCTTCCTTTCTCACTTCTTTCGTTTGCTTGCATTTCATTTCTTCTGTAGCTGAGTTAGACTAAGGAAGACATATAAAATGCTGAGTATTTTTTCTCAATGTCATCGAAAGGAATGGAAGGCAAACAAATAAAGATACCAGTTCTAACCTCCTAGAGATGAAAGCAGCCTTCTGAAAAGTGTATACAAGAATAAATATTTCGTAACTAATCAATGAACTTTATTTTCTAAACAATTCTTAGAACAAAATCTAATTTTACCACGGTGCAATTAATTTATGCACCATTCAGTGATGACGGGTTTGTTGACCCAATTGTCGTTTAAGGATTTCCGTGAATTCTAAATTTTTAATGATACGATAGGACGTGCATCTGAGCGAGGCAAGAGGCACGAACGGACGCCGTCACATGTAAGGGTATAATGACACTGTGCTGTAGAATTCCCTGTCACTGCACAGTGTTCACGAGGTGGCAGACACTTTGCTTTCGTCAGCTTTAGATTACGTTTGTCCTCTGAATCTAAGGCCCATTTTTGGTATCTCGCACTTCATGTTGCATTTTCTTCAATACAGTATTACCTCGTTACTTTTTGTCACAGGTGATCTTATGCTTGCTGCAACGTTCTAGTCTCGTGTACATAGTGTCTGAGGTTTGCACTTATCTGTAGTATATTTAATGATGACCTCAATAAATCTGAATGCATAGTGTCGAATGTTTGGACCTTTTTTTATAGCGATATGGTATATCGAGGAGAGCTGTGAAGTTTGAAAAACGTAAACAATTTTTTTTTGTTTATTCATTACTTTATTTTCTCTGCTTGCGAATTATTTACACGGTGCAACTAGTTTTCAAATAATTTATGTACGCAGAAAGTGTACGTTGTTATAAACTATGTGTACTGGTAGGTACATAATTAGCATGTGCAAGTATTGGCATGGGTGATGATGTTAAAAGAAGAAGTGACACTCCTATGAAGTCGGAAAGCATTTGTTTAGTCCTTTGTCAGTGATCGTGAAATAAAAACCGTGTTTGGTGTAGATATTGCTGAATGACTGGATCTTGAAGATTGAAAAAGAGAGGCTGTGGAAGATTGGGATTGTAGCAAAAATTAGGGTACAGTCCGGACCTTTTGTTGGAGGAGATGAGGGAAATAATGAAAAATCTGTTTGAGGGCAGCCTGTTTCCCTGTCGAGATTAGGGGCAGGTGCCTACTTGGAACAGGTCACAAGCATTACTAATTGGTTCAATTTCACATTGAGTGCTGCGGTTTTCTTGTGCCACAGATTAGTTCGTTACCTTACAGAATTCAGTAATTGACGTACTGACAATAGAAACTCCGAATGGTTCTTGAAAGACTGAATCAAATGCCGAAATTTTTTCTGTTGTTGGAAGTATTTGTATTTAATTGTAATAAATGGCAATACCATTTATCTTTACCAGACCAAATGCTGTATTGGTATTTGAGGTTCTTATGGCTATGACTGTAAACGTGACTGCACTGTGAGGCGTGACGCCATATAGTCTGGTAAATATGTACGGAAGTTCTAGAGGAAGCTGCTGCCTCAATTATAAACCTAGACGAATAACCCGAGTCCGAAAATAGGACCAGGGTGAGTGACAGACAACACAATGATTCTCACGTAGGCGCAACACAAACTGCCTACCAGCTGGTGGGTGTGAACACACAATATGGGAGAATCCACTGGTACAGCACTGACGGGGTCTCTATGCTGGAACGGACATTTAACTGCGTAATGGTTGTGGTTGCGACACTTTGTGACGTTTTTCACTCACAATAAACCAATGGATAACGGCTTGAAGTTTTGCAGTCAATTCTTACGGTATTGGGCGTGCATTGTATAAACATGGAACTGAAGGGGGCGTGAATGCAGTAATGGAAACAGAACTTGTCAGATATTTAGCAAGAATACAGAGTTCCCATATATTGTACAGCATGTATATCAACACAAAAGAAATCAAAGCCGGGAATTTGCATGGATGTGACACAGAAGCCAGTCGAAATGTGTATGTTTAATGTTTTAAAATATCTGAATGGAAGATATTTTAATAATGGCAGTTTTATAAATTCTGAAGTTAAGAAAAAAATTGCGTTTGATTATACTCATTGCATCAGTCCTTCAGGTTAGGGTGACGTAATGTAAGGCAACATGGAATTACAAATACGTTTATAGTTCTGTAGTGCGTATTGACGTAAAGGTGCGAGAAATAGTTTGTGTTTGTGCAAGTCTTTTACGCTGCAAATTTTTCTACCTTTGACAGATTTGAGATGTTTAATTGGTGAGACTTTTGGAAAGCACATTTACATGCCTTGATCTTCCCTTCTTTCTTATCACAGTTGTTTCTTTTAGGAGGGCACTGGACAGTGGCTGTCGTTAGAGGCGGAACTTGTGATGAGAGATGGCGAAGTTGTCGGGACCAAGAACCCCACAGGACATTCACTGTTGGTGGACTGCCGTTTTGAGCTTCCATTCGGTAAGAAAGACAACCACAACCTACACCATAATAGTCTCACTACATAACACTAGCCAACTAGAACATTGCTTTTAACTTGGAGAATGTACAGGTCACAGAGGTGATATTTCGTTGAAAACACACAGGCCTGTATTGCCTTCAAAATTAATATAATCTTCGAAAAATATATTGGAGCAAAGCATGAAAAAGGTTTTTAATCAACCATACCTTCTCATTTACTTTTTGAGATTTATGATTTGTAATCCCTCACGTTCAGTGGGTAGTGATGATGACCATCGGCGTTGTTTTTTTCTTGAGCTGCAGGCGGAGGAGACGGAAGAGAAGCTGACAGTAGGTTGGCTAAACAAACAAAATTTTTGCAACTTGCCTTATAGTAGGTTAAATTAGCAACTCGTCCTTTCTGCATGCGGGGGGGGGGGGGAGGATAACCGATTTGAATTTCTGTCAAATACATTTCACATTGACTCAACTGTATTTGGGTTTATTTTTCATTTCCAGTTCATGGTACGTTAGGTAAATTCAGTATGCTATTCACCAGTCTGCTCTTTCATAGATACGCACATATTCGTCACATTTATTTATCACGTGACTTTGTATTGCCTCTGTAGTTGATACACAGTGGTGAAACAACGAGACACATGCCCCAGATTTAGAGATAAGCATCTAGATTTAAATAGAGTGTCGGAGACAGCGATAAAATTTTGACACCACGAATCATATTTATTTATATCCATTGTTTTTAGTGTATTTCTTCAGTTATTTGGAAAAAAGGGTTAGTCCAAAATTTTTCAATTTTGAGTTAGGTTAAAAGTTACAAAACTCTTTCTCTTCTAAACGTTATTTAGGACGTGAATGTGGTCTTAAGACAGACTTACAGTCAAGGTGCCAGTACTTCAAACTAGAAATAGCTATGTACAAGTGATGCAAGGGCCTGCAATGTAAGTGTCTTCCGTGATAATTCTCGACACTGCGTACTAAATATTTAATATCAACACACCATTCGGCCATTCTGAAAGTTTCGCAGGTTTTCACTTACCTAAACCCCATGCTGCGAATTTGCATAGTGCGTGTGGAGTCACTAAACCTCCCTTCGTTCTATACCTGTCCTGCAGATGAGCGTGATTAATCACCTTCAGTCTCTGGTAGTTACAATTCTTGTGCCCACGGGAGGGGAGATTTGGTAGGACCTAGTGACTTTCTGGACGTGGTGGCAAAGAGAATCAAACCGCCACATTCCGTCACTCTGATTGTTCACTTTGAAAGTTTCCAGGACATATGATTATATATATATATAAATTAGGATATGAATAAACACCAACAATCTACTTTACCAGACATTAATGTACGTTTGTTTTAAAGTCAGCGATTCTACATGTTACGGCGAATTTTCCCCATCGTTAATGATCTCGTATTTTTTTAAAATTTATTAAAGACCATATAAACCAACAATATTAAGTGCTGCAACAACATATTGTGTTTAAACCTCATATTAATGTCTGGTAGTGTACGATGTTGGTATTTATTTACATAATTTGCTAGTTACACGGTTACTTTTCCTTGGTACGCGTTTGAAAGCAGCCGGATATATAAACGCAATTGTTTCTCTTTCTTCTTTACAACGACCTGATGTACTAATTATAAGTTTATTTAAGACGCGAGATTTGGGGATTTCACGCGGGGAATGAGATAAATAATATATTTTGTGATATTCCGCAGTGTAGTCCCCTACATGTTTATCGATGTTTCTTTTTGTTTGAAAATGGCTGTAACACGTTGTTCCGAAACGTCCTGATATGCTTATTAGACTACACGGCGTCACATCTCAGAAGATAGTAACTTACAATATTAATATTTGATTATTAAGTAATGCCTTCATGTGGCAATAAAACACGTCAGTATGTTGATGACCAAGGAGTTGAGAACGTTTGGCAAAATGGTGTCTGCTGGACATCTTCAACCTCGTTCTCCACAAAGCACTAAAAAACCTGGAACAAAGCAATACGATTTTGAACAGACTGACAAAAATCTGTGGATATGCCGATGATATTTTGGTAATTGCAAGGAATCTTCCAGCTCTTGAAGCAATGTGTGCTGAGATAAGAAGAGAAGCAGGTAGAGTGGGCCTGGTAATAAAGCCCGACAAGACCAAATATATGAGATATTCAGCGTCCTCATCCCGAAGATCAGTGAAAGGGGCAGCCATAAATGGTGTAACTTATGAAGGAGTAGCCGAGTTCATATACTTTGGTACGCTAATCATTATTGATATTAGCGTGGAAAAAGAAATACAAAGACTTATTTTGGAGGCAGTAGAACTTATTTTGCCGCTGTAAGTCTCTTCAGGAGTCGACTTTTATCCAGAGCTACTAAAATTATATTATATAAGACACTAATAAGACCTGTATTGTCGTATGGAGCGGAAGCATGGACGCTGACGAAGAAAGAAGAACAAGCTCTGCTAATTTTTGAAAGGAAAATATTTAGAAGAATATATGGTGCTAAATATGAAAACGGAGAATGGAAAAGTCGGACGAATCGAGAACTAGAAGAGATGAGCAAAGGAGAAAATACAGTAAAATGGATAAAAGGCAAAGGATAAGCTGGTTAGATCACCTAGAGAGAACGGAGGAGGACTGGATGCCCAAAAAGATCTTCACTCAAGAACTGGAAGGGACGAGAAGAAGGGGAAGACCCAGGAAAAGATGGAAAGAGGCAGTAGAAAGAGATCAAGTGCTGGGAGTGAGAAGATGGAGAGAGTTGGTGGCAGATGGGAAAAAATGGAAGAACATTGTTCGACAAGCCAAAGCCCACAGTAGGCTGTAGTGCCAATGGAAGAAGAAAAAGAAGAAGAAGAAGAAGAAGAAGTGTCTGCTGGACCATTGTGCTGTCCAGTCTCTGTGAAGAGAAATGTCATGTGGCTCACAAAGTCTCTCAGCACCAACAAATCCACAGTTCTATATATTACATATTTTACTATTAATTTGCTGCTACATGTTTCGGCACAATTGCCATCCTCAGGAAGCTTCTATCAATGTTGTTATAACCTACAGTAATAATATAGTTCTACAGTGATAGTGCATATCAAATGTGTAGGGTTTAGTGTAGTGGTGGATGGGTTAGTGGTGATGATGATGACGATGATGATGATAATAATAATAAAATTTTACATTATGTCTGTCAGGGGCATGCGGTGACGTAGTTTGTTGAAGCACTGCGCTACAAGCCGGAAGGTCGAGGGTTCGATTCGCGTTTGAGTAATTGCAATTGTTCATTGACTCAATCCTTCCGGCCACGCTGTGGCCCTAAAGTCGATTCAGCCTCTGACAAAAATGAGTACCAGGAATATTTCCTGGGGAATTAAGGCGGCCGGTGCGTAGGGCTGACAACCTCACCACCTTCATGTGCCGATTGTCTTGAAATCTGAGAGCCTCAACCTGCTGCTAGAGCCCTCAGGGCCTGTTCAGGCCTGTACATCTGATGTGAAGACAATTGTTTGCCGGTGTGTGTAGCTCTGTATGTAGTCTGGTAGAAATATAGCAGTGTATGAACGAACCTGCTGTGACCTTCTTCTAATATCCTGAATATGCAAGTCGAACATGCAGTCAGTAAGCTCCTCTGAAACTCCGGTAACCATTTACCACTGGACACCGCGTCATACCCAAGAAGGCTGGAACCATCAACGCGACTGTGAGAACGTTACATCTCTAATTCCGTCGTCCTGTTGATGAAGACAGCACATTCTGCCCGACGTTGATAATAATTTTTGTCAAATTGTTTAAGTCACGTCACATCAGATAGTGTTGAAATGAACGTCTTCGTGCTGTTTGTAACAGAATGAAGCGGTTGCACGGAAACCGTAGCTTTGGTTAGCGTGCGACGCTGAGCAGTCTGCAGTGGAATGACGCGTGTCGCCAAATAAAGGCTGTCCTTAACTTTCCCCGGTCAGTGTATTTCAGTTTCTCTTTGTTTGGAGTGGCTACGTCGAGTGCTTATCTGTTCCATCTACAGTTCTCGGAAAACGTGGCACAGGGAGGACATTGTAGTCGGTACACAGATGTCTGCTTGCCTATAGTTTCATAGTTGGAGCTGCCTGGATGGAATAAGTTACAGGCATTTTCTTTGTTTTGAAAACTGCTAATACGAAACAGTCAATATGGCTTCTGTTCAAGTGACATTTTATAGGACAGACCATATGTGCTTTAACCTTTTAAGGACGAAACGTAATCTGCTTTATATAAGGAATCAGTCCGTACCGCGCTGTAAACATTTTCCACCACGGTTATAAAAACCATTCAGTTAATGACATACAAAGCAAATCGTTAGCGTAAGCATATTCCTCTGTTAGAGTTTAGGTGTCTGTTACAGAACCCAGCGATGCGTTCAAACGCAGGGATGGCTAACAGACAGGGGAACGTCGATTTGCGCGAAGCGCAAGTCTCCGCCCCTCAGTTAACACTTTGGCTTGGCTTGGCTTGGCGTATAAAGCACAGTCCACTGTCTGCTCTGAGATCTGTGTGCAAAACAGTCAACGAAAAGCGAGCACCATGTAGAATTTCTGAATGTTAAACCTGTTGGTACGTAGAGAAACCGCTAGGCTTTAAAAGCTTAACTAATGAGAAAAGAATGTTCTTTGAAAAGCTAATAGTCGTTCATCTTGTCAAGACTTTTGTCGCCTGTAATGGAAGACGACAATTAACTGCTGTCTTTATGAAGGTCCACCACTTTCACTTATCCTGATCAAGATAAACCAGACCAATATCTAGATAATATCGCTTTAATTTCCATTTTAATATTGTCGCTTCATCTACGCTTAATTGTTTCAGGTTGGATCCTTTTAAGGCAAACTTTTGTGCCCATTTCTTATATCTCCAACATGTGCCACATGCCCCGGTAATCGCTTTCCTCTTGATTACATCACCCTGATAAGATTTTATGAAGAATACATATTATGCATATATAATACCCAGTGATATCCGTCACTAAGAGTACAGACGTTTCCGCCATTATCATTAACCTAGGTTTCGATAGACATTAATACATTCGTATCACCAGTTTTTAAGGCCTGTAATTTTGCAACCCCTTGCAGCTTTTAATCAAACCACCTTGCTCTATATTTTCATTTCATGCAGCATTCTTAAGTTTTGTTTCCTTGAATTGGTTTAATGTATATTTCTTTTATTTTGGTGTACCGAGATTAAAGAGACTACTTTTGAGATGCAAGTTATAGCTCATAAAAACATGATTTCATTAAATTAATAATACTAATAATAAACATAACAACAGTAGTTTTCAAATTTCATATTCGGTTTCTTTTTTATTGTATCAAAAAAGAAGACTCAGAAAGTGCCAACCATCGTTTTTAGTCTCTTTATATGGCTTTCAGAAAACTCTGCTTTACATTCTCTGACTAACACGCTCTTACGAGAGGTAGGCTGAAGAGAGCGAAACAGGAAGGCGATAACACATGTGAAGATTCTATGGCAGACACACCGCATTTCATGGCACTACTAACTTCGCGGTACTAACCTACATTTACCACGAATAGAGGTGAACTGTTACAACTTGCTGTAGAATACGTAACTAATCGTGATAGTGTGGAGAATTTGTAGTGCCGTAGCACAAAGTGAGACACTGTTGCAAAAGTGCGTGGGTGCAGATTACATGTTGTTACGGTAGCCGAATGCGGCTGACGTTATTTCGGACGAACAACCGTGTTTGCAGGCGGTGTGCTACCTTATTTGGCTCTACAACCAAAGACTGGTGTGTCGATAGACACAGAGATTCCGTACTAAGAAGACTGTCTGCAGGTGAAGGTTATGTGTACTGTATATATCTCAAGAATAATGTAAAAGCCGGTACTAAGAATCACAGCACGTCTGTTTACAAGCTACGTAAGATGTCTTTTTTTCTTAGGGTAAACAGCATTGGCAGTGGGAATGGTATGTTTGATGTGTTGTATGCTGTCATCACAGAGTCTCTAGTAACTACCACAAGAGAAAATGGTAAATGTGAAAATTTCCCAATTTAATGGGTAGGGTATCGACGGATTATCCGAAAATTAATTTGTGTAGTTTTGAGGATATAATAATAAATTTCTCTAAAATATAGTAAAGTAATATAGTAAAGTAATATAGGCTATCTCATACCAAGAAGCATTTTGTGGTTTTAAACAATGTTATTATTTACATTAGTTTCGTGTTAATGCAGGTTAGCCCTTTCATCTCGGAGGCTCGGTTTCAATCCCAGGATAGTCTGTCTGGGATTTGTTGGTGTCAAACGACATTGTGTAGTTCATTCATGTCAGTGTCTCTCCACCACTGCACCGTAACAATCACTAATTTACCTCCGGCGCTATACACTTGACAGCACTTTAGATTAACACAAACAATGCAGGCTAATGTAGTTTATTTTTAGTAGTTTTTCCTAATTTTCTCGTTTTATTATCGTAATAAAATTATTATACGTAAGTACGTATATTCAGTGTCTTAAAGCAAATGTGACTTGTACATTCTCCTCAAAGATTCATTGGTAAAATGTAACACTGTACGTAATTCTAGTGAACAGACATCTTCCTTGCAGAGTCCATGGGGAAGTGTAGGCTTTGCAGAGTCTTACAGGCCTTCCTTGAAACTCCTTCGATGTCTCTGTCGCAATTTGGTAAAGTGCAAAACTATATGCATCCTTGTATGTGGCCATTTCCTGTCAGTATCGTACCATTGAACTCAGTAATTTACTGCTAAGAATGTACATTTGTATGTATTTATTGAATGGCAAACAATTGCTTTTCTGAGCTTCCTGCAGTATCCGAATGTCAACGGGGCTTCAGTTACGTAGAGATGGTGTGGGCACGGAGGCTGCTCTTGTCATGTCGACCTATGGCGAAGTAATGTGGCCATAAACGTTAGTGTCATGAGCAGAGAATGGTAAATTTTTAAAACTTTAGGAGTGCTAGATACACTGAAAAAATATCGGGCCATAATTTGAAACTCTTCTATGATTTTAAGTGTAAAATTGACGTTAATGGTAACTTTTATCACCTTACAGAGAGGACATTCAGAAGTTGTTTTTAATGATATTTTGGAAGTGATTACTTCTACCGGAGAACGTGGTGTTCCGATTTAATTTGGTCACGGAACAACTTAGCATTCCATAATATATTATAAATTACTAATAAAATTCTTGTGTACGGAATCTTCTAGATTAAACCAGCAAATAAACAGGTAGCCACCAATAAGTAAGGGTAATAATTAAAAATATTAAACAGGGATATTGAATTGTACATACACAACAGAAAACGCAATATTTTATACAAAAATATAATTTAAGCTAAGAATATAATAACAATATTTTAATAATAACAATAAACAAAATTATAATAATAGTAATAGTAATTTTAAAGGTTATCTTCGGTTTCCACGGAACACCATAAAGGAAACACTGCTCTAGAAATTAAAACTGAAGATCTTCTCTCTTCTGAGATGTTACGCGGCGCAGATTGGTAGTTAGTTACCGGCGTTTGTCCCGAGAGATCGGTAACTAACCACCAATTTACGCTGCATAACATCTCAGGAGAGCGAAGATATCATTTATACAGCGGCGGAAATCTGGACTCACGCAAATTAAAACTCATTTTACTTTCTGTTGAATAAAATAGTAAAGGTAAAGTGATCCCGTAACAGGCCCGGTGTGGCCCAGAGGGTGGGTAGAGATTTAGCTCTACTCTTCCATGACTGCGGCACTAGAAGGATGTGAGTGGTCAGCACCACGCTCCGGCCGCACTTTACCCCCGGGAAAGACCCGGTACCCATTGTACAGGAGGCTGGGTGGGCCCCAGGGCCGGTCTGGACGGGCGGATAATCTCGTCTGTACTGGGATTCGATCCCGGACCGTCCAGCCCGTACTTAGTCGCTATACCGACTGAGTTACCCGGTCCACGAATAAAGTAGTAGTTGTTTGTAATATGTGTGTTGTGACTTGAATCTCCATATTCTTTCGGAAGATCCATATTGCAGCGTGAAGTGTGTTTTGTAGAGAAACAAACGCCTATAGAACATCTTTCATAGCTACGTATTCTGATCTAGTTTCTTCTAGTGTTTATGCTTGACGTCTAACTAGCTGCAAAATAATGGGGTTGTTGTCAGTGGTGAAATAACATACAGTTATACTTTACGTAGGGCTGCTAAGTATTAAAAAACACTATTTAAGTCCCTCAGTTTTTAATTGTTTGTCTTAGTGCCCTATTGCATCTCGTGTTTTGTGTGCCATCTCTAAGTAACTAGGCTCCCGAAGTCCGAGTGGTCCTTAACATCTTCTCCCACTTCCCAATATAATTCTCCTGCAGACTGTTGCAGAATAACCACGTTATTGAGTGAATGATCCTGCCACTGTCATGTACGCGTTTTTGTGTGTGTAACTCTGTGTGGCGAACTGTGTTGCACATGAGCACTCTCTTCGAGGGTGAGAATTGTCACACTGTAATGGACTTAACTGCGCACTCACTCATACACCTAGCGGGTAAACACCACCTTGCGGAAGGAAGTTTTGTAAAAATCAAAGTAAACCCAAAATCGGGATAATTAAAGGTATAACTATGTTCAATATATTCACATTTCGTTTTGATGGTTAAGCGGCTATTTATGTATCGAATTTCAGAAACACAGTGTTCTTGCTTTTAAGGGAAAATTTCAGAAATTCGCGACACTTAAATGTTAATTGCTTACCCCTAGTTTGGGGCAAATATTCAACTGACTGATGCCCCCATGCTAATGACATGTTTAACCACTGTTAATGCACGTGTGTTATTACATTGAAATATGTTGTGGAGAGACAAGATTCTTCAGTTCACTTAATGTACCTATGTAAAGTAACGTACCTTCTTTACAGTTTTCGATTGTACTGATGTAAAGTGAACAATAATATTATTAAAAACATCGCCTTGACTGATGACACTTCAATGAACATTCCAGAAAATATTTTACGTTAAAGAGAAATTTCCTGCTTTTTTTGTAAAAAGAGTTTTATAGAATCAAAACCAGAAATTCAGAGTGATATTTTCAAATTAAATGTTAATGCATATTATTTTATAAATTGACAATGTAAATATTCGTATTTTGTGATTTTAAAGAAAATTGTTGTTTGGAATTAACACATACATTCGCTTGATTACTTGACGTTTGCACATATGTTTTGTGTACAAAATGTTTTGCCATATAATATACTGTTTATTTTGTATTATTGACTGTAATTTCGTAAAATAAAAGGCCAACGGATTAAATATGACTGCACAAAACAATCCGTACAATAAGAACCAACAGGATGCACTCTTTACTTTAAATTTATTTAAATAATTAACCTCTACATGTTTCGAGCAGTCTTACTGCTCATCAGCAGTAGGTACTACTCGGTATATACAGCAGTTGGTATATACAGAGTAGTACCTACTGATGATGAGCAGTAAGCCTGCTCGAAACATGTAGAGTTTATTTTACATTCAAGAGTCCGTGCATCGTGAAATATATGCCAATAATTGTCCAACAAGATGCAACTATATACAGTTTATTTATATCTGTAAGCCGCTCTACATGTTTCGGCTGGTATCTCCACCCATCATCAGGAGATCATGTCACGGTATCCACAACATGTGGCTTTAGTAAGACCGTAACTGCAAACTGTTGTGAACGTGACTGGACGGGAACAAGTTCCTGCCCAGTCACGTTCACGACAGGTTGCAGTTACGGTTTTACTAATGTCAGATGCTGTGGATACAGTGACATGAGCTCCTGATGATGGGTGGAGATACCACCCGAAACATGTAGAGCGGTTTACAGATATAAATAAAATATATATATTTGCATATTGTTGGATAATTATTGGCATATATATAGGTTAATTATTGAAATAAATTGAAACTAAATAGTGCATCCTGTTGGTTCATATTGTACGGATATATCACGATGCACGGCCAACAAAACATTAAATTTGTACAAAACATCTTTGCTTCAAAAAGGTGTCTGAAATTTTTCAGAACCCAATTTCAAAGACGAAGTTATCTGGCCCACTATGTGGTATAAATGTATTACTTACTTTTACTTACTCACTTAGTTACTCCACGGAGCAGTGTCCTGCTTGAGAAACTAATCTGTTTCTAAAGATATTAATACATTAATAAATTAAAAGGAATACTCACGGGACTTCTAAGTATCAAATCTGTAACGAAGTATAATTCCTAATCCCGGTTTTGGGTTGCTGATTTTATTTTCCAATTTCAAGTGAAATTCGCGCAAATGGCCATCATATCACGGTTATCACTTCAGGGCGCTGTGTTCCGCCCACTGGCTGGAGAACTTGCCTCAGCGGTGATATATTGCGTCTCCAACAACTCCGCCAGTCTCGAACCAGTGACATGTTGGTCAGGTCAGGTAGGACGGATAAGAAAAAGTAAAAGGAAAAGTATATATTGAATTTTGCGAACCACCGCCAGTTCTGCATTATCTTGTGGATGTACTGACACTGGTCGCCAGTTCTACCTTGTCTATATGATCGCAACCGGAGCCGTCTCATCATCATATCCCTATTTCTTTTTTAATCATTCAGCATCTTAGTACCTAAATTTCTCAGATTCTTTAAAATTGTCGCTATTTGATTAGTCTATTGGAATTGTGTGTGTTTCGTTTGTATTAAATCACGGAAAACTCCTAGTTATTTCCCTAGCAATACGTGACCAATATTGATTAAGTACATTTATACTAGACAGTATCAACTGCCTGAGGTATGTTTGTAAATATACGACTTTTCGAGATATGATTGTACTTTTTTCTTCAGGCGATTCATTGTCATACTACGGACATGGCATTACATTTTACTTGTTGCTAGTCACACAATTCCCTTCTATATCGACTCCGTGACGCTGTGTGTACCAGTGACGTCTTCTGTTCGTTTTTCTTATTTAAGTGTCAGGTTTCGAAGGTGAAAGTTAATTTCACACTCTCCAGAGTATTCTGGGATAGAGAAATCTGTATAATAGCTGGACTGACAGGCTGGTTGACGGAGGAATCGTGTTTGGATTCCCGGCAGAGATAATATTTTTTTCTTGTGTTAAACGTTTCCAGGCTGGAACTGAAGCCCACACAACCCACTATTGAATGGGTACTGGGGGTCCTTCCTGGGGGTAAGCGGTCTAGGAGTGATGCTTACCATTTACCTCTATGTAGGGCCGATAATAATATGCGGAGTTGTTCCTCCATCCCCCATATGAATTCAGAGTGTGATGTTGAATTAAGCTTTAACGTTTATTCAGCATTGCTTCATACTTCCTTTACTATTTGTTCATGAAGCGTTCTAATCGATTATCTCTCACTTTGTAAAAGTATATACTTATGTTTATAAACATTTATCCTGGACAATATGGGAAGAATTATTTTGGGGTAGGCGCAATGCATCTACGATGCAGAGTAACTTTGTATTCTTGTTCTGAATTTGGACAATCATTGGCTGCTGTCGCCACCGTCAGATTCGAAATACAGAAGTATACGTGAAAGTTTATTCAAACGGAAAAAAGTTTATATACGTGCGATTATGTGTGATTAGATTATTTGTTCTCTACATATGACGACATTAAACTAAATTCGTAATTATGTATCTGCTTAGGCATTGAGCCTGGCACCTTAACTTTAAAAGTGACCGTGTAAAGAAAAATCAACTTGATGCACAACTTATTATTGGTATATTTCTTCAACCTCTACATGTTTCGGACGTATCTAGGCCAATCATAAGGAGGTACAACCGCATGTATACAACAATTGGTACTTATTATTCTTTTTAGATGACTGTCTGTTGTCCTGGTTGGTTTGGAACTGGTTCCAATCCAACCAGGACAACAGACAGTCATTGTATACATACGGTTGTAACTCCTGATGATGGGCATAGATACGCCCGAAACACGTAGAGGATGACGAAATATACTAAGAATAAATTGTGCATCAAGTTGGTTTTTCTTTACACGATTATATCGAGATGAACGGTCAAGAAAACCTAAAATTTAAAAGTGACATTGGGTTATTACCTGAAACGGGTTGAATATTTATAAGCAGGGTGGCAGTTAGGAGAATGAAGTTTTGATTGTTGTGTTAGATCATGTCCAGTTCATCACATCAGTTATTATAAATATTTGCGATTTATACGTAATATTAGTCGAAATACAAAGGAGCTACACAAATAAGGTCACAAAATCTGTGATGCTGAGGTCTTTAGTCTAACGTCGATGTGTATATTGCACAAGGTTAACAGGTGGTACACACCATATCTCCACTTATTCTCGACTGACATTTAAGCATGTGTCATGTCGTAATATGATGCCTTTTATCTTTGTGTGATTAGAAACCGGCGTTAAGTGTTTAACCTGGAGATGAGAGGTTGCTTCACCTAGCCATCTCCTGCAAATCGCTTGTCAGGCGTGTTCTGCTTGCGTGGTCCAAAGCGACGGAAATCATTGAGTGACAGATCGGGAGGGTAAGGAGGATGGTCTGTAACTTCCCAGTCGTTGCTGGGGTGGACCTCCTTTGGTTATGGGTGTCCTAGTGATTTCCATCTCTTTGGACACTTAAGAAGCACCTGGCTAGCAGACGAGTTGAAATAGACACCGACATCAAGCAAGCTTTAACGTACTGGCTAGACACTTGACACACTTCATCCACGCCTACTGCAAGTTTTGGTGTCATAGTTGAGAAATGCTTAAATGTCAATGATGAATACGTGGAGGTCTGATGTGTACCACCTGGTACCCGTGTGTACCAACTGGAACCCATGTGTACCACCTGGTACCTATGTGCCAAGAAAGACCGAAGTCAGAATGAAGTTTTCGGCATCGTGTGTTTTTTGCCTTACTTTATTTTTAGAATTTCTTTGATTCAGTAATAGAGCTTTTTGTGAGAAACCATAGCTATTATTACATTTAGTTTCTCTAAGTTTTCCATTAATCTTTTTTCGACATTGGAGTCCTTGTATTTATTACTTTTTTCGCATTTTACAAATATGTTTTGTTCAAAACATTAATGAAATATTCCAAATTCTTAAGACGAAAATCCGGTCAACCTCCAGCATAAAGCAGAGTGATAAATGATATCTGTCAGACATCTTCTATTTTTGTTGCTTGGATGAATTCAACGGCTCAACAATGTTGTATGAAACAAGGTAGAACTGCGTCCTACATGTTTTTCCTTTGTGCACATTCTATATAAACACACTGTGTACTGTTCAATAATTTAATGCACCACTTCTCTTATCACCATCCAATATCTACAATTCGAACACAGAGAACACGGATGACACGAGTCTTTGAAATACATTTTGAAATGTTCTTCGCTCACTAGCACTTTGTCTCTTTTTCTAAAATCTTCCTCTGTCTGTTTCCTCCGTCTCTCCTTCACACCCACAGTCTTAGAAACACCGATTGCCTTACTTGTGCTTTAAGCCTTGTTGTGCGGAAGGTACGGTATATGACATATGCGTGCTGTCGCATCAGTAAGAGCATAAACTTAACCAAAAAACAGTATGTTTGCACGTAGCGCTTCGGAAAAGGACCGACCAGAGGACGACGGGGGGTAGGGGGGTTCCTTCATCACTGAGTTTCCGGTGATTGTTATCATTGCTGTTACTGATTTTGTTACAATTTTTTTTTTAGAAAAAAATGTAGGTGCCTTATTTCTTTCAAATGTTTCAGCCTGTATCGTAAGTTTTGTAAGAACTATCAAATTAGGTCTAGTCTGTAATAACAGACGGTTGATGAATGATTCACTAAATAATTACGCTTGTTACCCACTCATAGACGACCTAGTTAGTTTAAGTTGTTGACAGATGGATTTAATCGTAAGAATGACTGCACGTAAACACACTTTTCACTCTAACAGGCTTTTAGCTTCTGTCACACTGCGTTAATGGTCAGGCAGCCTGAACTTACACAAAATACAGTTTCATCCATGCAATGTGGGACATTTCTCTTCGACGGTCTCGAGGGTGGAATGTGTGCTGCTTTCACCTACAGGCCGAATGGTATTTCTGTTGAATTTTCAAAGGGCCTTTAGCAGTAGCAATTACGTAATTAACGTTCAGTTTATGTCACTTGCTGTAGTACCGGCTCCCATTACACGAACTTTGCCAAGAGGTCGTATGCGCGCAAATATTTTCATGTTGTGAGATATAACAGTTTTCAGTGTGCTCATGACGTATTTCGTGTGCCTAGGTTGAATATTTCATTAGTTATAGTTAGCTACTGAAAGCAAAGTCAAATATGGAATGTATTTAAACTACGCAAAATAAATTTGTTTTTTGTTCTGACTATTTTACCGTAACCATATTTGCGTCCCTTAAAATCCGGTTAAACTGTGATTCATTTTGTGAAGTATCTGCCATAGCAACAAAATTAGTTCCGGCTGTGAACCTTTAAAATATCCAGTTTCCAATACCAAACCAGGATGTTCAGTAAGTTTGTACAAAGCCAGGGGAATAGGTTTATGACGCCAGATGAGGAGGGGGGAGGGGGGACTGTCCCAGTCCCAAAGCCACAGGGACCCTCTTTCTGCCTTCGGGCAACCCACGTTAGACTTGAATATTATTAATTAGTTAGATGGTTCTTTATTTCTGTATCACATCAATCATTTCTTTCAATACCATGTCCCTAGGACCTGCTGTCAGCTGCAGTAACTATCTGTGACTCCCGCAGACCAAAACAATTATTACTATTCATTTATCAAACCAAACAATTGCACGAGTGGTTCGGTAAATAAATATTTTAAGCTAAATGTACGGAATAAATAATTTCACATTACTGTTATTGTTGTAAATTCATATTATTTATGACGGTCGTGTATAAACTTCTGGTGACAGCGTGAAGGTGAGAATAAAATTTAATGAAAGAGGCTGAAATTTGTAAGCTGCGTCCAGACTCGCCGCAACTTAGATATTCCGACTTTACTGCCAGTAACTAACTAACTAACTGTGTGACTGACTGACTGACTGACTGGCTGGCTGACTCCATGAACATTGTCCTTGAGAAGCTAACATATCTTCTTCTACTTAAGAAATTCCCCGAATTTAATATAACCCAAGTAATTACATCCACGTTTGTAAGAGCATGTCAGCTGTCCCTACCCTGAATAAGACGAACCAGTCCGCGCTGTCCCATTCCGTTTCTTTAAGGTTTGTGTCAGTATTATCCTCTCATATAGGCGTAGGTTTCCTAACTGCTTTCTGTCCCTATGATTCCTCTACAGAGAACCTGTGCGTATTTTCCTTTCCTCCAACGGTTGCCAACATACCCCACCAATCTGATATTCCTTCCTTTTATCATTCAGGTAACATATTTTGAGGTGTATGGACTGGGACACTCCTCAATACCTCAGCGAAACACAGTAAATGTATCTAGACATGGAATTTGGTGATTTGTGAAAAACACGAGAGATCCAGGGATCTTACAACAAATTAATTTCATATTTTATCTGCAAAATCGGAAGCGTCCAAATTCGTTAGAAACTCGGTTGCGTCGGAAAGATACAGAGATAAAGACCATAATATTATACCCGCAAAATTTAATATTCTTTTTAAATTTATAGAAGCGTACGTGACAACTACAGTCACGTCTGCTTACCGCAAGAACAGCTAAAAGGAGGACAACGGAGGTTACGATGATTTGCGACTAATATTCAAAAACATATCGCAGTTTATTGTGACTAACCTTATGGAAGCACAAGTAAGTATTGCTGAAGAGTAGATGGAAGGTAGGTCTAAAGTCGTGGGGAAGTGAGAGGAAGTGAGAGACACTGTTTCGGGGGGGGGGGGAGCGCCACTTTGTGGGGGGCCCAGGCGTCACTGACCCGTGATTAATACAGGAGGGTTTTAAAGCTCAAATTTGTAAAAATTATGTATAAAAGTCAGTGCTTACCTCACAGAGAACCAGTCCATCTCTGCTATAAAGACTAATTATTTAATGCTGTTCAGGAAAATAAATGGTAATTATTGTGAGAATTATATGACACGTAAGTCCACTGAGTGGGCAGAGTGGGCAGAGTGGGCAGAGCGGGTAGAGTGGGCAGAGTGGGCACAGTGGGTAGAGTGGGCAGAGTGCAGAATTTTTAAATGTTTCAGCAAGTGGGGAGTGTAGTTTTGACGGTGCTTAAAAAGCGTTAAATTTTTATAAAATGTTGCGCTTGCTTCTAGAATGGATTAAACATTTTCCAGTTACTATACACAGATCGATAGACTTACTAGGTTTCATTTAAAGTACAAACCCCAAATGGAAACTTTTGTTTAACCTGTGGCAGGGACGAGGCTATCTCTCTGTGCAATTAACAATAAAAGGGAAGCAGTACATAAGCGTAAATGAGATTTAAAGGGACAGGGTTTTGTTACTTGGCATCACGTTGCTCTTAATGATTAATTTTTAAAATATTAAATGGAGTATTTTTATAGTGTTTCAAAATTTAAGAAACCTACTGCTAAGTTTGAACTTGATGAAAGGCATCACGATGTGCTGGGAAAACACTAATTAAAATAAGTCAAACACAACTATTTTATTATACAAGGCTACAAGTTTCGACCTTTTAAACGGTCCTCATCTGGCCTTCTAACAGATTGATTCAACAGATGCTGTGTACACGTTGGGATCCCAATATGTTTAAATCAATAAAATACATAAAATGTAGCAGGTCAGTTACATAAGAAGGAGTTATA
>Ga0131853_10004051_pt1 | contig 26305 bp, 21 predicted proteins | sample TergutLab28metaG_FD_92764 | JGI IMG/M metagenome (GOLD analysis project Ga0131853, IMG submission 92764) | Labiotermes labralis P1 segment gut microbial communities from Petit-Saut dam, French Guiana - Lab288 P1 (version 2) (version 2) | ecosystem: Host-associated > Arthropoda: Insects >... | reverse complement strand
TGATGTTGCCCAAAAATGTATGTCCGTCAATGTTTTCATTCGGCACATTAATCCCAATATCACTATCTCAATGATGTGGGATAGGTTGTAGTAATATCCGTTATAATCAACTGTCGAACTTGCTTTTTTCATTTCCGATATAATGCACATTTACTTCACCTCTTGTGTATTATATTGGTTGGTAGTTATTCCCTCAAAGTTAGAATGCAGTGAGGTAATGTTTGAGATGGCATCCAATGTGGTATATAGTGATGGGGTATAATCGTATCAAAAATTGTTTTACCCTTCGTTATAAAATAGATAGCAAATTATCTGATTTTTTTCGTATCCTATGCATAATACAATAGTATTAGCAGATACTAATTTCTGAGGTGATACCATGCCAGAATACAGAGATTTAGATACTATGATTTTTCAAGACGGTAATGCTCGGCAATATTACAACGAACTGCCCGGTTATATTCGCGAACAAATATCTTCTCGCAGGGACAATATAACCACCTTTGATGCTTTAAAGAATTATGCCGAGAATCTGCTTGAAAACTTATAGGGTGCCGTATTATTCCGGTTCCACATCCCTTTGATATTCTTTAGCCGAAATAAGCTCCGGCAACATCGCCATATTGGCAAATTCTCAAGCGAAACGCCCAGGTATTTAAACGCCGAAAAGTATCTCCATCTCTTCGATTACGTTAATCTTCCATCCGAACTTGCCCTATTTTCCCCCAGTCAATAAGCTTTGAATAAAATTCACACAGCTGCACATACTACTCTCGGCAAGGCATATTCTTACTACCATAAAAAATGCGTTCGCGTATAATTTATACCTTGTATGGAGGCGGCTCAGACCGCCTCCGGCGTTTTGAAGTAGTGATAGCATATGGCAAAAAAAGAAGAAAAACGTATTCAATGACGGCGTTAAAAACGCATAGGATAACGAAAATATTGGTGAACGGCTTAATATGCCGGTAGGTAGTAAGCGTCCCAAAAAGACAGCGAGATAACTTTTATGCCGCTCTGTATTGGAGCGGTTTTTATTTTTGTGCGGCACTGTTTTTAATATACTCAACGTACTTGTCGGCCCATTCATAGTCGTATTCCTCTTTTCGCGGGATTGTCTATGATGTTACCGTTTTTTTCAAAACGCGAGCCGTGACAAGAACAATCCCATGATTGCTCTGCGGAATTCCGATGCAATTTGCATCCCATATGGGCGCAGCGGGGCCCGCCGAAAGATAAAAGCCCCCTTGCCGCCGCGCCAAGATTTTTCGGCAGTTGCCATGACATCATGGAACGTTGCGGATTGAATAATTCCGTCCACTCGCTTTTGCCGGAAACAATCAGATCTGTTAATAATTCTGCCGCAACCATCGAGCCGGTCATGCCCCATTTATTAAAACCCGTGGCAACATATAAATTCTTTTTGCCTGTGCTGTGTCGTCCGATATACGGCACTTTATCCAATGTCATGCAATCTTGCGTCGCCCAATGAAATTTTTCGATGGTATTCTGATAATTTTGATTTGCAAAATCCCGAAGTTCAGCGTAACCGCCGCCTTTTTTACCGGTTCTGTGGTCGCCTCCGCCCACAAAAAGCAGATTCCCATAAGTGCGGAAGGAGTGTCCGTCCCCCCGATAATCTAAATACATACCATCAGGCAATGGCGCGTTTTCCAGCGCAATTACATAACTGCGATGTTGATACATCTTCATAAAATAAAGCCCGGGAATGTTGACCATCGGATAATGTGTGGCTAACACAATGTATTTTGCCATTATTTTTTTTGCGTTTGATGTAATTGCCGTTTGACCATTAATTTTTTTGATAAACGTATTTTCGTAAATTTCCAATTCGGCGGCAATAGCGTGCAATAATTTTAACGGATGGAATTGGGCTTGCGCTTCCATTGCAATGGCATTTCTAATTTTGAACGGCATGGGAAGATTTTCAAGAATATGTGTGTTTATCCCTAACTTACGGCAGGCTACGGCTTCGCTTTCGATTTCTCGTTTGCCGCTTGTTGAATAAACATAAGCTGCCTTTTCCTCCAAATCGCATGAAAAATGCTCTGCCAATTCGCGATACCGTTGGATTGCCAAGGTATTAGCTTCGTAGTATTGCCTCGCTTTTTCCGAGCCGAAGCGTTTAATTAAGTCGGCGTAGATAAGTCCGTGCTGTGCCGTAATTTTTGCGGTTGTGTTCTTGGTAATTCCGTTGCCAATCGTTTTTGCTTCAGCAACAATGCAACGCATTCCTGCTTTCTTCAACCAATACGAGATAAGAATTCCGCACATGCCTCCGCCAACCACAAGAACATCCGTAGAAATATCTCTTTCAAGCGGCAGGCAAATTTCCCTTGCGGCGGTTTCACTCCAAACAGAACACGATTCCATGATTATCATTCCTCTCATGGAGTTAGATTTGCCAATAGCAACCGAGAGTATTCCGAATAATTTAAGTAATTCTTGTCGTTAATTTAATACTCTCGGCGAAATCGCTGTGTATAATGACTCATCATTCAAAGATGAGGCGGTAACTGAACAAGCCAAAGCCCCTGTAAATCAAGAGAAAAACGGCATAGCTTAATCGCTATACCGTTTTTCCTGTGAGATAGTTTTATCTCACATAGCCTTGATGTTTACAGGAATCCATGAATGCTCGGTGTCGGAATTGAACCAACGACACGTGGATTTTCAGTCCACTGCTCTACCAACTGAGCTAACCGAGCACGAATTAAACACTTAATTTCCTCTATTTTACTGCGGTTGAAGTGATACTGTCAAGTTGCACGATTTTCTTGACTCAGTGATTCTCAACTCCTTCAGTATATATTTTTAAGGGAATGCTTGTCAAGTTTTTTCTTTTATTTTATCCAAATTGATATATTGGACAAAAAAAGGGCAATACGTTACGTAAATGGTAGAAAGCTATCATTGGTATTTAGACATAACTTTCTGTGAAGATGTCGGATACTTCGCATCAAGCTTGTTTTATTGCACCGTTTCTGTGATGTTTGCTTAAAATCCGGTTTCATTCGTTTGGCGTGGCAATATGCGCACGGCAATTTCATAGGAAATGAAGAAAACGATACAAAAAATGAAAAAGTGGAAAAGAATCAAGCAAACCCTGTATACTGGGAGAAAAAGGGGTGTATGCCGTGTACAGGGAATACTACGAGAAGCACTTTGGCGAGTTGGAGGGTACGAGGATTTTGGGTTTAAAAGCCAACCAAGAAACTTTATATAATGAAGTCTCGCTTTGCCTTGATGACTGCATATCTTCCGAAAATATCGAAATTGAAGCCGACACAACAAAGGAAAAAAACGGCGGCAGAATTGAAACGCGCATATGTCACAAGTCACCCTCGCTAGATTGGTTTGAAGACCGCGGCAAATGGGCGGGACTAAACTATGCATTTGCAGTAGACCGAATCACCGAAACGCATACGGGCAAAAGCTTCGAGCGAAGTTATTATATAACCAGCCTTGATGTGCCTTGTGAAGAATTACTTAGGCTCACCCGCGAACACTGGAAAATTGAAGCCATGCACCATCAATTAGACGTCACTTTTTCAGAGGATGATTGCAGAATCTTATCTCCGAATGGTCAAAAAACATTTAACATCTTCCGAAAATTGGCTCTGGCTTTTCACAAAGCTTTCATCTCTGCACTTAACAAAAAAACTAAGCCCTCCGTTAAAAATCATATGCTTCAGGTTTTATTATCCACATTAATTCTTCTTAGTGTCCTGGGCGTTTCTTTAAAAAATTCTTAATATCCTATGAAACTGCCGTGGCAATATGCTCGCGAAATCTTGACAATGTTTCAAGGATATAGTAATATCGCTTGCGGTACTGGTACTAATGCTTCTAATCAAAACAAGGGCCCTTAGCTCAGTCGGTTAGAGCGGCCGGCTCATAACCGGTAGGTCCCGGGTTCAAGTCCCTGAGGGCCCAAACAAACCCCGATATTATCACGGTTTCGTGAGTATCGGGGTTTTGTATTTCTTGGTTTTTACACCTTTTTTACACTTTGGGAAAGGGGTCTCCCGTTGAAATCAGCGCGGGAGAAAATTCCCCTAAGTCTACAACCTCATTGAATCGGGTCTGCGCCCCTTGCGTTTTTTGAACTTGACAACTCTTGGAAACTCCGTCTTGCTGACAGACAAGTAACCCCTGTGCAAATGCCTGTACGTAGAAGATCTGGGAAAAGCGACATCGTTACTTTCCATTATGTGGTACAGATGTTGCCCTTTCTTGATTCCTTCCGCAATGATTTTGTCCGATTCCCAAAATTCTTCCTTTTCAAGGGGTATGCCCTCTCGCGACTCCCTAAGCATGACTTCATATTCCGCCTGCGCATTTTTGGCGATGTACAGTTGTTTCTGAAATGCACAGTTGCCTCGGCGCTTTTTGCAGTGGTTGCAAACAAAGGGGTCTTTCAGCAGTAACGGGCATGGTCTGTCGTCAATGGGCGTTCCGCTTGCCTTTGTGAGTGAAACGGACAGCGGTTGAGCGGTTATGTGACGTTTGACTTCCCGCGAGATGGTTCGGGGATCTTTCTTGACGCGACGGGCAATATCCTTGAAAGATACGCCTTTGTCGAGGCACTCCATGATTTCTTGCCGGTCATCAAGCGTAAGATGCTTGCCCCTGTTGATTTTAAGTCCGGCATTTTCATTTTCCTTATTATTAAGGAAATTTCCCGGACTTAATGCTACTGATTTTTATTTTTCAGAGTAAACGCCACACCCCGCGCCACTGTGGCACTTACTTCGGAAATTTACTGGTGTGAAATATTGACAGATGGAATATTGACAGGTCTAATGTTAATATGATACAATTGCAATATGAGGTAAGTGACTTAGGTATTGGTGGTGAGTTTTTGCTTTCAGATAAAAAATTGTCTTTGTTCATAGTCGATGATGACTTTGATTTGTGTTGTGCATTTAAAAATCACTTTGAGAGCTATTCACAATTTGATGTGATGAATCCTGTGCGCTTGGGTGATGAAGCAATTGAAATTATTGAACAGCATAAGCCGGACATAATTGTGCTGGACTTGATGCTTCCTGTATATGATGGAATGTACATTATGGATTACATCATTAACAACATGGAAGGCTATCATCCTATTGTCTATGTCCTTTCAATAATGGGGTCGGCGAAAACAGCTCAAATGCTTAACAGTTGCACGCTGGTTAAGTATTACAGCATTAAGCCGATACGCCCTCAAGCCGTAGCAAATAATTTGCTTCGTTTAATAAAAGACTCGAAATCGGTAGAATTCGTGGAAAATCAAAATGTTAATATCGCCCGCGATGTGAAGATACCTGCAAATGTATCGCATTTCGTGCCGGATGGATTAGAAAACCTCGAATGGTTGATAGAAGGTTATCTTAAAGAGCTTGGTTTACAATTAAGTTTAATTTCTACAAAATGTACGCGGCTGGCAATTGATATAGGCATTCGGACTGATAAAAATGACCGCATAGGCATGATGGAGATATATACTCAAGTGGGACAAGTCTTTACCCCTCCAATTTCGGCGGTGGCTGTTGACCGCAATATACGAAGCGTAACGGCTCGTGCAATAAAGAACAGTACGCCTGTTTTTGAAAAATATTTCAGAAAAAATCATAGCAGTGGCGAGTATCAACTTACTAACAGTTTATTTTTGTGGGAGTCGGTTGATATCTTGAAAAGATGGATTGCAGAGAACCTTGATGATACAGCTTTTAGCTGAAAAAACTGCTCGGTTTCTTGCAAAAGATGATGAAAATGCTGATGTTGAGGTTTTAACATATGGCTATTATATGTTCTATCAGCAATGGCTTGTAATTATTGTGATACTCTTGCTTTCGTTACTGGTTGGACTGTTTTTTGCTGTTTTAGCTTCGATTATTACTTTCATGGTATTGAGGGGTTGCGCATGTGGAACCCATGCGACTCACCCTGTTATATGTAGAATTGTCGTTTTTGCTGTGGCTTTTATCCCTGCTGTTTTAGCAGAGGTTTATGCGGTTAAACTTGTGACAGTTATTTTTGCGGTATTATACTTATTAAGTGTTGTACTGCTAGTATTGTATGCTCCCGGGGATACCGATGTGAGAAAAATTCATGACCCTCACATACGTAAACGCATGAAAATTGAATCTATTGTTTGGGTGTCTGTGTTTTTTTTAGTAGCTGTGTTGTTACAAAGCAGATTTCCATCAATAGCATTTGTAATGGCAACTACGGCATTTATAACTTGTTGCCTTGTACACCCTGTAGCATATTGGTTGTTTGGGTTTGACCCAAAAACAAAAGAAGCGCGCAAACAAAGGTGGTAAACTGCCTTTGAAATAAAAAAAAGGATGTGCAAAGCCATGAAAATTAAAGAAGTACTAAAGAATTTTGGCATGAAAAACGCAGAAGCGCAAGTTAGCCCGCAGCCTTTATCAGGTCCCCGTTTAGCTTATGAGCCAAAACCACCGGCAAAAATTTTAGAGAAAATGAAGCAAGCAAATAAGAGTGTATAGCACTTAAAGATTAAAGAAAGGGCGGCAGATTAAAAAGTCTGCCGTTTTTTTTTACATAATATTTAATTGGAGATGACGATATGATTGATTTTATGTTGTTTGGTTTAACTGGGTGTGTGCAGGTGGCATTTTTGATGGCGGCTATGTTCAACTTTACAAATGTGCGATGGACTACTAAACAAGTGCTTATCACAACAAGCATTACTTATATTCCATTTATGATATTAAAAGCAATTTCCGGTCTTAATATTTCTGTTATGTACGCATGGGTTTTGTTTGTAATTTTAGCTGTTCTGGTAGTATTCAAGCTATCTTGGCGGCAAAGTATATTTATAGGAATATTCATAAATTTTATTTATATAATAGCAGATTATTTTTTCATTCTTACTGTTACTTTATTTCCAAAAGCTACACAAGCATATCTTCTTGAAAACTTATTTATAGCAAGAATTGCTATGCTCATTTTTTATATGGCACTATATGTTTTTTCTCGGAAATTTAAGGATAGCGATTACCCGCCGTTGGCACACTTTGCTACAGTTCATTGGATATTATATTTTTTAATATTTAGTCTTTTTGCGGATTCTCAGATGGCAAATTTGTATGAACAAACCACAATACAAAATGCTCCCGAATTAGTTATCATCGGGCTGTTTTCGATTTTTTTCTTGTATAATTTAATATCTTTGCGTAATCTCTCCAGCAATATAACAAAGAGAATAGAAGCGGAATTTCACGCAGAAGCGTTGCAAAAAGAACTTGAAGCGCAGGAATTTTACAATGCAGCATTAAAGGATGTACTGGATGATTTATCCGGATTTAGGCACGAATTTTCAAATACTGTAGGTGCAATCAATAGCTATGTTAACCAAAAAAATTTACATGGGCTGGAAAATTATATGAAAAAGCATACAACCACTATTATAACTTCTGCGGCATTAGAGATAATCGAACCCCTTCGACATTTTTCTGTATTATTCAGCCTATTATCTTCAACAATTACTTCTGCACAAAAAAAAGACGTAGAATTCCTTGTTACGATAATGTGTGCGGAACCGGATATAAAATATTGCTCTGTTGTTGATTACGGCTTGCTTGTTGGCAATTTACTGGATAATGCTCTTGAAGCCGCAAGAAAAAGCAATGATAAAATGATGCAGTTTGATATTTTGATTAGGAACGGAAGACTTGCCACTACCGTCATGAACTCATGTGATGAAGAGGTGGATATCGACTGTATATTTGAACGAAAGTATAGCTCAAAAGATACACCCTCCGGAGAGGGGCTGTACCAAGTAAAACGGATTTTACAAAAATATAAAGAAAACAAGTACGATATACAACTCATCACCACATTTGAAAACAAAACATTTACACAGGAATTAATTATTTAGTAATTAACAATTCATTCAAATCCGTATATTCCATACCAAAACTTCGTGCAACTTCTGCGCAGGTTATGTGTCCTTTATAGCAGTTTACGCCGGGGTATAAATACCGATCGGATTTTACAGCAGCTTCAAGTCCCATATCTGCAATTTTTAAGCCGTAATTTAATGTAGCGTTCGTAAGCGCGAAGGTCGAGCTTTGACATACCGCGCCCGGCATATTCGCTACGCAGTAGTGAATTACGTCGTCTACTACATAAGTTGGGTTGTCGTGATAAGTCAGTTTTGTTGTTTCGCAGCAACCGCCCTGGTCTACGGCAACGTCAACGATTACTGCGCCTTTTTTCATTGTTTTCAAATGCTCGCGTTTTATAAGTTTCGGCGCCGCGCCGCCCGGAACCAATACTGCCCCGATTACCAAATCCGCGTTTGCCAACGCTTTTTCAATAGTAGAGGGCGTTGAAAAAAGTGTTTGGATTTGATTGCCGAAAACATCATCCAAATAAGTAAGCCGTTGAATATTATTATCTAAAACTGTAACATTAGCACCCAGACCGATTGCAATTTTCATAGCAGCAGTACCGACAACACCGCCGCCGATAATAAGTACTTTTGCCTTACCGACACCGACAACGCCACCCAAAAGAACACCGCGCCCACCCATTGGTTTCTCCAAACAACGTGCACCGATTTGTATGCTAAGTTTGCCCGCAACCTCGCTCATCGGTTGTAAAAGCGGCAACCCGCCGGATTTATCCGTTACGGTTTCATATGCAACAGCCTTACATTTTTTCGCAACCAAAGTCTCGGTTAGCGTGCGGTCTGCTGCAAGATGCAGATATGTGTAAATAATTTGGTCTTCACGGAGAGAAGGATATTCCGGTTCAAGAGGCTCTTTTACCTTCACCACCATTTCGCAAGTGTCCCAAACTTCTTTCGCAGTAGAAACAATTTTCGCGCCTGCGGCGATATAATCTTCATCGGGTAAAGAAGAACCCTCTCCCGCACCCGCTTGCACAAACACCTCATGCCCGCGATTTACATAGTCACGCGCGTTTCCCGGCGTTAAACCAACCCTATACTCATGCGTTTTTATTTCTTTTACTGTTCCGATTTTCATTTTATCTACTCCTTCCTTGCTGATTCTAGCGGTTTTTATGATATAATACAAGAAAAACAAAAAGGGGATTTCACATGAACGAAAAAATTACTGTGAATATACGCGGTATCGGTGAGGTAGATGTTCCGAGCGGCATAAGTCTTTTTGAATTGAGTGAAAAGTACAAGGATAAATTTGCGCGACCGGTGTTGGTCGCGGTGGTCGATAATGAACTTCAAGATTTATCCCGGAAGGTGCTTTACGATTCGCAAATCGAATTTCTGGATATCACAAATCCGCAGGGGTTTAGTGTGTATCAGCGTGGGCTTTCGTTTTTAATGATTTATGCCGCAAAAACTGTTTTAGGAAAAAAAGCGCGCGTGGTAATAAATCATTCGATTAATAAAAATTACTGCTGCGAATTACCCGAATATAAAGAAATTTCTGATGAAATATTATTAAAAATTGAGAAAGTTATGCGCGACGCAATTATAAGCGACCTTCCCATCGAGCGACATACAATGCCGAAGGAGATTGCCCTTCGCATTTGCAAGGAATTCGGATTTGACGATAAAATAAGTTTATTAAAATATCGCACAAATATGAATTTTAGTTTTTACAAACTGGATTGGCTATACAATTATTTTTACGGTGAAATGCCGCCGCGCACAGGACGTTTGGACCAGTTCAAGCTTGTGAAACGCACACGTGGCTTCATGCTACAATTTCCGGACGCGTCATCTAATTACGAATTCGCGGAGCTTGCGCCGGAGAATCGACTTTATGAAGTATTCGCGGAAAGTAAACGCTGGATGCGGATAATGAAAGCCGACACTGTCGGCGCGTTAAACGACAAGCTATGTCAAGATGGCAACGGCGAAATAATTCGCGTAGCGGAAGCTCTGCATGAGAAAAAAATCGCCGCCCTCGCCGACCAAATTATGCAAGGATATCGCCGGATTGTTTTTATTGCGGGCCCGTCGTCTTCGGGCAAAACGACTTTCGCTTCGCGGCTTGGCATCCAATTGCGCGTGAACGGCGCGATTCCTAATGTGATTTCGCTGGATAATTACTACTTTAACCGCGACGAATGCCCCCGCGATGAATTCGGCAACTACGATTTCGAGACAATAGACGCAATCGATACCGCGCAAATCGTCAAGGACCTAAAAGCCCTTCTTAAAGGCGAGCGCGTGGAAATTCCGTCATTTAACTTCTACACGGGCCGTCGCGAATACAAGGGCAATTTCCTAAAGCTTTCCCCATCTGATGTATTAATAATGGAAGGAATACACGGCCTTAACGAGCGCGTCGGCGGCGATGTTCCTTCTTCCGACAAATTCAAAATTTTCATATCCGCCTTAACACAAATCAACATTGACGACCACAACCGAATCCCCACAACCGATGCACGTTTAATGCGCCGTATGGTTCGTGATTATCTTTTCCGCGGCGCGTCTGCCGCAAGAACACTTGAAATGTGGCCACGCGTTATGCACGGTGAAATAAAATACATCTACCCAAACCAAGAACGCGCCGACGCATTTTTTAACTCTGCTTTGGTATATGAAATGTGCGTTTTAAAACAGTACGCAGAGCCGCTTCTTTATGGCATATCCCCCGACGAGCCCCAGTACACCGAAGCCCGCCGCTTAATCAGATTCCTCTCATCGTTTTTGAGTGTGCCAAGCGAAACCATTCCCCCAAATTCCATCATGCGCGAGTTTGTTGGCGGGAGTTGTTTTCATCATTAAAAATGATAAACTGTGGTTGAGTTTACAATTAAAGGACTGACTTTACTTGCCGAAAAAAACAAAACGAACCTCCGTGGAAGCCCCTGAGAATCACATAATAGAGCAACCGATAACCAATGCGCTTGAGTTGAATTATATGCCTTATGCGATGAGCGTAATTGTATCCCGCGCAATCCCGGAAATTGACGGATTTAAGCCGGCGCACAGAAAGCTCCTTTATACGATGTATAAAATGGGGCTTCTTTCGCGTGAGGGTGGTGCATCCGGCGGAAGAAGAATAAAATCCGCGGACATAGTTGGACAAACAATGCGCCTTAATCCGCACGGCGACGGGCCTATTTACGAAACAATGGTGCGTCTCACACGCGGAAACGACGCGCTTATTCACCCGCTTATTGATTCAAAGGGCAACTTTGGGAAACAGTTTTCGCGTGACATGGCGTATGCGGCATCGCGTTACACGGAGGCGAAGCTGGACGATATTTGCCGTGAAGTTTTCCGCGATATAGACAAAAACGTGATTGACATGGTTGATAATTACAACGCGACTATGCTTGAGCCGGTACTTCTTCCCACAACTTTCCCTAATCTTCTTGTCACGCCGAATCAGGGTATTGCCGTCGGAATGGCAAGCACGGTTTGCAGTTTCAATTTGAAAGAAGTTTGCGAAACAACCGTGAAATGGTTGAAAAATCCGAACCACGACATAAGCAAAACCTTGCTTGCGCCCGATTTTTCCACCGGCGGCGAATTAATTTTCAACCCCGATGAAATGACAAACATCTATGCGACCGGGCGTGGTTCGTTTAAGGTGCGGGCGCGATATATCCATGACGAAAAAAATTCTTGCATAGAAATTTACGAAATTCCATACACAACCACGATTGAAGCAATCATAGATAAAATAGTCGCGCTAGTGAAAACCGGAAAAATCCGCGACATCAACGACGTTCGTGACGAAACGGATTTACAGGGTCTTAAAATTACCATTGACATAAAAAAATCCACTAACGTGGAAAACTTGATGCAACGCCTGTATCAACTCACGTCTCTTCGCGAAAGTTTCAATTGCAATTTTAATTTCCTTATAAACGGCCGTCCGCGTGTTATGGGAATAGCGGAGATTTTACAGGAATGGACGGCGTTTCGCATTGGCTGCATAAAGCGACAGCTTGAATTTGACATTGCGAAAAAATCCGAAAAATTGCATCTTCTTGAAGGTCTTGCAAAAATAATTCTTGATATTGACAAGGCGATTAAAATAATTCGCGAAACGCCGAAAGAATCGGAAGTAGTTCCAAATTTGATGAAGGGCTTCACGATTACGCAACCGCAGGCCGATTTCATTGCCGAAATAAAACTTCGTCACCTTAACCGCGAGTATCTGCAAAACCGCATTTCCGAACGAAAATCCCTCGAAGATGAACTCGCGGAGTTAAAATCAATCCACGGAAGCGACGAGAAAATTCGCGATGTAATTTCTGCACAGTTAAAAGAAATCGCTAAAAAATACGGTGCACCGCGCCGCACAGAAATCGTAGCCGCCGAAGAAGCCCCGATTCTTCCGGTTGAAACTTTTATTGACGATTACAATTTAAAATTATTTCTTACGGGGCAGAATTATATTAAAAAAGTTTCGCTTGTTTCGCTGCGCTCCGCCGACACGCAGTATCTCAAAGATGACGATTTTATCACGCAGGAGCTTGAAGCTACAAACCGCGACGAGCTTTTGCTTTTCACAAACCAACACAATGTTTACAAAACAAAAATTCACGAATTGCCCGATTGTAAGGCGTCTTCTTTGGGTGAGTATCTTACGAATATTCTGGAAATGGCGGATGGTGAACGCGTTTTATATCTCGCGCTTGCAAAAGATTACGGCGGGTTTATGCTGTTTGGTTTTGACAACGGAAAAGTCGCCAAGGTAAAATTCGATGCCTACGCCACAAAAACAAACCGGAAAAAATTAGTGAATGCCTACTCCGACAAATCCCCGCTTGTGGATATGCACCACGTTTCCGAAGACATCGACCTATACCTTATGCGTGGCAAGGATAAAGCAATGGTTGTAAATTCCTCGCTTATTCCTCTTAATACGTCGAAAAATTCCGGCGGCGTTTCGGTGTTCACCCTTCGTAAAAATACACAGCTAACCGAAATGCGGCCCGTAACCGAAAATGACGACCCCGATTACTACCGCGCCGATAAAATCCCGACAGCAGGGCATTTTTTGCAGAAGCAGTTGACCATATAAGCATTGATGTCTCAGGGGGAAGGCGCTTGACGGAGGGGGTATCCTGTAAGATGTTGAAAAAACTGCCGGCTGCTATGGGTGCGGCCTTTCCTCATACCATACCTGTACTGACCGGCTTTATCTTTTTAGGCATAGCTTATGGCATATTGATGAGTGACAGAGGATTTGGGTGGCACTGGATTTTGCTTACAAGCATCGTTGTGTTCGCGGGTGCATTACAATTTGTGGGAATCAGCTTGCTCACGTCCGCCTTTGACCCACTTTATGCATTTTTGATTGCGCTCTCTGTGAACGCGCGTCATCTGTTTTATGGTATATCCATGCTTGAAAAATTCAATGGTACGGGCAAAATAAAACCCTATCTGATTTTTGGTATGTGCGATGAAACATTTTCTGTACTTTGCTCGACCGAGCCGCCGCCGAACGTGGACAGGCGGGCTTTCATGCTCTCTGTTACATTGCTGAATCAGAGTTATTGGGTGCTTGGCGGCATTATCGGAGGACTAATTGGGCCGCTTTTGACATTCGATACTTACGGTATAGATTTTGTGATGACCGCTTTTTTTGTGGTTATATTTTTGAATCAGTGGCAGTCGAAAAAGAACTGTTCACCCGCACTGATTGGTCTTGGGGTGTCAACGGTCAGCTTAGTGATTTTCGGCGCGGACAACTTCATTATTCCTGCTATGATTTTAATTGTTTTATTCTTGACTGTATTCCGCACACCACTCGCGAGGGGGGTGGAGGATTGATGCCGACTACGACACAAGCCCTTATCGTAATCGCAATTATGGCTATTGGTACAGCAATAACGCGGTTTTTGCCCTTTTTACTATTTCGGGACGCAGCATCGGCACCTCGTTATGTGAATTATCTGGGAAAAATACTGCCGGCTGCGACTGTCGGTCTTTTGGTTGTGTATTGTTTGAGACATATACAATTTACATCAGCCCCGCACGGTCTAGCTGAAGCGATTGCCATTCTTGTGGTAGCGTTGCTGCATATTTGGAAAAGGAACACTTTGCTCTCCGTTGTATCAGGAACCGCAAGCTATATGTTGCTTGTGCAGTTTGTGTTTTAAGTGATGAATGAAGCCGGAATCACACAAGCTGAAAAGTTAGCTGTACGGCTGGCAGACGAACCCTGCGAAATTATTTACACAAGCCACCTTTTGCGCGCGCAAAAGACCGCCGTAATCATCAACATGCGCCACGGTGTAGAGTTGGTTGCTTCATCACAGCTACGTGAATCAAGCTTTGGTGAGTTCGAGGGTAAAAGCTTAAACGACCCGGAAGCTGAAGCCGCTTTTGGTAGATTCATTGACAAGCGCGCGCCGGCGCAAAAGCCCGCTTGTTTCTCTCAATGCCATAACCTCTTTCTTTCCGAACGGGGAAACTGCTTTACCGTAACATTCACTTATATGAGGAATCCGAACTTGTACAAGCATGTTTTGTGAATGGTGCAGTAAAAAACGGTAACGCGGCAGACCCGAAATATACATTAGTCAAAGAAAAACCCCCGTGAAGCGTTTTGTATGCAACGCTTCACGGGCGGTAATTATACCCGTTGCATCGTCATTTTGGCGGGTTTAACGGGGTTACATACTTGATTTCAGACGATGCAATACGGAACTTTTTAAGTAACTTTAAAATTTTGAATAGAATCTGAGTTTCCAAAAACATATGGACAGTCTGACAGACTCATGACGGCAAAATGAAAGACCGTTTGGAATACACAATCAATAGGGACGAATGGGGATTAACGTAAAATGTTTATACCGACGAATTGGAAAACTAAAATTAAAAATATTTGCGTCGATACCGAAGGAATGTCTGCGGCAGATGTTTTAAGGTGTCGTGCGGACAATGAAATTCTGTATATAAAATCTATTGATACGAAATATTCAGAAACTACATTTAGTGTCAAGCGTGAAAAAGATGTTATGCAGTGGCTTAACGGTAAGTTAAACGTACCGAAAATTTATGATTTCGGCATTGAAAATAATAGAGAATTTATGGTTATGAGCGAACTTGCGGGTACGCATATTGATGATATTAAGTTAAGCCCCAATGAATACATAGCTCACTTGGCGAACTGTATAAAACTTATGAACTCCGTTGATATTTCTAATTGCCCGTTTGATTCGAGCGTAAATATGCGGTTAGCTGAATTGGAATTTTTGATTGAAAACAATTTGGCAAGTCTTGATGATTGGGAAGATACAACAAATTTTGCAGACTCCAACGAATTATATCAATGGCTGTGCAATAATAAACCGTCAGAAAATTTTGTTTTTTCTCACGGCGACTTAACCGCTAATTTTTTTGTAAACGGCGCGGATTATCATTTTTACGACTTAGGGAGAGCGGGGATTGCAGACGAATGGTTGGATATAGCGTTTTGCGTTAGAGCAATAAGAGATTTTGAAGAAAAGAAATACGAAGATAAATTTTTTGAACTATTAAACATCAAGCCTGATTATAAAAAAATTGAGTATTTTATTTTACTTGATGAAATGTTTTAATCGTAGTATATGAAGCGCGAACAAAATTCCGCAATGCACCCGACGTGGTGAACGTGCGAAGAAATAATAATAAAAAATATCATTTGGAGGGAAATTAAAAAATGAAAAAACTATGTAAAAAAATCTTATCATGTGCGGTTGCGGTTTGCATGGTGCTTGCGCTCATTCCCGCGTTGACGCTACCTGTACAGGCGACAGGAACAACACACTGTTTTTCAGGGACCGCAATTGGCGCATCTACAAGCCCCGCCGCAGGAACATTAAATCATATGCTTGCAAATGCGGATGATGGCGACATCGTTGTGATTAATACAAGTTTAGAAGATTAACAGGCAACATTACCATACCGAGTACACCCGCAAACGTAACACTTCGTGTCGTGACGGGAGGTGGTTTCAATGTGACCGCTACCGCTACAGGTGGTTTAGGTATAGCAACGGCGCATGGCACGGGTCACGGTATTACTGTTGTTGGCGGTTCGGGAACGGGGAGAGGATTATTTCTTAACGGCGGCACCTTAACAATAAACTCTACTCCCGCTATTCCGGCAAATTCAGCTAATGTGTCAATGGTTGCTGCCGGGGTTGTGGCTACGGCAAACAGCAGAATTGTGGTTGGCAGTGCGCCATTTACGGCTTTAACAAACACGCCCAATAATTTCTACCCTGCAAACAGCACAACTGGCGGAACAGCAGTAGCTAACGTAACATATTATTGGAACGATAACGCAGGTGGAACAGATACTGCGGGTTGGAAACAGGTTATTCCGTACACCGCTCCCGCACCTCAAACAATAAACGGCGTAACGGCAACTGTGACGTTTGGCACAGCCAGTCCTCGTGTGCCGGGGACAAGTATCAACGCTCACGTCACATTGACAGGCACGGCAGTTGAAGCGGGAGATTTCACAATCGACCTAACCTCAACTAAGGCAGGGCTTACATCAGATGAAAGAACTATAACAGTCGTGGCAGGCGAGGATATATCATTACGAGAGACAGCAGAAAGAAGAGCAACATTTCAATTTACAATTCCCCCTGTGATTCAAACAATAGATGATTTTATACTTACGTTTGCGCACCCGGCGGGTAGCGGTCTCCCTTGCTTCCCGGAAACAGGCATTCCGGGTGTAATGGGATATGTAATAGCAATGTTCGCCTTCCTTGCCGCTTCGGTGGTTTTGTGGGGATTCATTCTTCGCCGTAAATTAAAGAAAGAATAAAGCCCGATTCTTCGTCCCAAAGAAAATCATTAAAACGGCACAATGAATAAAAAACGCAAATGTGGAAATGCCCGTCGCTTGTCGGCGGGTATTTTTACGTAAAAAAGGAGTGCGCTTTCCTCTCGAATTGTAGATGGTATTAAACCGGATTTTATTAGCAACAATATTAATACATATACTTTTAATTACGGTCTACCTAAGACAAATATAGAGGTGAGAAGGAAAATATGCCCTATCGTCTAGGCATTGATATCGGCTCCACCACAGTCAAGCTGGTGGTCATTGACGATAACCAAAATATAATGTTTAGCGAATACCGCCGCCACTTTTCAAATATCCAAGAGACATTGTTGCAAACAGCGCAAACAGCCCGTACCGATCTGGGTAAAAATGCGGAAGTCTTTGCCATGATCACCGGTTCAGGGGGACTCTCTTTGGCCCAATGGGTTGGAGTGGATTTTATACAGGAAGTGGTAGCCGTTGCAAATGCAATCACCACTTTCGCCCCTGAAACTGATGTGGCTATTGAAATCGGTGGCGAGGATGCCAAGATTATCTACTTTTCCGGCGGGTTGGAACAGCGTATGAACGGCATATGCGCAGGAGGCACCGGGTCGTTTATTGACCAAATGGCCTCGCTGCTACAAACCGATGCCAACGGCTTAAATGAACTCGCTAAACATTATAAAGTTATATATCCCATCGCAGCACGTTGCGGCGTTTTTGCCAAAAGCGATTTGCAACCCCTTATAAATGAAGGTACGGCTAAACCCGATTTAGCTGTGTCCATCTACCAGGCTATTGTTAGCCAAACTATAAGCGGTTTAGCTTGTGGTAAGCCAATTCGGGGAAATGTGGCTTTTCTGGGGGGGCCATTGTTCTATTCCTCTGAACTGCGCAGGCGTTTTGCGGAAGTATTGAACCCTGATTCTGTTATACTGCCGGAAAACGCACATTTATTCGCTGCGTTAGGGAGCGCTCTAAGCGCGGAAAAGCCCATTTTACTGGATGAGCTTATTGCCAATTTAAAGACCGAAAAACAGGTTCAATTTGAAATCAATCGCTTAGAACCGCTTTTCACGGATAAATCCGATTATGATGATTTCAGGAATCGTCATTCCAGGCACCAAGTCAAAAAAAGCCCCCTTAGTGACTACAAGGGAGATGTTTTCCTAGGTATTGACGCAGGTTCCACTACCACAAAACTGGCCTTGATAGGCGAAGAAGGAGAGCTTTTACATTCGTTCTACTCCGGAAATGAAGGAAGTCCTTTACAAATGGCTACCCGGGCCCTGTTGGAAATTTACGATTTGCTTCCTTCCGGCGTGACCATCCGGCATTCCTGTGTAACAGGATATGGCGAGGGGTTAATTCAGGCCGGGCTACAAGTTGATTTGGGAGAGATTGAAACCATAGCTCATTATAAAGCCGCCACCTTTTTCGCTCCCGACGTTGATTTTATTTTAGATATCGGTGGGCAGGATATGAAATGTCTCCGCATTAAAGATGGTATTATCGAATCTGTTCTGTTAAACGAAGCATGTTCGGCAGGCTGCGGCTCTTTTATTGAGACATTTGCTAAGTCATTGGCTCAGGAAATCAGTATTTTTGCGGAAAGCTCCCTTTTTGCGAAAAGCCCGGTAGATTTAGGTTCCCGCTGTACTGTGTTTATGAATTCCAGGGTTAAGCAGGCACAAAAGGAAGGCGCGGCGGTTGAGGATATTTCTGCCGGTTTAGCGTATTCGGTTATCAAGAATTCCCTGCAAAAAGTCATAAAAGCAACCGACCCCCGGGAATTAGGAACCCGGATAGTGGTACAAGGAGGTACTTTCTATAATGAAGCAGTTCTAAGGGCCTTTGAACTCATCAGCGGGCGTGAAGCCGTCCGCCCTGATATTGCCGGGATTATGGGAGCTTTTGGGGCTGCATTAATCGCTAAAGCCGCGTGGCAAAAAGGTAAATCTTCAGGTCTTATCTCTAAGGACGCATTACTGGCTCAAAGCGTATCTGTCACCCACAGCCGATGCAATGCGTGCAATAATAATTGTCTTTTAACTGTTAACCATTTTGATGATTTTTCTGTCAAGCGCAAGTTTATATCAGGTAATCGCTGCGAAAGAGGGCAGGGAGAAAAGAAGATAAATAAATCCGTACCCAATCTTTTTCAGGCTAAGTATGGCAGACTTTTTATATATCAATCATTGGAAGAAGCAAATGCGCCTCGCGGCGTGGTGGGTCTGCCACGAGTGCTGAATATGTATGAAAACTACCCTTTGTGGTTTACCTTTTTTACCGAATTGGGCTATAGAGTGGTTTTGTCGCCCCGCTCCTCACGAGAAGTGTACGAAAAAGGTATAGAATCCATACCCAGCGAATCAGAATGCTATCCTGCTAAAATGGTTCATGGGCATACTGAGGCGTTAATAGAAAATGGGGTAGGATACATATACTATCCCAGCATCACCCACGAATATAAAGAGAATCCCGAAGCAGACGATTGTTTCAACTGCCCAATAGTCACCTCATATTCCGAGAACATCAAAAATAATGTGGAATCTTTACAAAAAATACGCTTTCACAACCCGTTTCTGAATTTAAACGATTTTGAATCCCTTACCGGACGGATGGTAGAGGAATTTCCTCATATTCCGGCGGCAGATGTCAAAAAAGCCATAAAAAAAGCATGGGACGAGCAACTGGCTTTTCAGTCCGATATTCGGCTAATGGGTGAAGAAACTCTGACATACGTAGAATCTCATCAAATACCTGCCGTAATCTTGGCAGGGCGTCCTTATCACATCGACCCGGAAATTCACCACGGTATTCCCGAACTGATTACTTCTTACGGTGTGGCTGTGTTTACCGAGGATAGTGTGGCTCACTTAGGCAAAATTCCGCGTCCGCTTATGGTTCATGACCAATGGGCATACCATTCCCGATTATATGGGGCGGCGGCTTTTGTGGGCGCTCGCAAAGATTTGGAGTTGATTCAACTTACCTCCTTTGGGTGTGGGTTGGACGCGGTTACAGTGGATGAAGCCCAAGAAATCTTAAACGCCGGCGGCAAAATTTCTACTTTATTAAAAATTGATGAAGTCAGTAACCTGGGTTCGGTACGTATTCGGATACGCTCCCTTTTCGCGGCTTTGCAAGAACGCCGCGCCCGCGACATTGATATAATCAACCTCGAGCCTCGCCCATCAAGAGTAGTGTTCACTAAGGAAATGCGCAAAACTCACACTTTGCTTTGCCCACAAATGTCCCCTATCCATTTCGATATTGTAAAGGAAGCATTTTTATCTCGGGGTTATAACATAGAAATCATGCCGTCCATGGATCGTGAGTCGGTGGATATTGGTTTAAAATATGTAAATAATGATGCTTGCTACCCGGCACTGATCGTAGTAGGGCAGTTGTTAAATGCCCTGCAATCCGGTAAATATGACTTAAACCATGTATCGGTAATGATGAGCCAGACCGGCGGAGGATGCAGAGCCAGCAATTACATTGCTTTTATCCGCAAAGCTCTGCGGAAAGCCGGGATGGGGCATATCCCTGTAATTTCCTTAAACATAGCCGGACTAGAAAAAAATCCGGGAATGAAATTTTCTCCCGGATTGATTAACAAGGCACTGCAAGGGCTGATATACGGCGATTTGCTTATGCGGGTGCTGTACAAGACCCGGCCATATGAGACAGTATCCGGCTCTGCCAATGCTCTTTACGAAAAATGGAACGTCAAATGCAAAGCTGCTATACGCGATGGGGGCTTTACACGCTACAAAAAAAATATCTTTGAGATTGTACAGGATTTCGATAAACTGCCTTTGTTGGATATTATTAAACCAAAAGTAGGGGTAGTCGGCGAGATTCTGGTGAAATACCATCCTATGGCAAATAACGATATAATAAGTCTGCTGGAGGCCGAAGGAGCGGAAACCGTAGTTCTGGATTTAACTGATTTTCTGCTGTACAACGCACACTGCACCGCTTATAGTGAGCGATACCTGGGCGGATCAAAGAAGAGTCGCATATTTGGCGATTTGGTTATAAGCATTATTGAGCGGTATCGTAAACCTATGCGTAAAGCACTTGAAAGTAGTTCCCGATTTACACCCCCTATGCATATACAGGAATTGGGGAAACTGGCGGAACCTATTGTTTCCCTGGGCAACCAAACGGGTGAAGGCTGGTTCCTGACAGCAGAGATGGTCGAGTTAATTCATTCGGGAATTTACAATATTGTATGTACACAGCCCTTTGCCTGCCTGCCCAATCATATAACAGGCAAAGGGATTATAAAAGCTCTACGGAATAGCTATCCACTGTCCAATATTGTGGCAGTGGATTACGATCCCAGCTCAAGTGAGGTAAATCAATTGAATCGAATTAAGTTGATGCTGAGTGCAGCCATGCGTAATTTACATCTTTAATGTCCATTGGGCTGGGGTGTTGTGCCGCCCAAATCCTCTATCAATCCCTCGTATTTGTTGAGGGGCATGTTCGGGGCAACTCCCGTTCCGTCCGTTTCCGAAGCCACCACGGGCGGGTGTTTTTTGTAGCTCTCTCCGGGGTTTGGATGATTCTTATTCATTTACTATCTCTCCTTCGCATATTAATATACCTGCTCTGCCATCCTTTTATACACATCAAAACGTCTTGTTGCATCACCCTTCGCCTCTTCAAAGAGCCTCTTAGCTACATCGGGGAAAAGATCCTCAAGAGCACGATAGCGTCCTTCTGTTTTCAGGTAATCAATGAATTTATCTATCTGAGGCGGCTTGGAATCCAGTATAAACGGATTTTTTCCTTCTTTCTCTAACATGGGATTGAATCTCCAATTATGCCAATACCCTACCTCTACAGCTTTTTTCGTCTGCAAATGTGTCTCACTCATCTTGATACCATGCGCAATACAGCCGGCATAAGCAATAACTACGCTTGGGCCGTCATACTCTTCTGCTTCAACCAGAGCCTTGAGGGTTTGGTTGTAATCAGCACCCAAGGCGATCTGCGCTACATATACATTGCCATAACTCACTGCCATCATGCCCAGGTCTTTTTTTCGGAAACGCTTGCCGGCTGTGGCAAATTTTGCTGTGGCCGCCGTAGGGGTGGATTTGGAGGACTGGCCGCCTGTGTTGGAATAAACCTCGGTGTCCATGACGAATATATTTACGTTTTCGCCGGTAGCGATGGCGTGATCCAGTCCACCAAAGCCGATATCATATGCCCAGCCGTCGCCGCCGAATGCCCAAATGGACTTTTTGACCAGTATATCGTCGTTGTTCTTCACATGGGCGACGCTATCGGCACAGTCGCATTCATCAATATGAGCGCGAACCTTGGCAGAAGATGCGCGGGAACCCTTGGTGGACTCCATATTTTCGATCCACTCAAGACAGGCCTCTTTCAGTGCGGGTCCGGTGTTTTGGAATTTGGCAATATTACTTAAAACCTCGGCCATTTTTTCCTGTCGAACCGTAACAGCCATTCGGAAACCAAGGGCAAACTCAGCAGTATCCTCGAACAGGGAATTCGCCCAAGCGGGGCCGTGACCGCAGTGATTTGTGGTATAGGGTGTGCTGGGCGCAGATCCACTCCAAATTGAGGAACAGCCTGTCGCGTTGCCCACATACATTCTATCGCCAAAGAGCTGAGTTATGAGCTTGACATATGGGGTTTCGCCACAGCCAATACATGCACCGGAAAACTCCAGCAGAGGCTGGGTAAACTGGCTGTTTTTAACGCTTGTATTGGGCTCCGGCAAATCTTCTTTCGGAGACAGTTTCAGCATAGCATACCAGTTTTCCATCTCATGATGCTGCGATTCCTGCGATTCCATGACAAGTGCCTTATTACCTTTTTTGCCGGGGCAAACTTGCTCGCAGTTTCCGCAGCCGGGGCAGTCCAGCGAAGTTACTTGTATACGATATTCGTAATTTTCCAGTCCTTTGCCTTGAGCCTTGAGTGTCTCTACGCCACTGCATTTAGCCTTTTCTTCTGCATCCAGCAGGAAGGGACGAATGGTGGCATGGGGGCAGACATAAGAGCATAAGTTACACTGGATACAGTTTTCCGGCAGCCATTTAGGCACGACAACCGCGATACCTCGCTTTTCATATGCCGCGGTGCCTTGTAAAATTGTACCGTCTTCCGTGCCTTTGAAAGCGGAAACGGGCAGATGCTCACCCTTTAATCCGTTGATCTCATAAACGAAATCGTGAATGTATTCGGTTGGTAATTTATCACTGTATTTTTGGATATTGATTGTTGACGCGGGATCGTCCGGCAAGTCCTTCCAACTATCCGGTACATTTACTTCGTGGACTTCGGCAATGCCTCGATCAACGGCGGCAAAATTGTATTCCACAATTTCCTGCCCCCGCTTTGAATAAGCCTTGACGATGCCGTCTTTCATGTATTTCACAGCGGTATCCAGCGGGATGATATTGGTCAGCTTGAAAAATGCGCCTTGCAGGGCAGTGTTTACCCGGGTGCGGCCGAGGCCAACTTCCACGGCGATTTTGACCCCGTCGATAATGTAAAACTTGATACCACGCCGGGCGATATCACGCTTCATGCTATTGGGCAGGTGACTTTCCAGCTCTTCCGGTGTCCATTGACAATTCAGCAGCAGGGTGCCGCCGTCTTTAAGGTCGCGCACCATATCATAGCGACCGATATAGGAAGGGGCATGAATGCCTACAAAATCGGCTGTTTTTACCAGATATGTGGAGCGAATGGGCTGTGTGCCAAAACGCAGATGACTAGTGGTCACGCCGCTGGATTTTTTGGAATCATAGGCAAAGTACGCCTGCGTGTAGTAATCCTCACGATTCTCTCCAATTAGGTCAATAGAGTTTTTGTTTGCCCCCACGGTGCCGTCGCCACCGATTCCCCAAAATTTGCAGCTGATTGTACCTTTGGGGGTGACATCAATTTCTTTGCCAACGGGCAGCGAAGAATGGGATACGTCGTCTATAATTCCTACGGTAAATTGATTCTTGGGATTATTGGACTTCAAATTTTCATATACTGCAACCATCTGGGCGGGAGTAACGTCTTTGGAACCCAGACCATAGCGGCCGCCATAAATTTCGGGGCGTGTTTCCTGCTCGTAGAAAGCGGCGCATATATCTAAATATAGGGGTTCGCCTTGAGCGCCCGGCTCTTTGCATCTGTCCAGCACCGCGATTTTTTTCACGGTTTTGGGGATGACATTGAGAAAGTGCTTGATGGAGAATGGACGGAATAGGTGAACGATTACCAGCCCTACCTTTTCACCTTGGGCATTGAGATGGTCGATAGTCTCCTCGATACAGTCACAGGCAGAACCCATCGCGATGATAATTCTGTCTGCATCGGGTGCGCCATAATAATTGAAAAGCCCATAATTCTTGCCTGTCAATTTATTAATTTCAGCAAAATATTCTTCAACAATGCCCGGCACTGCATCATAATAAGGTTGAGCGGCCTCCCTGGCTTGAAAGAATATATCGGGATTCTGAGCAGAACCCCGCAACACCGGATGTTCAGGATTCAGGGCTCTGGCTCTAAACTTACAGATAGCCTCATGATCCACGATCTTATACAAGTCGTCATATTCGATTGTGGCGATTTTTTGCACTTCATGAGATGTTCTAAAGCCGTCAAAGAAATTCACAAAAGGCACACGGCTTTTTATGGTGGACAAATGAGACACGGCACCTATATCCATAACTTGTTGAACATTAGATGCGGCCATCATAGCAAATCCGGTTTGGCGAACAGCCATAACATCGGAATGATCGCCAAAAATGGAAAGAGCGTGGCCGGCAATAGCTCGCGCACTGACATGAATCACGCAAGGTAAAAGTTCTCCGGCTATTTTGTACATGTTGGGGATTTTGAGCAGCAATCCCTGGGATGCAGTATAAGTGGTGGTTAGAGCTCCCGCTTGCAGGGAGCCGTGTACAGTGCCGGCTGCCCCGGCCTCCGATTGCATTTCGATAAGCCGAACAGGCTGGCCAAACATGTTGGTTTTGCCGTGAGCCGACCATTCGTCGGTGTATTCGGCCATGTTTGAGCTGGGGGTGATGGGATAGATTCCGGCTACTTCGGTAAAGGCATATGAGATATAGGCCGCTGCCATGTTACCATCCATGGTTTGCATTGTTTTTGGCATAGATTCAATTTCCCTTCTTCGTTTATTTTTCTCATTGAAACTGTTATTTGTAATATTATCATTTATCATTACCTACTTATTGTGGATTTATTAATACTTTTTCGTCACCAAAAAGGCGACACAAGTTTTTTTCTCTGCATCGCCTTTTTTCGAGTTGATAGTTGTTGAGCTAATCAATGACTATTGGAAATGTGTTAAGGAATCATTCCCCCAACACCTCGTTGTTTCCGGAAATTTGCGCCAAATGATTAAATGTAAGTGTTAAATCATTTTGTGTATTAAGACTTTCCAGTTTACCATTAGTATTCCGCATTACGACACTTTCATTTGATTGCGTTGTGCGGGTAAAATTGGTGATACATGGATTTTTCATCTATCACCACGTATCACCGAAAAAGTGATTTGTATTTTTGAAATTTCTATGTGATATATAGCACCTTCCAAAATTAAATTTTCCAAAATCAGAGGAGGTGCTTTTTTCATGGAAGATAATATGTACAACGCAACGATGGACTTTATCACGGAACGCGTGAATTACCATGGCGCAAACGAGCCGCAAGGATTACAGGATTCGGTAGACGATTTCAAAACGGCTGTCGAGATTTTGAAGGAAACGCTGACCGAAGAGCAAATTTGCTTGTTCCAAGAAGCTGAACATCAATATTCCTACGTGGATGGAGAGCAAATGCGGTTCTATTTTGAAAGCGGCTTTGCCGATGCAGTTCGGTTTATGTTTGGTTGGCATGAGGGGTGGAAGGGGAATTAAATTTAAAGGGCTTCCGGTTCGGAGGCTCTTTTTTTTTCTAAGCCGCACTAAATGTTGCGAAAACAATTGACATATTATAAATTGTTGATAAAATGGATATTAGGGGGAATAAAGTCTTATTTTGAACAATGCATATTTCTGTCGCTCCCACAAGTTGAAAAAAATTTCGATATTTTCTACATAGAAAGGGGGAGATGACCGTTCCATCTATTATTGTGCAGTTTTCAAGCCATAAAATGGCAATCCTTGAATTTACACCATTTTCAGGACTTCTAAAGAAATTTAAAGCGATGCTTTCTTGCACCTGCCGATGCCCGAAAAAGGCTTAAATACAACATTTGGCAAATTTTAACTCTAAAACTGAACATTAATAGTTCCATATTATTTTTTTGTTACCCTGTCGTTGTCGGACGTTATTTTACATCCGATTATTTTACTTGTTGTGAAAAATTAAGATTTGGAGGAAAACGGAATGAGAAAAACAAAAAAATTGCTTGCTTTTATTATGACCTTTATAATGGTCGTAACGTCCGTAACAATTCCCGCACAGGTTTTTGCCGTGGGAAATCATCAGTTTACGGGCAGTGGTTTTACAGTAAACTTCAAT
>Ga0131853_10004050_pt1 | contig 26306 bp, 17 predicted proteins | sample TergutLab28metaG_FD_92764 | JGI IMG/M metagenome (GOLD analysis project Ga0131853, IMG submission 92764) | Labiotermes labralis P1 segment gut microbial communities from Petit-Saut dam, French Guiana - Lab288 P1 (version 2) (version 2) | ecosystem: Host-associated > Arthropoda: Insects >... | reverse complement strand
TCGGGTGCGCAATGGTCCTCCCGTAGCATAGTCACTGTATTATGCTAGTATTCGGGTGCGCAATGGTCCTCCCGTAGCATAGTCACTGTATTATGCTAGTATTCGGGTGCGCAATGGTCCTCCTGTAGCATAGTCACTGTATTATGCTAGTATTCGGGTGCACAATGGTCCTCCCGTAGCATAGTCACTGTATTATGCTATCCAGGCTCCTACTCTTCTGAAACAGTAACGACAATTCTAAAGTACATTTAATCTTAAACTAAGAGAGAAATCAAGAAATTGTTGCAACATTTGAGTTTGTTGTTTTATTTCCACCTTCATCTTGTCTAAATGAGTTATGAAGAAATTAAAACAACGGATATTTGGCATACATGTGATAGAGAATCTGGTTTTCAAGGTTTTTGGTTACATAGAATTGACCATGTGAAGCATGGAATTGGCCTGAATAATATTTGAAACTTTAGTTCCTACCTCACAGTAAACACATGGCACCTCATCTCCAAGAATGACTCGTTAATTCCTTGTAGAGAAATAATTGCTCTGTATTTTGAGAATCATGTTGAAACACCTCCAAACACTTTGTGACAAATGCAGAGATTTTGAATGTTACGTAAGGTGGTGCAATATACTGTGCTCCCTTTTCCTTACCGAAGTAATCTATCAAAGTATTCCACATATATTCTGTAGGCAGTGAAAGAGAAAAGATTTTTCATGGATACGATCCAGGAATTGCAGTACAGAAGAAAATTATACAAACTGTAAGCAACAAACATTCAACACAGTTTTCTTTCATGTTCTCATTTTAATTTGTTTGTATTTATTAGCTGTAATTTTATGTTTTTTTCAGTTTTGTATCTGTAAATCAGAGGAAGTTTTTGATAGGCGCAAATTTCTATTTCAGACAAGTGCTACTGTACAGATATCCCCTGACTTGTGTGAATTTTGTGCTAATGCAGTTAGTATCAAGTTTTTCATTTTTTTTAGTAAAAACTAAAAATTTTACTCTATATATCTAAAGTGAGAAATTAGCATTCAAAAACTGCTGTGATGAGTGGTATTAAGGTAAATAAACTACATAACCAAAGAAGTAACAAAAATGTTTGAACTACCTGATCACTCTTTGGAACATGGCTGTTATGTAATTCAAGGGATAGCTGTACCTTTTATTATGCTATTCTGATTGAATTTGCTGCATGGTTGGATCTGTCTAAAGTGATAAAAAATTAGTAATATCAAGTACTTCTTTCGTAACTACAATGTAAAGAAACTTCTGATTGCATAAAGATGTTCATTGGCACACTGAGGTGAGTTACTGCTGTCCTGTAGCATGTTGCTCTTGGGTGTGTTCACCTATTCCCTCTTGCTGCATGGTTTCTGACTCTTTTATAAATTGGTCTTGTTGCTTGTATATCAGAAACACACAAAATATGCTTCTTGTGTGTATTTGGCATGGTTACCTTGCATGCAAAAACAAGAGGCATGAGTTTGCTGTAAATTCTAAAAGTTTCCATGCAAGATAACTGCAGTCGTTTCATTTCACTTCACAATGATCTATAAATCTGTGCTTTAAAAAGCACACATAATAAAATTGTAGTTGTCTAGGCGATGATTACATACAGTTGGCTAGACAGATGCTGAAGTTTTGAAGGAAACTGTTTCCTCTGTCACATCGGTACCTATCTACTGAATACATGGTATCACATTCTAGAAGACTGCGCTCTTCATGTGTACAAGATTTTAAGTTCTCACAGCATTAGGGCTGAGGATTGAAGTCTGGGGATGTTATATTGTGTCACTGGGTAAGTGGTTCCTGATGTTTCAAAGGATAATGTTGCCCCTATCTTCAGGGCTCAAGTAGTTGTCATTTGCTTGACCTCTGAAGATAAGGCATGTCGCGTTCCTTTGAAACATCTGAAACCTCTCACCTGATGAAGCATCGCATCCACAAGACTTGAATCCTCCGAACAAGTATCACCATGAGAATGCCATATCTCAATAAGTCATAAATCTTTTGACTCTTTCTCTTTTAAGTTAAGGCAAACCTGATTGCCTAAGCAGCATGCCGTATGGGGAACATGGAGGTATATCTCCACAAACAAACTTTACAGTTAGATGGAGGTGATTGGTCATTTCACATTCTCCCGAAATGTCCCCACTCTGTATAGTTGGATATAATTCTGTGATAGTAAAATGTTAAAGGGCTGTGTAAGTTCCAATGTTAGTATGATTTTCATTACATAACTGTAAGATATTTTCAGTCCACAGCTGAAAGCAGGGAGGTAGTGAGAATTTTTCAACAACAATGTAAATTTTTAGAATTTTTTGCTAGTATTTCATTTGGATCCTAATTCATATCTTTATATTTTGAAATGATTTGTATTCAGTTTGTTCAGGCACGTGATGACGTAGGGATAAGCCACTGGACTTTTATGTGAGAATTGTGTTGTTTGAAGTATGACAGAGCCAGTGTGTGTTTCTAATGGTGTCATTCCTGCCTGTTTTATATTCAGAAGGCATCAGTTGGAAATCATGATACACATACCCATTATTTTGAGTGAGGGGTTTCATACTTTTCCTCAGTCCTTTCATGCAAATGCCTGTATAGCCCCTCACACTGAGTCATAACCAGCCCTATCTGCATCTTTTCTTGTTGATTATTCATTATTCATCCCAGTATTCGATGCTGTATAATGTCATCTGCCGAAGGAATCATTAAATATATTATATGTAAGTGCTGCACATGCATAACAATGTGAGGAATATTAAATTTGGAACCCACGTTAAGCAATAGGCCATAGGCTGAGGGTATATGAGAATAGTGTGCTGAAGAAGATACTGGGGTCTAAGAGGGGTGAGGTAACAGGGGAAGTGAGGAGACTGCATTGTGAGGACCTTCATTACTTGTACTAAACAACCAGATGTTATATGGGTAATAAAGGAGGGTGAGAGGGGAGAGTCACGTTGCACGTGTGGAGGAGAAAAGAAATGCAGGTAGGGTTCTGGCCAAGACACTTGAAGGAAAGAAATCACTTGGAAGATCTGTGTGTAGATGGGAGGATGGTATTGTGACGGATCTTAAAGAAATAGAGTGGGACAGTATAGGGTGGATTTGTCAAGCTGAAGACAGGGGCAAGTCATGAGCTGTTGTGACCACAGTAAGCAAACTTTATGTTCAATAAAATGTGGGGAATTTCTTGACTAAATGAGGAGCTGCTACCTTCTCATGGAGGACCCTGCTCCATGAAGTGTTTGTTGAGCTGTGGGAAACTTCCTGCTGACCATCATTATTGTCACTGTGCACAGAGGGCGGCAAGATTGATATGACTGTAGGCATTAGCTGCTGCTTGCAGTATCTGAATATTCTGTTTACATGACCTTTAGCTTTGTCAATAAGTAGTATTTAAATGATAATTTTATGGTTCCAAGCTGTGTGCCTTCACTTAAATAGTATGAATGAATGTGCATGACTGCCTGCTGCATAAGTGTTCTCTGACTCAATTATGAACAACAATATTATAGATGCAATTCAAGTATGTCTGTCAAACTTGGTATGTGTCATACCATTTCAGACCATCATACATTCTTATTTTGTAATCCTTTATCAGTAATACCCATGTGATGATGGTGATATAAATATTAAAGACAAAAGCAATACAACTGGAGACTTATCAAGTTGTGAACTGCGTGCTGTTGGCACTGATACACTTTCTTAAGAAATAACGAAAAATAATGAAGAGCAGCCATGGGGTAAATGATATGAAGATGGGTGTGTGTGTGTGTGTGTAGAGAATAAGGGTAGAGCTTACCGTTACATATGTTATAGGTGAGTGGTCTGCATCATGCCTTGGCAACTTTAGGTCTGGGAAAAGAATGTTGAGTGCCCACTCTGTGGGAAGCTGGGTGGGCTCAAGAGCCAAGCCATTTCAGGTTCTGCTTTTTGGTGAAGTCTTTTACCACTGTCTTGAATGAAGCCTCATTTCCACAGTTCTCTGGCACATAGATCAGTCACTCTACTAACTGAACTGTCCTCTCTCTCCATGATATATATATACATATATATGCGGCATGTACAACTGAAATCTGTTCATGGGGCTGCTGTGGCGTTGTAGTTGGTGTAGCTGCACATTTGACTCAGTAAACACAGTGGCAGACACTAGTGTAGAGCAGTAGTTGGCTGGGTGAGTGACTGTTACAGACATTAAAGCACAGTGTTAAGATGGTGCACCAGGTGGTAAACCTATCCAAACAGAACCAGACGGATAGAGACAAGACCCCTGCTGCTGGACTTAGAATCACATAATGACACAATGAACGCAAACCGTTGCTTCCAAACCCTTCAAAATCTACATTCCGACAACAAACATCCAGGTACACTCATTGACAGACACCATCATCCTTCTGGAGAGGTGTGCCCATCCTGATGTGGCTGAAACAGTGAAGGACCCACTGAATGCCATGCAGTGAGAGGTGCTCAGACATGCTGCATATTGCCTGGATTTATCAACATGCATTATACATGTCTTTGGACCCTTACAGAAAATCCTCGAACGCTGTGTAATCAAAATTATGATGATGTGCAGGAGGCTGTTGTACAGTGGTAGAAGCCCAAGGAATTCTTTAATTTGTGCATCAGCTGGTCTCTTGTCTATATGATTGTGGTGATTTGTTCTAACTGGTGCAATACCTGCATCTGTTAGTATCCTAAAAAAATTTCAGTTGTACATGTCTCGCGGTTGTGTTCTTAATAACTGATGAGCCATTATAACTTACGTGGTGAATGTGAGTGCTTAAAGCAGACTTGAAAGGGACAAGGGTTGTTGCTTCAGAACCATGAGTGCACTGTATCAGGGTCAGGTGCTTTTTATACTTGTTAGTTTTACTTAAAGATCTTGAGCTGCATTAAGCATTTTCTTTCATGCACTGTAAATGGAGATTGAATGCCCCTTTGTTTGTTGTTCCTTTTATCACGATGGATTTACTATAAACTGCATTTTCCCCTTGACATACTGGTGTGCCATTCCAGGTATGGAAGATGAGATCTGCCCATACGCAACATTCCATCTGCTGGGATTCCGTGAAGAAATGGACCCTAACAAGGCAATGCAGTTTCAGACGTTTCCACACCAAAATGGACATGAGCGCACACACAGCGGCACCATAGGACCAATGGGTCCCAGTGGGATGGCAGGGAATGGACACATCCATCAGCGTAGTGGATCGCAGTCCATGGTGAGTTGCGGTTGTTGAAACTTCTGCTTACCTCAGTGTAAAACCATTTTAACAACTGCTGTCCAGCTGTGTGATTATGCTTCCTGTTTAGTATATTGGAGGTCCCAGCACAGATAATGTTTGCTGCTTGATTGTTGAGATTTGAGATGCTGTGGCAGTGAATATTAAGATTACAGCTTTGTGTAGTGGGACACTCTTTAGATTGGTAGATAGGTGCTAATGTTCTGCAGGTGTGTGCTGCCTCCATCTTCATAACAGAATGCCCTGAAAATGGATGCAGCATGTTCCTTCAGAATGTAGCTATTTCTGTGCCAGACTACATAACTTTACATCCCAGAAAAGAGTATTCTGTATATTTAACTCTGCTTTGTGTGCTTGATAAAGGACATTTACATTGGAAGTGGCTGGTTGCTCTCATAGTGTTTCTTTTTTGTTCTACCAAGTGGTTACTGTTTGTGAGGTTTCCCCTTCAAAATTTTGTATGTATTCTATCATTTCACAATCCTGACACTAATTGCCTATATAAAGAATGGGACAAAGACCTCAGTAAAATAGTGTGTTGCCAGTAATATGAGTGATGTGCTGTGTACAGCCTAGAGCCAATGGTCGTTACTCACGAGTAGCCAACCAAAATGGTCCTGCGAACTTTGCACCTGGACCAGAATATGATGATCCCGCCAACTGTGCTCCTGAAGAAGATCAATATGGCAGCCAGTATGGCCAGTATGGTGCTCCGTACGATCACTACGGCAGTCGAGGCTCTGTCAGCCGACGTAGCGTAGGTGTGTACTTCAAATATCATTGCTTTTACATGGTGTGTTTGCATATTTCCATTTTCAGTTACATTGTTTGTGGTTGTGAAACTCATTAAGTAAGTGTTGCCTGAGTGTGGTTTCTACACTTCAGTTAATTTAAAGCTTATATGTTCAGAGGTACGAGGTGGTGCAGTTGATTCAGGCACTGTGCTACAAGCTGGAAGGTCGCGGGTTCAAGTCCCGATGGTGTCATTGGAATTTTTCATTGACATAATCCTTCCAGCTGCACTATGGCCCTGAAGTCTACTCAGCCTCTAACAGAAATGAGTACTACGAATTTTCTGGGTGTAAAGGCGGTTGGTACATAGGGCTGACAACCTTACCACCTTCATTTGCCTATTGTCTTGAAATCTGGATGCCTCAACCTCCTGGAACCCTCAGGACCTGTCCAGGCCTGTAATGGGTTTTGCTGTACCTTATATTGGTCAGAAGTAATAACTTAATGCCACAAATTAAATAGTGTTAGTAACAATTACTGAAATTTTAATTACATTATTTGTTCTTTTTTTTTTTTTTTTTTTCCCCCAAGTTTCTGCTCTTACCTTTCCTTTTTCCAACAGTCCTGAACCTCCCCCCCCCCCCCCAAGGAACCATGATCCTAACAGTTCGTCCTTCAATGACTCCAAAGAAAGCAACGAGATCTCAGAGGCTGAGTGTGACCGGGATCAGCTTGTTAATCGCAATTACGGAGGTGAGTGATTGGCCACAGCAATTAGTGTGTATTTGACAGGCACTAATCCATAACAAGAATTGTAATATTGTATGAAGGTATCTTCTCTACAGTAAATTTCATGCCTGAAAAATTTAGCTATTTACAGCAGTGCAAATCATTTTCCTGATTCATGAGTCTTGTAACAGTCCACTTCAGGACCAGCATTACTCAGTTTCTTGGTTGGGTGTTGAAGTGTGAACCAACTAACCTCATTGCATAAGTGAAAAATGTAATATGTTCTCTCAGCAGTTCTAGTAAGAATGTCTATGTTTAATGAATATGACCCAAAATTAAAATCGTGATATGTTCCTTTTGTGCCTCATGTAAGTACAGCCCCAAATTAGAAACTTTTTAGATGACCTTCCCTGATATTTAAATGTCATCAAAATAAATCTGGGTATAAAAAACACAGATGTATGGAGAAGCAGACATGACTTCCTTATGGGTGAATGTAGAAGTGAAGTTGTCCTTGTTGTTTGTTGGGTCTGATATATGGAGGGGAGTGGCCAGTTTCATGCTGCAGCTGCTTTACTTCCAGGTAAAGAAATCTTTGGACCCATTTTGTTGGAGGTCGGATGGCTTCCAGAACAGGTCTGGATTCTCTACCTCAATCCACTGCTGAAATCATGATTGTTTGGAGCTGTAGTTCCACTCCCCATATGTCATAGTGTGGTGCATATATAAGTACACAGACATCTGTACCTCTCATCCCTGATTCACAACTACCCAGAAAGTAGTATGTCTGTAGATTGCATTTTGAGGGCAAATTTAAGGGTTCATTTCTCCAGCCTTGTGGCAGAATATGTAGGTCACAGGAAGCTTTAAGGCCTTGTGGTAAGGTGGTGAGAGAGTGAAGCTAACCAGTTATCTCCATACAATGCTGAGGTCATGAATGTGTGGAATATCACCTCCACTCCTCCGTGTGGCTGCATGTTGTAGTGTTTTAAGTGCAGGAACACCTTTACCTTAAAAGAAAAAGAATCGAAGACCCAAACTTGTAGAGAAGACACCTTTATAATTATAACATACATTGCAGATGACTCTAACAGTGGCTGTCAGTTTGCAGTAGAACCATCGTAACAATGTGTATCTGTGCTGTCATTGATATTAATCTTTTTATGATATCCAGTCAGTGTTCGTGGGACTTGGATCATTTGAATATTTGTGTATCAACATTGGTCTGGTAAGCTGTATTGCTGGCGGACCATGGCCACAGAAGTAGCAGAGTGTCTGTTGTATTTAGTAACAGTTACCAAGTTTTACGCTCTGGTACGATGCCTGATATCTTAAGCCAGCATATAGAAGAAAGACTGGTATTGAATATTGAACAAAGCCATTATATAAAATGTTAAATGTTTTCCCATCACATTTAGGCTCAAGTCACACTAAGTTAATCTTGGACCGAAACTTGAAAAAACCGATCTGTGTTTGTAGGCCAACCCTTAAGGTAGAAAATCTTTTGGTATTTAACCATGATCTTGGTGGAGTGGTTGTTTAATAGCCTGCTGCTGCATGTACAGTGTCCTTTTATTTACGCTCTGGCTCATGTGTTCTGCCATTTTAATAGACTTTGGTCCATGCACACAAGTATCACCTAATGTCTGTGATCACCGAAGGGTTAAAAAACACATTCACAGTGTGAACTTCATTCTGACATAGGTGGTTATGCTTGTTTTCCAAATAATAATAAGAGTGTGGGTAGAGAAGGAGATGGGTGTAGTGCCATACTGATGATTGACACGTAGACACAACAGACATTCTTGCGATCATTTGATCGTCTTCTGTTGGGTGTTTGCACCATGTGGTAGATTAATGTTCTGACATTGCAAAGGAACATGCTGCCTCCATCTTCAGGTGACTGAGTCTGTTTAGTATGGGTGATGAAGGGGTTGGAAAGAAAGGAATGTGTTGTATGGGAAGTTGGAGGAATTGTGGCAAGTCAGAGCATTTGGAGGAGGTGAAGTTTGGGGCTAGAACCAAGCCATTAGGAATGAGTTCTAAGAATGTCCCTATTGAGAGTCAGCAGTTGGAAATGTGCAGGTGGACAGATGTGAGTGTTGTATCTCTGTGAAAAAGACATAACATTAGGAAAGTGACTGACTTCATAGCCATTCCAATCACGTTTTATAGGTGAGTCAGTGCAGAAACAACACAATGAAGCAAAAAAAAAAGGTCTGGTCACATTAACTCACTGTGTGAGAACAGTGGGTAAATAGCATGTGGTCTGTAGTTTGAAATAAATTGGCCTTTGCCTTGTCAGTTTTAAAACACCATTCATAGATGGCATCATTTAGCTCCCTTGTGGCACCTGTGTGCTACAGACAGATATTTTCTTTCTGTTTGTGTTCTTTGGTATTCCAGTGCATGCAGAAAATGTCTATGACAATTGCAAGGCATGAGAACCAGGGTGGCTTGCAGTGACAAACTGTGTCACTGGTCAGATTTGATAATATTGTAGTAGTGACTGTTGAAGTTATTGTATTCTGAAATGTGATGCCACATAGTTTGGTGGACAGGTACTGATATTTTGCAGCAGCATGCCACTTACTTCTTTCTAATGCCTGAACGTGGAGGCAGAATGTTACTGCAAAAGTTGGTACCTGTCCATCTACCGAACTACACATCACAATTAATGCAATTTAAAAGTGTTTGCTACAAAGCTGAATGATATTCTTTCCATATATAGGGTTTTTGAGTTTGACACTTGAAGTTTTAAATTAAAGAGTCTTAACAAATTTTATATTATATTTCCCCAGTTCGATGTCGCTGTGCTACATTGAGAATGTCAATATTGTTAGGTCTGTAGTAACAGATGGCACTTCTGGGGCAATGGTCCTTGCTTCCTGCTAGCGTGTGGGGAACTTGCATCATACTTCAGTAGCCTAGTCCGCATGAAGGATGACAGTTCTTTTAGGCACTTTTCTTTTCTGTGCAGCTTTTCTACATTATTTGTAGTTACCTTATTTTTAAAACATTGTGTGATAAATATTTCTGTTTTATGCTTTAAAGTGAAATATTTTAAGAGATGGAATACTGGTAATTGGAAGGGAATTGCTTTAGCTGAACCAGGCCATCAGTGTTGTGCGATAGTGGCACATTTCCTGATAGGTCTGTCGTTTATGCACACAGTAGGATAATATTGACTTTCAACTTTAATGGTATTCCAAAAAATCCATTACAGGAATTAATCCATTGGATATAGCAACAGTCAAAAAAATAAATAAGTTGGCTGCATGTAACAAGAACCAGTCCTGAAGATAAAATAGTCAAGAATAATTAATGCAAAATAGTACAAAATTATAACAGAATTACAAAATAGGTACACATTATAACTACAGCATCAAATAAACATAGTATAATATACAAACATATAAGCTAAATAAATGTATGCAAACTGTGATATGAAGTTTAAAAGTTAATGAAAAGTAAAGGAACAATGGATAATGAATACAGAGGAAATAGTGTAATTGTACATGGTAAGAAGAAAGGATAATATAAACACAACAAAAGTAAAATATTACTGTTTGTTAAATAATTCATCTAAAGTGTATATGGTGATGTATTAGCAAAATACATATCAACAGTTTGTTATTTTAAAGTTTACAAAGAGCATTTCTACAACATCAGGCACTGGGACAGAGATTTTTCTTTTATTGTGAGAAGATATCAGGTTCCCATTATATGATAATTCTTTAGTTTAGATGTACCTCAGTATAAACCATTCCTGGCTGTTACAGTGGTATATCTATTAGATCTATGCAAGTGTTCCATTGTTTAGTACCAAATATTCTTCTCCCTACATATTATTAACATATGGCTGCCAGCCCTCCCATACTACTGTAAGATTTAAAATCCCTGGTTTTTAGATGCTACATTTTCATGCAAGGGTTAAAACGGCCAGATTTGTAATCTCCTATTCTCAGATTACAATGAACTTCTGTCTTTAGGTTAAAATCAGACTGATAGACCTTTACTAACAGGAGATTTAAAAATTCCGGTTTTCTTGGATCATAAAGGTTAAACAAGATTGGTGAGAGAAAATATTAAATATTTAAATTGATGTCTTATGGGATGTGAAGGGTCGCCGGGTGAATGGTTCCAAATGTTTTAAGGGTTGTACTGCCCTTAGATAAACCTATCCCACTATTCACTTTACACACCATGAATCACATGAAGTTATCAATGTCTCACTGCCTGAGTTATGATGCAGCAATTTCTGTAGTAGGATATTGATAAAATGTAAGGTGTTATTCTGTGTTTAATTGAGAAGGAAGGGACACACAGTACAGATACCAAGTATTCTGTCTCATTTAATTTATGTTGTAGTTGTCATATTTGTTGCTGTGTTTTTTGTTTGTGAGTGCTACTGTGTTTGTGTATTTGTTTTTTGATTTGTGTTTACCTTGTATGTTATAACAGTTTTGTAGGTTAACAATGTGTCATGTTTGAATTTGGAACGAGCAGTTTCAGAGGAACAGCTGCCTTTTCCTGCAATGTATTTCTTTATTTATTTATTTTTTTTTTTTGTTTTGTGGGAGTCAGTTAAGCAGAAAGGCCTGTATTTTTATTTTGCTTTCAGTAAATGTCAGGGCCAACAGCAAGGATTTGACTACAGAGGAAATGAGAAAGCTCATAGAGAGGTCAGTGAAATGACTTACTCACCCTCTATCCTACTGCACACTGCATTTCCTTTGCTCTTATTGCAATGTCACATTTGTGTGATTACAGAGCAGCAGAACACTTACAGATATGGACTTCTTATTCACAGTACATGTAATTTGATGTATATTTAGTTGTGTGTAACCAAATATACTAGAACCATCCTTTGTGAACACTGCTGTTTGTGAGATAAGCCCCTTCTCCAGAACATTCTGATAAGACCCTCCTCATTACCACTGGGTTTATGAGATAAGCCCCTTCCCTGTAACAAAAGTGTAAGACCCACATTGCTGCTGGGGTTTTCACGGGGTAGGCTCCTTTTCTTAAAAACTACAGTAGAGTCCTCCAACATTAAGACTGTGCTTTTTTATGCGATAGGCCCCCCTTGTCTTGAACAGTATTGTGACATTAGTATATCTTCCAATACTATTAATTGTATTTATGGGTGGGTTACAAAACGGTGTTCTTAGTAGGCTTTGAGGTTTGGCAGTAGTGACTGTGAAGATTATGTTTTCTGAGGTGTGACAGAGCTGTACTGACATTCCAGAGGTACCTGCTGCCTGTGGTCTGCATAGATGAACATTGAACACTCATATACCCTGATGATAGAGGCAGCAGGATCTCTGAAACATTACACTTCTAGCAAACTGCATGTTGTCACATCCCAGATGATATTAATCTTAAAGGTTTTGTTCCCCTCCCCAGTGAGGTTAAGACCGTTGCATTTCGTTACAGTCTTCTGATGTATGACAGCACGTAGTTTGGTGAACAGGTGCCTACATTGTGAAAGAGCCTCTTGCCTTCATCTTAGTGTAGGAGGGTCATTCATATATAATAAGAAACTTACTAAAAATACAAAAAAATATTAATAGTCTGTGGTAGTCTGTAATAGTCACATATGACCCAGTCTCTTAGCATGTCCCACTCTTGTCTGTACTGAGAGCAACTATCAACTGATGCTCCATTGTACTGTGTTCTTTCGTTTCATTCTCATTACATATTTCATCATGGGCTGGGTAGCGTAATTGGTATGGCAACCTAACCTGCTATGGGCTGGATGGTGCAGAGATTAAATCCTGGTGGGAGCAAGATTTTCTGCTCCTGTCCAGACTGGGCCTGGAGCTCACCCAGCCTTATATAGACAGTGCATTCACTGTCATTCCTGGGGGTAAAGAAGCCAGGGTGTGTGATTGATCACCCACCCTGATACAGTGCCAAGATTAAAGAGAGAGTTGAGCTATATCTACTGCCTCTTTGTGCCTTTATGGCCTGTTCTAGGGTGAACTTTAGTTTTTTTATCTTACATATTTTGCCTTCAAAATGTGTTTAAGTTTAGGGAATAGTAAGGAAACCAGGGGCCAATATCTGGTGATGGGCTGTTTGTCCCTCCTGTATAATTCTGTATGCAGCAGAAAGTCTAAAAAATAGCGGGGCTAATGGTGCAGGTACCCCATTTTCATGATCTTTGTGTCACATGTAAGATACATCTGTGTGACAAAATTACCCGGTTGTAGCAACAGATTTGTATCATGATATCTGTGGGACTATTTTTTCAGTTGTATAAAGTGAGCAACAGCGTACTTGAAGTAAATAAAAGGTTAGGTTTCTTAAAAAAATAGGAATTTTGTAATTTCTTAGTTTTCTGCTTTCATACTGAAAATCTGAAGCATGCCTTATATATTCAAGGACAGATGCGTTTATCTCATATCTGTTGGTACTTCTGGAGGTATTTCTCATATTCAGTAGTTATCTACAGGCCAGTTTAATAATTCATGGAACCAAAGCTGTTTATGTTTAAAAACCATTTTATATACCTATGTAATATTTATATAGCTGAGCAGCACACTCCACTGTGAACTGTGGTACGTTTGAAGAGTTATGGCTGTAGTCTTTCATGACCTTTAGTACAAGGTGGAGGCATTTGGTAACTGTCACCCTTTGGCTGCTTCATCTCCTGGAAAATCCCCCCATGTTCAAGATGGGTGGGCCGCAAATTTTGTCTTAGATGTGGAAGATAAGAGAAAAATTTGGACCAGGATTCAAACCCCTGTTCTACAGTAATTTGTCACACAGCGAAGTCACATTGTACTTGTTCAAAGTTAAGCAGTGTCAGAGTTTTTCTTGCAAAATCCTGAAGTATACTTGTGTAATCAGAAAAATTTGTGTCATAAAAGCGTCAGCCATCAGTCAGGTTGGGGAAGTGACAAATGAATTTGAAGTCCCACTCTTTCCACTTACGTGTCTAGTGCACACATCACAAGGAAATGCAGTGATCACTTTGTCTTAAATATAACAAGCACTAAGTAATGGCCATTGTAAACAAACTGTACTCCATTAACACACCTTTATGTATATTTATTTTTTAACATCTCTGTTGGAAGTTGTCTTTTAACATGCATGGGTTACCTTGAATCACTGGAATATCTTGTGTGTCCATTAAGTGTTCACTTCTAGTATTTTGCAAATATCAGTGTGAAATTGTTTACCCATTTACCTTTATGGATGGCACTGTTCCACCAGTGTTTTGTAACATTAGATATTTGTTTTGAGAAACTCCACAATAAGGGAACTTATGTAGTCATGTGTTGTACAAGAACAGAATTTTCGCCTTTGTTGGGCACCTTTTGCACTGTTATGATGGCACATGCTTGCATTGCAGTTGGCCTAGCAATTAATTTTCTCAATCTAATTATGATTTCTTCCAAATTAAAAATGTGGCCACTGACACCAGTAGTTGTGGAGAGTTTAGATTTTCTATTCCAGGATGATAACTGTTTCGGGACATATATGCAACAGTGCGATATCATGTTAATGTCCTGATTATGGCAACCTGGTGGAACTGTTTATCATACAGCTAGCTGACAATAACTGTCATCTGTACACAGAAAGTGAAAGATTTGCACACTGTTCAGCATTTAGTAGTTCAGTTGATTCCAGTGGTCATAGTAGCCAGAGACTGTGCTTTTATGTAGAAATTGATGTATAACATTTTTGGGGGTTTCTCATTTCATGAAAACACAGGAAACCGTAAGTTACTGATGACTGAGTGTAAGGAGGTGTAAGTTTAATAACAACAGTAGTTTGTAGTGAAATGCCTCTTGGATATTTATTTCCTATTATTCTTTCTTTGCATACAAAAGCACTACAAATGCTGAGCTCTGGATCCACGTGTGAACTTAGTTTGAAATGAGGTCTCTGTTAATTGAAAGGATGGAACTTCTTGAGGATGAAACATTATACCCCTTTGCTGAAAGGTCTTCAGGTGAAAGTAGGTTTATTTTCATAAAAATTTGTGAGGTACATAGAGAGGGTACAAAGGCAAAGAAAGCTAGAAACGTTTCTTGTTGACAACACTAACGTTTTCTGAGATTAATCTTGTCATATACTGCCATGAGAATCTCAAATCTGACATAGTAACAGTGGTGAATCCTGATCTGGGGTCAGGTTTAGCAGAATTATACACAGAGCCTTTCAGTTACGTTTGTGCTAGTCTAACCTCTGGATCAGGATTCGCAACTGCTTGGTTACACTGTGGGGAGATTCTCATATGTAACATCTGCAGATTTGTATCTCTCCAAATGGAGACAGCCAGTTGTGTAGTTATAAATGCAAGGAAAATTAGCTGGAATTATGCCCACACATGCAGTTACCACATACCAAAATTTCTGGGGACCTAAATCCTAACAATATACCCCATTGTTCTCACTGAAATATGTCTCGTCAAGTGTTCCTCCTCTCATTTAACATCCCTCTGTAGTAATTTTGATCACTGTTTTGGGATTCACCTTACAATATGATCTGAACAGAAATACCTTGTCTACAGATTGTTATGAAAGCAAATAATACCTCCATATTCTTGCAATTTGATTTAAATATGAAATGCCTTGAAACATTAAAATAATTTAATCAGTTAATTTACTCAAATGCTTTAAATCTTTCATGTTGACAGTGTTGAAACTGAGTTCTGTTGTTAGGGAGAGGTAGGTTTGTGTATGGTTCACTGTTTTTACGTGAGTATATTCTTTCTCCCTCGTGCAGTAAATTTCTGATTGTAAGAAATAGTGTCATGATATAGAGTGGCACATCTTCATTGCTAGGTCCATTATTAAAGTGGACTTTTGTTCTTATCCCAACAGCACTCAAGCACATAGTGAATTAATGCAGGCAACCAATTTACAGTAGTAACTGCAAGTTAAGGGCACAGCCAGTATGTAACCACAGGCCTGTCTTATTTTTTGTCATCAACCTGAGGTGATGAAGAAATTTACATGTGCAACTTAAACTGTGCAGTTTACTGTGGAGACTGTTGTCTGCCCTACAGACATTGGAGACATCATTTGTCGTACAGAACTTGGAAACATTATCTGTCCTACAGAAACGGAGACATTGTCTGTTCTACAGAAACTGATGCTGTCAAAATGCCTGTAGCTTTACCACCTTAATTTGCATTCCAGCTTATATTCTTTCATGAATTTTATTCCTGATATAGTAAAACACTCAAAACAAAGTATCTTTCTGTGCTTGTATGTACATGTCTGCTTGTGTGCCTTGCTAACCCAGCTGTAGCATTTATCATCATTGTGATAACACAGAAAACCCCACTGTTAATAGTCTGTAAGTGTGAACTGGACTTAGTATGGGACTAGATTGTGCAATCAAGGGTAACAGCATTAATTTAGCTTTAGTAATGCATGAATTAAAATGTACTCATGTACCAGTACCTGCATAGAGAAATGTTTTTAGTAGTACAGGTTTCTGTTGTGGCCATATTGTACGGTGAGCATTTGCCTTCACTTCCCTCATGCGATCTGTCACACAGCGCAGGAGTACTGTTTGTATCTTCAGCAGTATGTGTGTCCACAAAACAGAAAATTTTACTGTAGGATGTAACCAATGATTATGTATAACCTGAATCAGACTATAAGAAGTACATGGCAAGAACCTGTAGCAGACAGCCTTCACAAACACTGACAGACAATCCAGCAGGTCATTAACAGTAGTCTTCTGCGCTGTCACCTGCAGTTACCTTTGCTGGGGAAGTTTGTTGCTGTCAGTTGAATGTTTCATTGGTTTCTTTCATTTTTCTTGTTTTGCAGTTTCTTGTTTTCTTTTTAAATTCTCATCCATAACTGACAAGACTAGACACTAAATGCTGCTGATGTGGTACTGACTGTACCTTTACTTATTTCATCTAAGTCCATTTGGCCGTTAAATATTTTCATATGTGAAGATGATGATGATCATTCAATTGGTTAATTTTTACACTGACCTCAGACAATAAATATTGTTGCATATGGTCTTAGTGCAGAGAGATGGTTTATTTATTTGACCCAGAGTGACATGAACTGAAGTTTGTACCTGTAGTCTGTGTCATATAAACTACTTTAATATAGAGTGAAGTCACAGTCCCACTTGTCCCCATGAGCACTTGACATACAATACATACTCCGTAAAGTTTCTGACTTAGGTTGAATGAAATGCTAGTTTGTCAGTGAGCTGATATAAAATCCAGTTATCATTTTTACACAGTGTTTCATTTTCTTCCTTTTCAGCCTTAATATGTGGTATTGTGCTGAAGCATGCATTATTTATAGGTTAGGATATTCAATGTGCTTTATGTACTGTTAAATTTCATATAAATCACAGCATTATTATTTTATGCCAAAGACATTTGAATTTCTTTTCTTTCCAATTTCATCTGTATGTGCCTTACATTAGGGGCCTGGGTTGTTAAAACACCACAGATTGCTCTGGGTGTCTGGATTTTTGAAGCAGCAGAACAGAAGAGAACAGAAATCAGACTCAAAAGAGATCCATGCGAATGATGTGACTGTTTAATATGAGTCAAACTGGCACATGCAGCATGAGCCTTCTAAAGGTGTATCAGTGTATTGTTTATAATTAAGTTAAGACAGCTTTAAGATGTATTCTGCTGCATGGATTTAGTTACTTAGATAATTAGTCAAACTCTCTTTGCCATTAGGATTCAATGAATGTTAACCCATTAAGTGATGAAGTGAAAGGATTCATGTTTGAAGACATGTTGATGAATTCAAATTGGTGCAAAAATTAAGAACTGAGAAATATGATCAAAGGAAAGCATTTATATGGGTTGACACTTATTGTATCAATGGCTAACAGTTCCTTTCAGCAAGAGCTTCAAATACCCTGCTGACAAAACATGGGAGTTTATATCAATGTGGATCAAAATTTTTAAAATTCTAATTAATTTCCTGAAATGCTGCACATATTATCACACTTACTTTTCATATTTTTTGTCTCTGATTCTGAACGTAATAGAAAAGTTTGCTGTGTACATGCAACATATTACCAAAGCAGATTGTGTGTGATCTTACAAATGTTACATTTTTTAATCACTTGTGGAACAGAAATGTTAAAGTAAACATCTATTTTTCCATCCCCCCCTCCCCCCCTTGCTGTCAGTTTTAGATCATCAATTCTAAAGGGCTCTGATGATCATGTATTACACATAGGATTACTGTCTTTCATAACTTTGCCATTTTCTCGTATTTAAAACAGAATACAGGTTTCTGGAGACTGGATCTGTGCCAGTTTTCAGGAGAAGTGGTGGGAAGGTAGCTGCGTAGTTGGGTCCAATGATTGGGAAGCAGTTCCAAGTTCAGAAACATTATGTTCTGTTTGTAAAAAGAGATGATGTTAAAAGTCCGGACACCAAGTAATTGTGATTGTGTATTAGATGTTTTTGTGACCTTATTTTTAGCAGTTTCCCTTCAAAATCTGTAATGTATTAACACTTGGTCGAACAGCTGGATAAGTTAATGTTCTCCTTCATTCTTTCCGCCAACTGACAGTTTATAAGATACAATTTTCTCCCCTTGCACATTTGAACATTGTGTGGCGAATTATACCTTGAAACTCTGCAGTTATGTTTTCAGGAATAGCCTTCTAAATGTTTTTTTCTTCTTTATTTTGTTTTCTAACAGATAATGTTAAATATCTGTTAATGATTAACTGAATTAGAGTCATGGGAAGTCAGTATCTTTGAGAAAAACACTACCACTTGACATTTAGTAATTACTGTTTTGTTTTCTCCACCAGAAACGAAGCAGGGCACCAAAACGGACTCACAGTCACACCCTACGATACTTTGGCAGTGTAATCTTTAGTTCGAGACACAAGAAATACATCGGTGCCATCATCTTCAGCAAATGTAACCAGGAATTTATCATTTATACTCTTTATTCCTCTGACATGAGATTCTGTTTTCCACAATGGTTTCATTCCTGGTTCCATTTCGCAGCATTTTTAAACTATTGTTTTGTCATATTTTAATATCCATTTTTTTTTTGATGTAACTTTTTAAGCAGTAACATCATGTGTCCATTTTCCTATGTAGCCAGGGCAAGGTGATTTGAATGATACTCTGGCAGATCTCCATGATATTTGCTTTTGAGTTTGATTTAAATGAAAGCTCAAACTTTGTGACATGTGATATTTTGTCGTGTATGTATGTTTTAAGTGTCCACCCAAAAGTGAAATGACAGTTAATGCTTGGATGTAATGAAGTGTAATCAACTTATGAAATTATCACATTTTATCGGAACTAGCTTCGTGTACTCACCATGATGATACTGTGCTTGGATTTGTTTACATCATATTCTCAATGTCATTCTTATAACATTGTATACTCTACTACAGTTGTTAGCATTTAGCATGTAATGTTTTTTGTCATGACCTACACAACCTCGTTGGTTAGTGTGGCTATGATTATTTATGCACGATAGTCATCGAATCCTTTTCTGATATTTTGAATTTAAAGCCTGCAAACCCAAGCCCTTTCTGTAGGAGTATGAGATATTTTTTTAGCTTTGCTGAGTAGCATTTTGTTTTGTTGGCTGTAATGTAAAATAGTAATGTGTCGAGTTCGTACTTTCCAGGGTTGTTCATGTACGCAGTAGTCCATAAGTTTCATGAATGCAGGAGCGCCATAAGTTAATCACATGTCGTAAAAGTTCAGCATAAAGCATTCATTATATTATGCATGCAACATATGTAGCAGAAGTCATATGTTAACAAAAATAAGCTTCTAGCAGAAGTCACGTGGCTATATTTACTATTTACAGAATATAGTAAGCGCTTTGAAAGTGTGTTTAAACGTTTTAGATAATACTGTGTTTTACATACTCTTCGAGACAACAATATTCAGATAGTATTCATTTTTTCTGTGTGTTTGTATTTATGTGGGTTGTAAACGTTTAATGACTGACTTTTCAGAAGTTTCTTGCATTACATGAGTATTGTATTTTATATAATTAGGATTCTAATACTTTTTAGGTAGAATTTCTAGTACATTAATTCATTTTTAAGTTTTAATTGAATGATTAGATGTTGTTTCTATTTGTATAATTGAATTTTTGGAATGTAGGTTACACCACTCGGTGATGCAAGATATCTAATGAGCAAAAGAAACGGGCCAAAATATTTATATGGAAGGAGTCCTCGAAACGTTATATTTGTTTATAAACTTTTGAAATAATGTTGGGTTTTGTGTTCCCTTGGTTTTGGGGACTACCATATTGAGTGTGAAATGAGCTATTTGTACCAAAGTTGTAGAAGTAATGATTTTTTTTTGTGTTATTAAAGATTTACAGTCAAAACCTTACTTCTTGTCATTGTTTGAGCATCCACTGTGTACTTGTGAGTCAAGAATCATTGCACTTCCTTTTGAGTCATGTCAGGACCACTTTTCCTGCCTGACTTTATGAATTGTGCTCATCAGTGTTCAGAATTTGCTGACTTTACCAGAACATATGCAGATTTACCAGTTGTTTGATCCTGTCACTATATGCAACCATGAAGTTCATCTTATCTTTGTATAGTTGTAGTTGTTCTTCTGTAGAAGAGTCTGACAGCTACTTCATTGTAGGGCTGTGTGAAAGGGACTACACATTGGCCTCAGGTATTTTAAGTCTGCACCTCTGTTGAGAGCACATTTTGGACTACATAAATTCAAGCAAACCAGACATTTTGTAGAGAGCTTTCCTTGCTTGCTTGCTTACTGTCCTGTCACGTCCTCAGCAGTTTATATCTGTGTTGATCACATACAGTAATCAGCAAGTTTCAGCTTAACAAGAACTCTTTGTGTGCATATGTGTGTGTGTGTATATATATATATATATATAGACACACACACAAGGAACTTGGTATAAGAATCGAAGAACTTTGGTTGCTTGCATTTTATTTTGTGCAGGGTTTGCAGCATATTTTGCTGTTCATAATGTGTATCCCATATTGAAGAGAGTGGTTTATATCGTGAGGAAGAGAGCTCAATCTTCTTCTCAATTTATGCTGATACGAGTCTTGTAGTGGGAAAATTAAAATTACTTCTTCTTCATGGCAACATATCCAAAGACAACAATGTAGTATAACAATCTAGAATGGGGGATCTCAGACTTTTTTGCTGGTTTACCACTACATTAACAATTTCAATGTTCCACCAATATTTTTTTTATTTAAATAAAAGTGATAAAATTTGAAATGAGTTATATAATATTGCCAACATTGCTGCGTGTTAGCAAATGTATGTATCTTATGTTTTATATTTTAAAATGTTAACCAATAAACAATGGTTGCAATACCAATAATGTTACATGTACCACAGCTTGAGAAACTGTGATCCAGAGTGTGTTTTAAACCAGTACTAACATTTAATGCCAAAACTTTGAATGTTGCAAAATGAAACATAAGAAATGTTAAAGAAACCAATTTCTGAGAAGTGTAGAGGGGAAACAAGAAGGGACAAAATTAGAAATGAAACACCTTGTAAAGTTTGAATTCAGAATGTGTTATTACAGTTAGAAGAGAAATGGCTATGGTTCCCTGGTCAAGTAAAACATAAAAAATTGGTTACTGAGAAAGTCAGTAGTGGGAAGACCTGTGAGATGACTCAGTTCAACATGGTTCAGCAGGTACTGTACACCATCCAGAGAATATGAAACAGGTGGCAATTTAATAGGATAGGTTTTTTGGTGTTAACAGTATGACCAAGTCAGCAACTCAAACTGTGTAGCGCTGAATGATTATTTAAAAAACATCATGACCTAATCAACATACTATCTCAGATTTGAATGGAGAAAGTGACAGAATCAAATGAATATTTCATTAGAATAGCCGGTACCCTGGTCGAGATTTGAAACAGTCACATCACCATTCCAAGTCTGTCAAACCATATGAAAGAAACGATGCTGGATGAAGAGGGAGAAGTTGAGTTTGTCAACTTAGGCTAGTTTCTGGAATGAGTTATGATGGAATGTCATTGTTTGAATATGTCATATGTTATCAAATCTCGACCTGAGAAGCAGAAGGATGTAAGTCAAATTTGTGTCATATTTGACAATGCATCATTTTCTTAGAATTTCAAACTCTTTCAGATACATATACAGTATACCCTATACGTCCAAACACACCCGCTCTCCTCTCGGGTATGGTACGTTAGTTCTGTTCATCTGCCGTATGCGGTGCTCCTATCTCTCGAGGGTATTAACGCAGGTCCGCCGCATGTGGCGCTCGTTGTTCCCCTTTTTTCCTTCACACGCACTGCTCATTAGACTCCTCCTCCAACCATTCTACGTACTGTACATGACTCATTGCACATGACTTGAGATACGACGGTGAGTCCTTCGAAATATTGCTCGCGTTTCCCCTTCCCTCCATTCCTACCACTACGCATTACTATTGAGACTAAGGTTAGTCGTTGATACTATTCATAGTGTTCCTCTTGCTACATTTGAACATTGTCCATCCTGACTTGGTCAGTCATTCGGGTCATTCCTAGCTATTCATACAATTTCCTTCTCTCTCATTTCCCTCCAACGTATGTGGTGCTTCATTACCTTTCAATTTCACCTTCCTTATGTTCCCTGATATTCCTGTAACGATACTCTCACCAGTTAGCCGTTTGAAATATTCATAGCGTTTCCACCTCCCCTTCCGTGCTTCGCGCTACGTAATCAGTACTGCAGATTACAACCCGTACAATACTCTGTGCTTGTGACACTGTGTGTCGTTGAATGCGTGATTTATATAGTATATTGTGGTCATTTATGATCTGTGACAGTGGTTTTGGCGGTGTCTGTGCTAGTACTCTGTGGCTTGTGCACAAATTGGCGTTCCGGTCGGCCATTTGGAATTGTGTGGTGCATGTGGTAAGTTGGAAACAGTTGGCTCCTTGGCATTGGTTTTTTTTTCGCTTAATATCTGTGTATTTGTGTCACAATGTAGTATTTACACTCAAATTTCCTTTGTTGGGCTTGACTGTGATAGTGGTTGAAATATCAGTGTTTTTTAAATTAACAATGTGTACACGTTGCACAATTTCAATTGGGTGGCTATGTAGGAGGGATTCGATGATGTACAAGTTATCCCTGGCATAGTAATTTGTGACTGATACATCACATAACTGAGAATCCCTAAACTGCGTATCATTTATATGTAGTTGCTGGAGAATTCTGACCTTAGGGGGGTACTGGCCCTTTATACGACTAGACGCGTTTCCCCTAGGGAATAATGATGGGCTGGTGATTTGAATATTTGTATATTTGCGAAAGTGCTAGAAACAATCTCTGCCATTCCTAATACAAAAACGGCGTGTCGGGGCAGCGATAATGCAGTCTAGTCAACCCCCCCTTCCCCCTCTATAGACCTACTCGTGCCTTTGGTTTCATATTTGAATAATTCTTTCATCTTGAATGCCGATCGTATAAGTCGTAAATTCCGGATGGTACGTTTTGTGCACCTATGTACTCGACTGGAGCACTTGCATAACCGTAGCGTATACCGTTTTTGCAATTTCCGCATTTCGTGACTTCGTTGTAAGTAAAGGCCATTTTAACATAATTTGTCATATACTAAATTCCATGTGGCCACATTTCTAAAATGCGTGCAGCGTCGAAAAACTCAGTTGGGAAACTGCTGGAATAGATTTTGTGATAGCGTCATCCCGCCGACAGTAGCCTAATGCACGCCATGTTCCTCTTGTTCCAGGCGGGAATGTTTTCACCCGGGCTGCCGGTAGGTTACTGGTGCGATTGTTATTTCTGTCCATTCTGTGATAATTCCATCCACCCTGCTTATGCACACAGTGCGGTGTGTTAGCGTTCAGTATGTTTTGCAGAGTTGAGATTGCCACATACAGCAGGTGTGCTGAGGATTGTTAGAGGGTTTTGTAATTTTTTTTTTTTAAGGCGCCAGTGCACATCCAAATCAGATGCAAGACTACGGTTGCCTGTGTCATGTGACCTAAAATGTATTTGATGTCATTTGCCATGATACTGGAATCAAAACCCAGCAGACATTGTTACTGTAAGTAGTATTGTTATCTTCTGGTTTTATCAGTGCACTCTCTAACTTTGTTTTGTAGTGTCCTTTGCACACACTGCATGAAACTTAATTCATGGTTGTGAGGTTTTGTGTGTTAGGATTGGTTGGTGTGCAGGTGGGATAAAATTAGCGTGGAATATATTGAAACTGTTCGAACATTCATGATTTTCAAGGATCTCTAAAATGTGATTGAGCCATAGGTAAAGTGACTGCGGGCTGTATTGTGAGGGGTTGTTTCTTGCCATGTGCAAGGAGGGCACTATTTTCAAGTAGATCTTGGATATTTATCTCTCAACCAGCTGTATCCAGAATTTCTCTGGAGCCAACTAATTTGTAGATAAAACTGCATTGAGGCTCATGGCAAAGGAATGTGCTGCTCTGAAAGCAAATACATGACCAGTGAAAGTAAGATATATATGTGATGCTAGGTTCTGAAAGTTATGTTCTTTTGGGGTATGGTGCTTTGTAATATGTTACTGAGGAAAGTTACAGGCAGTGTGATAAGCATTGATGGGCATAACAGAGTTCATGGCATCACATCTCTAATGACATCTGGGTGAATATTTTTTGTTTGTATTATGTAGTGGCTGTGATGATTAAACTGTCTCGTTCGTATGACTTGGAGATGATTATTAATGTGTCTGAGCAGTATATTTTGCTCTTGTGCTGAGCAGTATATTTTGCTTTTGTGCGTATGTTATATGGAGGAATGGTTTTGGCATTTGTCTTCTTTGTTCAGGATGTTTGTCATGGGAAATGGATCTGGAGACCATGTGGTATTGGGAGAAACAAAGTTCAGTGAAAGTGTCGTGATTCAGTGGCATGGGTGGTGTCCAGGCACACACTTAGTGTGGCATGGTAAGTGATTGTACAGTGAAAAGAAGGTTCCATTCTTAATTAAATATTCTTTAAGCACTAAACTGTGATCATTTTTAAAAAGTTGTGTGTGTAGGGTTGTGAGATTGGGCTAATGAAACCCCAATAAGTAATGTATGGTGATGAGTATATACCGCCCCAGTCTGAGCATTGTGACTGATTGGTGTTTCTGAGTATGTTGCTGCATGAATACCTGGATGAATTTGTTGATTTTTTCTTTTAAGGTTGAATTGTGGTTAAACTGTGGCATTTGTTGCAGGATGGTGCATTGTGCAGTGTTCCTTATGCAGGGTCTTCCTGAAGTATGTGGACACCATTTGTAGAGGCATGTTCTGTGCTTAAACCAAGATCAAGTCTGTAAACATGGGATAGTGGCAGATTGTTATTACTGTTTGCCAGTGGTGCTCACCATGTTGGATTCAGTTTCGCCATGTTAATCTTTAGGTTGCTAATCTGTCCGGTTGGAACCGTGGCTGGTACTTAGGAAACATGCAGATGGTTTCACTTGGGTCTCTGAATTTGGCAACACTGAAAACTCACGTTTTGCTGTCTGCACAGTGTCTCAACACTGAAGTTATGCATCAAGTTCTCCAAGCCTGTCAATTTGTGTGAACACTTCCAACTTGAGCCCTTGAGTGGCCATATGCGTAAATGGAATACGTTCTTAAAACGTACTGCACAGTTAAATTATTCTCGCATTTTGCAAATGGGGTGGAATGTTTGGATCATAAAACTATTGGGTTCATACAGTAGGCTAGTGGAGGTTATAAGTGAGGGGGCAAAGTTAATTTAATTCAACTAGTATGCAGAATATTGTCTGTAGACAGTTGTGAGTGTGCCGTTGGACAGCTGTTTCGCGTCTGAAACAGGCTTGATCGCTGTTTCCAAATCCAACATGTAAAATGGATTCAGACAGTGACAAGGCCAAATGTAACACCTCTAGTATGGAGGATGAAAAAGTGTATGAACCCACGCCCACCATCGCCGGGGTCTACCAGTTCGCAGTCTTCATCTAGCCCATATTTTTCTTTGAGCACCTCGGAGAATGAGGATGCTGTTCAGACAACCTACACAAGGTACTCTGCTGCATGCCTCTGAAGGCATATAGTGCATGCACATGCACACCTTTAACAGGCCCTCCAAAGGGAAAATCATTGAATAAGCACACATCAATGGAGAGTCCAGTATGCCTATCTTCTGTTGCTGTTCTTTGTGGATATCATTACTTCACTGGTTTTGGAGATATCACTACTACCAGGAGTGTTGTACTTGTTTGACCTTCTTTGTCCTGTTGTGATTGAGGTGGAAATGTTTGCATTTTTGGCTCTGACATTAGAAATGTTCAGACTGGAGAAGTACAGGATGAAATGGAGCAACTGCGCTGTCATTCTGCGGACAAGCAATGGTGCACTTAGGATCTTATCACATACTTCGGATTCTGCACTTCACAATGGCAGGAATGGAGTTGACAGGATGGATGAGAGCCGTGAAAGACAATGGACAATATGAGACTTTTTTGAAATTCTAAGGACAGACTTTTCAGAATTTTACAACCCATCTGAAAATGTGGCAGTAGATAGTCGTCGTTAAATCCAAGGGAAGAGTAACTTTCAAGCAGGACATCCCGAAAGAACAAACTTCTTGTCATCAAAGTG